>Ga0070717_10001849_pt1 | contig 14772 bp, 9 predicted proteins | sample LARL113metaG_FD_71366 | JGI IMG/M metagenome (GOLD analysis project Ga0070717, IMG submission 71366) | Corn, switchgrass and miscanthus rhizosphere microbial communities from Kellogg Biological Station, Michigan, USA - LAR L11-3 metaG | ecosystem: Host-associated > Plants > Roots > Rhizosphere ... | reverse complement strand
ATCTGGCAAGCGATTGCGCACCCTCGCAGCAAGGACGAGATCGTGGAACTGATCGAGCAGGAATTTGAAGGTGAGCGCCAGCAGGTTGACCAAGACGTGGACGCATTTCTGGCCGAGATGCACTCGGCGGGCCTCATCAGCACGGCTGGAGCGCCGACACAATCATGAATTCTGTTTCCTACGGCGAATTCAGCCTGTCGTTGCACAATCATTTTGCCGAAAAACGCACGCCGCTGGAAGTTTCGCTCGAGGTTACGCGCCGCTGTCCTCTTGAGTGCCAGCACTGCTACAACAACTTGCCGATGGGTGATCTGACTGCGCGCAACCGCGAGCTGACCAAGCAAGAATATGCGGCGATTCTGAGTGAACTGGCAGACATGGGGGTCCTCTGGCTGCTGTTTACCGGCGGCGAAATTTTTGCCCGCAAAGATTTTCTTGAGATTTACACTTGCGCAAAGCAAAAGGGATTTCTGATCACATTATTCACCAACGGGACTGTGATCAATGAAAGAATCGCAGACTATCTGCGGGATTTCGCCCCGTTCGGGATTGAGATCACCCTCTACGGCCGGACCCAAGAAACCTATGAGACGCTGACCGGGATTCCCGGCAGCTACCAGCGTTGCCTGCGTGGAATCAAGTTGCTGATGGAGCGGGGACTGCCGCTCAAGTTGAAAACCGTTGGGACCAGCATTAACCGGCACGAAGTCATCGGGATGAAAGAATTTGCTGAACAGGAACTCGGGGTCGAGTTCAAGTTCGATTCGCTGATCAATCCGCGGATTGATTGTTCCCAGGCTCCTTTAGGTGTGCGGCTCTCCCCAGAAGAAGTAGTGACGCTAGATCTGCATTGGCCAAACATTGCGATTGAGCATAAGCGAGGCTTGGAGCGGGAAATGCAGGTCGCTCCCGGTCCTCGCACGACCGTTTATTCCTGCGGCGGCGGGCTAAAGAGCTTTGCCATTGATCCTTATGGGCGCATGAGCATCTGCGTGCTCTCTCAGCAGGAAGGCTATGACATTCGAAAGGGCAGTGTACGTGAAGGATGGGACCACTTTCTTTTGAGTGTGCGCCAACGGGAGCGCAAGCAACTGACGAAATGCCAGAGTTGTCGTATTCGGTCGGTGTGCAGCATGTGTCCGGCAAATGGCGAACTGGAAAACGGAGATCCCGAGTCTCCCGTGGATTTCTTGTGCGAAGTTGCACACCTGCGGGCGATGGCACTGGGCTTTGAGGTTCCAGAGCACGGGGATTGCGAATTCTGCCGGGATGGCGAGCGACGTCGTGTGCTTCTGGAATCGGCGAAACGTATCGCATCTCGAGAAATCGATGCGGCTGAGTGGACTGCTCCCCAGCCACTGCTTCCCGTGCTCAACGCCTCGACTGTGGTTTCGGGCTGCGGCGGATGCGGAGTAGCGCATTGATGGTTTATGGCGGCAGCTTGGAGCAGCGGTAACTGGGCGTCTTACTGAATCACGGAGGCAAGCCCTTTCATGACTGATGAAAACGAGTATCACCAAAAAAAGAAATATGAAGCGCCGAAGATCACGACAATCAGCTTGCGCCCCGAGGAGGCGGTGCTGGGGCACTGCAAAAGTTCGAGTGCGTCCGGTCCGGTCGCCGCCGGCTGCAGTAGCGGGATCGCTTGCAATGCCCTTGGATCTTAGCTGAGTCGCGCTGGCCACTGGCAAAATGCATGTTTGCTGAAACGATATACGGAATGGCAAGCCTGCAGCCGCAGCTGCTGCATCGCACTTGTGTGCGCATCGGCGAAGTCTCGCTGGCACTGACTGGTGCTTTTCTAGATGAAATCCCTTTAAGCTGCGAATTAGAAGAGTTTCGAGCAGAGGACTGCGCTGCTGATATTGAAGTCGCGGTCGAGTGGGCGGAAAACCTGCGAAGGTGGCATGGTGAAAAAGTCTTTGATTCGGACGCAGTGTGGAGCTTATTTCGCGACGGCACGGATTATGTTTTCGACTTTGCCAGTCCGGCGTTGGGTGCCCATCCGTACAAGCGGTTACGCGCTGACCGGAATTTCCGCACCGCACAGCTGATTCTGAACCGCCAGGCGCTAGGGGAACATAGGCCGATTATTCCGCTCGAATATCCTGCCGATGAACTTCTGATCACGAATTACCTGGCTTCGGGTCTCGGAGTTGAGGTGCACGGTTGCGGACTGGTGGACGCCGAGGCCGGAGGACAGCTGTTTCTGGGACACTCTGGCGCGGGCAAAAGCACAACTACATTGCTCTGGAAATCCCTGCGCGATCCGGAACTTCTCAGCGACGACCGCATCATCTTGCGCCAGCGCGATGGGGAGTTGTGGATGTACGGAACGCCGTGGCACGGAGAGGCCGCATTTGCATCGGCGGGGAAGGCGAAGATCAGCAGGATTTTTATTCTGCAGCACGGCGAGCGGAACGAAATGGTGGAGATCTCGCGTTCGCGCGCCGTGGGCGAGTTATTTGCGCGCTGCTTTCCGCCGTTTCACAGCGCTACCGCAATCGATCGCACCCTCGGGTTTCTGAACCGAGTGCTTGATGCCGTCCCGTGCTATGAGTTCCGGTTCATTCCAGACTCCAGTGCAGTGGAAGCGGTGCTGGGGTTCCATGGATAAGGTTGAGGAGCGGGTTGAGTCGCGTGTGTTCGGGGAACTTGCGGCCAATTTGGTCGGGAACGGGCTCGGTTTTCGCTTTCGAGCCAAAGGACGAAGCATGCTGCCGACGATTCAGGACGGCGAGTTCTTACATGTTCAGCCGACGAATGCGGCAAAGCTCAAAGTTGGCGATATTGTGCTGTTCAAAGACGGCGCCGAATTCAAAGCACACCGGATTGTCCGAAAGCTGCCTAATGTTTTCAAGGCGCGCGGAGATTCTGGCGAGCAGGCAGACTCAATTCAGGAGGGAGAGATCGTGGGCAAAATTGTAGCCAGGGAGTGCGCGAAAACCGGCAGCGTAGTCTCGCTGGAGAGCCGAGGAGTGCGGCTAAGGTTTTTCGCAGCAGAGGCGCGAAGAAGGCTCTCACAAAGTGTTCGTAGTATGTTGTTGCCGGCGCTGACCCTTTTTGTTTTCTTCTCGTTGTTAGCCACGGTCGAAGTGGGTGCACAGATAGTCGTTGATACGGTCAGTACTGGGACTCGAACGGTGAACGGGGCCGCAGGGGCCTTTACCTTCTCGTTCTCGCATACCACCACCGCAGGCGGAACGAACCGCCTCCTGGTCGTCGGCGTTTCGATAAACGCCACTGCGAATACCAACAGCACGGTAACCGGTATTACTTATGGCGTTCAAACCCTCACCAGGACATTGGGGTCCGGGGGGACAGCGGCAAATCCGATGCGGGTCGAAGTGTGGTACCTGGTTGCGCCGGCGACCGGAACTGCGAACGTGGTGGTTACCGGAAATAAAAGCGGTGGGAACAAGCTAGGGGTTGTCGCGGGCGCAATCACGTTTACCGGAACCTATCAGGCGTCGCCCATACGTACGTCCGGTTCCAATGTCGGTACTTCGAATACGGCTCAAATGATTGTAGCAAGTTCCGGGGGAGACGTGGTGTTGGACACGCTGGCGGTAGTAGAGGGTACGAGCGTGACCCCTGGTGCCTCGCAAACCTCAGCATGGGATACATCTTCGGGGGGCACTGGGCAGGACGCGGCTGGGACGGGTTCCACAAGCGCCGGGGCGGCGAGCGTAACCATGACTGAGGCTCTGAGTGCGAGTACCGCGTGGACCTTGGGCGCAATCTCGATTCGAGCGAATCAGTCCGACGTAGCGATCACCAAGTCAGGTTCCCCAAACCCTGTGTTGCAGGGTCAGACACTCACCTACACACTCGTGGTCACCAATAATGGTCCGCTGGAGGCTACCGGCGTAGTCGTACAGGACACGCTTCCCACGCAGGTAAGCTTTGTTTCCGCCAGTACGACCACGGGAATCTGCCTGCAGGTTGCCGGTGTTGTTGATTGCAACCTCGGCAATATGAGCGTCGGCGCGACCGCGACGATCACCATCGTTACTACGGCAGTAACACCCTCGCTAGCCACCAATACCGCCACCGTGACCTCGGTTACGCTCGACGCGTATCAGGCGAACAACACGGCGACAATTACAACCCTGATCGAATTTCCCAACGCGGTGAGAATGAACTCGTTCTCAGCTACGCAGACTGGAAGCGGGGTGCTGCTGTCGTGGAAGACCGGAGGTGAGCTGCACAACCTTGGATTTAATGTCTACCGAGACGCGGGTGGAGAAAAGATCCGGCTGAATCCGGCGCTGATTGCAGGTTCTGCTCTGCTGATGAGAGGAGCCCTCGAGCAGCACGGTGCCAAGACTTACGGCTGGATAGACCGGTCGGCGGCGAGCAGCGGTCTGTACTGGCTGGAGGACGTGGACTTGAACGGGACGCGAACGATGTATGGACCGGTCTCGGCGGAGGCGGCTGCCGCGGCACCGCAAGCGATGACTCGCCCGACCACAATCCAGGACTTGGCGCAGGCAAGTTCCGCGCAATCCATGACCAACAGCGCTGGTAACGCTGCGGGCCACGTTCGAGAAGCAGTCGCGAGGCCCCGGGCTTCGGCGGCTACCCAGGACATCGGATTCCAGTTGGCGGCTCGGAGTGCGGTAAAGATTTTTGTGGACCACGAAGGCTGGTATCGGATCACACAGCCGCAATTGGTGGCGGCTGGGCTGGATCCCAGTGCTGAAGCGCGATCACTGCATCTGTTCGCAGAGGGAGTGGAGCAGCCGATACGGATTACGGGTACGGGTTTCGGTCCTCAAGCGGCAATTGAGTTTTATGGTACAGCAATTGACACGCCATATTCGGGACAGCGTGTCTATTGGCTGGTCACAGATAATCAGCCGGGAAAGAGAATTTCTGATGTTTCGCCGGGCAGTGCGGGACCGCAAGCGCAGAGCTTCATCCAGACCCTCCAACTGAAACCGCGCACGACGTACTTTGCTGCGTTGTTGCGTGACGACACCGACAACTTCTTCGGGCCGCTGGTCTCGCCGACCTCCGCAATTCAGATAGTGAATGTTTCGAACCTCGCAACCGGCGAAGGAACGTTGCAGATCGCATTACAGGGCGTGACGGAGGGGCAACAACACGACGTGACTGTGGCAGTGAACGGCGCAACCCTCGGCGACGTAAACTTCAGCGGGCAGCAGGACGGCCAGGCCAGATTCGCCATTCTCCCCGGCGTACTGACGAACGGCATGAACAAAATCACGCTTACCGCGCAGTTAGGCGACAATGACCTGAGTTTCCTGGATTACATTGACGTCAGCTTCCCGCACACGTTTACTGCGGAATCGGACCTGCTGAAGTTCACAGCTGATGCCGGGGAGAGCGTGACGATAGGCGGTTTCCTGCATCCTCCAACGCGGCTGGTTGACATCACCAATCCGGCGCAGCCTTTTGAAGTCGCGTACAGAACTTCAAGTCAGAGTGGGGGCTACGCGCTTCAGGCGAGCGTTCCATGGACTTCTCCGGGAGCGCATACCTTGCTTGCGCTGTCAGACGCGCAACTCTCTGGCCCAGTGGCGATGGCGACCCATCATCCTTCAAACCTGCATAGCCCGCAGCCCGGCGGAGAAGTTGTCATGCTGACGGCGCCCCAGTTTGCTGCGCAAGTGCAGCCATTGGCCGCGCTGCACCAGGCCGAAGGGAAGTCGGTGGCGCTGGTCAACGTAGATGATGTTTACGACGAATTCAATTTTGGCGAGAGGACGCCGTACGCGATCCGCAACTTCCTGAGCACGGCGACGGCGACCTGGAAAAACAAACCGCATTACCTGCTGCTGACAGGTGATGCTTCGGTTGATCCGAGAGATTATCTCGGATTTGGCTTCTTTGATTTTATGCCCACGAAGGTTGTGGTGACCGCTGAGCTCAAGACCGCATCGGATGACTGGTTCTCAGACTTCGACAACACGGGATTTGCGAAGATCGCTACCGGCCGCTTGCCGGCCCGAACCACTGCAGACGCGCAGACCATGGTCGGGAAAATTGTTAATTATGCGAACGGCCTGGCCGCGAGCTGGACGAACCGGAGCTTGATGGTCGCCGATATCGATGATCCGACTGTGAACTTTTCACAGGCTGCTCAATCCGTACAAAAGATGCTTCCGCAAAGCATGAACGTGACCGATATCTTCGCCAGCACAGTTGGCCCGGCAACGGCGAAGAAGGACATTGTTGCAGCCATCAACAAAGGACAGTTGTTGGTGAACTACAACGGACACGGGTCAGTTCAAATCTGGTCAGGGAGTGACCTGTTTGACGACACCACAGCCGCGTCGCTGACTAACGGCAACAAATTACCGGTCTTCGTAATCATGAACTGCTTGAACGGATTTTTCCACGACGTCCTCACTGAAAGCCTGGCTGAGTCGTTGATGCTGGCAAGGAATGGCGGTGCGGTGGCGGTGTGGGCGTCGTCGGGTCTCACGGCACCAGATCCACAGTTTCAAATGGATCGAACCTTGATGAAGACGCTATTTTCGCAGCCATCGATCGCGCTCGGCGACGCGGTGCAGCTCTCGAAATCTGGAATCGGGGATGTGGACGTGCGAAAGACATTCATCCTGTTTGGCGATCCGCTGATGCGTCTGAACCAAGCGCAAGTATTGGCACCCGCTCGCAACTCGGCGAAGCTGCCGTAGTGCTGAGAATTATGTAGCCCCGGACCCGTCGTCCGGGGTGGGCGGATGAGGGCGTCCGTCCCTACATAATTGGAGGTAGTGCGGTCTTGTCGGTGACGCCCTTACCTTCTGTCAGGGTGTAGATGAAATCTGCGGGCACGTCTTTCAAGGTTTCTTTGTCTCCACTGGGCCAGCGGATGGTCACTTCGTTCATTTTAGGTTCCCCAGCGAGTCCAAAGTGCAGACGGGGATCGTTGCTCGAGAGATAGCTGCCGCCGGCACGTACCTCTGTCGTCTGAACCATTTTTCCCGCGCTGACTGTGACCTTAGCGCCTATCGCCATCTTGTTGCTCTTAGTGCCAATCAGTTTAAGCAGCACGCGATGGTTGTGGTTTCCACCTTCGTTTAGCAAGAGTTGTGGCGGCCCGTCCATGTTGAGCACGACCACGTCAATATTTCCGTCATTGTTGAGGTCCCCGAAAGCAGCTCCACGGCGGGAAGCGTCAGGGAATCCGGCGAACGTGGAAGAAACATCCGCAAACGTGCCGTCGCCCTGGTTACGGAAGAGTTGCATAGGCTCGGCATAGCGCGCCGCGCCTGGAATCTGGTCCATCTGCGGATAGACGTGCCCATTCGCAATGAAAATATCGAGCCAGCCGCTATTCGTGAAATCCACGAAACCTGTACCCCAACCAACATTCATATATGTGGGTTGGGCCAGCTTGGCGGGCCAAGTCACGTCGGCGAATTCGCCCTTGCCAAGATTGCGATAGAGAGTGTCAGGTTGCTCGGTGAAGTTAGTAACCAGCATGCCGATGCGGCCATCGTGGAGATAGTCGCCCCAATCCACGCCCATCGAACCCTGCTGAAGGCCGTCACCACTTACGGCAATCCCGGCGAGCATGCTGACGTCCTCAAAGGTGCCGTCGTGCCTGTTGTGATAGAGATAATTCGGGCCGGAATCATTGGCGACATAGAGATCGGGCCAGCCATCGTCGTCATAGTCTCCCCACACCACGCCCAGGCCATAGTAGCGGTCGGGATCGTCAACCCCAGCTTTTTTGGAGACCTCTTCGAAAGTGCCGTCGCCGCGATTGTGAAAGAGCAGGTCGGACTCGCCTTGCATTCCCCAAGGACCGCACTGGACGCGGATTCCCTTGAAGCGGCAGGTCTTCTCATCGCTGCCAAAAGTAGGCAGATGGTTGATGTCGAAATGGACATAGCGCGACACGAATAGATCCACCCGACCGTCGCGGTCGTAGTCCGACCAAGCTGCTCCGGTGCTGAAGCCTCCCCCGGTGACTCCAGCTTTTTCGGTTACGTCTTCAAATTTGCAATTGCCGATATTGTGATAGAGTGCGTTGCCACCGTATCCGGTGACGTAGATATCGGGTAAGCCGTCGTTGTCATAGTCAGCGACGGCTACGCCCATGCCCCAGCCTTTGCGGGTGAGTCCGGCGGATTGCGTGATGTCGCTGAATTTGAATCCGGAGTCCTGGTGATAGAGGGTGATCATAGGATCGCCGCCCTGGCGGAAGTGATCAATGGTCGAGCCGTTGACGGCGATGATGTCGAGCTTGCCATCGTTGTCGCAGTCGATAAGGCCGATGCCGCCGCTCATGGATTCAACGATGTATTGTTTGTCGGGGGTTGAGATGTGAGGAAGAGTGATGCCGACCTCGCCGGACACATCTTTGAAGCGGGGAGTGGTTTGCGCGCTCGCGACTAGAGAAGAAATCAGGACCAGCGACAGGATTTTTCGGATCACGATGAATGTTCAGATTATAGAGCAGCGAAAATTAATCAACCACGCAGGACAGAAAGCTTTCAACCACAGCGACACAGAGGAGCACAGAGGGAACCGGATCAGGGTATTGCCTCTTTGCTCCGCTGTGTTTTCTTTGGAGAGAAACGCATTTCATGTAGAATATCGTTTTTCTTGGCTTGATCGAGATCCTGGGAGGGAATCTCATGAAAATGTCTGTGCGCTCTTTATCTGGCGGCCTGTTGTTCCTGGGCCTGCTTGGTTCCGCTCCGGTTCTCTTTGCTGGCGACGCCATCCCCAAGGCTGCGTGGAGGCGCGGCATTGGTCAACCGTTGGAGCATGCAGGTGGGGCCAAGCCCGCTCTGCTGCCGGGAATGATCGACGACGGCTATTGGCAGGGGGCGCCGGTTGGCGGCTTCGGCTCAGGAACTTTTTCGCGCACTTATCGCGGAGATTTCGCGCGCTGGCACATCAAGGGCGGAGTGCACAAATATCAGACAGTCTGGGCGAACCAGTTTGCGATGTATCAAAAGGCCGAGGGCGGCGACAGTGTCGCTCAAGTGCTGACGTCAGCGCATCCAGAAGGAGGCGCACTCAATTCGTGGAAGTGGGACTATCCGGTCGGAGCCGGCGATTACTACTCGCTGTATCCGAAGTCCTGGTATGACTACCGTTGGGAGAAATTCCCCGCGCATGTGGCGCTCGAACAGTTCTCTCCGGTGCTGCCAAACAATTATCGCGAGAGCAGTTACCCGGTGGCGGTTTACCGGTGGCATGCGGAGAACCCGACTGACAAGCCAGTCACGGTTTCAGTTCTGCTTTCGTGGACGAACATGCTGGGATGGTTCCGCGACTTCGGGCCGGACATGAAGAACTCGCTCGATCACGGCAACCACAACCGTTTCGTGGACGACGGCTCTGGAGTTGGCGGGCACGTGAAAGGAATTGTTTTTGACCGCGTGCACCCCAAGGGCGTGCAGGACGACTTCGACGGACAGTGGGCGATCGCGTCAGTGGAGTCTCCAGGAGTGGACATCACTTATCAAACTACCTACGTTCCATTTACAGGAGGACAGGAAGTCTGGGGGCCGTTCGCGAAGGATGGGCGCCTGGCGAATGACAATCAAGCCTGGTACAGTAGCGGCGAGCCTTTGGCGGCAGCGATTGCGGTGCGCTTCACCCTGCAGCCGGGCGAAAAGCGCGTCGTGCCGATGACGATCTCCTGGGACATGCCGATTGTGCAGTTCGGGTCGGGACGCAAGTGGCTGCGCCACTACACCGATTTCTACGGGACTACCGGCACGAACGCGTGGAAGATTGCCAAAGACGGATTGCAGAATGCTTCCAAGTGGAGCGACGAAATCGATACCTGGCAGGCGCAATATGTGAACGATGAGAGCAGGCCGCTGTGGTATCGTGGCGAGCTCTTCAACGAAATGTACATCCTCACTGACGGGGGATCGTTCTGGGGAAGGCCTGTCGGTTCTGACCCCAAGACTCCGGCGACATTCGCGTTCATGGAGTGCTTTGACTATCCGTACTATGCCACGCTGGACGTGCGTTTCTACGGATCGATGCCGTTGATTAAATTCTGGCCCGACCTGGACAAGCAAGAGCTGCGGCAATTCGCCGATACGGTTCCGAAAGACCTGACCGACAAATATCTATGGATATGGAAGTCGCAGCATACGCAGTCGTTGCAGTTCCGTTTGCGTAAGGCGAAGGGCGCAGTGCCGCACGATTTAGGAGTCCCGCAGGAAGATCCTTTCAAGCTGCCGAATGCCTTTAGCTGGCAGAATACTAATGACTGGAAAGACCTGAACAGCAAGTTCGTGTTGATGATCTATCGCGATTACGTTTTTACTGGCAAGAAAGACATGGCGTTCCTGCGCTACACGTGGCCAGCGGTGCAAGAGGCGCTCACCCACCTGCGTCAGTACGATCGTACCGGTGATGGTCTGCCGCAGGGCGACAATTATCCTGACCAGACCTACGACGAATGGATCGTCCAGGGTGACAGTGCCTACTCCGGGGGATTGTGGCTGGCTTCACTACGAGCCGCGGAAGAAATTGCGCATGGGCTTGGTGATAATACGGCGGCCACGAAATATCACGACTGGTTCACCAAAGGGCAGAAGACCTACGTTGACAAGCTTTGGTCAGGCGATTACTTCCGCTATGACACACTTAGCGAGTATCGTGACAACATTCAGGCCGATCAACTAGCCGGACAGTGGTACGCCAACATGAATGGCCTGGGCGATCTGGTTCCGCGCGACATGCAGGTGAAAGCGTTGAAGAAAATCTTTGACTTCAACGTCATGAAATTTGGCAAAGGCGAAATGGGTGCGGCGAATGGAATTGCCCCTGATGGAAAAATTGTGACTACCAATGAACAAGTGCAGGAAGTCTGGACCGGGACCACGTTCAGCGTGGCTGCACTGATGTTGAGCGATGGACTGAAAGATGAAGGCTATCGCACGGCGTGGGGCGTTTATCACACTACCTATGAAACCCAGGGATACTGGTTCCGCACTCCCGAAGCCTGGGACGAAAGCGGGCACTACCGAGCATCCATGTACATGCGTCCAGCAGCGATTTGGGCGATGGAGATGACGGCGCCGCCTAAGTAGAACCTCTTCACCACGGAGACACAGAAAAGCAAAGGCAAAACAGGCATCTGGGTTCTCTGTCACTCTGTGCTGAATTAAGGGGTCTTAGGCAGTTTGGCCAGGGCCGCTGCGAGACTATCTGGCTTGAAACCAAATGGGCCGGGCTTGGTCTTGAAAGCGACGCGGCCGTTTCCATCGATCAGGTAAATGCGATCCGGCCAGCCGGTATACACGCGCTCCGTTGAGTTTCCAAATTCATCGAGGACAGCAGGGAACTTGATTCCCAGTTTGCGGACGCAGGCTCCTGCGATGAAAGCGCGTTCTTCTTCATTCTTCGGGCTCGCAAAGACGACTTTGTCTTTGACATTGCTCTGCATCTGCCACACGTCGCTGGGGTGTGCCTCGGTGATGTACACCACCAGAAACGCGACCTTACCCTGATACTGATCGTAGAGCTTGTTGAGAGCAGGAACCTCCCGCCGGAACGGTGGTCAAGTGTAGCTGCCGAACGCCATGACCACTGGCTGTTTCTTGCTTAGCTCCGAAAGTTGCACGGTTCCGGATTTATCCAGCTTGGTGAGCGTGAAGTCCGGCGCGGGATCGCCCTCGTGTAGAGTACCGCCACGGGCCTGGTTCCACAGAGTCTCGAAGGGGAGAACCAGAAAAACTGGCCACGGCATGTGTTTCATGACCGCGCCGAATTTCTCCGGAGGCTGGTTCATGGCCCAAAAAATAAATCCGACGAACGAAAGCCAGACCACCACTAGCACCGCCAGAATGCGCCCAGTGAGCTTGCGGGCGCGCGGGCTCAGACGCAAGCTGAACTTGCGGACGCTGGGCAAAGAATCAGGGACAGTGCTCATGAATCCGGGCGCTCCTGGGCGCTACTTCGTCTTTGCTTCCGCCAGCGGTTCGATCTTGCTAATCACGATCGCCGTGGAGCCGCCACGTTGGAATACTTTGCCACTCACCGTTACTCTCTGTCCAGCGAAAGGAAGCAGCTTGTCATTCTGGCTGCTGGATGGTGTAGCGTCTGCGATCGGCCAGTAGATGGTGCCGGTCGGGGCCAGAATAACCAGCGGTGACCCGTTCTTCGCGCACGCGATTGCGCACTCTGAACTGACAGGTTTCTTAAGGCTCTTGGTGAAGACGCAGGCGGAATCCAGTACATAGCCTTTGACGGTGACGGTCTTGGCGGACTCTGTTGCCGCGAGAACCGCGACCACGAACAAAAACGGGACAGCCAACTTAAGTGCAATGCGGAAATTCATTGTGGTTCCTTTCTCTAGAAGGATAGCCTGGCACTTAATTGTACTTCGCGGCCAGGCGTGGTTGACTCCGTGATCCTGCCAAACTGGGGCGTGTTCACGAAGCGGTCGGGTGTCCCCAAGTTCGTGTGATTCAGAGCATTGAAAAATTCTCCGCGGAACTGGAACTTGGCGCGCTCGGCGATGCTGAATTCACGCGCCACAGCGAAGTCCAAAGTTTGCATTCCCGGCCCGTACACCGAGTTGCGCCCTGTGTTGCCGAAGGTGAATGCCGGCGGAGTGGCAAAGGCGGCGGGATTAAACCACATTGCGGCAGTGTGCGTGCCTGAGGTAAAGACCGGCTGCCCCGTGTAGTTGGCGCGGATGGGGTTTTCACCCAGCACCGTGCCGGAATTTGCCGTGTCGCCGAAAACAGAAATTGTGAACGGGAATCCAGTCTGCACTTGATAGACGGTGGAGAGCTGCCAGTTTCTTGTGGCGGCGCTGGTCCAGGCGTAGTTGCTCATCGCTGGAACCGCATAGACAGCGCTCAACGCGAAGCGCTGTCGCACGTCACATCCCGGACCTTTCTCGGCGGCGAGATCATTATTGTTCTGCGGAATGGAAGCTTCGAACATCGGCGAGCGAAAATCCGGAGCGTTAGTCAGGTTCTTCGACCACGTGTAGTTTCCGAGGAACGTCAGTCCGCGGCTATAGCGGCGCCGTATATTTACGTAGCCAGCGTCATACCAGCTCTGCGCCGTGTCCTCCAAGAGGTTGATGGTGCTTACCGGAAAACAGATGGTGCCGTTGGGGCAGCCAGACGCAGGGGCCACATAGGTGACGCCGCTGGGCAGCACGGTGTTTGGCACAAATGTAATTTTGGGGAACGGACGCCGTGGCCCGATTGGCCCCGGACCCGGAGGTGCGTTGTTGATCAGGTGCGAGCGCTGCAGGTGAACACCGTGCGATCCCAAATATCCAATCTCAAGGCTGGTGCTCTTGCCGAGACTCTTTTCGATTGAGCTGCTCCACTGCTCGATGTATTGCGAGGGCGCGTGCGGATCCATGGCGGTAAAGCTGACCGTGGTTTTCCCAAGGACCGCCTGGCCAAAGTTGAAGTTGCTCGCAAGAACTGAAGGCGACGGAGTGAAATTGTCGCTCTGCTGCGTCTCCGGAAATACGAATGGAACGTTGTGGCGCTGGTTGCACCAGGTGTTCATGTCCACTGGCGTGAAAAAGATTCCGAAAGCAGAATGGAAGACCAGGCCGTGATTCGGCAGCGCCTGAGAGAAACCCAAACGGGGAGCAAGATTGTGAGTGTTGGGATACTTCAGGCCGCGCGGATATCCGTTCTGGCCGCCGACGAAAGCCGAAGGTACGCCGTTGTTGAAGGTCAGATTGGTGTTGGTGTAGCTGATGTCCACCAGCGGGTCCATGAATTCGTAGCGCAGACCCATTTCAATGGTTGTGGTGCGCGTAAGCCGGAAACTGTCTTGCGCAAAGCCGTCGGCATACCACTGCCGTAACTGCATCTGCGGAATGCCGGCCTGGCGCTGTTTAATCGCGGGAAGTCCCAACAGGAAACTGGCGAGTGCTAAACCGGTGCCGTCATTGGTCGCTGTCTTGGTGGTGAACCCATTTGTCATCTGGTAGTAGCCACGGTTCTGGAAGAATCCCCACATCGGCCAGATGAAGCGCCGGTAGCTCGCGCCGAACTTCAGGCTGTGGCGTCCTGCTTGCCAGCTCACGGTGTCGCGGCCTTCTGCAATCGTGTCCCAGGCGTGCATAGGCGTTGCGGCGTAGGTGTCACCCATGCCTGAGTAACCTTGCACGTTGAACCACGGCGCGCCCCCCGCGTTTGGCCCGCCGAATCCGATACCCTGGATCGCGAGTTGGCTCACAATGTCATGCTTGTTGGCGTTTTCCGTGTCGCGTCGCATGGACAGGCGGGACACAGCAATGGCAGCAGTATTCACCACATGAGAGCTGACGATCTTGTTCCACGCAATCGAGCCTTGCTGCGAGAAGTTATCGTGAAAGGCGCCGAAACCGGGAAGGTTGATGGGCGTGAATCCATTTTCAGCGCTCAGCGAGTAGCGTCCCGTAAGGGTGTCGCCGTTCGCGAAAACGTGGTCCAGTCGGACCGTTCCTTGATTATTGGTGTGGTCCTCGTTGCGCACGTCGAGGTAGTTGTCGCAGTCCACCCCGGCGCCGACGACGGTGGGCGCGCCCATCATGCTTGATCCACACGGCATCGACGCCATGTTCATCATCATTTCTGGATTTGGGCGAGGCACGTATTTCAATAGGAATTGTTGTGCCGCCTGATTGATTCGATTCTGCGGGATGATATTGGCGGTGAGGACATTATTGGAATTGTTACCCTGAAACTGCGCGCGCGGATTGCTGGCACTGACGGATTGGGTCGGATCGAGGGGATTTGTGGGATCGTAAATATTCACGCCGCTATTGGTGAAATCGCCATTGATCTCCGCCAG
>Ga0070717_10001848_pt1 | contig 14773 bp, 11 predicted proteins | sample LARL113metaG_FD_71366 | JGI IMG/M metagenome (GOLD analysis project Ga0070717, IMG submission 71366) | Corn, switchgrass and miscanthus rhizosphere microbial communities from Kellogg Biological Station, Michigan, USA - LAR L11-3 metaG | ecosystem: Host-associated > Plants > Roots > Rhizosphere ... | reverse complement strand
TAGCGGTGAGCATCCAGGCCACGATCGGTCACAAAGACGGTCTCGATGATCTTGCCATCCTGGCGCACCGTGATCACGGCGAGGTTCTTGACGTTCAAGTCCACCGCCACCGTCACCAGGCGGGGGTCAGCTTTGCTCTCGTTGACCTTTTTCGCCTGGATCGCTTTGGTCTGTGCGAAGTGCAGTTCGGCGCTCTTTTTCCGCAGCACCAGCTTGGGACTCTGCTGCTCCCAGCCCGCTTCGCTGTGCCGCCGCTCGAAGTAGCGGCTGGAGCGCACAGGGTAGTTCACCCACCTCCAGCATGCCCCCGTGTAGACGTTCAGGCGCACAAAGCGCTCGTGCTGATCGGCTTCCCCCACGCTGAGCTCGATCGTCCCCTGATACAGGCTCGGGTGATTGCTCGCCCCAGGCAGGCCTGGCTTCCCTTTCCGCTTGCCCGTCTGCTCCCAGGTGCGGCGATGGGAGAGGTAGGCCCTGACCTTGCCGATGGCATCCTTGATCACCGAGCGGCGATACACAGCCGGCATGTCGGGGAAGCGTTCACGGAAGTTCCAGCCTGGCCAGGGATGGGGATGCTTTGTGGTTTCCACGGTGTGGCATTCGGCCCAGGTGAGCAGTTCGTTGGCCGAGATGGCTCGCTCACGCATCTCCAGATGCTTCCGCGAGTAGTAGGAGACGCGCTCAGAGAGCTTGTCGGCGTGTGCCAGGAAGAAGTCCACGTAAAAGGCGCGGGCAGCGTTGAGCACCTGCACTGTGGCCTCTAAAAAGGCGCGTTTGTCGCTATTAGCTCCCCCCTGCGTGCGCTGGCCCAGATCAAGCAGGAGTTTGGTCGTGCGCGTCGCCTGCCCCATCCTCGCTCCTCCTGGCAGGAAAATAAAGAACATGTGTTCTCCCAGTATAGCCTCCTGGTCCATGTTTGTCAACGCTTTTAGATGGTCATCTTTTCATAAACACGAATTACCCGGCCTTTTAGTTTTGCCACCAGCAAAACGCCGTAAAATTGCATAGCCGTTCGTTTCTTTTCCTACATACATAAGAGCATAATCAGTTTTTTCTTTTTTTCAACCCAGAGCCTACCTACTGTCACACAAGCAAAGAAGACGAGACAGCCAGTGCAGGGCTTCTGGGTATTCCTGGCAGTCGAGGACGAACTCCTGTCCACGCCCAACACTGTTCAACAAAACATACTCCTCCTCCACTTTCCAGCGTCTCAAGCTTCTGTGATAACTGAGTCCAGGTGTATTTTCACCGGGGTAAAACCACCTGGGCAATCGCCAGATACTTCTCGACATGTTCGGGGCCGTCAAGCACAAAGCCGGATCGAACCTTGGGAACACCCCTGCTCCAGGCCTATTGATGACCATGTCTGGCAAACTCATGCGATCGGTCGAAATATAGATTGAATCGATGCCGCGATACTGTGCTCTTCTACAGTGGGGGTGATCTAATGCCCATACAGGTATTTCTGATAAGCGATTCACAGAGATACGCCGCTCGATTTGCAGCCAACCGAAGATAACATGGAGATCCGGTGCATCCCTCACATAGCGATATTTTCCAGCAACCTGCTCGACGCGCCTGAACCATCCGTAGAAAACAAACACATCACCTTCCTGTACACCCTGATTTTGCAGATGTCTCTCTGCGGCCCCCGCCTGGCCGAACACAGGCTTCCAGTTTGTCAGCCGGGGCATGCTGGCCCTGTTCAGGTCGGGGTCGAGATGCACATAAGTACCGGGTTTGATTTTGCCTTCGGTCAAATCATTGACAATTGCTCCCGAAGACTGACCGCCTATCTCTATCTCCTTGTATCGCTTCGAGTAACGAGCGGGCACAGATTCTGGGATAGGTAATGAGCAGAGTTCACCCGATGGGAAAATGGGACTCGCCACTTTACCAACACTCGCGTCAAAACCTTTTCTACTGAGGATGATCTTCATTGTAGTATCCTGGAATAATTAACCGCTAGCGTCATTATAAGCCAGCAGTCCCCACAATGACACCTCATTAATAATAGTTGCCAAAAGCTCAAACAAGTATTGCCTTGCCTAAACCCTTGACCTTAACCTACGCCCGTTTACGAAACAACCGACTGGGCGGGCGGTTGGACTACGGCCAACCGTGTTCTGTCTTCCATGCCCGATGTCGCTGCATCAGCAAGGCTTTGACGGCTTTCCTGTTCTTGCAGGCGCGTAGTTCCTCGTCTCCCAGGCGGTGCTGGATGTTGCTGGCCGCGTTGAGATCGGCATGTGCGCTGTAGCCACAGACCACACAGCAAAACGTTTGCTGATTCGGTCGGTTGGCGCGGTCCACGTAGTGGCACACACTGCACTCCTGCGAGGTATAGGCGCTTCTGACTCTGATTGCGGCGACGCCTCGTTTGGCAGCATTCCAGGCGATCTGCTTGGGAATATGCGCGAGATTTGAAGCATGCATATACGCATTCATGGCACGCGCCTTAAACTTCATGGAAGCCACTGAGAGGTGTTCGTAGGCAAACTGTGCGCCGGGATGCTTGGCAAAACACTGATTGACCGCGCGATTGATCTCCTGACGGACGTGGCGGGCGAGACGCTGCCCGCCCCTGCTGCTCGTGGAGGGGAGCTTCTTGACGCCTTTCTTCTGCAGGCACTTGCGCAACTTCGCCTTGCGCCGCCGCTTCTCGCGGTCGCGCTTCTGCCGCTCACGGAGCTTGCCGTGAAAGGTGCCGTAGTGCTGGCCATCGCTGGTGGTCAGGAAGTTAGCAATGCCCACATCCACGCCGACTACGGGCGCAGATGGCGCAGTCTGTACCGGAACCACCTTGTCATAACTCAGGGTGAGCCACCAGCCATCGCCGCGCTTGTTGAGGGTCACGCTGCTATTGATGGTCTGGTCTTTGAGCGCCTCGCGGTGATAGGCAGCCAGCTTGACGGGGACCAGCAACTGCTTGCGGAATGCGAGGGTGCTGATTGTGAGCCAGTAGTCAAAGGTCGAATCCTGCGCGGGTCCCAGTTCGACCACGTTGACGTTGGCCTGGATGCAGGTTTGCCGCAGCGTGGGGACGTTCCATTCTTTCCAGGCCGGTTCTTGTGCCCCTGCATCCAGGGTGCCCTCAATTTCTTGCCCGTGATAGTCCAGCAGGTCATCCACATAGTCCTGATAAGCCTGGGAGCGATTGGTGCGCCAGGATTGGGCGATACCCGCAGCCTGCTGGATGGCCACCCGCTGCCAGCGTTCAGAAAGAGGGGTAGCAAAGAGCGGGGCGCGTAACTTATTCGGACGCTCCTCGGTACAGAACAGGGTGACGTACTGCTGGCAGAGGGCCAGGTAGACCTGGGCGAGGTTGTCCAGGGCGGTGAGCTTGCCCGCATTGGCCGCTTCCAGCCGGATGTGGGTCACGGCTCTGGTGATCGTCTGTGGTTCGTAGGGTCCCCTGCGACGGCGGTTACGCTGCTTCATGGCTCGTCCTCCTCGTACTGACTCCCTCTGTTCCTTCTCTCTCTTCTTCGCGGGAGGGGAAAAGTCGGTAATCTCCCCCTCTCACTCCTACGCTTACGAGACGCACGGCAAGGGACGCGACAACACGGGCGTCCCTCGCCGTTCGCGCCGGTTCAGACACACAAACTCCCACTCCGGCAGATACCGCTCGACACTGTCATAGGAGGTGTAGCCCTCTCTGCGAAAGCGCTTAATGAGGGCCTTGGCCTCTTCGACATCAGGGAAGCACACGAACTTGCCCCGCAGCTTGATGCACCCATGCTTGCCGTGAATGCAGCATCTTCCCGCTAGAGTGCTATAGATGGTGTAGCCTCGGTAGTACTCGTAGCATAACGTGAAGAGTGTGTCCTCGTTGCCAGTGATCGGGTCGCTGTCATGCAAGGTCAGACGCGCTCGCTCGATGGGTTCGACGGGTTGCACAGTGGGGAAAGATTCGTGTGGTCCCCGCTTGCGCTTCTTTGGTTGGTGGGAGGGATTCCCGTGCTTAGCGTGTCGCATGGCTTGCCTCCTTTCGTGCCTTGAGGAAGTCGATCGCCGTTCGCTTCATCACCGCTGCCTCTTTGGAAAGCCTCGGACTCGTGACCCGCCCCCCTTGCGCTTCGAGTCGCGCACAGACTTCCGCGAGGTGCTGCTGGCGTTGTCGCGCCCTGGCTTCTTTGGGCGTCTGGGTGCGGTGCAGACGCAGGAACATGAGCGCACGACCGACGCTAGTCCCTGCTTCTTTTGCAAGCAAGCGCCCGGTGGCGATGATGCCTTGCGCTTGGAGATCGCTGTAGGCGTGCAGCATGGCGGCTTCCTGCTCTGGCGTGATGGTGTACCCGTTATGGGCGTCGGGGTAGAGAATGCAGGGCTTGCCGTTCTTCTTGCCGAGCGTGGCTTTGCCTGCGACCAATGCCTTGAGGCGTGTGATGGCGTCTCGTTCTGCCGTCAGGATAAGTCTGCGGTCCAGGCCCAAGGCGCGCACGATCTCGGCGGTGGTGTGCCGGTGTTCGTTGTCGTCGGAGAGGCCGTAGCGCAGGCGCAAGATGGCCTGGGCGCGCGGCGAGAGATAGGATAGCAAGGTCTCGACCTGGGCGCGCAGCACGGGGTCGCGTGGGGGTGCGGCCTCTGTGGGTGTGATGGGTGAGGCGCGCGGTTCTTCCAGATCGTCGGTGTCGAACCATGCCATGTGCTCATCGAGACTGAGCAGGTGATCGAGCGCGTAGGTCTGGTCGGTCTCTCCCCGTTCTCGCGCCCGGACACGCGCCTCGTGATTGATCTTGACGAGACCGTCATGAGCGATAGCCCCTTTGATCTCCCCGCGCACCCAGGCGGCGAGGTAGCTGGTCGGGTCGTCGATCTGGGTCAGGTCGATGCGGGTGATGACCTCGACCACGGTCAGGTTGGCCTCGCCGATGAGGTCGGGGAGGTCGCGCTGGTAGCGTGACTTGGGACACAGATCAATCGCGAAGTACTTGGCGAGCGGCAGGTAACTTTCGATCAGTCGGTGCTTGATCTGGGTGTTCAGGTGTGGGTCGTTGGCTAGGGGAAGAGTGGCGATGAGGCGTCGGCGTTCCTCTTCCGAGAGGCGCGGAAGGCGTTTCAGATCGGTGTAGTAGTAGGCCTGATCATAGGTGATGTAGTGGGTGATAACCTGCGCCATGATGCTCACAGTCCTTTCTGTTCCCAGAAACGGGAACGAACATCTGTTCTCTTGACCATCCGGCGCGAACATGGTAGAGTACTTGCGCCAGGCTGGTCCTTCCAATGGGTCGACTTCGGCTCACCAGGGAGCACTTGCTTGCAGGCGCGCTCCCTGGGACCCCACGACATGCCCTCGCCACTTTCGTTTTCGCACTACCAGTCCATTCCATACCACGATGACATGTGTCCCTCTTCAACCAAATCATGAACCAAGTTCAGGTTTTCTGTTTCATTAAACTGGGTTCGTAGTCGATTAATAGAACTGGTTACAGTTAAATAATACATTAAGAACTGAGTTCTGTCAACAGTTCTGAATACAAGTTCAGCTGCATATCTGAACTTGCCTTTTTCTCAAGCAGTGTGCTATACTCAGTCCACATTGAGTTACGTGAATCGGAGTAAGTACATTCATGACCATGGAACGCGATTACTACCTGCCGTCGGAGATCATGCCATTGGTGCGACGCGCAGGTAAGTCAAAGACGGGCTTCTATGAGCAGGTCAAAAAGGGGGGGATTGAAAAGGTCATTCGCGACAATAGAGAGGCGTACAACAAGCGTCAGGTAGACGCTTTTCTTGCGAGTAGAAGCAGAACACCTGGGCGCAGAAAGGGGACAGGGGCATCTAAGCAGGTACCAGAGTCAGGCACCGCACAAGGACTCGTCATCGATGTGGCACAGGAAAGTGATCTGTTGCCTCTCTACACCCTCGAGAGCGATCAACTCGACTTTCTACGTGCCATCGTTCCCCCCGTTCTGCATGCATGGCAGCAGGTGAACGACCATACCTACTGGCTGCTGTTTCACCCTACCAATCGCCAGGAAATCCTGGCCATGCTCGGCGTCCTTCCTTTACGTGAGGCAGTGATCCAGCAATTGCTTCGCAAAGAACTCTCCCCCGCGCAGATTTCCGCAAGTGATGTGCTTCCCTACAAGTCCGGGGAGAGCTATAGCTGTTACATCACCTCTGCGGCGACAGAACCGGGGTATCGAGAAGCAATCCTGTCGCTTGTTGAGCTCCTGTTCTCCTACTGGTGCGAGCAGTCTATCTCCATAGAGGCGCTCTACGCTTCCGTCCCAGAGGACACGGATGATAACATCCCCCTTTTACGGATTGTAACGGGTTGCTTCTTTTCCCTCCTCAATGAGGAGGATCAATGGAGGCTGCGCCCTCTTCGCCGGAAGTATCATCCCGTGGAGTTCATCAGAAACTATCAACGCTGCCTGCAACAAGACGAAGCACAACAAAAGGGGGGAGATGTGCCTATGCATGTGATAGAACCGTCACCAGCCCGGTCGCTCGAAGGTCTGCGACGCCTCTTTGAGAAAAAGTTGAGTCGCAGGGGAGATCGGGATTTCACCGAGATTATCAACGCCTTTTTCGAGATAGGAACCGATGGGCATATTAGCAGGAAGGACGGAGTGAAACAGCATGAAGTGTGGGTGGGTCGTATCAGGGGTGACGATGATATTCGGGCAACCCTGCGCATTAATGCCTCGCTTTTCGGACCGTCAAAAAGATATGCAGAGGACCAACTGGTCGACTTCCGACGTGCCTGGCTGAAGAAGAACCCCGACATCTATCGTGTGCTTGAGGTGGACGGAGAGGTCGTCGGCTACATTTTCGCCATCCCCTTGCCCAAGTCTGTCATTGATCGCGTCCTGGCTGATGAGATCAGGGTCGGCGATATTGCTATCGAGGATCTGCAAGCATACAGGCCAGGCCAGCCGGTCGATATCTATCTGCAAACACTGGGCGTGCATAAGCGTATACAGGGCGGCGAGAAGTTTATCGCCGGCATGTACTTAATTGCAGGGATGCAGCACTTGTTTACGGACCTTGCTGAGCGTGGGATCGAGATTCGTTCCATCTACACGCGCAGCGCCGAACCTGATGGGATCAAACTTTGCGCCGCACTCGGGTTTGAAGAAATTCCCGCTCCTACTGGTGTGGAGAAGATGGTGTTACAGCTGGACTTTAGCAAGGAGAAGAACTCCCTTCGCGCTTATAAACACGTCCTTGACCTGTATAAAAGTCGGCACTCGGTTGAGGAGAACATCGAAAGTTGACGAGGACCTCTGGGATAGCATTCTCAACCTTGTCTTTTGTTGCAGAGTGTGTAACGACTTCAACCAGGGACGACCTCTTTTTGCAGAGCCTTAGCGTGGGCCATTTTATGGCAATAGATAAGAACAAGATGTGTAACCACTCATGTAATGAGGTTTGAGAAGGCATGCAGCAGTGGTGAGTTCGCCGGCAGAGGGTGACATGTTTACCCGCATTGAACAGTATCTTGTAGGAGCACTGCAGGGATTACGTCTTCCCGGCCTGGCAATAGCCATTGTCCAGGGTGAGCGGGTCATCTACCTGTCCGGCTTTGGGAAGGCAGATCTAACAGGACGACCCATCACACCACAGACCCCTTTCATCATTGGTTCGCTCAGCAAGTCCTTCACTGCTCTAGCCATCATGCAGTTGGTGGAAGCGGGGAGGATAGAGCTGGATGCCCCGGTCCAACGCTATCTTCCCTGGTTTCGCATACAAGACGGGACGGCCTCGTCCCAGATGACCGTGCGGCATCTGCTGACCCATACGAGCGGTATCTCCAGATACGTTGGCCGGCAACTGCTGGCAGCCAAAGGCGCGAAAACAAAGGAGCAACGGGTACGCGAACTCTCAAGGGTCTCGTTGACCAAGCCAGTAGGAACGGCGTACCAGTACTCCAACACGAACTACTTGATTCTCGGTCTGTTGATCGAGGCGGCTAGCAGCCAACCCTATGAGTCCTATATTCAGCAGCACATTTTTACCCCGCTTCAGATGAACCACAGCTTCACCTCCGAAGGAGAGGCCCGGCGCGATGGTATAGCCGTGGGCTATCGCTGGTGGTTCGGGTTTCCGCTTCCCGCCAGCGTTCCCTATCTTGCCGATGCGCTTCCTGCGGCTTTTCTGATCTCGAGCGCAGAGGACATGGCGCACTACCTCATCGCTCACCTCAATGGGGGGCGCTACAGCGGCGTCTCTCTCCTCTCCCCGGCTGGCATTGCCGAATTACATCGACCACAGGCTGAGATCACAGCTGGGAATGCCTACGCCATGGGCTGGCACGTCGAGTCCCATGACGGGGTGACACTCCTGCGCCATGGGGGCGAGACAGCCAATTGGCGCGGGGAAATGGTGCTCCTGCCCGAGCGACAGATAGGGATCGTGCTCCTGGCCAACGCGAACAATGGCCTGGTCGCGCAATTAGGCTTAGACCGCATTGCACCAGGAGTGGTGCGCTTGCTCTTAAGAGAGCAACCACCAAAGAACAGACTCACCTTCAAACTGTTCTATGCGGCGCTTGACGTGGTACTGTTCGTCCCGCCAGTGCTTCAAGTACGGTCACTGAGACGACTGGCGCAGCGCAGCTATCGAGAGGTTCGGCTCAAGCGAAGGCAATGGATCACACAGATGGCCCTCTGCCTGACGGAACTTGTGCTACCGATGAGTCTTTACAAACGCATTCCGAAGTGGGCTGACGCTCCCTGGCCACTCCTGCGACTCTACGTACCCGATCTCACGTCCTGGTTATCGGGGATGCTGGCGCTTTCGTTCGTCACCAGCATCACGAGGGGTATGCGACTGGTGCTCTGGTTTGCTGGGAGGAGGAGACAGTACAGGAAAAGGAAGATCCATCATCCCTTCTTCTGATGACGCCCTAATCAGCCTACGAACTGCTAGAATGATGCTAGACGCCAGGGCGCGATAATCGTACCATAAAAAACAAACCTCGCCACGGATGGTGGCTCTCCGTCAGATTTGGTGAATCTGGAATAGCACACACTTGATCAGAGAATGGTGTGTTGAGTCTCAGTATGTCGTACCCCGTTCTCGGTGAAAGTCTCAGAAAGTCGTACCGGCCAAGACGCGTGTATACTCAAGCTGGCACCACGCCTCATGAGTAAACGGCAAGGCAAGTTTGCGCAAGCGTATAAGGATAGCATACGTCGAGAAATTGTCAGCCTTGATAGACCGATTGAAGACGTGCGGAGAGAGAAAGACTCCTCTGCTGAAGGTGAAATGCTCAGGGAAGCTCTACCCGGCAATTTACCAGGGCCAGAGAAACTTGAAAATCAATCGTCTCTTACCGCGCTATTTCAACTCGCCGGGCTTACTGCCAATGAGCAGCAGGCTGTTGTCGCGCTTGTGATGTATGATTATGAGCAACCGGAAGTTAGCAAACTCTTACGGCGCGATGAACGCACTATTCACTATTATCGGGATCGCGCTCTTGCGAAGCTGCGGGCGCTTGGAGATGAGAAAACTATCCGGCTATGAGGATTCTAGGACTGATTTGGGATAGAGATGGAGTTGCCCAAAAATGCTCACCGAAGGATTCCAGGGTTGATAGGCGATATGCTCACCCCTCTGAATGGCAGTGAATCAACGCTAGAATCCTTCGGTGAGTTCTTTACTATGTATAGCGGAATGGATCATAGACATGCTCCCCCTATTCTAACGGATGACGCGCGAAACGGTCATGTCTCTAACACGTTACGGAGTGCTTCACGCACCCAGGTGTGGATATCTACTTCCTGTTGCGCCTTGAAGAATGTCCATGTGTCTTGGAGAACACGAACAGTCTGCTGAGCAGGCACCAGTGTAACCTGCTCACGTATAAGCTATTAGGGAAACGTGTGCTCCCACTCTCACGACAACGAGGGGTACTTTAGCAACCTATATGCTTCCAGCGAGAAATTGCGGAGTGAATCTCGGCATCCGGCAGCTCGGCATCGGACTTCAGAGATGTTTTTCAGAGGTGATTCCGCAAATTCAGTGTGGAAGCATTTAGAGTATTTGAGAGAAGATCTGCTCACGTGTGTAGTGGATCTTCGGAAGAAGAGGCGACCATGAAACAGCGTCATACACGCGTATTTTGGCTGGCATCTCTCCTGCTGGTTGTGGCTGCACTGACCGCGATTACAGCACTGCCAGGGACGCATCCAACGACGACGTTTGCCCACGACAGTCGTCATCGGACACCAACGCCCACACCGACAACGCCTACTCCCACACCGACCATCCCCCCGCTGGTGATTGATACCACGTCGCTTCCGGACGGAAACGTCGGGAATAGCTATGACGCCTTCGTTACCGCGAGTGGTGGCCAGGGGACGCCTAAGCTATGGAGTGTGATCGCAGGGAAGCTTCCCGACGGACTGACCATGGCGAGCTTCTACGGTGTCCAATCGACCATCATTTCCGGCACGCCAACGACACTCCAAACGACCACGTTCATGGTGCAGGTGAAGGACAACACGGGCGTGGCAACGCAGGCCTTGAGCATTACCATCGACCCACCACCCCCCCTGGTGATCACCAGTCCCACCCCGCCGAATGCCTCCGTCGGAACTTCGTACTTCACCAACCTCTTTGCGAGCGGTGGAGTGCAACCCTACACCTGGTCGATTACGGCGGGACAACTGCCTCCCGGCCTTGCGCTCGTCAAAGGATCGAATGGAGGGACTACCATCAGCGGCACTCCCACAACGCAAGGAACGTTCACGTTTACCGAGACGGTGACGGATAGCACAGGCGCGCAGGCCTCCCAGCAGTTCAGCATCACGGTTACCTGAGCGGTTCTCTACGTTCCCAACTCCAGGTTCAGATGTGTGTTCAGGGCTAAGGAAATGTGTCTGACAACTCACTTGCCTGAGTAGCTGTGATAGCCGTCTACTCACCACTGCGAATGTAGTAAAGCTGTGCCCAGGCTGGCATCGGTGGGTCGTTTCGGTGCGAAGCACTGTACCATGCGAAGTCAAGGTGGAGATTTCTGGAGCGAGGGTGGCGGGGTTATAAATACCGCGCTACGTTCCTTCTTCCCACATTCCGCAGGTTCAACCGGACGGATGATAGATTTGTTCATAGAGCGGCCCCAACAGAGCTAAGATCAGCCGGTGCAGAGGCTGAAGACGCAACACGATGGTGAGCGAGGCAGCATCTGTCTGCACATGCAGCAATTCAATGCCCTCAAAACATTGAAAGACCCACCGCAGCGTGGGGAGTGCGGTCGGCTTCTGGACTTGGTCAGGAATGGTTTGCTCGGTCTCAGCCAGGCGTGCCCGCAACCGATATTCGGCTAAACGATAGACCAGCAAGCAGAGGACCATGATCAAACTCAAGGCCATGATGCGCTCCGGTTTCTTGACGAAGACCGAGGAGGCCAGGAACAGTGGGTCTTAAAGATCCGCGAAAGCCACGTTCGACCCCACCTTGATCCTTGTAGGCCGTCACCAGTTCTTGATCGGAGAGTGCCTCGCTCTCCAGTTCATTGGTGCCGACAATGAAACAGGCCTTGCGCAACGCTTCTTCGTGCACTCGTTGCTGATTGACGGTGACGGTCGCCACGATCTGCCACTGGTAAGTCGTAGGACTCGCCTCTTTGCGCGGACGCCCCTTCCCTACATGGCGAGCATGAGCGAGGACGTCATGGTGGATCTCCAACCAGGTTGGCTTGCCTTTCAGTTCCCGCTCCAAGGCTGCCCTAGCATCTGCTGCACACGCAAAGCGCCGCGCGCCCAGATGCCAACACTTGCGCTCCCAACTGGCTTGTGCATGGCTGACCTGCCGTTGCAAAGAAGCCTGTGCTCGCTGCTTTGAAGCCGAGGTGCGCACGATGACCCAGCGTTCGCTTCCCTGTGGTAGGGCCATGACCCGACGATACCACTGGATGCTGCCATCCTCGGACCGTTGCCAGTCCTGACTGCCTTCTTGCAGCACCGTTTTGGCCTCAGTGGACGTTTCCGACACCCGACTCACCCACTTCACCCCTGCTGCGTTCAACTGCCGCATGTTCGCCTCGCTGTAGATGCCGTTATCGGCCACATACACGCTTGGTTGTGCATCCGCCTCTCGCAATTGCTTCTGGATGGCCATGACTGAGGCTCTCAGGCTGACTTTGTCGCTGTTGTTGCCATCAAGCGGTTGCAGGAACAGCGGGACATCCCCATCATGGGTGGTAGCCAGGGTCAACATCCACTGCTTGAGATCCTCCCGATGATCGCGCGAATAGCCATACGTGATCGCGATCAGTGCAGTCTGGGCCTCCCTGGCCTCTGCTGTCTTGCCTGGCTCTTCCACCCACTCACCTGCGCTGCTGTACGCTCCACTGACCGAGAAAGAGGTCGTGTCCACATGCACCTGTTGGGCTGAGATGCCAAAGACCTGCCGCGCTCGGTTGGCGATCCCAGCAAACAATTTCGTCGGGTCGTGCGCATACAACCAATCCAGCGTGCGACCCAGACAGTCATCATTGAGCATATCGGCGCTGATCCCAGTACCCAGCAAGTGCTCGACCGGTTTGTTCGCGAAGTACTGCGGTACCAGATACAATTGTCGGTTGCTGAATCCCAAGCCGTTCAAAATCATCGCAACCGTTGCTGTTCCCACACTCACCTGCTGCCGATTGTCCGGGTCTTGGGCATCCAGCCACGCCGCAAGACCAATCTCTTGGCACACGCCCGTCACAATCCCCAGGTGATCGAGCCGTTCATTGAGATACTTGTCCGTTGTGGTCATCAGGAGTCCACCGAAACGGAGGACTCCACACTACCAATTTTCCGAAAAACTGTCAATCAAACTGCGGAATGTGGGATCCGTTTATAAATTCGGGATTTTCTGCGGAATGATTTCTCTCTCCGATCAAACTTCTCTTTGACCGATGATGATGGTTAATAGTCACCTTAATAGCGTGAGTTACATGTTTCTTTTGAAAGGACAACTTAATTCCGTAACGCAGAAAGTTTTCGGCAGAAAATATAGGTCTAAAGAAGAGTTTAATGGCTTGAATATGAGTGTGGGACTATCAACCTTGCGGCACAACTTAATTCCACAAGAGAGGGCAACCTAATTCCGCGTCTACACTGGATTGTAGGCTTAAAATAAAGTCTTACAATTAAAACAAAGTTTTACACCGAACACGCTGGCGAGCTCTGTTTTCTTCGGAGGTCGCCAGTTGTTTATTGCCCAAATAATGATACCACAAACTCTCTTCGATGCAACATCAACAAGCGCATACCTTAACACCTCATTGACAGCCTGTATCGGGGTTAGTTTCACGGCGTCAAGCATATACCGGTACTTTGTCGACAAGGGATTTCCCCGCTCGGAGAGAAAAGAAGTGCTTTTTTCTCGTCTGACGAGCTCAGTTGTCGTCTGCCTTTAGCGAAGGGCTAATTCCGACCTTTCCCCAGTCTACAAACTACCGGTAGTGCTGCGTTCGTTAAGTAATGATAGAAGAAGAAAGGAGGAAGTGCCGAGGCAGCAAGGAGAGAGGAGATGCCAAAAATCCTGCGAGTGAGAGCTGCGCAAGATGACCAGGAAGAGCGCCAGGTCAGGAAGCTGGCAGCAAGCCGACATGGGCCCGCAGACTGGATCACCCATGCGCGTATGGTGGTGCTCAGTTGGGATGGGAAACGGGTGGAGACCATTGCCAAGGAGTTACAGTGTAGTGCCCAGACGGTGCGACGCCGCTTGCACCGCTTCGATGCCGAGGGCATCGAGGGGCTGGGCGACCGACCACGCAGGGGACGGCCCAGTCGACTGACTGAGGCAGAGCGCAGCAAGCTGATCGCGCTGGTGAGGAAAGCGCCCCCTGGGCGCTTGGAGAGGCAGGCCGATGAACTGGTGGCGCGAGATGAGGAGGGCTCGGCCCAGTGGAGCCTCAATGCCCTGGCGCAGGCGGCCAAAGAAGTCGGAATACGGGTGAAGCGCAGTCAGATTCGGACCATCCTACTGCGCGAGGGCGTGCCTTGGCGCCACACGCATAGTTGGGGGACCAGCACTGATCCAGACTTTGTCCCAAAAGAACAACGGTCGTCAGCCACTACACCCAGCCGCCCGAGGACTCGACGACCGTCTGTACCGACGAACTGGGGCCAGTAGTCCCACGTAGCTTTCCCCCCACTCCGGGCTGGTCTGTTGATGGACACCGCATCAAAGCGCCATTGGACTACAGTCGTGGTCCTGAGAAAACCTGGGTCTATGGAGCGCTGCGCGTGCGGGACGGCAAGGAACTCACGCGCTGTGCCGCCTCACGCAACTCCACGAACTATATCACTCTGCTTGAGGACATCGAAGCGGACAATCCAAGGGGTGACGTCTTCATTATCACGGATAATCTCAGCAGCCATAACAGTGCTCAGACACGAGCCTGGATGGTCGAGCATCCGCGCCTGCATCACATCTTTATCCCCACGGGAGCCTGCTGGTTGAACTTGCAAGAAGGCTGGTGGCGGCTCTTGCGCCGCGACGCGTTTGCCGGGCAGAGTTTCGCTACCCCCGAGGAAATCGAGCAGGCGACACGTGTCGCGACGGCCCAGCTCAACCGGCGAGCCACGTCCTGGATCTGGGGTCGCCCTCCCAAGGATCATCGCCACTATCGGCGCGTCTTTTGTTACCGCATTTAACGAACGGAGCAGTAGATAGGTAGTAAAATGCTCTGCCGGCATGCAATTGTCCTGCTTGCATTCCCCATGTGGAGAGGCTATAGTATTCCTATATTGAAATACTCCTATTGCAGAGTAGAGAAGGAGGGCTCAATTACTACCTTAGGATTTGCTTTGCTGGC
>Ga0070717_10001847_pt1 | contig 14775 bp, 17 predicted proteins | sample LARL113metaG_FD_71366 | JGI IMG/M metagenome (GOLD analysis project Ga0070717, IMG submission 71366) | Corn, switchgrass and miscanthus rhizosphere microbial communities from Kellogg Biological Station, Michigan, USA - LAR L11-3 metaG | ecosystem: Host-associated > Plants > Roots > Rhizosphere ... | reverse complement strand
CAGACGGCGCTCCATCTCGAGCACGGCGTTGCGCAACGCGTTAGTAGCCTTCTTCGCGTCCGTAATCACGGGCACCAACAGGTGCGGAATGCCCTCGTACATTCCCAATTCAACGCGCTTGGGATCCACCAGAATCATACGGACCTCGTCGGGCGTCGCCTTATACAGAATCGACATGATCATGGCGTTAATCGCCACGCTCTTGCCGGTTCCGGTTGATCCGGCAATGAGCAGGTGTGGCATGCCTGCGAGCTCGGCGGTGACGATACGGCCGTTTATGTCTTTGCCTAGCGCCAGCGTGAGTTTGGATTTTGTACCGATGAATTCGGAAGACTCAATGTTCTCCCGCAACCAAATAATCTCGCGCTCGCGATTCGGGACCTGAATGCCCACGGTTGATTTACCCGCCATGCGCTCGATCAGAATGCTCTCGGCTTTGAGCGCGAGGCAGAGATCGTCGGTGAGATTTGTAATCCGGCTGTACTTAATGCCAGCCTCAGGCTTGTATTCGAACGTAGTCACAACCGGACCAGGATTGATCTGTGTAACCTGACCGTGAACTTCGAATTCCGCGTATTTGTCCGTGAGCACCTGTGCCAGCAGCTTCAATTCATCGGCATCAATAGCCCGCTGCTCGTCAGGGCGATGTAGCAGACTGCTGGGCGGAAGCTTGTAGCCGCCCGCAATGCGCGGCATAGTGGTCTTTGGCTTGGTGGTGCTGTCGGCGCGCGCACTAACTTCAACTTCTGCCGCCGAAGCCTGAGGGTCAGATCGCACATCCGGCAGTGTCTCGACTTCCGATTCGTGCTCCATCCGTTCAATGCCCGTGCTCCCGACTGTAACGCCGGCCTCTGGCCGGCTGTCGGGCAGGCGACTCGCCCGCCCTTCGTCAGCCTGCAATGCGCTCCGTGCGGGCACAAGTTGGGTCGTAACCATTGGCCGGGAAGCGCGGCGCTTATCCAATTCCTTCTGCATCCTCTTCTTCGCGCGCTCTTCCTTCCAATCTTTGTAACGATCCCATAGCGCGATGGCGAACGCGAAGCGTGTAGGCGCCCACACCTGAAGCGAAGCGAACGAGAATGCAGTCGAGAGATACAGAGCCACAGCCAGCACGGTGGCGCAGACGATATATGCGCCGGCGAGATTAAAGTAATGGATGAGAACATCACCGACCACACGGCCTAGCAGCCCTTCAACAGGGATCAATCCCATCCAGCGTGCATGTCCCGGCAAAAGCGCTAGCAGCGCCGGAACGAAGATCAGCAGCCAGATTCCGCCCAGCGACTTTGCAATCGGCGACATGACTCGGCGCGACCGGAACCAGCGCATTCCTAATCCGATGGCGAATACGGGAAACAAAAACGCACCGACGCCCCAGAATTGCAGCATCAGGTCGGCAATGACGGCGCCGACCAAGCCGATCCAATTGCGCGCCGCATGCGAGCCCGTCAGCACCGAAGCGCTGTTGAATGATGGGTCGAGGGGCGAATACGAGGCCAGCGCGAGAAAGAGGAGGAGCGCGGAGACGCACAACAAAAATCCGATCAGCTCGTTGAGCCGACGGTTGTTTGTCGGGGCAAAAATTCGCGAGATGGATTTCATGGGCGCGTTGGACATCATTCGACACTACCGCCGAAGATGCCAAACTACGCCAGAGCCAGACGATTATGCCAAGAAGCAGCGCGGGAGACAATTGGTTGAGAGTATCGAATTGGTTTCCCAGCACAGCACACGTAGGGGCGGACGCCATCGTCCGTTTCCTGTCTATCCTGCCGTCTTTGCCGCGAAGGCGAGCACCAGCACACCCACTATGATCCGGTAAACCGCGAACGGCGCAAAACCGCGCCTCCGCACGTAAGCCATAAACCATGCCACCGATGCGTAGGCCACGATAAATGACACCACGAAGCCAATCGCCAGCACCAGCCATCCGTGCGGATCAATTTGCGATACCCCAATCGGGTTCTCCCCTTTGCCGCGCAGCGATTTCAGAAGATCGTAACAAGTTGCCACAACCATGGTGGGCATTGAAAGAAAAAAAGAAAATTCCAGCGCCGAAGCGCGCGACATGCCTGCAAGTTGTCCGGCAGCAATCGTGGACATTGATCGCGATGTTCCCGGAAACACAGCGGACAAAATCTGACACGCCCCAATCCAGATCGCCTGGCCGAGGCTCATGGCTTCCATCTTCCAGGTGTGAATGCGGCTGTGCGGGGCGTCGGGGCCGGCGGCTTCGGATTTTGCGTTCATCGCATCCACGATCCACATCACGATGCCGCCGACCAGCAGCGAAGTTCCCATAATGTGTAAGCTCTCGAGGTGTTTGCCGATGACTTTGGTCAACAAGAACGCGGGAATTGCAGTGATAACGAACGCGATCAGAGTGAGGCTGAGTGGATGCGTGAACAGCTTACGGTCGCCGTGTTCTCCTTGCGGAAACGTGGAAAGGAATTTTGAGATCCGCGCGCGAAAGTAGACCGGCAGGCAGAGAATCGCGCCGAGCTGGATGACGATCGTATACATCTTCCAATAGCCGTTCGACAGGCTGATGTGGAACAGCGCTTCGGAAATTCTGAGATGGGCGGTTGAACTGACAGGAAGAAATTCGGTTAGCCCTTCGATGATCCCCAACACTACTGAGAGCAAGTAGTCGTTCAACGTTCCTCCAATTTCGGCATTTAGAACTTAGCTCTTTAGCATTTAGTCATTCGGCTTGCGTGATGAGATAAACCATCGCGACTGATTGACTGCTAACTGAGTAGTGTCCGGATCTAACCACGAAGGGCACGAAGGAACACGAAGGAAGCCCTTGTAGGATTCAACCTTTGTGTAACTTCGAGTCCTTCGTGGTTCATGAATTTAAGACACTACCGCTGACTGCCGATTCTCTACTGCTGCGCATTCCCGTAGGTTGGAATCCCTTGCTGAACCAGATACAGCAGACGTTCGGCACGCGGTCCCCAATCGCTCTGCGGATATTGGCTTGCGATCTTCTGCGCGAGCGCAATTGCCTTGCCTTTCGCCTCGTCTGACTTTTTCCCCTCATTTTCAGTCTTGTAGATCTCAATCAATGCCGACCAGCGGGAAGCAGCATCGTAGAGCGCCTCCGGCGCTGCCGGAGATTGCGGATGTTCGGCCGCATATTTTTCGTAAGTCCCTGCCTCTTTTTCCGGGCACTTGGAAGATCCCTGCCAATCTCCACAAAGTTTATTGTCGATCAGATGGAAGGCCGCGAGCTCTGCCCATTTTGTTCCAGGAAACTTCTTCATTACCTCCTTCATATATTTCTCATCCATTCCCTCGCGGAGGTAAGCTTCGCGTTCCCGGGAGGACGGTCGCGCCGAAACATCGGTTTTCTCTATTTGCCAGCGGATATCGGCAGAGCGATACGTGGCCTCCGCCGCGAGCGGAGACTTGGGGAAAGTCTCAGCTACAGCGTAGTAGAGGCGCATGGCATCCTGCGCCGCGCCGCGCCGGCCGCGCCGCTGGCTGGCCTGATCTTCGGAATCCACGGCTTCGCCATAAAGAATTTTGTCGCCGTTCGGCGTCGAGGCGCGGATCACGCCCTTGTCGAGCATCCATCCGGTAAGGGCACGTTCTTCGCTGAGATTGGCCTCCACGTGCAGCCAATCGCGGCTGGTCTCAAGGATGACGACTTCGCGACCGCGCTCGACATCGGCCAATTTCGCGGAACTCGCGTCGGGGGAGAGATAAAGATTACCGACGCGAACCAACCGGCCACGTTCAGCAGCAAATGTTGCCGCAGTCAGGAGAAAAAAGATCAACAGAAGGTATTTCGCTTTCATGAGCGAATCTCCGCGAGCATCTTCGGGTCAATATTTCCTCCGCTGATCACGGCGACGTTGATTGAGGTCTGCGGCAGCTCATCTCCGTGAAAAAGAAAAGCAGCGACCGCAACGGCGCCACTCGGCTCGGCAGTTGTTTTGGGGTCGGCCGCGAGGAGCCGCATGGCTTGGCGAATTTCATCTTCTGTCACGGTCACAATATCGTCTACGTAGCGGCGGATGTGCTCGAAATTGATTGTTCCAACACTCTGCGTGCGGAGGCCGTCGGCCATAGTTCGGGTGACCTGTTCGGCAGGGAACTGAACAATTTCGCCTGCTCGCAGGCTGGCCTGCGCATCCGAGGCTAGCTCGGGCTCGACGCCAATTATCTTCGTGGAAGGCTTGCTGAGCTTGATTGCGGTCGCAATGCCGCTGATCATGCCGCCACCGCCGACCGGAACCAGCACGGTTTCTATATCCGGCAAATCTTCCAGAATCTCGAGGCCCATGGTGCCCTGCCCGGCAATAATTTTCTCATCATTGTAAGGAGGAACGATGACGTAGCCGTGCTCTGCGGCAAGTTGCTCGGCTTTGGCCTGACGCTCGGAGCTTGCTGGACCAACCTGCACGATTTCTGCGCCCAATGCGGCGGTAGCCTCACGCTTGATGGCCGGCGCATTATTGGGCATTACGATCAGGGCTTTAACGCCGAGTGCTCGTGACGCATAGGCGACTCCTTGCGCGTGATTACCGCTGGAATACGAGATGACACCGCGACGACGCTCTTCATCTGAAAGCGATGCAATCTTGTTATACGCGCCACGCAGCTTGAAAGAGCCGATGGGCTGGAGGTTCTCTGGTTTGAGGTAGAGCTTGCGATTGGAGGACCCGTCTTGCGGTAAATGTGACTGGAGCACCTCAGTACGCACGGCGATGCCGCGCAGGCGGGCTTGGGCTTCTTTGATTTCCGCCAAGCTGACCGTGCGCAGAGCTTCTTCGATGGAATGATTCTCCATGTAGTCGCAGTCTTCTCGTCAATTCTCTCACGACGCAATTGAGAAGTTTGTTGCATGACCTCGAGGCCGGGGGCGCAGTGATTGTCCACGCATCTGCCATCGATGGCCATTTCTCCGCGAGATGCGGGGTACGCGGCGGGAGCGGCTCAGAGCCGGTTCAAACCTTCAACCAGAGCATCGGGAAGTCATGGCCAAGTCTGCGAAAGTCAGAATCACTGGTCACCAGTGCAGCCTTGTATTCGATGGCCAGCGCCGCAGCAAAGCTGTCGACATAGTAGAGCTCGTACTTGGACTTGACCTCGGCGGCACGGAACGCTCTTTGCGGTGTGGCGTCCATCAGGCGGATGGGCAATGCATGCACAGCGCTCATGGTTGCGACCGCTCGGTCCAGCCCATGTTCGCGAAGGATTCCGCCATAGACCTCTCCGTAGTTCACCGCTGACATCAGAATATCGGCACGCCCGCGCAGCGCCTCCTTCAGAAGTTCGTTCACTTTGTCGGCGGCTGCTCTCTTTTGAAGGAATCCAAACAGTGCGCTGACATCGAACACATACGTCTTCACGGTTTGCGCTTGCCCTCTTGGCGATGCTCGTCGCGCCATTTCTCGAGCAAATCCGGTCCGTCGGCGAGGCAGCCCATCACGCGGTCTATGTAGGCCTCAGTGATGGGTTGCAGAACAATGCGGCCAAACTGGTCTTCCAGAAACTTGACCTTGGTGCCGGCGGCGATCCCATGTTTGCGGCGCAGTTCCGCCGGAACCACAAGTTGGCCCTTCGAGGTGAATGTAGCACTAGCCTCTTTCATGACTTACATACTACCACATGTAAGACATACATTATGGGCGACGCTATGCAGGAAATGGATGGCCCTTGAGGCATTCAGGAACATCCCCGAAAGCCGCGAGATGTGGAGCACCCGCCGGAAGGCGAATTCTTTCGCCATGCTGTTAGCAAAGCTCGTGAACGTTTGGAAATTTCTGTCACGGCAATTCGAGAGCGACAAGTCTATGATGGGGCTAAGACGGCATTCGGGAATGCGGCGAGCCGAGTGCAGCGCAGGATCTCAAGCCTGCGAAGTTCTACCGGCCCACCTTGGATCAGGAGACCACAAAAGTGCGGCACTTGCCGCTTCAATGATCTGACATGGCGAGGAGAATTATCTTAAAAGCTTACTAGATTGTTCCGGGAGGGCACCTATCCGCCACTTCGAGGAACCTTCTTGAGACTTCAGGAGCAGACAGGACTTTTGTACCTGCGAGGCAGCGTTAATTTCTTCGAGACATACCCAGGCATGTATGTGCCACGTCCCCTCGAATTCTCTGTCGCTCAGGCTGAGACTCCGCCGGAGCAACTCGCGCGCGAGATGTTGTCGCTGTCCAAACTGAACTGGAATAACACGCAATTCGACGGCGGCGAGCCGATTACTGTCCGGGCTGCTCGACGGGTTGGAGACATCTTGAAATGCGTTCCCGAAGATGGTGCGCTGCAGCCAAGCTTTCGGTTCTATCTGTAAGTGTCCGAGGGGCTGGCCCAGTCTTTCCTTCTGCTCTTACTCACGAGAGTGCCCTGCCCTTGCCTCTCCGGTTTTTTGGGAGACAGGGCGGGGATTTGCATTCGGAATGACCCGTTCGACAACCTCTCTTCGTTCGGTCGCTCAGGGCAGGCTAAGAGCTGACCCGGCCTTCGCAGAGAACGCGAAGGGCCGAACCATCCGCCAAGTGGTTGATTAGAGGAGTACCAAAGTTATCTCACAAACGTCGTCTTGGAGTATTCTTAAATGATGGCTATGAACTTGACGGAGATGGCGCAAAAGATGGCTCAAGCCGCTCGTGCGGGGGTCGCCATCGAGAGAAAGCGCTTACAAAAAATTCTCGCTGAGCGCCGGAAGAAGTCCGCATCCCCGTCGCGGTGACCCGTCCCAGATTGACCTTCATTGCCGGAGCAAACGGTTCTGGCAAGACCACATTGACCCGCTGGAACCCTGAACTGTTCAAAGAGATTCCGCTCCTCGATCCTGACGCCATAGCGAATACGCTCCAGGCTTTGGCGTCCGCACTGTTTCCCATGGCAGCAGCTCGCTACGTCCTTAAAACCGCAGGGGAGCACCTAAAGAAAGCCGAGAGTGTCGCCGTTGAAACTACACTGGCGGGGAAGAACTACCTGCAAATGATGCTGGAGGCGAGAAATCGCGGCTTCGAAATCATGCTGGTTTACATCGGAACCGAGAATGTCGAGATTCAATCTAGCTCGAATTAGAAATCGGGTTTTGGCAGGAGGCCACGATGTTCCGGAGGAAGACTCCGGCGACGCTACAGACGCAGCTTTCAAAATCTTCCAATCGCAATCAAACGTGTAGATCACGCCATCCTCTTCGACAACTCCACGGAAGATGGCTATCGCCTGATAGCGATCTTGAGTACAACAGAAAATCAATGGTTCGAGCCAAAGCCTCCTTGGGTCAGCTTCGCGATGTGAAGAGTTGTGCGACACGCGTCACCTTCGAGCTAACCCCCGCTTCTCGAAGATCTTCGCCGGTGTCGGTTCGGTTGGCGGGAAGTGAGCGTAAATTGAGCAATACCGAACCAGCAGATCTAAATCTCCAAAATCACCGGCATGATCAGCGGTCGTTTCTGTGTCTGCTTGGAGATGTAGCGCTTCAGATCACCGCGAATTTTTTCTTTGATCACGCCGTAGTCGGCTTTTTCTTCTTCACTCGATTGTTCCAAGGTCTGCATCACGATTTGCCGCGCACCGTCCATAAAGCCATCTTCGCCAGGAGAAAAGCCTCGAGTGACTATCTCCGGTGACGTTTCGACTCGGCCGGAAAGTTTGTTAATCGCGATGATCGGCAGCACGATGCCATCTTCGCTCAAGTGGCGGCGGTCCTTGATGACGAGGTCTTCTACGACATCAGTGCTCGAACCTGAATCAATGCACACCCGCCCTACATTTACGCGGCCAGCTTTGCGAGCGCCCAGCTCGTCAAACTCCAAAACGTCGCCGCTTTCAATCAGCATGACGTTTCCGACCGAACCATGCATGGACTGGGCGAGTTCGGCATGCAGCTTCAATTGCCGGTACTCGCCGTGGATAGGAATGAAGTATTTCGGCTTGACCAGGTTAATGATCAGTTTCAGCTCCTCCTGGCTGGCGTGGCCGCTCACGTGAACCGGCGGCGATGATCCGTCTTCATAGATGACGTGTGCTTCGCGGCGGAACAAGTGATCAATCATGCGATAGATCGTCTTCTCATTGCCGGGAATTATGCGTGACGAAAGCACAACCGTGTCGCCCTTTTCGATCTTGGCATGTTTGTGATTATCGACGGCGGCACGCGACAGCGCAGACATCGGTTCGCCCTGCGTGCCGCTAATGAGCACGCAAACTTTTTCCGGAGCGAAATTCTTCATCTCACCAGGATGAATCAGTACCCCTTCGGGAATCTCGATATAGCCGAGGTCTTCAGCGATCTCCGCCGAGCTGGTCATGGAGCGGCCAATGAACGCGACTTTGCGTCCGTGCTCCCAGGCGAGTTCTACTGCGAGCTTAATGCGATGAATAGACGACGAAAAACATGAAATAAACAGCCGGCGCTGTGTGCGGGCAAAAACTTCATCGAACTTCCGCCGCACCGCCCGCTCGCTGGGCGTATAGCCTTTGCGCTCAACGTTGGTGCTGTCCTGAAACAGGGCTAGCACACCCTCTTTACCGTATTCAGCAAAAGCGTGAAGATCGAAAAGCCGGTTGTCGGTGGGCGTGGGATCAACCTTGAAGTCGCCGGTGTGAATGACCACGCCGAGTGGCGTGTGGATCGCCAGCGAAACGCAATCCACCAGGCTGTGCGTCACCTGAATGGGATGAACAGTAAGAGATCCTACCTTGAAGCTTTGGCCTGGACGAATCTCGCGCAGGTCCGCGCTGTCGAGGAGACCATGTTCATCCAGCTTGTCTTCGACGTAGGCAAGCGTGAACTCCGTTCCCCACACCGGGACGTTCAGCTCGGAGAGAATCCAGGGCAGGGCGCCAATGTGATCCTCGTGGCCATGAGTCAAAACAATCCCGCGGACATGCTGCCGGTTTTCGGTGAGATAAGAAATTTCGGGGACAACGATGTCCACGCCCAGAAGTTCGGCCTCGGGGAACATGAGGCCCGCATCGATGACGACAATGTCATCGCCCCAGCCCACGGCCATGCAGTTCATGCCGAACTCGCCCAGCCCGCCTAGCGGCACGACGTGGAGTTTTCCGGTTGGCATTGGAAGTTATCTGATGCTAGCACAGCGGACACTGGGAACTGAGAACTGAAAACTAGGAACTGAGGATCAAGAACTGTCATTTTTCGTCCCATTGCGCTAATTTCTAATTAATGGAAGAAAAGTCCTGGCTCCGCCGGCGCATAAAAGATGGCTTGCATTGTGGGTTTCAGCACGCTTATGAAACGGTAAAAGTCGATCCCTCCAGATTCCTGCTGCAATTGCGCGCTGCTTACGGATTACCGATTACTAATCTGCAGGGCGTGTATTCGGTTGAGATCTCCAGATTGGATGATCTCGCCAGCCGGTTTATCCGTAGCGGGATGAAAGTCGCCGCAGTCGAGGGTGCTGGGCTGGGCCTGGGCGGGATGCTGACCATTGTGCCCGATCTCAGCATTTTGGCCGGGATCACATTGCGCACGATTCAAAAACTCAGCCTCCTCTATGGTTTCGAGTTCAACACGGACGAAGAGACCGCAGAGCTTTGGATTGCCGCGGCCAGCGCCGCCGGCGTGGACATCAGCCGTGAGCTTCTGGAAAAAGAGGTCATCAATAAATTTGTGCCGCGGGTGATCCAGCGCATTGCCATGCAAGCCAGCGGAGAAGTGGTGGAGAAGTGGTCAGGGCGGGTAATTCCGGTTGCAAGCTCTCTGATTGGTGCGGGCCTGAATTACTATTTTGTGCGCGCCTGGGGCGAGCGGGCGCGAGCACATTTTCGCGAGAGGCATTTGGCAATGCGCAATCGCATCGGCAAAGGCTCCGATGCGGTTCTGCTGCTCGATAGCGCCCAAGGAATGCAGAAGTGACAGACGAATGCAGAGGTCAGAAGTAAGAATGCAGAAGTAACGCAAAAGTCAGAATGCAAAAGTCAGAATGCAAAAGTCAGAATGCAGAAGTAAGGTCATCGTTTGGGGTTTTCATTCTGCATTCTGACTTCTAACTTCTGCATTCTTACTTCTACCTTCTGCATTTAGGTTTTCTGCATTCTGAATTCTTACTTCTGCATTTATCATTCGATAGAGTCCTCCACCATACATGGCAATCTTCCACTGCTCAGCCATTCTCTTCGACCTTGATGGAGTGTTGGTCGATTCCACGCGCTCGGTTTCCCGGCTATGGCGGCGATGGGCCACAGAAAATAGAATTGATCCAGAAAAAGTTTTGGCGATCGCGCATGGAGTCCGGACCATTGAGGTCGTGCAGCGGCTCGCCCCGCATCTTGATCTCAAAGCGGAGGTGCGAAGAATTGAGCTCCGCGAATCCGAGGATACCGACGGAGTAGCAGTAATGCCCAGCGCAGCAGATTTGATCCGTTCCATACCCGATGGCCATTGGTGCGTAGTGACTTCCGGTACGCATTTGCTGGCGGCTGCACGCCTGCGTTTGGCGGGTTTGCCGACCCCGCGCGTGCTGGTCACGGCGGACGAAGTGAGCAATGGCAAACCGCATCCAGAACCTTATTTGAAGGGAGCGCAACTTCTGGGCTTCGATCCTGTGGACTGCTTGGTGATTGAAGACGCTCCAGCCGGAATTCAAAGCGCCCATGCCGGCGGGATTAAGGCCATCGGCGTGGCGAGCACCTTCGCGGCTTCAGAGTTACACGAAGCGGACGCCGTGGTCAGCGCGCTCCAGCAGATTCGGGTGGGCGTGCAGGACGGAAAACTGCAGGTCGATCTGCAGTCTCGGTACTGAAGCCGTCTTCGTCGGTTCAGGAATTTTCATGGGCAAACGAGTGTTGGCGCGGACGCCACCGTCCGTGCGCTGAAGAAATCAGGGGATTTGGACAAGTTGGCCGGGTTCGATGGAACCCAGCTTTTCAAGAATCTCTGCCACGTGAGGAACCAGATCCACCAGCCGGCTCGACCTGGCGCGCATCAGGACAATGGCAATCCTGCGTCCCATCAAATTCTGTTCATACTCAATGCCCTGGTCCAAAGTGATGAAGACTTGAAAGATAGTGACACAGGAAACAACTCCGCCTGTTGCCGTCACCAGAGTTGACCACTGACGCACGCGATGCAGTACAGATAAAATCAGGGTCTCCCGAAAACTGCTGTCTACGAATTGGGCGGGTGGCCCAACCTAACCCGTACCTCTGCTCCCACGGGTACCCGCTCAAGCTTTACTTGGGGGCGTTCGCATGGCAGATACAATCAGAGTCTCTGGAAAATCGCTGTCTACGAATTGAGGAGCATGATGGAACATAATTTGCAGCACACAATATCGCTTCTCACTCGCACGCCCGTCGCTCTCAATGCGCTTCTGCGTGATCTACCGGAAAAATGGACGCTCCGAAATGAAGGTGAAAATACCCGGGGTGAAAAAAGTTGGAGCGCGTTCGATGTCGTCGGCCATCTGATTCACGGCGAACGCACAGACTGGATGCCGCGGGCGAGGATGGTGCTGCAATTTGGCGAGACTCAGACGTTTGAGTCCTTTGATCGTTGGGGACACGTACGAGAGAGTGAAGGCAAGTCATTGGGGCAGTTATTGGATGAATTTGCTCGTTTGCGGGCAGAAAACTTGGGCGAACTGCGCGCATTGAAGCTGCGGCCAGAGGACCTCGAGCGGCGTGGACGACATCCGGCCCTTGGAGTAGTTACTCTGTCACAGCTGCTGGCGACCTGGGCAGCTCATGACTTAACTCATCTGCACCAAATCTCAAGGATCATGGCCCACCAATACCGCGAGGCTGTGGGTCCATGGAGCGCATACCTTGGGGTGCTGCAGTGCGCCGGCCACAGCTCTCCTTAATGAACTCTCCAGATGTGCGGAGTTGCGACAACACCTGCCAATCCTCCTATCTCAGCCACTCTTCGAGTTCAATCCTCTGATCTGTCTTTTCATCGCGATATTTCACGATCACGGGTGCGTAGAGCGACAAGCCCCATTCTGCTGCATGGCCTTTCTTCACAGCGCGCGAACCCGGAACTACAACTGCATTCTCGGGGACCTCGAGCGGCTTGTCGGCCCCGGCGCGATACACCTCGCCGCGAACGATGTCGTACAGCGGAGTGGAACGCGTTAGGATCGTGCCTGCGCCCAGCACAGCCCGCGCGCGAACCAGCGTGCCTTCAAACACGCCACAGTTGCCGCCGACCATTACGTCATCTTCGATAATGACCGGCGCAGCATTCACCGGCTCGAGCACGCCTCCAATTTGCGCCGCCGCGCTCAGATGTACGCGCTTGCCAATCTGCGCGCACGAGCCGACCAGCGCGTGCGAATCGACCATGGTGCCTTCATCCACGTAGGCGCCCACGTTGATGAACATCGGCGGCACGCAGATCACTGACGGCGCCACATAAGCGCCCTCGCGTACGGATGATCCGCCTGGAACCAAGCGAACGCGATCCTTAATGGTGAAGCGCCGGGCGGGAAATGTGTCCTTGTCGACGAAAGAGAGGCCTGCAGCGGCTCCGCTTTCACTGAGTTTGCCAATACGAAAGCCTAGCAGAATGCCCTGTTTCACCCAGATGTTCACGCACCATTCACCATTGATCTTTTCTGCCGCGCGAATTTTGCCCTGCGTGAGTAGCTCGCGAAATTCCAAAAAGACCTGGCGAGCTTCGGTGGTGCGACCGGTGGTTTCGATCGCGGCGAGGCGCTCAATAGCAGATTTGAGAGGATGCATGAAGGGGAAAGTATAAAGGAACCTAGAATGCAGAAGTCAGAATGAAGAATGCAGAATTAAGAAGTCAGAATTAAGAAGTCAGAATTAAGACACGCAGCAGCAGAAATTCTGCATTCTAACTTCTGCACTCTGAATTTAAATGCACTTGCACTCACTCCGGATGAGCACGCCCGGAATGTGGTGCGAAGCTTCGCGAGCTTCGGAAAGACTGGCAAACGGGCCGTGCCAGCGGGCGTGGTTGGCGTCATGGCCTGCAGGACGTCCTTTGCCGGAATTGCACTGCCCACAACTCGAACGATGCAGAACAATCTTGTGGGGCCCCGCCAGCCAATTTTCGTACACGTAAAACTCGACTGCGCCCGGAGCCGCCGCTGCTGGACGCGCGATGAGGCCGGCTTCAGTGGCAATCTTCTGCAGTTTGGAGCGTGTGTCGCGCCGCATGGGCAGCAATGGCAAGCGGTAAACTTCCTCGAGTTTCCCCATCATCGCGAGTACAGCCTTAACGGGCAGCGGATTCGATTCAAGAAAGTTGGCCTGCATCAGTGGCAGATATTTTCTGTGTAGCCGGCGGGCCGTTTGCCAATCGTTGTTGAGGGCGGCTTGCGTCATCTCGGCCATTTCGCGGGGAATTTCGTTTGAGGCAACCGAAATTATTCCTGCGCCGCCGAGCGCGCTAACGGGGAGAGTGATGGCGTCGTCTCCGGAAAAAACCAGAAAGTGCTCTGGGACGGCATTACAGATTTCGGCGATCTGCGCGATGTTGCCGCTCGCCTCTTTCACTCCGATGATGTTCGGCACCTCGGCTAGCCGCGCCAATGTACCCGGTTCGATGTTGGCGCCGGTACGTCCGGGAACGTTGTACAGAATGATCGGTTTCTCGATCGACTCGGCAATAGTGCGGAAATGGCGATACTGGCCTTCCTGTGTAGGCTTGTTGTAGTACGGGGTGGCCGTGAGGATCGCGTTTACTCCGGGGCGTGCCGCAGCTTCCTTCGCTTTCGCGACTGCCTCGTGAGTGGAATTAGACGTGGCGCCGGCAACTATGGGAACTCGCCCTGCCGCGAGTTCGATAGCAACATCGATCACATACAGCCACTCGTCGTGCGTGAGCGTCGGAGTTTCACCGGTCGTGCCGCAGGGGACGAGGAAGTCGATTCCGGATTCAATCTGCCAGGCGATCAGGTTGCGCAGGGCAGTGTCGTCAATTGCGCCGTCCTGACGAAAGGGAGTGACGAGGGCAGTACCACATCCTCGGAGCTGCATGAGACTAAGATAACGCGAACCGGCGAGTGCGCAAAATTGAGGTTGGGCGATTCAGCAATATGGGCGAGAATAACCACCCGGCGGTTCGAGCCCGAGCGAGGCTTGGCTCATAGCTCCCGCCAAACGTCCTTGAAATCGTAGAACCCCTTTTTGCCAGGCAGCCACTCGGCGGCACGCACAGCGCCTTCGGCAAATCCCCGGCGGGATTTCGAGTCGTGGCAGAGATAAATCGTGTCATTCGGCGAATCGAGAACAACTTCATGCATGCCAACAACGTCGCCTTCACGAAAGGAGATGATCTCAAGCTCGGTGCCGGATGCTTCTTTGATTGCCTTCCCCAGCATTAATGCCGTACCTGAAGGTGCGTCTTTCTTTTGCGCGTGATGCCGCTCGAAGATTTGACCAAAATATCCGTGGTGCAGGGCTGCGGCAGCGCTACGGGCGGCCTCAAACAATATGTTGACCCCGATAAAGAAATTCGGAGAATAAAGAAGGCCAGTCCCGCTACTTTCAACCTCCTGCTTTACTCGGTCCAGTTCTTTGTACCAGCCTGTGGTGCCGACCACGATATTTGTTCTCGAGCGAATGCACGCGAAAATGTTATCGAGCACTGCTTCTGGCGTGGTGAAGTCGAGGACGACATTGATTTTGCTCAGGCGCTCGGGGGTTAAAGCTGAGGCACTGGGGTTCTCTTTGCCGGTAAGCACGGAAACTTCATGGCCGCGCTCGCGTGCGACTCCGATGACCAAAGAGCCGGTTTTGCCTCGGCCCAGAACTAAGATATTCATGACGCGGAAAGATTTTAACCGCAAAGCTCGCTAAGAA
>Ga0070717_10001846_pt1 | contig 14786 bp, 5 predicted proteins | sample LARL113metaG_FD_71366 | JGI IMG/M metagenome (GOLD analysis project Ga0070717, IMG submission 71366) | Corn, switchgrass and miscanthus rhizosphere microbial communities from Kellogg Biological Station, Michigan, USA - LAR L11-3 metaG | ecosystem: Host-associated > Plants > Roots > Rhizosphere ... | reverse complement strand
CGGCGACCTGCGAGCGGCGGTTGTTGTTGAGCGGTTCTCCCGTGTTTGGGTTGATATCGAAGCGGGGGAAGTTGCTGCTTGAAATGTCGAGACGGATGCGGTGGCCCCGCTTGAATACCAACGAGGTCGGGTACATTTCGATTGTGAACTCGTAGGGCTGGCCAGGTTTCAGGAGTTCGGCCTTGCCAAAACCGTTGCGGTAGCGAGCGCGCACGATGCTGTCGGCGATATTGAGATCCACTCCAGACGGAAAGTCGGCGTTGGGAGGATAGACGTCAACTAACTTCGCGGTGAAATCGGTGTCTAGCGCGTTTGAGGACGCCCACAGTCTTACGATGAGACGGCCCGTGACTTCGATGTCACTGGCGAGCGGAGGCGTCTGGAATACGAGCACATCGTTTCGTGCGGAGAGCGGCTTCGTGTCAGAGCAGAGCCAGAAGTCCAGGCGGCAACGCTGGTCGGCCGCTCCCTGGAACATGAGCGTCCCTTGCGAGGAAACATTGCCTCCGATCGTTGGCACGGGATTACGCGAGTCGAAGTGATAAGTGATTGGGTGATCTTCTGCTGGCTTCTCAGCCGAAAGAACGCCGTTTGCATGCAGATAGTACGGTGTGGGCGCGGTGCGAGCCAGCGGCCATTCCTGTTCGTTGCGCCAATACCCTCCCACGAAGATGCGGCCTTCAGGTGTTTTGTGGGCGTCGCCTCCGCCCATCACGTAGATGCGCACGGGAGGCTCGCGATCCACTCCGTTGTCAATGCCCTTCAGCCAATGATCAAACCACCTGAGGTGAAACGTTGTGAGATCGAGCGCCGCGTCGTCGGTAAATTGCGCCTCCCCGGCGTAACTGAGGTTTTCACTGCTGTGGATCCACGGGCCGATGATCAGGCGCTGGAGACTCTTCTTGGTCCGGTGGAGTTCGACGAAGTTTATGTTCGCGACCTGCGTTCCCCAGGAGTCATACCAGCCCGTTGTGTGGTATTCGGGGACATCTTTATATTCGGCGAGGTGGTCCACGACACTCGCGCCGGAGTTCTTCCAGAAGTCGTCGTAGTCGCCGTGGCTCATGGCCTCGATCAGCCAGGATTCGTAATCGGGTGCGAACTTGAGCGGAGTCGTGCCGGGCCGCAAAGGGAGAGAGCGAACGTACTCGCGGACTTGATTGCCCACGTCGACAAGAGCTTTCGCGGAGGCTGGATCGGTTGCAGCGCGCTTGGCAGCCGGAAGCGCATCTGGAGTTCCGGTCGCATTGCCAAGAGTGAAGACCCAGTTGAAGAAGCGCAGTTCGAAGGCTCCGTTATGGCGAACGCCGTAGCGTCCGTAGTCCGACATTGCGTTGCGGGGAACCATGGCCTTGATGTAGGGGGCGTTGGCAATGGCGAGCGCGTGTTGCGTCGCTCCGGCGTAGGACGAGCCAATCGTGCCGATGCCACTATCGCACCAGGGCTGTGAGCCAATCCATTGCGCAGTGTCGAATCCGTCGTGCGGGTCGTCGTAATGCGGACGCCAGTGCCCTTCTGATTTGTACCGGCCACGCACGTCCTGCAGAACGACGACGTATCCGTGGGGAACGAAGGAGTTCGCACTCTGAGCGGAGTTTTCTTTGTTGTAGGGCGTGCGCATCAGAATTGCGGGAAACTTGCCGTCAACCAGTTGACCGTTTTGGGTGGGGCGGTAGATGTCAGCGGCGAGTTTGACTCCGTCGCGCATGGCGACCATTACGTCTTTCGATTCGGCGATGCCGTAGCGTACATCGGTCTGAGCACGGAGCGGAATGCCGACGGCGAGCACAGCCAGCACGCCCACAATGAAGGAAAACTCGGCGACGAACCTGTCTCTAAGGTTTCGCATCACCCGAGTCTATACCGGAGAAACGTGCTCGACGACTTCGCTGAAGGGGCTCTGGTGCGCGGGCGCCGCCTACTCGTCCGCCGGCCCCGCCGTAGAACAGAAGCCGTCACGGCGGCCGATTCCAACCAGCGGTCGTGATTCTGAGTGGATGGTCGGCTAACCTTACCTTACCGGACTATGGAAGATTTGCTCGTTATCCGCCAGAATCACTGGTCTGGCGGTACACATCCGCGATGCCCTCCCAAGGGGCTTCTCTGAGCTAGCCGTTTTCGACGCGCTCCTTGATATCCGTGTACGCCGCGTCGATGAGCCTGCGGAGCGCGGTGGCGTTTGTGGCCGTTCCTGGTTTCAACTTAACATGGCGCATGAACTTGCCAGTGCCTTGCAACAAGTGGGCAGGATCTGGCAGCGATGCCCCTTGAAAGAATCCTATGTTTACGTGAGACGAGAATACGAATCTTCTGGTCGTGGTCAGTCTCAGCCAACAGCACCGGCATAAGGGTTCTGTCGGCCTCGGGACTGTCATGGAATTTTCACGACCGTCAAAAACGAAGGAGAATGCCCCGCCTGAATGGGCTGGCCCACGGGAGTCACGGCGCCTGTTGCCGTAATAGTGAAACCGTAAATGTTGTTGGTAAAGAGATCTGACGCATAGAGAAATTTCCCCGCCTGATCAATTCCGATGCCGAACATAAATACTCCGACCTGAAGAGGATAACCGCTCAGGGCATTCAGTTCACCCGAAGTAGGATCGATGGAGAAGGCCGAAATCGTGCCGTCGCCAATGTCCGTTGTGTAGAGGAACTTTCCAGTGGGATCCACGACCACGTTCGAAGGGCCGGTCCCCGAGAAAAACGGCGAATTCTGCATCAGGCTTAGCGCCCCGGTAGTGGAATCAATCGTGAACCCGGCGACGAAGTTGTACCAGACTTGAGGTGTCCCGTTTAGGGCCACGTATAGAAACCTGCCGTCGGGAGATACAGCCAGACCTTCTGGGCCGGGATTCGCCCCGGGGAGGCTGGCGAAAGGAGAACCCGGTACCGGCGTCAAAGCACCGGTCGTCGAGGAGATAGTGTAGGCGGAAATGCTGCCGTCTAGGTCGTCCAAGTTGCCCACGTACAGAAATTTGCCAGTAGGGTCAACGACGGCATTGAAGGGCGAGGCGCCAGTCGCAACCGGAGAGCCCGGAACGGGTGTCAATGCCCCCGTTGAACTATTTACGGCGAAGCTCGCGACCTTGAAGGCAATCGCGTCCGTGGCGAATAAGAACTTCCCTTTCGGGTCCAGGGCCACCGCTCCTCCTCCGGCGTTCCCGCCAGACCCGATGGGAACGGGAGCACCAGCCGAGGCGAGAGCGCCTGTACTGGCGTTGACTGAGAATATGTCAACCGCGTCAGACGAATAATCGGTCACATATAGAAACTTGGCCGAAGGATCCGCCACGATACCACTCGCGGAGTTGGGACCCGATGTCGCGGTTGGGGAGCCTAACGCTCCGCTGGCACCGTTGACCTTTAGACTCTGGACATGATCGACGCTAGCCGCGAAGACGAACTCGGACTTGGAACCCGGGGTGCAGTTATTGACACAACCGGGGGAAGAACTACCGCCGCAAGCACTGAGCAGGCATAATCCACACGCGAAAACGGAGAACAAGAAAATCTTAGTCATAATTCCCTTTCGTAATCATTTGTGAGGCTCGCATAAATGAAGTTACCGCCCGACTACCTAAAGTCAATTCATCAAAGAAATTCGTGAGGCCCACAGAGTCAAAGCCCGGTGTCCCACCGCAGCACTGCCACCCACCCTTCGAACATGCATGGCGAAGGGTGGGGCAGCCGCAGGGTAGTTGCCCAAATAGGCACGCCAACACGCCTTCGCCGTTCAAGACTTCTTACTTCGTTTGACCAATAACGGGCCGTGGGAAGTGAAAACGCCTGCCGCGCTGCCATAGTGCGATCGGCAACTTGCGCCCCGGTATTGCGTGTAGTGTCGGCTTGACAGAAGCCGTGGCGCTCGCCTCGATCATGCTGTAGTCGCAACCCTCGACGCCGGGATGATTGTCGTCACACGGGACCAGCAGGACGGCATGCGTGTCGCCATTGAGCAGTACCCCGAGACCTGCGATTTCTCCGCTGTTATTGATGTCGCCCGCGAATTCCACCTCCATGCCGGATCCGTCGGAGATGAGGCTGTTCAAATCGACGATCTTGCCGTTCTCCCAAAGAAACGCATGCGTGTCCGGACCGTTACACGGGAACGAAAGGCCCACAATCTGGTTCGCCGAGTTGATGTTGAAACCAATACTGCAGTCGTCGCCGTCAACTGTGCCGATATCAGTCAGCACTCCCTCTTTCCAGAAGAACCCGTGCGCGGCGAAATCTGGAGTGCCCGCGCTACCCGTAATCGCACCCGCATCGTTGATCCAGTTTGCGTCACCAAACGGGCCTCCGAATGTTCCCAGGTCGATAAACTTTCCTTTGCTCCAAAGGAAAGGAGCAGACGTTACTTCGTCGGCAAAGCTGGCATTGCCGACAAGCTGACCGAGATTGTTCGCCCCAAGAGGGTTGACCACAGTTCCTCCGAACCCATTGGGGATGTCCGTCATCTTCCCTTTCTCGTAGAGAAACGCGTCGACGGGTGGTATACCGGTGAGCGGATTGGGAACATCGCTGGTGTAGGAGGCGCCAAAAATCTGACCATGATCGTTGATAAAGCCCGCAAAGGCGTCCGGTCCACCGAGAGTGCCGAGGTCCTGCAAGCCTTGCGATTGCGTCCAGAGGAACGCTCGGGTCTGGGTACCCCAACCAAAGAACACTGAGAACGGATCGGGGACCGTGTTCGCGGCTGCGCCTACTACTTGCCCGCGATTGTTCGCCCCAATCGCGAAGCTCCCGTTCCCTCCGAATGTTCCAAGGTTAGTGACTTGCCCGTTCTGCCACGCGACAGCCTCTATCTCCGGCAATCCTGTGAGCGGGTCGATGAGTCCATTTTCCGACGATCCCACGATCAACCCTCGGTCCGTCACGAAGCTTTCGCAGCTGCTATTGGTGCCCGGAAGCGCCCCCATATCAGTTACGCTGCCGTCCTTAAACTCGAAGGTGTGAAAGATAAAAGGATCTGCGACGCCGGCCGGTGTGAGAAACGGGTTAAAGTTTGGATAATTGGGATCGGGGGTGGAGGTGTCTGCGCAACCCGCGAAAGTTCCCCGGTTGTTGAGAGTTCGGCCTTGAGCCAATTGGCTCTGAGGGCCCCCAAACGTGCCCACGTCAATGAGCTGGTAGTGATGGTGTTGTGCAGCGAGTTGAAGCGGCGTCGCCAGGGTGGCGAGCAGTGCCGTCGTGACCCCTAATTTCCATTTCATGTTGCCTCCAGTGGCACGCTCAAAGCATCCGGTTTCTGTACCCGACGCCTGAGCGGGCTTCGATCACGAAGCAACTCTGAATCATGTGGCAGTTAAGCTCAATGGCAGGCGAGTGATATGTGCGTGATATCGAGGTGACACGACAGAAAAGACATTCGAGTCTTAACGGCGTCGCGTTGACCCAGCTATCTCATTGTTGCGAATACCCTTTCGGCTGAGGAGAACGTGACGGTGCGAGTCGGACCCGACCCGTGTGCGTAAGGTACTCCAGTTTCGTTTGCCGAAAAAACGGTGCTAGACTTTTGCCACCTGAATACCTGGCAGGAGGTTCATCAGCCCCTACTGGTCAGGAATTAGGGATGTTCCTTCGTGAATGAAGCTATCCAATCTCCGCATATCGCTCGCTTTGAACCATTCGAAGTAAATCTGCGATCTGGCGAACTCCTGAAAAACGGTGAGCGGATCAAGATGCCCGAGCAGTCGTTCCAGATTTTGGCAATGCTGCTGGAGCGTCCGGGCGAAGTTGTAATGCGGCAAGAGATTCAGAAGCGACTCTGGCCAAATGACACGGTTGTCGAATTCGAGAACAGCATCAATGCCGCAATCAAGAGATTGCGGATGGCCTTGGGAGACTCTGCCGACGGGCCCACGTATATCGAAACGCTAGCGCGGCGCGGATATCGCTGGAAGATTCCAGTGGAGTGGGTCGAGCCAACCCGCGCACAATCGGTTGCGAGTCAGGCCCCAGACTATTTCGCGTCGCGCCTCATCGGAAAAAGAGTTTCCCACTATCGAGTGTTGGAACTACTGGGCGGCGGCGGCATGGGGCTAGTCTATAAAGCCGAGGACATCAAACTGGGTCGCCGAGTCGCTCTCAAATTTCTGCCGGAAGAGTTGGCAGGCGGCGCTGAGGCACTGCAGCGATTCGAGCGAGAAGCTCGCGCGGCCTCGGCGCTAAACGATCCCAACATTTGCACGATCTATGAAATCGAGGAGCACGAGGGGCAGCCTTTCATCGTGATGGAGTTGCTGGAAGGCCACACGTTGCGCGACAGACTCTCGCCGGAAACAGCTTCGAAGAGCAATTCACACTTTCGATTCCAGCCCCTGCTGGATACTGCCCTTCAGATCGCTCACGGACTCGAGGCTGCACACGAGAAAGGCATCATTCATCGCGATATTAAGCCTGCAAACATCTTCATTACCAACCAGGGGCAAGCAAAGATATTGGATTTCGGCCTCGCCAAACTCCATGAATCTGAATCCCTGGAGCTCAAGCCTCAACCATTGACCGAGGCACGGCCGAAGCCGGAATCGAATCCGCTGTTGAGCCTGACCCGCACCGGTGTGACCGTCGGGACTGCTGCTTACATGTCTCCGGAGCAGGTGCGAGGTGAAAAGTTAGACGCTCGCACTGATTTGTTCTCATTCGGTCTGGTGCTTTATGAAATGGCAACGAGGCAGCGAGCTTTCCCAGGCGACACTGCACCGGTATTGCATCATGCCATCCTCAACAAGACGCCGGTTCCGGTACGCGAGTTAAACGCGCAAATTCCGGCAAAGCTCGAAGCCGTTATCAGCAAGGCTCTCGAAAAAGATCGCGATATGCGTTATCAGACTGCAAGAGAAATGCGCGCCGACCTGGAGGAGTTGCACCGGCAGCTCGCCCCGAGACACTTGCCGCGCGCATGGGCTGTGGGCTTAGGCGCGGCATCCTTAATTGTTATCGGGACAATCACGTTCCTGCTAACGAGACAGCCGCGCACTATCTCAGGTGCTCCAGAAATCAAACTGCATCAGCTCACCACCAACTCCAGCGAGAACCCGGTGATGGGCGGCGCGCTTTCACCTGACGGCAAATACCTGGCGTACACCGATGTAAAGGGGATGCACATTAGACTCATTGAAACCGGCGAGACTCGGGCTGTCCCCCAGCCGGAAGCACTGAAGGATCAGAACGTTGAGTGGGAGGTTGGTGCCTGGTTTCCTGATGGCAACCGGTTTCTAGCTGGTAGTCGCGCAGCGGAGCCGCACTGGAACGAGTGGAACTCAGAAAACACCAACATGTGGGTAATCTCGGTGTTAGGCGGGCCACCACGCAAACTTCGTGATCATGCTGTAGATGGTGTAGTTTCGCCTGACGGATCCCTAGTTTCGTTCGACACAAACAAGGGCAAACTTGGCGAGCGTGAAATCTGGGTCATGGGACCCGATGGCGAGCAGGCACGCAAATTCGATGAGGCCAAGGACGGTAGCGGTATCGAAAACCTCGGTTGGTCGCCGGACGGCAAGCGCTTTGCATACATTCTGGACGAAGATTCCGGCCGGACGATGCTGAGCCGCGATGTGAAAGGAGGCCCTCTCACTACTTTATTTCGCCCTTCCGAGATGAAGAAAATGACTGACATTAATTTTTTGCGCGACGGGCGAGTAGTTTATGCACTACAGGAGTCTGATGCGCTCGACAGCGCTTGCAATTATTGGACCTTGCAGCTTGATCTGCGTACCGGCAAGCCGATCGAACAACCCAGGCGCCTGACAAACTGGGTCGGATTCTGCGCCCAGGGCGGGAGCACGACAGCCGACGGCAAGCGACTCGCGTTCGTGCAGGCTGCCAGCCACTGGACCGTGTACATCGCCGATCTCTTGACCGGAGGCACACGAATCGCTAACCCGCGGCATTTTGGCTTGGATGACAGCTTCAACGTGCCACAGGACTGGACGAACGATAGCAAGGCAATCATCTTCACGTCCAATCGCACTGGTCAATTCGCGATTTACAAACAATCATTGAACCAAGATGGGCCAGAACGCATTTCAGCCGGAACGGGCAATTTTCGCGTCACTCCGGCTACTCCAGACGGCAAATGGGTGTTTGGCATTCCCTCGGCCAAACCCGGCAACCCAAAGGACCCCGTTCAGATCATGCGCATTCCCCTCGCGGGCGCGTCCCCGGAACTAGTGACAACGGCATTGGCGGATCCAATGACTGGGATCCGGTGTGCCAGACCTCCGTCCGATGTGTGCGTGTTAGGCGAAAGATCTGAAGATCGCAAACATTCGATTTTTACGTCCATCGATCCACTCAGAGGTCGTGGCCCGAAACTTGCCCGATTTGATCTGGACCCAAATATTGAGTTTTTTACTTTTGACGTTTCGCCGGATGGAACCCAGCTCGCGGTAAGTAAAAATCCCCAGGGGCCGATCTACATACTTCCTCTTCACGGCGGGAAGGCGCAAGTGATACAGGCAAGGTTCAATGATATGCAACCATTCTTTTGGGCGAGAGACGGGAAGGGTTTCTACATCGCCGATCGCAGTAAGCGCGGCGCTGTGCTCTCCTACATGGATCTCCACGGTAATGCGCACGTCTTATGGGAGAGTCCCGGCAGCCCGTGGACTTTTGCGAGGCCCTCCCCCGATGGTCGTCATCTAGCTATTGGCACCGCAAGCATCAGCAACAACGTTTGGATGATGGAAAATTTCTGAACTGCACTTGTGGCTCAAAACTTCAGTTCAGCCTTCAGTTGAATCATCCTCGGGGTTCCAAATTGGTAGCCGGCGCCCAGAAGGCCGTTGGGAGCTTGTTCCTCTCCACCAATCAATCCGAACGTTGGCGAGGAGATGCCGTTGTCGGGCGAGCCGAAATTCGGATGATTGAGCACGTTAAAGAATTGCAACCCGAGCCCGAGGGAGCTGTTTTCCCATCCTGGTATCTTGGTCTTTTTCATTACAGCAAGATCGGTGTTGAAGTAGCCTGGCCCGCGGAAACGGTTCCTCCCCTGTACGAACGACACAGCGGGGCCGTTCAAGCAGTCCGGGAACGGTGCGAGTCGTCCGGCATCGAAGCCGGTTTCACAGCCTGCCTGCACAAACAGCGCGTTCGGATTAGGTACAGTGCTGCCATTTTGGACGAAATATTGCGGCGGAAGACACGGGTGTAGATTCGGACTCGGCGACAACGCTGCCGATGAGCCACACGATGAGTGATTTGGAAGCGGCCCAGTCGGAACCGCATAGACGGTTCCAAAGTAGTTGTTCTTCTGCTGCAGACTTCCCGACTTCGCATAATCGAACACGGTGTAAGGAAAGCCAGTCCTGGCAAAAAACGTTCCCGAAACCTGCCAGCCGCCGAGTAATGCACTAGGGCCGTGTCCATGGAGCACCGACTTCACTGGAAGCTCCCAAACGTAATTGGCGTTCATCGAATGGCGCACGTCGTACTCGGCGGGGCCATAAGCCCCACGCAGGTTAGAAGGATCTTGTGGTGAATTGGAACTGAATAGTGTGAAGCTCTGTATTCCGTTGTTTGAAACTTCATCCAAAGCATGCCCGAACGTGTAGTTCACCTGGACAAGGCCATTGCCCCAACCCTGGAACTCGCGTCGAAACGAAGCTACCAATCCATGGTAGTTGGAAATTGCACGCGAGGCCCATTGGTCAACCTCACTGAATCGGGGATCACTACATGGAGGAACGGGCGGACTGCTGCACTGCGCAGTCGGCAGCGACCCGAAACCATAAGCATTGGCATTCGGATTCTGTACGAGCTCATGAATTCCATGATGTCCGAAGTAGCCCAGGCTCACCGAAGTTTTAGCACCGACTCCCTGCTGCCACTCGATGCTCCACCGCTGATATTGCGGACGGTGCATCTTTCGTTCCGATGATTCCACGGCAGGCGGAACGAAGTTGGGGTCATTCAGCAACTGCACCGGGTTCTCCCGGGTTTGATAGTTTTGCACGAAGGCTATATTGGACTTCCGGGTGTCCTTGAAGAGACTGCTGGTTTCGCCGGGCGTCAAGTTGTTGTCAAACGCCGTAAAACTGTTGTAGTTGGGCGGGTTCAACCAGAAATTTTCCGCTATTGCCTCCTGAAATGGATCATAGAGAGTGCCCACTCCGCCCCGCAGCACGCTGTTGTGCGACAGGCCGAATGGCTGCCAGGCGAAGCCGAAGCGTGGAGACCAGTCAATCCGCTCAAGATCAAACAGTGCGTGCTTCTGGTTGTCAACGAGTACATTTTTGTAAGGCTGACTGGGATCGTGGCCAATCTCCTCAAAAGGAGCAACCAGCCGCGCAAAACAGAGATGTTCGCATCGGAAGTTCGCACGGTGCTCGGCACGCAGGCCGATGATTAGCGACAGATTCTTTCGCGCACGCCATTCGTCTTGCACGTATGCCTGAATTCCGCCAAATCCGGCAGAGACGTCGGGCTGTGAAGTAAAGGCCTGTGTCAAGGTGGTGGAATCCCCTGAAGCGGAATCAAAACCGCCTTCATAAAAAGCTCGGAGAGTCTGCGGAGACAGTGTTCCAGCGGCATTGAAAGTTCTCGAGTTGTCGCGCCAATGTTCGCGGTCCAGACCTATCCCCAGGCCTAGTTTATGGCTGCCGCGCGTTGTTACCACATCTTCCGAAATTTGCAGCACACGTGTATCAAATCGATAGAAACCAATATCATTGAAATCGCCCAAATTTGTGAATGTTCCTGGCACATTGAAGTTCAGGAATGCTGGAAACGCAGCCAGAGCTTGAGTTGGACGGCTCGATTTGTAAGCCCAATAGTGGTCTGACAACCCTACAAGAAACTGGCTCGCAGTCGTGGGATTGAACGTGTGCGTCTCCAGCAACTGTGTCTGCCATCTTGAATTATCGTAGTCCCCGTTAAAAACCGAGTTGATTGGGTCGGTGCCAATGGCGGCAACCCCGCCTTCCTCCTGCACTCGGAAAAAAGCCCGGTCACTCTGGCCGATGTTCCAGTCCACACGTCCCGATGTGAGGGTGTCTTGACTTGGCCGGCTGCGCGTGTTGGTTATGTTACGGGCGCACGGATGACCGGGCGTGCCGAGGCTATTTGGTATCGAGAATCCTGTGCAGCCGATAGGATCGTTAAGATCGAAGCCTCCATCCCGCGCCAGCGAGGCACGAGGCGTGCCGTCGTAGAGCCTGAAAATGTTCTGGTAGAAGAGGTCTGATGCGGACCCGAGACCAAACTTGTTCTGAATATGTTGGATCGTTGCGGCCTCAAATTCAGGCGTTGGTATTACCGTAAACAGAACCTGGGGGATTACCAGCCGCAGTCCTTCTGTATCAATAAAGAAAAACAGCTTGTCCTTTCGGATCGGCCCGCCCAGCGATCCGGCCCACTGATTCGCGATCGAAAGGGGCCGCTGACCGCCGAATGCTTTGTTGAACCAGTCATTGGCATTCAGTACCGTTCCGTTCCAGTAATACTGCGCGTTCCCATGGAAGGCGTTGCCGCCTGACTTGGTCACGTAGTTGACGTTGCCGCCTGCGGCGTTGCCAAACTGACCGGAATAACCTGAGGTGACGACCGTTGCTTCCTGGACCTGATTCGCCCCGAGTGTGAGGCCGAGAGGGCCGCCTCGCACAGTGTTTAAAGTGTTTTCCGTAATACTCACGCCATCGACCGTGAATGCATAAGAAAATCCCGGCATTCCCAGGATGGAGAACTTCCCAGAGCCGTTATCGGTATTCATCACCGCGCCGGGCGTAGTCTGCGCGATGTAGGTCAGATCATTGCCGGGATTCGGGACCTCGGAAACCTGCTTCTGATTCATAGTCACCGAGACGTCGGCAGTCTCGGCGCGAATGAGCGGCGCCTCGTCAGAGACCGTAATTTCACTGCTTGCTTTCGCAATCTCAAGAGTGACATTAACGGTTGCGGGAGGCCCCACTTGGATGGTGACCGACTTTCGTTCTTCCTGAAATCCAGCGTGCGTGACTTTGAGCTTGTATCTCCCGGGACGCAGGAACGAAAACTGATACACGCCTTCGCGATCAGTCTTCTCAGATTGGGTTGTTCCCTTGGCGACGTCATTGATTTCGACCGTAGCATCGGGAACAACAGCGTTGGTCTGATCGATGACTACACCGGATAATGCTCCAGACGTGGTTGTCTGGCTTTGCCCGTCACCCGCGAGGAGAGCAACAGCAAATAGAACCGCAAACTTGTAGTACCTCAGCCCCAAACGCATCGAGCCACCCACCACCGCAATCGAACGACACAAATATTGTGGGGACATAATACGCCCAACGCTGGAGAACTGTCCGTAGGCTTTGAGGAGCGTGTCGCCAATCCAGGGATCATGAAATTTACAATTCCGCAGCAGGAATTGCAAAGGAGGTGCTGAAATGGCGCAAAGACATCAACGAGGCTGGATAAAGAAGGAGATACGCAGTGAGGGCGAAACTTGGGTGTTGTTTTTTCGTATTACACGGAAATCTGACGGACAACGCGTTGAGAACAAAGTTCCGATTGGTTTGGTAAAAGACTTCCCTGAAAAGAGTCACGCATGGGCCGAAGTCGAGAGACTGCGCATCCCCATCAACGAGGTGAATCCCCGGCGGGGCATTACATTCGGCGATCTAGCCCAACACTACGCGGAACATGAATTGGTCGACCACACGGAATCCATCCATGCCAAGGCACACACAACGGTGCGATCCTACGAACGAATCCTCCGTAATCGATTGCTGCCTAAATGGGGAACCAGGATTGCACTCGGCATCGAACCGCTAGAGGTGGAGCAATGGCTGAAAGATCTAAAACGTGAAAGAAGGTTCGCAAATCCGACGCTGGACAAGACTCGCCGTGTCATGTCACTCATCTACAGGCACGGCCAACGGTACGGACTGATCCCTCGAAACCAGGAATCGAACCCGATGCGCTTCGTTCGTTGCAGGACCACTAGCACGTATGAAGCAATGATTCTCACTCCAGAGCAGGCATACGCGGTACTGCTAAACCTGAATGAACCAGAGCGTACTCTTACGCTACTCGCCGCAGGCACGGGCCTTCGCATATCAGAATGCCTGGGCCTGCAATGGCAAGACGTCAGCTTCGCTGACGCAATGATCCATGTGCGCCGGACCTGGACCTGTGGTCGAGTAGGACGGCCAAAGAGCAAAGCCTCGAAGGGTCCTGTACCCCTTCATCCCTTGCTTGCGGACTTCATGCGTCTCTGGAAGCAGAAGACACTATATTCGCAACCCAGTGATTGGGTGTTTCCTTCATTCCGGTTACAAGGCAAGCAACCACGGGTCGCCAACATGCTCGTGGAAGATCATCTGCGGCCAGCTGCAGTGAAGGCCGGCATTCTTTCATCGCACCGGGACCTCCGCGGGCAACTGGTCGATGACGACCCGCGACGATTCGGTTTTCACAATCTGCGCCACAGTCTCGCATCGTTTCTCATCCGCATCAGAACCGATCCAAAAACCGTCCAAACTTTGCTTCGCCATAGCGATGTCAAGCTCACGCATCAGTTCTACACGCACGCGGTCAGTCGGGATCGCATGGCCGCAGCGGGAAAAATGCTCACAGCGATTCTGAGCCATAGGGTGGATCAAAGCGGACTGAAAGCGGACTGAACAAGAATTGCACTCGCCTAAGTTGTTCAGCGTGATCCAATTGCGAAGAGCCCTTTCAGTGGCTGGCACGAATGCGGACTGAGAGCGGACTGGTCGCCGCCGGCTAGATCTTCGTTAAGTCCTTTAGAATGTGGTGGCCAGGGACGGAGTTGAACCGCCGACGCCAGCCTTTTCAGGGCTGCGCTCTACCACCTGAGCTACCTGGCCACTTCCACTGCATCTCCCCGGGTTGAAAAGCCGCCTTGGTGTTGGGACACGCCAGAAATTTTGACAGGACCTGACGGCACTGCGATTAAACATTAAGCAATGGGAGCGTGTAAGTCGTTTCGATTATAGCAAAGCACCGTTCTCTCAAAGGCGCTTTCACCGCTGGCATAACAGAATCCGCCGAGAGAATTCTCAGAACATTTCGTCCTAGCAAAATCCGCGAGGTTCTGCTGTCAGTTTAGTTGCAAGCCTGCGTCACAGGCGTTCAGCAGCGGTTCTTCCCGCCGAAGCTGATCGAATGATACCTCCACCGGCGACTACGGTGTCGCATCGGTTCGCAGCCACCCAGTATGCGATTTCGCGGTAGTCGGCCACATCGAAGACTGACAGGTCGGCGTCTTTCCCCGGCTCGATCGAACCCTTCCTGTCGTGAAGGCGGAGTGCCCACGCACCATTGATGGTCGCCGCCGCGATCGCCTCCGCAGGTGACATCTTCATTTGGGTGCAGGCGAGCGAGATCACAAATGGAATGCTCGCAGTAGGAGCCGAACCTGGGTTGTAGTCGGTCGCCAGCGCCACGGCCACGCCGGCATCAATCAGACTGCGGGCAGGCGGATATTCTTCTGTGCCAAGGAAGAAGTTTGCACCCGGGACAAGCGTCGCAAGCGTATCGCTCTTGGCCAGAAGCGCAATGTCTGCGTCGTTCACATGGTCCACGTGATCGAGCGATGCAGGAGTAAACCGTAGCAGCCTTTCCAGCGGCGTTCGCGTGAGCTGGGAAACGTGCGCGCGAACCGACAGGCCATGCTTCTGCGCAGCTTGAAATACTTTTAGGGAATCTTCCTCGCTGAACGCGCCGCTATCGCAAAATACATCTACAAACCGCGCCAGCTTGCGTTTCCCGGCTTGCGGAATCATGCGCTCGCAAACCAGCGCCACGTATTCTTGCGGCTTGTCCTGAAATTCTTGCGG
>Ga0070717_10001845_pt1 | contig 14787 bp, 15 predicted proteins | sample LARL113metaG_FD_71366 | JGI IMG/M metagenome (GOLD analysis project Ga0070717, IMG submission 71366) | Corn, switchgrass and miscanthus rhizosphere microbial communities from Kellogg Biological Station, Michigan, USA - LAR L11-3 metaG | ecosystem: Host-associated > Plants > Roots > Rhizosphere ... | reverse complement strand
TCTCATAGAAAGCCTCGCTATCGAGGCCGATGTCGTCGTGGACAACTTTCGCCGCGGCACCCTCGAGCGCCGAGGGCTGGACCCGGACGAGCTGATTCGACGAAACCCGGCTCTCATATGGTGCACGATCACCGGCTTCGGTGAGAACAGCGGCAGGCCCGGCTACGACTTCGTGACGCAGGCCGAGTGTGGCTGGATGGCAATAACGGGGGAGCCGGATGGCGAGCCAATGAAAGTTGGTGTCGCGCTCGCCGACGTGCTCGCTGGGAAGGATGCCGCGGCGGCAATTCTCGCCGCGCTCGTGGCGCGCGGCCGGTCGGGAAATGGTCGTCGTCTCTTCATCTCACTGGTCGCGAGTGCACGCGCCGCGCTGGTGAACGTGGCGCAGAACGTCATGGTGAGTGGCAGGGACGCGGGACGTTGGGGCAACGCCCACCCGAATCTCGTTCCGTATCAGCTGTTCGATGCGCAGGATCGGCCGCTGGTGATCGCGGTCGGGAGCGATGCGCAGTGGGCGGACTGCGCCAGGGCGCTCGGTCTCGATGTGCTCGCGAACGATCCCGATCTGGCGACGAACGCCGGCCGCCTCGCCCAACGAGAGCGAATCATTAAAGAATTCTCATCGAGGCTCCGGACGGAGCCGGCCGCCGTCTGGCTGTCGCGGCTTGCGAACGTGAGCGTGCCTGCCGGCGTGGTGAAAACGGTGGGCGAGGTCACAGAAGAGGGGAACGGGTCGGCGCGAACGGGAATGCCTCCAAGTGTGGGTGAAACCTTGCGATTCCCCCCTCCGCGACTCGATCAGCATGGGAGTGTGATACGTCACAGCGGTTGGCGCGTCTTTGATCTGACGTTCGGGCAATCCGACGGACGGTAAAGGTCAGAGAGACGAATCGCATCGTGATAAGTCGGATGGAGCGGCCGAGCCGCTCGATCCGTGGATTGTCGTTACCTCACTCACCCTTCTTCGTCCCCTCCACCGTGGCGACTGCCGTGAAACCAAGGACCGCCAGCGGGAGCGTGCCCGCGGCACTGTCCGAAGCGCGGGATCCGCGTTACTCTGTTGTCGTGAAGACGACGGAGCAGCCCGCACCACTCGCCGATCAGGAAACTGATCAACTCATCATCCAACGCGTTCTCGCGGGCCAACGCGACGCGTTTCAGACGTTGATAACTCGTTACAGCGATCCGCTGTATCGACATGCGCTCTGCATGACTGGGAGCCCCGACGTCGCCGAGGACATTCTCCAGCTCAGCTTCATCAAAGCCTATCAGCACCTCGCCGAGGTGCGCGGTCGATTCGATGCGTGGGTGTTCCGCATCGTCGCCAATGGCTGCAAGGACTGGCTGAAGAACATTCGCCGGTCACATCTCAGCTACGACGAAGACGATCAGCCATCGTCGTACGCGACGCCTGACGAGGAGCTCGACCGCAGTGAGCTGCGGACGGATCTCGATCGAGCGCTCGCCACGCTGCCGTCGTCGCTTCGTGAAGCGTTCATCATGAAACACGTCGAAGGGCGCTCGTACGAAGAGATGGCGGATTTGCTCGGAACTACCGTCGGTGCCTTGAAGATGCGCGTGCATCGTGCTCGTGAGGCACTACAGGCCCTACTCGAGGAGAAGTACGCCTAACATGTTTGACGACATTCGGTCCGAGGACGGCCGTCTCGACGGCCCACGGCGCGAGCGACGTTCGGAGAACGGTGCGGAACCGGCGCGACCGCTCGCCGATCGCGAAGTTCCGCTGTCGCAGCAGGACACGGGTCGCGTGCTGTCGCCACAGATTCACGCGTGGCTCGACGGCGAGCTTCCCGAGGCGGCTGTGCGCAAAGGCGAGTTGCAGCGCGATGTGGAATTCTGGAATCGGCTCGCGCGCGCGACGGAAACGCGTCGGCACATTACGACGCCCGCACATGTGCAGCAGCGTATCATGGACGCGTTGCCTCGAAATGTTCCTCAACTCATCACACCCTGGTATCGTCGCGAGTTCGTGATCACACCGGCTGCGGCGCTCGGCGCCGCTGGTGCACTCATCGCGATGACAGCCGCCGTCACCGCACTCGCACTGGTGCTGGTTCATCGGTAATCCGCGTCTACGTGTTTGCTCACGGAATGCAGAAAGGGCCAGCCCATCGGGCTGGCCCTTTCTGCATTTCCGTGATTAGCCGATACTCAAAGCGGAGCTGTCGTACGAGAGCGTGCAATCCTCGGACTGCCTACTTTACGGAACGGAGTATGCTAGGAGGCGGGCTCAGCGAACACACGCGAGCATCGTTCTGGCTCGTTAGCGGCGCAGGAAGGAGCTACCAGCGATTCCGCGGGAGCGTCGAATGACGGAAGGCAAGCGATTCGCGCAACTGCTGAAGGAATTTGAACGTGTCGGCGTCGACCCGAATACGATCAGCGCCGGCCTGGCCGTGCGTGAGGAGGACGCGCTACGAGCCCTGCACGCGCTACCGGATAACGCGGGACCAGCCGCGTTCCTCACGCAGCTCCGGCTGGTGATGTCGCATACGACATCGAACGCTCCACCACGCGAGTGAGCTCGCGTCCACGGCTGCCGGCGGAGGACGCTCTCTGCGCGCTCGCGCTCGTACCTTTGTCGGCATCAGCGGCTACGACTACCCGCGATGGCGTGGCGCCTTCTACCCCGAGCGACTAGCGAAGGCGCGCTGGCTCTCGTACGCGAGCCGCTGCTTCAATTCGATCGAGTTGAACGGGACGTTCTACAGTCTCAAGTCGCCACACGTCTTCGAGCGTTGGGCAGGGGTAGTCCCGGCCCGTGACTTCGTGTTCGCCCTCAAAGGCGGCCGCTTCATCACACACAACCTGAAATTGCGCAACTGCGAACACGCGCTTGGGAATTTCTTCGCCAGCGGCGTCCTCGCGCTCGGCGCCAAGACGGGCCCATTCCTTTGGCAGCTGCCTGCGTCATATCAGTTCGACGCCACGCGCCTCGATGATTTCATGCGCATGTTGCCGCGGAACGCCATCGAGGGCGAGGCGGTCGCGCGCCAACACGATCACCGTCTCCGGCGCGGCGCGCTCGTGGACGCCGTGGGTGGCCGGCGCGTGACGTACCGGCATGCGTTCGAGGTACGGCACCCGTCGTACTTCTGCGAAGAGTTCTACGACATCCTTCGCGCGCACCACTGTGCCTTGGTCTTCGCTGACACCGCCGGGAAGTTCGGATACGACGAAATCGTCACGACCGACTTCGTCTACATTCGATTGCACGGATCCACGGAGCTGTATGTCAGCGGTTATTCCGACGGCGAGCTCGACGACTGGGCGGCGCGCATTCGCCGCTGGCAGCAGTCCAAAGCGCGCGATGCGTACGTCTACTTTGATAATGACGCGAAGGTGCACGCTCCACACGACGCGCTGCGCCTGGCGGAACGACTCGGTGTCGTGCGAAACGTCGTTGAACCGAACGCGCCCGCGTGACTGGCCATTCCCGGCGCACGGCAAGTATTTTCGCCTCATCGGAGGGGGTCGATGAGCTCCAGATCACCGAGGCTGCGCTGGCTGCTCGCCGTCATTCTCGTGACGGTGATCGTCGGATACACCGCCAGTGGACCGTCGAAGCGCGTCTCGCCACGTACGGCCTATGCGTCATCGCTCGACCTCAGATCAGCGACCGGCGTCGACTCCGCCTTCGCGAAGCTCGTCCAGCGATTGTCGGAACCGGGCGGCTACTTCGATTCCGACAATCTCATCTCCAATGAGACGTCGTACCTGCACGTGCTCGATGGAATGCGCCGACTGAAGGTACAGGGCGGCGCGTACATCGGGGTTGGTCCCGACCAGAACTTTTCGTACATCGCCGCGATCCGGCCCGACATCGCCTTCATGATCGACATCAGGCGCGACAATCTGCTCGAACACCTGATGTTCAAGGCCCTTTTCGGGATGTCGCGCAATCGTATCGAGTACCTCTGTTTGCTGTTCGGGAAGCCGTTGCCGCGCGACATCGAGAGGTGGGGCTCGAAATCGATTCAGGATCTCGTGGACTACATCGACGAGACGCATACGGACGCCGATGTCGTTGATTCGGTGCAGTCGGGTATCAGTCAGCGCGTCAGGCACTTCGGCATTCCTCTCTCGACGCTCGACCTCGAGACGATCGCACGCATTCGGGACGCGTTCGTCCGCGACTCACTCGATCTCAGATACTCGAGTATCGGGCGGGCACCGCGGCCGTACCATCCCACCTATCGACAGTTGCTGGTGGAGCGCGATCGCGCTGGCCATCAGGCGAACTTTCTCGCCTCGGAAGACGCCTTCCAGTACGTCAGGAGCATGGAGGCACGTGACCTGATCGTACCGGTCGTCGGGAACGCTGCCGGCGATCACGCGCTCGTCGCGATCGGTCAGTACATTGGCGAGCGGAATGACAAGGTCTCGGCCATCTACATCTCCAATGTTGAGCAATATCTCATCAGAGATGGCGGCTTTCCGCAATTCGCCGAGAATGTGAAGCTCCTGCCGCGCGACCGGCGCAGCGTGATCATTCGCAGCTTCTTTGGCTACGGCTATGGGTTCGGCACGGCCGGCACGCATCCGCTGAACGTCGCCGGCCACTACTCGACGCAGATCCTGCAGACGCTGGACGCATTCGTCGCCACGTACGACAGCGGTGCCGTGCGATCGTATTACGATCTGATCTCGAAGAATTACGTTGCGCCGTGACGAGGAAGCATCGCTTCCTGGCACTCGGCGACTCGTACACGATCGGTGAGGGCGTCGCCGCCAGCGCACGGTGGCCAGCGCTGCTGGCAGCCGCGCTGCGTCGTCAAGTCGTCCCGGTGGAAGAACCGCGCGTCATCGCGAGAACGGGATGGACCACCGATGAGCTGCTCGCAGCGATCGATGCGGCCGACCCACCCATCGATGACGACTACGATCTCGTGACGCTGCTCGTCGGTGTGAACGACCAATATCGCGGACGCGGAGTCGAGTCGTTTCGCGCCGGCTTCGATCGTCTCCTCGAGCGCGCCGTGACGTTCGCCGGCAAGCCCGCTCGGGTGGTCGGCGTATCAATTCCTGATTGGAGTGTCACCCCGTTCGCGAGCAGCGATCCACGCGGCGCGTCGGCGATCGCGCGCGAGATCGACGTGTTCAACTCCGTTGGACGAGCGCTCGCGGAATCAGCCGGAGCCGCTTTCGTCGACATCACACCGATCTCGCGACGTGCAGCCAACAATCGGGAGCTGCTTGCCGCCGACGCACTCCATCCGTCGGCGGCGATGTACGCGCTATGGGTGCCAGCCATTCTTCCGGCAGCGGTGAACGCGCTTCGGGCCTAACGAGTCACGGATTGTTCGGTGTTGTTACAGCGGCTGCTTATAGGCCGGTGGCGTCACGCCATTGAGCCGCAAATACGGGATCGTCTGGCCCAACGTCCACACGGCGTGTTCATAGCTCAGCGTGAGCCAGCGCGATGCCGCTTGCGGCGGCAGATTATACACGGCCGACTGCTTCAGCAGTTGGGACGGTGTCGCCGACCTGAGCGCGTCGAGCAGAAAACCGTAGGCGCGCTCCGTATAGTCCCGCAGCGCGGCCTTCTGATGCATCTGCGCGCTATCGAGGGTAAATGGCGCCTCCTTGAGTCCGCGCAGCGCCATTGCCGCGACTTCGAGGTTCGTGCTCACCGCGTGCTGGATCTGCTGCGCGAAATCACGCACGCCAGGCGTGGGCTGGAACCGCATCGCCGAGTCGGGCATGGCGTCGATGTACGCGAGCATGTTCGCGCGCTGGCGCTCCCAGTCATCGACCAGTTGCTGCTTGGTCTGCGCGCGTGCTGTCGTCACGCCGAGTGAGAGGACGGCGAGTGTGGCGAGGAGAGTCCGCATGGTTCTGTCCGAGCGAGGGCCTGGGGAAATGGTAACCTGGGCCGCCAGAGCGAAAGGGCGGCGCTGGTCGTATTCTTAACAGCGCCAATATGCTTGTCGAACATCGTGGTGAGGACGCAAACATGAAAGTGGGGACACTCGTTGGGCTCATCCTCGTGGTCCTGGGCGCGGTCGGCATTGCCTACGGCGGAATTACTTACACGCGGCGGCGAGAGGTGGCCCACGTTGGCCCGCTGCAGGTGACCGCCCGAGAGGAGCACACGATCCCGATCTCGCCGATTCTCGGCGGCGTCGCGATCATCGCGGGCGCAGCGCTCATTATCTCGGTCAGACGCGCGAGCTGACACGCCTCTGGTCCGATAGCGAGGTGTAAGGAATTGGTCGGGCGGGTAGTTCGCCGCGCGCGCCGCGCCTAACATCTCGATTACTGCGCCAACCACTGCTGCCCCACACATGACGACACGCCGAGATTTTCTCAAAGCCAGCGCCATTGCCGGTGGCGCCTTGTTCGGCCGCGGTCGAGTCGCGTTCGCGGACGCGGCGGCGCGTTTCGCAGCGGCGCGGCCGGGATCCACGCTCGATCTGCTCATTCTCGGCGGCACGGGCTTCATCGGGCCACATCTGGTACGGTATGCCGTGTCGCGTGGCCACCGCGTGACGATCTTCACCCGCGGCCGTCGTCAGGCGGAGCTGCCTAACGATGTGACGCACCTCATTGGCGACCGAAATGGCCAACTCGGTGCGCTCGTGGGGAAGCGATGGGATGCGGTCGTCGACGATTCCGCGACGAATCCAGATTGGGTGCGGCAGTCGGCGCAACTGCTGAAGGATTCCGTCGGACGCTATCTCTTCACCTCGTCGACCGGTGTCTACTATCCATACCTCAAACGTGGCATCGACGAGTCGGTCGCGCCTCGATTGACGGTGAGCGATCCGAAAGACGGCTCGGCGACCTACGGCGTCGCGAAAGCGCGATGCGAGCAGGAGGCTCAACGGGCATTCGGAGCGCGCGCGCTGATCGTGCGCCCCACCTACATCGTCGGTCCGGGCGATACTACGGATCGCTTTCCATACTGGCCGGTGCGCCTGGCGAAAGGAGGCGAAGTACTGGCGCCAGGACGTCGCGACGATCCGGTGCAATTCATCGACGTGCGCGATCTCGCCGAATGGATGGTGCATCTATTGGAGACGCAGGCATCCGGTGTATACAACGGCGTCGGTCCCGAAGAAACCCTAACGATGCCGGCGTTTCTCGAGCAGGCGAAAGCCGCCATCGGCTCCGATGCGCGATTCACATGGGTCGACGATTACGAGTTCCTCGCAAAGCACGAGATCGATGAGGCGATTCCGTGGGCGCGGCTAGCCGGTAACGACGATGGCATGATGTCGATCCGGCATGAGAAGGCCATCGCAGCGGGTCTGACCTATCGGCCACTCGCGACAACCGTGCGCGACACGCTCGCGTGGTGGCCGAGTGTGCCGGAGACACGACGCGCCAACCCGCACTTCACGATAAAGCCGGATCAGGAGGCGAAAGCGCTCGCGGATTGGCGCGCGCGCGGCGCCTGAGAGGTGTCGTTCGGGTTGGGGTCATCGCGGGGACCGTTGAGAAAGCCTCGGAGGAAGGTGGACGCGTCGCTTTCCTCTGTGAGCCATGCCATAGGCGCGACGAGGTCAACGGCAGCAGGGGACGGCGTACCTATAATCGGAACCGGCGTACCTATAATCGGAACCGGCGTACCTATAATCGGAACTGACGTACCTATTATCCGAACTGGCGAATCTATAACTGCATCCAGGTCGCCTCGAAGTGCGGCGGCCTCGGCGGAAGACGCCTCCACCTCGGGTGAACAGTGGGGTGACCTTCGCGGTAAGACGAGCCGGTTCATCTGTAAGGCGAGTGGCCTATGCTGCGAGTGCCGACGACGTCGTCGTAACGAGGGATGGAGTCTGCGTCATGCGGTGCGGGCAAAGGTGAAATCGCCGGTGAGCGCATCTTCATGCCCGGAGGGGCAAGCTGAACGGCCTGCGGGCTCGAGTGAACGAGCGGAGGGCGCGACTGCAAGCGCGGAGGACACGCCTGCAAGCGCGGAGGACACGCCTGAACGCGAGATGCCTTCATCTGTACGCGCCAGGAAGCTCGGTAGATGAAAAACGAGAGGGCCTGCGGTGCGCGGGCCTCTCTCTTCGACACCACCTACCGACTTCGCGCTTCCCAGTCGTCGAGGTGGCGAAGCAGGTAGTCGAGGGAGAAGACGTGCTTGCTCCGGTCGCGCTCGCGACGGAAGATCACGTGCGACCAGCCTCGCATGCCGGTGGGCGTGTACGTGTCGCCGCCGTCGAGGTGAAGGCGGTCGCCGTGGATTGCCCGGATGAGCACACGCTCATAGCGCGAGCGCGGCAATTGATGTTCCGGGAACAGGCTCTCTTCCCACGCGCAGAGGGTACCGACGCTCTCGTACGCTGGCGGCCGGTCGGCCAACTCGAGTAGCGATGGCGCGCGTCCCGCCATGACGTTGCCAATGAGACGCAGGGTGAACGGATCCGCGTAACGGCGGATCGCCGGCCAGAAATGCTTCGTGACGCGGCCGGCGATCTCCCGCAACGAAATCGACTCGCCGCTGTGGATATCCCACGGTTCGTCATCGACGTGGGCCGTGAAGGGATTGCGCGAGAAGCACGAATATCGCGCGACCCATCCCTTGCGCGAGCTGTGCGGCGCCGGAGTGAAGTGTCGGAAGCGCGGTAGATCGTTGTACTCGTCGAGGGCGGAGAGCTCATAGCTCGGCCAATTCATGACCTCGCGCACTACGCCGACGACGAGTGTCGCCGTGGCGATCATCAGTGCGGCGTCCGGCGTGAAGTCCGCCGTGATCTCGACCCGGTTGCCCCGTGGGCGCACACCGATGCCGGTCGACTGGCGATTGGCGGCAAGCAGCATCACCGGCGCCGGCAGCAAATACGTCAGGAGCAGCGCAAGCCTTTCGACGGTACGGCTCGAGTCGGCGCCGCGATCGGCGACATCAAACGACACGTTATAGTGAGTACTAAACCCGACGAGTCGCACGTCGCGCCCGTTGCGCTGCTGCCACGCATCCAGCTCGCGCCGCAGGAAGAGAATGCTTTCCCAGAGTGATCGGCCGGCGCGCGCGGCGCACCCGCGGTCGATCTCGATCATCGGCGTCGCCAATTCGATGACGCCGGTATCGAAGTAGACCGCGCTACCGGTCGGCAGGTGATACGAACGGCCGGTGCGATGCATGAGTGGACCGCGCACAATTCGACGCGGCGAACCGAAGACGTCTTCCGGTCGCACCGGTACACCATCCATCACGACCACGAACTCGGCCTCGATGCCGATCGCCGACATCCTGGACGGACGAGGTGCGGGCGCAGCCGTGGCCCTGCGGTCTGCCGTTAGGCGCGTCCGCCGCTCCCGCTTTGCCTTCCCACGCCCCGCCACCATGCTGCGTTCGCCCGCTAGAGCGGGTCTCCCTCGAGTTTCGGGTTGAATGGGTCACCGGGGGCGTCGTGCGGCACCGCGACGACGTAACCGAAATCGAGATGCAAATGATCGTCCGAGAAGCCACGGTCCTCGCCGACGGGCCGGATCCACGCTCCGGGCAGCACCTCGCGAGCGATGTCCGCATAGCGTTCGATACGCTCCCGCGTGTCCAGATAGTCGTCGCCGATGCGATAGATGTTCACGGCCGATGCCCAACAGTGCGTCGACGCGTGACTCGTGAGCTCGTGCTGTGGCGACCGATATCCGCCATTCGCCGAGACGCGCACCGGCTCGCCCACGGCCTCGCGGAAAGGCTCGAGCAAGGCCGCCGTCAGCGTGACCGCGCATGGCACATAACGAGGAAAGAATCGCAGCGGCGTTGCTTCGCGCACATCCGTCTGAACGAATTCCCACAAGTTGAAGTGCGGTGCGAGCTCGTACTCGAGCGCGGCGTCCCAGCTCTCGATCTCGTAGAAGTAGCGCGGCAACTGACGCGTGCGGCCCTGTCGGTCGCGGAGTACGCCGCCGGGCATCAGCGCATCACGCCGAGGCTTGTCGAGTCGAAAGCCGTCGACGATGCGAAGCGTCGCCGTCCTTACGTCAGGCATTCGCGCCCTCCGTCTTTGAGCCGCGGAGCTCCTCGTAGACGGCGTGTGAGATCGTCGCGATCGTCGCCGACCGACTCCCAGCGTCCGCCGACCACTCGGTGAGAATCGCGAGGACGTAGGGCTTGCGATTGGGCGCGTAGACGACGCCCGCGTCGTGGGCGACGGTCGAGATGTCGCCCGTCTTGTGCGCGACGCGGACCTCACGTGGCAGCCGGGCGGGGATGCCTTTCTTGAACTCCTGTTGATGCAGGATGTCGAGCATCTCGCGCGAGAGCTCGGGAGTGTACGCTCGCTCTTCGGCGATCAAGCGCAGCAATGACACCAGTCCATTCGCCGTCACCCGATTGACGATGCCGTGCTCGTACGCCTTCTCGTCTTCGACGCCGCGACGAATGTCGAGTCCCGTGAGCTCGAATCGGTCGATGGTTCGCTGCACCGTCTCCAGGCCGATGAGATCGAGCAGGAGATTCGTCGCGAGATTGCTGCTCGTGGCGATCATGTGCAGGGCGAGCTCGCTCAGCCGCATCGTCTTGCCGATAGCGGCGTGCACCTCCGAGTCGGCATCGCGATCGGCGAGCACGCGAAACGGCGAGCCGTCGTACGCGCTCAGAAAGCGGTTGCGCACGTGCAGTCGCGATTGGCGGGCGAAACGACCGCGGTCGATCTCGCCGTACACCGCGAGCAGAATGGCAACCTTGATCGTGCTCGCGCCATGGAACCAACGATCGGCGTCGTAATGCAGCTCGACGCCCGTCTCCGTGTCATGTAGCGCAACGCCAATCGCCCGCGCATCGGACTTTCGCGCGAGGGTCTCGATACGCTGTCGGAGTGTGCTCAGATCGGACGGGAGCGAGGGGGCTCGATCCCGATTCAACGCCGAAGGAAGGGTCATAACCGTGGGGAACTAGTCGCAAAGGCGGTGCCGGCGAGGTGAACCGTGCGGGTTGCGGGGCGCGGGGCGCGGGTGAGACGGCGGAAGGCAGGAGTGAGCGAGCGCAACGCGCGAGCGCTATAGACAAATCCATGCACCTACAGTTACCGTCTGCCCTCCACCCGTATCCCGCGTCCCGCACCCCTCTAGAGGCTAGTCATGCGTCGCCATCTCGGTGCGCTAGCACTTCTTACAGTTTCGGCAATAACATTTGTTGCTCCTGCCCGCGCTCAGCAGAAGAGGCCCCTTCGAAGCGGCGATCTGTATCTGCTGAAAGATGTACGCGATCCCGAGCTATCCCCCGACGGCGCCTGGGTCGCTTACACCGTAACGACCGTCGATTCGGCAAAGGATAAATCCGACAACGACATCTGGATGACGAGCTGGGATGGCGCAACGACCATTCGAGTGACGTCGAGTCCCGAGAGCGAGAGCTCGCCACGATGGAGTCCGGATGGACGCTACCTGGCTTTTCTGTCCGGCCGACAGGAAGGGAAGGGAGCCCAGGTCTGGCTGCTCGATCGGCGAGGCGGTGAAGCTCAGCGAGTCACCCAGGTGAAAGGCGGTGTATCCGAATTTTCCTGGTCGCCGGACTCCAAGCGAATGGTGCTGGTCGTCGACGAGGAGACCGACACCATCGCTCGCAAGGACACGGCGGAGCACAAGACGCCGAAGCCGATCGTCATCGATCGATACAATTTCAAGCAGGATATCACTGGCTATCTCGGCAGCAAGCGGAGCCACCTCTCTCTGTTCGACGTCGAGACGAAAAAGGTGGAGACACTCACCTCCGGGCTCGACGACGACGATGCACCGAGCTGGTCCCCTGACAGCCGGATGATCGCCTTCGTGCGCGGGCCGGTCGCCGAGCCGGACAGCACGCGTGACAACGATGTGTTCGTCATCGCGGCGCGCGCTGGCGCGACTGCCAAGCGGCTGACGGACTTCCCAGGCCCCGATGACGGCCGTCCTTCGTGGAGTCCGGATGGAAAGTGGATCGCGTTCTTTCGTGGCGACGAGCCGAAGTATCAGGCGTACAACTTGAGCAAGCTTGCAATCGTGCCGAGCGATGGCAGTGCTCCGGCGCGAGTGCTCACGACGGCGCTCGATCGCCCACTCTCGAGTGCGGAGTTCAGCAGCGACGGCAAGTCGGTGTACGTGCTTCTCGCCGACGATCGCGAGCAGCAACTCGCGCGCGTCACCGTCACTGACGGTTCGGTGGAGCGACTCATAACGGGTAAGCGTGTCGTGACATCGTACTCGACCGGCACGAGCGGCAAATTCGCCGTGCTCACGTCGACACCGGAGCGATCCGGGGAGGTGTTCGCATGGGAAAACGGAACACTGCGCCAACTCTCGCACCAGAACGACTCGCTCTTCGCGCATCTGCAGCTCGGCACCACCGAGGGGATCTCGTCAAAGAGCAAGGATGGCACGGAGGTCCATAGCGTCCTCGTTAGGCCGGCCAATACGCTGGCCGGCAAGGTGCCGCTCATCCTCTACATCCACGGCGGTCCGAACGGACAGGACGCGTACAGCTTCAGCTTCGATCGCGAGCTCTTCGCGGCGAATGGCTACGCCGTGCTCTCGGTGAACTATCGTGGCTCGAACGGACGCGGCTCGGCGTATCAGAAGGCGATCTTTGCCGACTGGGGGGACAAGGAGGTCGTCGATCTGCTGGGCGCGGTGGACGAGGTCGTCCGCGCCGGCATTGCCGACCCCGACCGGCTTGGCATCGGCGGCTGGAGCTATGGCGGCATCCTCACCGATTACACCATTGCGACGACGCCGAGGTTCAAGGCCGCCGTGGCCGGTGCCGGGAGCGCGCTGCAGCTCTCGATGTACGGCACGGATCAGTACATCACGCAATACAACCAGGAAGTCGGTCCGCCGTGGAGGGCGCAGGATCTCTGGATCAAGATCTCGTATCCCTTCTTCCACGCCGACCGCATCAAGACGCCAACCCTCTTCATGGGCGGCGCTTCGGACTTCAACGTGCCGATCATCGGTGGCGAGCAGATGTATCAGGCGCTGCGCTCGCTTGGCATCCCGACTCAGCTGGTCATTTACCCCAGCCAGTTCCATGGCCTAACGATTCCGAGCTATCGAAAGGACCGCCTGGAGCGGTATCTGGCCTGGTATGACCGGTTCATCAAGACGACCACGACCGTCCAAGCCGGTGCGTTGAAGAGCAAGTAGAGAACACTTAACATCGTGATTGCTTCACACCCGCGGCGTGACGCGCCGCGGGTGTGACGTTTTCGCGCCTGGGAGAGTCGCCGGAGTCTTCGGTGCCTCACTCGTCAGCGGCGCATCCATTGCACTGGTCCCACGTTTCGCGATCATCTGGGATCGTGATGCATGCCAACTGATGGAGGAGGACATGACGAGAATCGCAACGACACTGATCGCACTGGCCGCCCTGCCGGCGATGCTCGCCGCGCAGACAGACTCGTCGCGGATGCGCAACGCGGATAGCACCCGAGGACGAAGCGCCCGCCAGCACACCTCGTCAGGCAGCATTGGTCGGACGAGCCGCCTGAGCCATGATCAGGTCACCCAACTCCAGACGGCGCTACAGCAGGCCAATTGCAATCCGGGCTCAATTGACGGCGTGATGGGCGCGCGTACGAGAAACGCCATGAAGTGCTATCGCCGGAACAACAACATCAGCGGCAACAACCCGAGCGACGTGTACCGTTCATTAAATCTGAACTTCTCGAGCTCGGACAGCCTGAACGCTGATAATGATCAATCGCGAATCACTCAGGGTGCCGCCAGGAGCCCGAACATGCAACGCACGCGCGGCATGCACCGCGGGCGTACTGATTCGTTAGGCGGCCGTCGATCGCGTCCCGATTCGACGCACCGGCCGACGACCCGTCGCGACACGACGCGCCCCTGACGGCGCCGCTCTACAGCTCGCGCCGCAGTAGCGTGAGCGCGATGCCGTCTCGGTAGTAGTCCGGAACTCGCCCTTCTTCCGCGAATCCAGCCGCGGAGAGAAGGGCGCGCGCCTGGCCCATCGCTGGGTCGTCCGGCAGCTCGGCGACGACGAGGCGATCACGGCGACGGCGCGACTCCTCGATCACGGCTGCGATGATGCGCTCGCCGACGTCGGCCGCGCTCACGCTGGGCGCAACGACCGTCGCGTGCACTTTGCTCACACCCATAGCGCCAGCAATGATGCCAAAGAGCGCGAGCCCAACGACGGTTCCGTCGCGCGCGATCACCAGTGCGCGATGCTCGTCGTCGTGCCCGCGCTCGGCCAGTTGCAGCACCTCCATCGCGCGGTCGATGTACGGCGTGACCCCGAGCGCGCCCATGAGGAGCACCCGTGCCGGCACGTGATCGTCCGGCGACAACGGCCGTGGCGCCTGCTCGAAATAGCCAGTCATAAACTGCCATGATGCGGAGCGTGTTGTGCAGTCAGGCTCGAGCCGTCGCCCGCCGCGCGACTGCCCCGACTAGATATGCAGCGCCCGGCCGAGCGTCGCCAGCGCGGCTTCTTTTGTGGCCTCGGAGAGCGTCGGATGGGCATGCACCGTGATGCCGATATCGTCTGTCGACGCGCGGTACTCGAAGCCAAGAACGACTTCGGCGACGAGCTCCGAGACGTTCGGGCCGACGAGATGCGCGCCGAGTAGCTCGTCGGTGCGCGCGTCGGCGATGAACTTCACGAAGCCGGCGCTCTCACCCATGGTGCGCGCCCGCCCATTGGCGCTGAAGGGAAACTTGCCAACGCGATACTGTCGGCCATCCTCCCTCACCTGTCTCTCGGTGAGCCCGACGGCGGCGACTTCCGGCCAGGTGTAGACCACGTTCGGGATCGACTTATAGTGCATGTGCACACTCTGTCCCGCGATCGTCTCGGCGGCGACGACACCT
>Ga0070717_10001843_pt1 | contig 14797 bp, 14 predicted proteins | sample LARL113metaG_FD_71366 | JGI IMG/M metagenome (GOLD analysis project Ga0070717, IMG submission 71366) | Corn, switchgrass and miscanthus rhizosphere microbial communities from Kellogg Biological Station, Michigan, USA - LAR L11-3 metaG | ecosystem: Host-associated > Plants > Roots > Rhizosphere ... | reverse complement strand
GTGCCGCGACTCGCAGCGCTCGTGGCGCGACGACGACAACCGCGAGCCGCGCCAGCTCTCCTTCGGCAGCGGCGCGCGCAACGTGACGCTGTCGACGGTGAACGGGCCGGTGTCGGTGAAGGAAAGCGATTAGGGAAGCTCTGCGCAAGGCGTCCGTGTCATTCCGAGCCGCGCAGACGGTGAGGAATCCCCCCGCCTTTCTGCGAGAGATGCGCACGTGGGCAGGGGATCCTTCGCCGTCTACGCGGCTTCAGGATGACACTTGCGCAGAGCTTCCTTAGCGATTAGCGGTTGGCGGTTGGCGATTAGGTCGAATCCCTCTTCGCCAATCGCTAACCGCTTGTAAACTCTCGCGGTGCCCCGGCCAGCGCGCACTCTCCTCACCGTCCTCGGGGTGACGTTCGGTCTCGCCGTGACGGTCGGGAACATGATCGGCGCCGGCATCTTCCGCTCGCCGGGCGACATCGCCGAGCAGCTCCCCTCCCTCGGCCTCTACTTCGCCGTCTGGATCATCGGCGGCGCCTACGCGCTCCTCGGCGCGAACGCCCTCGCCGAGCTCGGCACCGTCGTCCCGCGCTCCGGCGGCCAGTACGTCTTCGTCCGCGAGGCCCTCGGCGACTACGGCGGCTTCGTCGTCGGCTGGAGCGACTGGATCTCCACCTGCGGCACCACCGCCGCCGTGGCCATCACCCTCGGCGAGTATGCGCTGGTCCTGTGGCCGCAGTTCCGCGCCGTGCAGGTCGTCGCCCTCGCCGTCATCGCCGTCCTCACGCTCGTGCAGTGGGCGGGCGTGCGGTGGGGCGGCGCCGCGCAGGACGCCACGAGCTTCGCCAAAGGCCTCGGCTTCGTCCTCTTCATCGGCGCCTGCTTCTGGCTGGGCGCGCGCAACCCCGCCGCGCAGGGCATCGTCGGCGAGCACGAAGGCTCGCTCCTCGTCGCCTTCGTCGTCGCCCTGCAGCTCGTCATCTATACCTACGACGGCTGGTCCGCGGTCATCTACTTTTCGGAGGAAGTCAAAGAGTCGCGGCGGAACATCCCGCGCTCGATGTTCGGCGGCGTCTTCGCGGTGATGACGATCTACCTCGTCCTCAACGTCGCCTTCGTGCGCGTCGTGCCGCTGGCGACGATCGCGCGGGAGAAGCTGCCGGTCGCCGTCGTTGCGCACCACCTCTTCGGCTTCGACGGCGACAACATCACGCGGATTCTGGCCATCGTCGCGCTCCTCAGCGCCGTCAACTCGAACGTGCTGATGGCCCCGCGCGTGGTCTTCGCCATGGCCCGCGACCGCCTCTTCTGGCATGGCGCGGCCGAGGTCAATCGCGGCGGGACGCCGGACGTGGCGCTGCTGATCAGCAGCATGGTCGCGGCGGCGTTCGTGATGTGGGGCGGCTTCAACCGGGTCGTGGCCGTGCTGGCGTTCTTCTTCGTGGCGAACTACACGCTCTCGTTCACCTCGCTCTTCGTCCTGCGGGCACGCGGCGCGCCGCGCGGCTTCCGCGCCATCGGCCATCCGCTGACCACCGCGCTGGCGCTCCTCGCCTCCGTCGCCTTCCTCGTCGGCGCGATCGTCGGCGACCTGAAGACGAGCGTCTGGGCCGTCGGCGTTCTCGTCCTCAGCGTTCCGGTTTATCTTCTCGTGCGCAAACTGCGATGAGCTGGCAACTCGAACCGGACCTCGCGCGCGCGTCGACGCTGCCGTCGCGCTGGTACGTCGACGCGGCGGTGCTCGACGCCGAGCGGCGCAACATCTTCGCGCGGACGTGGCAGCTCGCCGGACGCGCCGAGCAGGTCGCGGAGCCGGGCGGCTACTTCACCGCGCAGGTCGCGAACGAGCCGCTGCTGATCGTCCGCGGCAGCGACGGCGAGCTGCGCGCGCTCTCGAACGTCTGCCGCCACCGCGGCGGCCCGATCGCGCACGGCGAGGGAAAGCGCCCGGTGCTGCAGTGCGGCTACCACGGCTGGACGTACGCGCTCGACGGGCGCCTGCTGGCCACGCCCGAATTCGACGGCGTCGAGGGCTTCGACCGCGCCGCGGTCTGCCTGCCGCGCTTCCGCGTCGAGCAGTGGGGCGATCTGATCTTCGTGAACCTCGACGCCGGCGCGCCGCCGCTGCGCGAGTTCCTCGGCGACCTCGCCACGAGCCTCGACGCCTTCCGCGACTTCCACCTCGCCGCGCGCAAGGAGTGGTTCGTCGACTGCAACTGGAAGGTCTACGTCGACAACTACCTCGAGGGCTACCACATCCCCATCGTCCACCCGTCGCTCTTCCGCATGCTCGACTACCAGCGCTATCGCACGGAGACGCGGCGCAACTACTCGATCCAGCACGCGCCGCTGCGCGAGGGCGAGGACCGGGCCGAGTACTTCTGGCTCTTCCCGAACCTGATGCTGAACGTCTACGCCGACAACTTCTCGACGAACCTCATCGTGCCGCTCGGCCCGACGCGGACGCTGACGCTCTTCGAGTGGTACTTCCACAATCCCGACGCGCCCGACGTGCAGACGCGGATCGACGAGCAGATCGCGTTCAGCGACGAGATCCAGCTCGAGGACATCGCCATCTGCGAGGCGGTGCAGCGCGGCCTCGGCTCGTCGACGTACGAGAGCGGCCGCCTCTCACCGCAGCGCGAGAACGGCGTGCATCACTTTCACGGCTTGTACGCGAGCTCCATGGCCGCGAGCGAGCCCTGAAGCGGCGGCGCCGCCCACGTGTACGCGCCGACCGGCAGCAGCCCCTGCTCGCGAAAGAGCTTGCGGTACCACGTCGCGGGGCGGCGGATGAGGGCATCGAGGTCGCCGACGATGTCGTCGTCCGCGGTCAGCACCTCCAGAAACAGGATTCCGCCGGCGAGCTTCACGAGCGCGGGAAAGCCGCGCCGCAACTCGGCGTCGGGGATGTAGTGCATGGCGTCGGACGACACGACGAGGTCGAACTGCCGGTCGAGGCCGAGCGCGGCGAGCTCGCCGAACCCGGCCTTGCGCAGGTTGCGCTCGCGGCCGAACGTCGCCACCGCGTAGTCGCTCGGGTCGACGCCGAGGTAGCGGACGCGCGGGCGGAGCGCCCGCAGGTGGTCGCGCCACTGCCCTTCGCCGCAGCCGACGTCGAGCACGTCGCGCAGCGCGCGGCCGAGGAAGTACTCCGCCTGCACGACCGCAAGAGCGACCTTGCGCCGCACCTCCGCCGGCGCATTCACGCGCTGGCGGCGGTACCACTTGTCGAAGTACTCCTTGTCGTAGCGCTTCACCGTTTCGGGAGGATGTCCGCGAGGTACTCTTTGGGGATCTTCTGGAACTCCGTCACGCCCAGGCCGGCGATCTCGTCGTCGCTCATCGCGTCGGCGAGGATCAGCCCGTCGATCTCGCCGTCGCGGCCTTCCAACTCCCATCCCGCCCAGAGATCCGCCTCGCTATATGGCCGCAGAGAAATTTTCTGCAGGTAACGGGACATGGGCCCGCGATTTTACAGCGCCCGCCCCTTTTTGCGCGCCTCGGGATAGAGCTGCAGGAAGTCCCACAGCGCCTCCATCACCTCGACGATGCCCTCGGGGATCTTGCCGACGCGCATCCAATAGCAGCCGGGGTCGACGATGTTCCGCAGCAGATCGATGAACTGCACGAGCGAAAGGTACGTGGTCTGGTAGACCTTCCCCTTCTTCGCGGCCAGCTCCTTTTTCTCGCGGGCGAGCTTCGTGACGATGCGCGCGGCCAGGTAGTACGGCGTCTGCAGCGCGTCGAACTCCTTGTCCTCCATGCGCGGACCTTTGGTGATGTGCTGCCGGTTGAGCACGCCCTGCAGGAACTCGAGCGTGACCTGCACGGCCACTTTCGGCACCGGCCCGCTGCGGCCGTGCTCGACGGCGTCGCCGAGGTACGCCATCAACGCCTTGAGCTGCTCGCTGTCGGGGAAGACGAGCTCGCGGACGCCGTATTTTTTGGCGAGCGTGCGCTCGTCGGGAACCTCGTCATCGTTCATGTCTGCGGATCATAGCGGCAACCAATACGAGAACTTCACCAGGAAGACGTCGTGCGACGGCGCGGTGGGGATGGCGCGGAGATCGCGGCGGAGACGGAAGTCGCCGAGTGGCGCGACGCCGGCGCGGTTCTCGTTCCAGGCCACGTAGAGCGCCGAGCCGGGACGGAACTCCCACCGCAGCACGGCGCTGCCGCGCACGCTGCGGAAGTTGAAGTCGGGATCGGCGCCGTTGTACGCGTACGGCGCGAAGTCGCGCGTGCGCGCCGCGACGAGAGCGTGGTAGTCGTGGAAGTCGCCCGAGGCGATGAAGGGCTGGAGGTAGAGCTGGAAGGAGAGGCGCGAGGTCAGCGTCCAGTCGGCGCGCGTCTCCAGCGCGAACGTGCGCTGCTCGAGATCGGCGAAGACGTAGCGCGCGCCGTACGTCTGCGTCGCCGCCGGATCGGAGATCGTGGCCACGTACTGCGTGTGGTCGTGCACGCGCGAGATCGACGGCCCGGCGCTGAGCTGCAGGTTCGAGCCCGGCCGCGCCGTGAGCTGCAGGCCGAGCGTCCGCGTGTACGAGCCGTCCTGGGAGCCGTCGTCGTGCGCGTTGACCTGCGCCGAGAAGCTCTTGCGCGTGTCGCTGCCGACACTGCCGTCCCACGACCACGCCGCCGGCGTCCGCACCAGCGGGCCGCCGCGCGTGACGCGGTCGGAGAAGGCGCTGCCGACGCCGAAGAGCTCCGTGTTCCACGTCCAGTAATTGAGGAACGTGCCGAAGGTCTGGAGGAAGACGCCGCGCTCGAGCGTGTTGCCGTCGAAGTTGCGGTTCTGCCAGGTGCCGACCCAGAAGTTGCGGTCGCGGAAGTGCGCGGTCGGATTCTGATCGGTGAACTGCATGATGGCGTGCGCGGAGATGATGTCGGTCCGCTGCAGGAAGCCGACGTCGTTGGTCTCGAAGCCCGGCGAGTACGCCTGAATGGAGAGGTTCGGCCGCCACAGGCCGTTCGCCTTCGACAGCATGGCCCGCCCGCCCCATCCGCTCAGCGACGTCCGCGTCGGATCGAAAAAGACGTGGCCGGCGTCCGGCCGCTGATACTCGTGCGCCGGCGAGGTCTGCGTCGCCGCGATCGCCTCCGTACTGCCGGTGACGCGCGAGCCGACGGCGAAGCCCTCGAGGATCCACGATTTGTCCGCGAAGCTCGTGTAGCCGTCGATGCCTCCGCTGCGCGCCGACTTCCGCAGCAGCGAAAGCTCCGGCGCCTCGGGCAGGCGGCGGTCGACGGAGGTGAGCAGGAAGCCGACGCGCGAGCCGTCGCCGATCTCCTTCGTGCCGCGCGAGACGAAGTAGTTCGTCAGCGGCTCGGCCTGCTGGCGGCCGAAGACGCCGTCGCTCACGAAGCGCGCCCGCTCCGGCGCGGTGAGGGCCTCGAGGACGCCGATGGCGAAGCCGCCCGGCAGCTTGCCGGTGATCTTCGCCGCGCCGAGGATTCTCGTCTCGGTGGGGACGTCGACGAAGTCGGCCTCGGGGATCACCTGCGGCGCGCGGCCGATGCGCCGCGTGTAGAAGATGTTCGGCGCGAAGAAGAAGTTGAAATGGCTCGGCGCCGGCGTGTCGCCGAAGTTGAAGATGTTCAGCCCCTCGGTGAAGAACGGCCGCTTCTCCGGATAGAAGGTCTCGAACTGGCTGAGGTTGACGACGGCGGGATCGACTTCGACCTGGCCGAAGTCGGGGTTGATCGTGCCGGTGAGGGTGAGGCTCGAGGTCAGCCCGTACTTGAGATCGAGCCCGGCGTCGGCGCGGTGGTCCTGGCGCTGCAGGAAAGGATCGCTGACGTCGGCGCGCGTCTGGACGTCCTCGCGCGCGACGGTGTACGGCACGAGCTCGAGCGGCTTGCCGCGGTGGATGCCCTCGAGGCCGGCGACGTCGGCGAAGTGCGAGACGAAGCCGGTCTGCCCCTTCGGCGTGTTGACGATGCGCACGACCTCGTTGTTGCGCACGGTGCGCCGCGTGATGTTGATGCCCCACACGTGCACCGGCTTGTCGGGGAAGCGGAGCTGCGAGAACGGGATCCTCACCTCGAGCTGCCAGCCGTCGGGGACGATCTTCGTCGCCGAGTCCCACACGCCGTCCCAGCTCGGGTCCTCGCCGATGTCGTTGTAGAGGACGGTGTCGACCTGCACGTTGGCGGGGTTGATGGTGAAGGCGTTGCCGGAGAGACGGTCGAGCTGCGGGTCGAGGTTGATGGAGATGAAGTCGCTCTGCGGCAGGTTGTCGCGCCGCGCCAGCAGCGCGGTGGGGCGCTGCGGATCGTCCATCTTCATGCCGAAGTAGATGGCGTGGTCGTCGTAGACGATGCGCACGCTGGTCTTCATCGTCGGCGGCTTGCCGTCGTCGGGATCGTGCTGGGTGAAGTCGGTGAAGACCGGCGCGCTCTGCCACGCGGCGTCGGTGAGGTCGCCGTCGATGGTCGGCGGCACGCTGACGCGGACGGCGCGCAGGACCGGGTGCTCCGGCCAGTTCGCGGCGCGCGCGGCCGCCGCGGCGAACAGCAGGATGAGCAAGACGCCTTTGCGCATGGGCGCCGTGAAGGATACATTCGATGTCATGTTCTGCCCCGGTTGCAAAACGGAAATGGAACGGCTGACGGTCGATGCCGTGCTCGGCGCGAAACTCGACGTCGACGTGTGTACGCAATGCCGCGCGTTTTGGTTCGAGCCGTTCGAGACGATCCACCTGACGCCGGCCTCGACGCTGCGCGTCTTCACGCTGATCGCCAACGCCGCCGGCAACGCGGGCGCGTTCCCGGCGAGCTCGCAGTGCCCGAAGTGCGGCGCGCCGCTCCTCCTCACGCACGACCGCCAGCGCAATACGCCGTTCACCTACTGGCGCTGCGACAACGGCCACGGCCGCTTCACGCCGTTCGTCGATTTCCTCCGCGAGAAGGACTTCATCAAGCCGCTCTCGCCGCAGCAGCTCAATGAACTGCGCCAGAGCGTGCAGACGATCCACTGCGGCAACTGCGGCGCCCCGATCGACCTGACGCGCGACTCGGCCTGCGCGCATTGCGGCGCCGCACTGTCGATGCTGGATTTGTCAAAGGTGACGCGCCTCCCCGCTGCCGTCCCCGCCCCCGCCCGCCCGGCGCACCTCGAGGATGCGGACATCGGCGCGCTGTTCGAGTACGAGGATCCGCGCGAGATGAGCCTGATTGACCTCGGATTGCGGGCGGTGGCAAAGTGGTTGGGGTGATCGTATGACGCGCGAATACACGGTAACGCTCGACGAGGAGAGGATTCAGCAGATCGAACGCCTTGCGAGCCTGCTGCACAAATCGACCGGCGAGATCGTTGAAGATGCCATGGAACGCTTGCAGCCGCTTCCCCGTCCGCTCAGCGACGAGGAGCGTCAGCGCAGGTTGAAGGCACTCGAAGAGATGAGGAAACGGCCGTCGCCGAAGACGGCGGAAGACGTTCAGCGCGAAATCGACGAAATTCGAGCCGCGCGCAGGAGCGGAGGCCGCCGAACACCGGTCGATTGATGATCATGATCGACTCCTCCGCCCTGGTCGACAGCCTTTGCGGGGCGCGCGCGTCGGAGGATCGCCTCATCGATTTGATGGCTGCCGGCGAGAGCTTTTTACTCTCGACCATCACTCTTTACGAATGGTTCCGCGGACCACGCCGTGAAGAAGAGCTCTTCTGGCGCGAAGTGCTCTTTCCAGATGACGAGGCGGTGGCGTTCGGCCCAATCGAAGCTGCCCTTGCCGCGGATATCTACCGTATCGTGAAATCGCCACGTCGACGAGCAGTCGACATCGCCATCGCCGCAACTGCGATCGGCCGCAATGTCCCGCTCTGGACCCTCAACCGTCGCGACTTCGACGACATCCCCGGCCTGCGGCTCCTCTGACGCTACAGATTTACCCACACGCTCTTCGTCTGCGTGTACTTCTCCAGCGCGTCCTTCCCCTGATCGCGCCCGAACCCCGACTCCTTGAAGCCGCCGAACGGCAGCGCAGGATCGTAGAGGTTGTACGTGTTGACCCACACCGTCCCCGCCTTCACGGCGCGGGCGACGCGGTGCGCCTTGGAGATGTCGCGCGTCCACACCGCCGCGGCGAGGCCGTACACCGTGGCGTTGCCTTTTGCGACCGCGTCGTCGGCGTCCTTGAAGCGGATCGCGGCGAGCACGGGGCCGAAGATCTCCTCGCGGGCGATGCGCATGCCGGCGTCGACGTCGTCGAAGATCGTCGGCTTCACGAAGTAGCCTTTCCCCGTACCGATGTCGGCGCGCTCGCCGCCGCAGACCAGCTTCGCGCCCTCGCTCTTCCCCGCCTCCACGTACGACAGCACCGTCTCCATCTGCTCCTTCGACACGATCGCGCCGAGGCGCGTCTTTGGGTGCAGCGGATCGCCGGCGGTCATCTTCGAGGCGCGCTCGCAGACCTTCGCCATCAGCTCGTCGTGCGCCGCCTCTTCGACCAGCAGCCGCGAGCCGGCCGCGCAGACTTCGCCCTTGCCGTAGAAAATCGCGTTGATCGTCCCGCGCGCCGCGGCTTCGAGGTCGGCGTCGGCGAAGACGATGTTCGGCGACTTCCCGCCGAGCTCCAGCGACACCTTCTTCAGCGTCTTCGCCGCGCGCGCCATCAGCTGTCTGCCGACCTCGGTCGAGCCGGTGAAGGCGATCGCGTCGACGCCGGGGTGGTCGACCAGCGCGTTGCCGACCACGCTGCCGCGTCCCGGCACCACGTTCAGCACGCCGGCCGGCAAGCCGCACTCCTTCGCGTACTCGGCGAACTTCAACAGCGACAGCGACGTATTCGAGGCCGGCTTGATCACCACGGCGTTCCCGCACGCCAGCGCCGGCGCGATCTTCCACACCGCCAGCATCAGCGGGAAGTTCCACGGCGTGATCGCGCCGACGACGCCCACCGGCTCGCGCAGCGTGTACGTGAACGCGTTCTCCTGCACCGGGATCGTCTCGCCCGTGACTTTGCCCGACCAGCCGGCGAAGTAGTAGAGGCACTCCGCGGCGGCGGGCGTGTCGACGAACTGCGACTCGAAGATCGGCTTGCCGTTGTCGAGCGTCTCGATCCTGCCGATCTCCTCGGCGCGCGCGGAGAGCATGTCGGCGATCCGCCACATCACCTTGGCGCGGTCGCGCGGCTTCATCTTCTGCCACTCGCTCCCCGGCTCGAGCTGCGCCCGCGCCGCGCGCACCGCGGCGTCGACGTCGTCGGGGCCGGCCGAGGCCACGTCGGCGAGCTTCTCCTCGGTGGCGGGATTGATCGTCGGAAACATTTCGCCGCTGCGTGCGTCTACGAACTCGCCGTTGATGAACAATTTGGTCTGCATGGCGGCGCGAATGGTACTTTCATTCGCCGTACGAGGAGAACTGTATGAAGCTTCTGCGAGCGATCGTTCCCGTTGTTTTATTCATGGCCGCGGCCGCCCAAGCCGATCTCGGTCCGCTGATTCCGCGCGAGGTCCTGTTCGGCAATCCAGAGCGCGCCAACCCGCGCATCTCCCCTGACGGCACGCGCATGGCGTGGATCGCTCCTGACAAGAAAAACGTCCTGCAGGTCTGGGTCAAGACCATCGGGAAGAGCGATGACCGGATCGTCACCGCCGACAAGAAGCGCGGCATCCGCATCTACTTCTGGGCCGAGGACAACAAGACCATCCTCTATCAGCAGGACAACGACGGCGACGAGAACTTCCACGTTCACGGCGTCGACCTGACGAACAACAACGACCGTGACTTCACCGCCTTCCAGGGCGTGCGCGCCGACGTCGTGGCCATCGAGCCGAGCGTGCCCAACGAGCTCCTCGTCTCGCTCAACGCCCGCGACCGGCACCTCTTCGACGTCTACCGCCTGAACACCGAGACGGGCGCGCTGACGCTCGACACGCAGAATCCCGGCGACGTGATCGGCTGGGTGGCCGACGACAAGCTCAACGTCCTCGGCGCGCAGATCGCCACGCCCGAGGGCGGCACGGAGATCCGCATCCGCGAGAACCGCGACGCCCCGTGGAAGACCTGGATCAAAGTCGGCCCCGAGGAGAACGTCGGCATCGACGGCTTCACCGCCGACGACAAGGCCGCCTACGTCGAGACCTCCATCGGCAGCGACACCGTTCGCCTCGTGCAGAAGGAGCTCGGCAGCGGCGCGGAGAAAGCCATCGCCTACTCCGACGAAGTCGACGCCGGCACGGTCATGATCAACCCGAACAGCAGCGTCGTCGAAGCGGTGTCGTTCGAGCCGGGACGGCGGCAGTGGAAGGTGATCGATCCGGCCGTCAAGGCCGACTTCGACAGCATCGCCAAGCTCGATGCCGGCGACTTCGCCGTGGCCAGCCGCGACCGCGCCGACAAGCACTGGCTCATCGCTTTCGTCTCCGACCGCGGCCCGGCGAAGTATTACGTGTGGGACCGCGAGGCGAAGAGCGGCACGTACCTCTTCTCGAACCGCCCGAAGCTCGAAGGGCTGCAGCTCTCGGAGATGAAGCCGGTCGTCATCAAGACCCGCGACGGCCTGAACATGCACGCCTATCTCACGCTCCCCGCCGGCCTGCCGGCGAAGAACCTCCCGATGGTCCTGTTCCCGCACGGCGGCCCGTGGGCGCGCGACGTCTGGGGCTTCAGCAGCACCGCGCAATGGCTGGCGAACCGCGGCTACGCCGTGCTGCAGCCGGAGTTCCGCGGCTCGACGGGGTACGGCAAGAAGTTCCTCCACGCCGGCGACAAGCAATGGGGCCTGAAGATGCACGACGACCTGATCGACGCCGCGGACTGGGCGGTCAAGCAGGGCTACGTCGACGCGAAGCGCATCGCCATCATGGGCGGCTCGTACGGCGGCTACGCCACGCTGGCCGGCCTCACCTTCACCCCCGACTACTTCGCCTGCGGCGTCGACATCGTCGGCCCGTCGAACCTGAAGACGCTCATCGGCGCGATCCCGCCGTACTGGAAAACGTTCCGGGCGATCTTCGACCAGCGCATGGGCAACGTCGACGACCCGAAGGACGCGGAGCTGGTGAAGAACGCCTCGCCGCTGTTCAAGGCGAACGCGATCAAGAAGCCGCTGCTCATCGGGCAGGGCGCGAACGACCCGCGCGTCAACAAGGCCGAGTCCGAGCAGATCGTCGAGGCCATCGAGAAGAACGGCGGCGCGGTGACGTACGTCGTCTACAGCGACGAAGGCCACGGCTTCGCACGCCCCGAGAACAACATCGACTTCAACGCCCGCGCCGAGAACTTCCTCGCCCAATGCCTCGGCGGGCGCGCCGAGCCGATGACCGGCGAGAAAGTCGCCGGATCGACGGCGACGGTGAGAGTCGTGGCGAAGAAATAGCGGCGGCCTCGATCTACGTCGCCACCGCCTCCTCGGCGTACGGCACGACGTCGAAGTTGCGCTCGTAGAGCTCCTGCACGCGCGCCATCTCGGCGTCGTGCAGCGGCTCGTGCTCCGAGGCGGCGGCGAACTCGTGGAGCTGCGCCGCTTCGTAGATGTTCGGCAGCGCCGACAGCACGGTCTTGTGCGCGTAGAGCCACAGCAGCGCGAGCTGGCCGATGGTCACGCCGCGCTCGGCGCGCAGCGGCTCGAGCTTCTCGACTTTCTGCAGCCCCTCGACCAGCCACGCCCGCGGGCGATGCGAGCGGTGGTCGCTCTCGTCGAACGTCGTGCCGAGCGTGTACTTCCCTTCCAGCATCCCCGACGAGTGGGTCACCCGGATGAGGAACTGCTCTTCCGGCTCCGCCTTCCACGCTTCGAACGAGCGCTCGAAGTGCGACGTCGGCGTGCAGAGCTTCTTGTGCGTCTCCCCCTGCATCGCCTCGGGGACGGCCGCGTACGACGCGCCGCGCTCCGCCGCCAGGATGAACTCGCGGCCGGGGTCCTGCTCGAGCATGTTGTAGATCATCTGCGTGACCGGCGCGTTGCGGACGGCCGTCGAGTAGATCCCTTCGTCGCGCCAGCCGATGGCGGGGCCGAGCGACGGCCCGTACGAGAGGATCTTCCCCTCGTCGCGCAGCCGCTCCAGCGTCTCCCAATGCTCGTCCTGCATCAGCACCGTGACGCGGGGGTTGTGCGGCTGATAGATGGCGATGTGGTCGACGCCGAGGCGGGAGAGCGACTGCTCGCAGGCGAAGCGGATGAACTTCGGCGACATGTCCTGCGGCAGCTCGCGCTGGCCGCGCGGGCGCTCGGGGTTGTTGTAGAAGTCGTAGCCGAACTTCGTGCCGACGATGAGGCCGGGGCGCTCGGCGAGGAGCGGCTTCAGCATCGTCTCGCCGCGGCCGTTGCCGTAGGCGTCGGCGGTGTCGATGTAGTTGATGCCGAGGTCGAGGCCGGCGCGGATCAGATCGCGCGCCTGCTCGTCGGTGTAGTTGCCCCACCAGCCGGTGGAGACGGTCCAGGTTCCGAAGCCGAGCTCGGAGAGGTGGAGGGAGGTGCCGTGAAGTTGGCGATATCGCATAGGTTCTTAGTTCTTGGTTCTTAGTTGTTAGTTTGCGCTGAGTGCGCGGGCATCGTAGCAAAACAAAAAGGGCCGCGCCTTCGCGCAGCCCCAAAACTAAGAACTAAGAACTAAGAACTAAGAACTAAGAACTAAGAACTACTTCCCCGCGAACTGCGCTTTCCGCTTCTGGTTGTACGCGCCGAGGCCTTCCTTCGCGTCCTCGCTCTGGAACAGCTGCTGCTGCAGCTCGCGCTCGAGCGCCAGCGCGGTCTCGAACGGGATCTCCGACCCCGTCTGCACGCTGCGCTTGATGCGGCCGACGGCCTTGGCGGCCTTGTTCGGCGGGCAGAAGCCCCAGGCGTACTCCATCACCCGGTCCCACCACTTCTTGCCGTTCTCGTCGGCAGGCCAGATGTGATTGATGATGCCGAGGCGGTGCGCTTCCTCGAAGTCGAAGAGGCCGCCTTCGACCATCAGCTCGATCGCCTTCGACTTCCCGACGATGCGCGAGAGCCGCTGCGTCCCGCCGGTGCCCGGCAGCACGCCCAGCGTCACCTCGGGGAGCCCCACCTTGCCCGCGCCCTGCAGCGCGATGCGCATGTCCGCGGCCATGGCGATCTCCAGGCCGCCGCCGACCGTGTGCCCGTTCAGCGCGGCGATGACGAGCTTCGGCGTCTGCTCGAGCCGGTTCAGCGTCTCGTTCGCGTGCAGGCAGAAGTAGTACTTGAACTGCGGCGTGACCTCCGAGAGCATCTTGATGTTCGCGCCCGCGGAGAAGAACTTGTCGCCGGCGCCGCGGAGCACGATCACGTGCACCTCGTCGTCCATGCGCGCGCGGAGGATGCACTCATCCAGCTCGCGGTTCATTTCGTAGGTGTAGGTATTGGCGGGCGGATCGTTCAATTCGAAGATCGCCACGCCGCGTTCCACTCGATAATCGATCAGACTTCCAGGCATTCCGAATCTCCTGTGCGTTGATGAGGCGGGCATTGTATGTCAAACATTTTTGCGTTCCTTCTGATGGCGGCAACCGCGGCGCCGCAACCCATCGCCCTGCACGCGCGGCGCCTGCTCGACGTCCGCACCGGCAACGTCGCCGAGGCGTACATCGTCGTGCGCGGCGACCGCATCGAGGCCGTGACCAAGAGCGCGCCCGCGGGCGCCAAGGTCATCGACCTCGGCAACGCCACCGTGCTGCCGGGGCTCATCGACTGCCACGTCCACGTCGAAGCGGACTGGAACGACCTCTCCGCCACGGCGAACCTCCGCCAGTCGTCGCCGAGAAAGACGCTGACCGGGCTGAAGAACGCGCAGGAGTACCTCAGCCGCGGCTTCACGACGCTGCGCGACGCCGGCACGACCGATCCCGCGTACGACACCGCCGCGCTGCGCGATGCCTTCGCCAAAGGCATGTTCCCCGGCCCGCGGCTCTTCGTCGCCGGCATCCCGATCTCCGTCACCGGCGGCCACGCCGACCTCAATCCGCTCGCGCCCGACGTGCCGATGGTGCCGCTCCCCAACATCGCCGACACCGTCGACGAGGCGCGCAAGGCCGTCCGCCACGACCTCCGCAACGGCGTCGACTGGATCAAGGTCATGGCCAGCGGCGGCGTGATGGACGTCCTCAGCGACTACCACGTGCAGGAGCTCAGCGACGAGCAGCTGCGCGCGATCGTCGAGGACGCGCACCGCGCCGGGCACAAGGTCATGGCGCACGCCGAGGGGCTGCCGGGGATCCGCGCGGCCGTGCACGCCGGCATCGACACGATCGAGCACGGCAGCATGCTCGACGACGCCACGGCGAAGGAGATGGCCGAGCGCGGCACCTGGCTCGTGCCGACGATCAACACGTTCTACCGCGGCGTCGACCTCGGCCTCACGCAGGGGCAGGAGCCGCAGATGCTCGAGAAGGGAAAGGCCATCCTCAAATACATCCCCGACGCCATCGCCGCGGCGCAGCGCAACCACGTGAAGATCGCCTTCGGCGACGACGACGATCCGAAGTTCGTCGCCGACGAGTTCAAGCAGATGGTGAGGCTCGGCCTGACGCCGCTGGCCGCGCTCCAGGCCGCGACGATCAACGCCGCCGCGCTCCTCGGCGCGTCCGACCGCATCGGCGCGATCGAGCCGGGGCACTACGCCGACGTCGTCGCGGTCGACGGCGATCCGCTCGCGGACATTGGCGCGATGGGGAAAGTCGTGTTCGTGATGAAGGGCGGCGAACAGGTCCTTCTCCCCGCGCGCGGGGAGAAGGTGCCGCGAAGCGGCGGATGAGATACTCCGTTGGCTGTCAAGCCGGACATGCTGTGGAAACCTCGGAAATCGCAGACGACGCGATTCCCGACGTTCCCACAGCATCCGCCGCCGCGGGGAACAGACGGG
>Ga0070717_10001842_pt1 | contig 14813 bp, 8 predicted proteins | sample LARL113metaG_FD_71366 | JGI IMG/M metagenome (GOLD analysis project Ga0070717, IMG submission 71366) | Corn, switchgrass and miscanthus rhizosphere microbial communities from Kellogg Biological Station, Michigan, USA - LAR L11-3 metaG | ecosystem: Host-associated > Plants > Roots > Rhizosphere ... | reverse complement strand
AGGGATTAGGCATTAGGGATCTGCGGTTGTCTGGCTGATCGTTCTATGCATGGCCGGCTCCTAGCGCCTGTAAAGAAGGAACATCAGACCCCCGGCACCGGTGGACAACCGGGGAACTCCGTCAGAAACGTATTGCCCTTATATCCCAGGTACTTGATTCCGATTTTGCTGGTGAAAAACCCATCCGCCGCGAAGTTTCTCAGGAACGAGAAAAATTCGACCGGTTCCGTCAGAGTCTCATCCTTCTCAGCGCTCTTTCGATACGCAATCAAATCGAGGATTTCCTTCTGCTGTTGCGGCGCGCAATCGAGATAGGCCTTTCCGAAGCGCGCAGTGCATGTCGAATCGAGCCACTTCAGTCCGTCGCCAAGCTGCTTCTGGAAATCGGTGTTTTCGCTGGTCAGCAGATCGATAAACTCCGGAGCCCCGGCCTCGATCGCTCCGCCCGAATCGGCATCGGCGGGAATGATGGTTTCGCAAAGCGCCTGCAGCGTCTTGTATTGATGCGCGTCAAAAAATTTCGGCGCGTAGGCCGGCGCCGCCGACTTCTCATCTTCGATCAGGTGGTGCGCATATTCGGCGGCCTGCAGCGGGATGACACGCAGCACGGAACCCACCGCCGCGCCAATGGTCAGCGATTTCAAAATTGTGCGTCGGGAGGTGCCGTTGGTCCGCATGCCCTAGATCTCTCCCTTCTTCGCCTGGTCCAGCAGATACTCCGACGTTTTCCACGACAGCGCCATGATGGTGAGCGTGGGATTCTTGTCGGGATTGGTTACGAACGGCGCAGCGTCGGCCACAAACACGTTCTTCACATCATGCGCCTGGCAGTTCTTGTTCAGTGCCGACGTTTTCGGGTCGTTGCCCATGCGAACGCAACCCAGTTCGTGAATGATCTCGCCGCCCAGGGAAATGCGGCCCGCCGGCTGCTGCACGATTTCATTGCTTGCGCCCGCGGCGGCCTTCTGGGGATGTCGGCGCGTGCCCGCGATCACCGTCCCACCCGCAGTCTCAATGATGGAGCGAAACGTCTGTTGCATATCCGCCGCCATCTTGTGCTCGTTTTCGCCCCATTTCCAGTGGAAGCGCAGCACTGGTATGCCCCACTTGTCCTTCACCTCGGGATCGATTTCGCAGTAGCAGTTCTCATTGGGAATCATCTCGCCGCGCCCGCTGAAGCCGATGAAACAGCCGTACGACGTGCGGCACCTCTGTTTGAGACTCGCCCCGTAGCCTTCGCCTTCCTCGCACACGTAATCGAATCCGCCCACACCCGGCATGTCGCGGCCGCCGCCAAACTCGATGTGGTACCCGCGCAGGAATTCGTTCTTCTTCCCGAAGCGCCACCACGGCATGTACATGTGCATGCCGCCCACGCCATCGTGGTTGTGGATGGGCATGTTCTCAAGCTGTGGGAAGTACCCAGCCAGGTCGCTGCCCACCGAGTCAGTAAGGTACCGGCCCACTACGCCCGACGAATTGGCCACGCCATTCGGAAATCGCGGCGAGCGCGAGTTCAGCAGAATGCGCGCCGACTCGCATGCGCTGCCCGCCACCACCACCGCTTTGGCATAGACGCGCTGCTCGCTGCGCGTGTTCTTGTCAATATAGGAGACAGCCTCGGCCCGGCCCTGCTCGTTCACGATGATTTCACGCGCCATCGCGTTGGCGATCATCGTAAAGCGGCCGGTCGCCGCGGCGGGTGGAATCATCACCTGGCTCGACGAGAAGTTTGAGGCCGTGCGGCAGCCGCGCCCGCATTGCGCGCAGTAGTGGCAGGCATCGCGATCATTCAGCGCCTTGGTGAGAATCGCCAGGCGCGACGGAATGCACGTGATGTGCAGCTTGTCGCAGGCCTTCTTGATCAGCGTCTCAGTGCAGCGCGGCTTGGGCGGCGGCTGGAAAACCCCATCCGGAGCGTTGGGGACGTTCTCCTTCGACCCGAACACGCCGATGTAGGCCTCGACCTTGTCGTAGTACGGCGCGAGTTCTTCGTAGGTGATGGGCCAGTCGTCGCCCATGCCGTCAAGCGAATGCGAGCGGAAGTCGGCCGGACCGAAGCGCAGCGCGATCCGTCCCCAGTGATTCGTCCGTCCGCCCTCGATGCGCGAACGGAACCAGCGGAACGCCGATCCCGGCGCGGTGGTGTAGGGCTCGCCTTCGATGTCCCAGAATCCGTTCGGGGCCAGGAACTCGTCGCCGAGGCCGCGCTGCCGCCCGCCAACGCCAATCCCGCGATGGGCCAACTGGTACGGCCACACGTGCTCCTTGAAATCCTTGTCGGGGTTGAGGCGCGGACCGGCCTCGAGCATCACCACACTGAGCCCGCCCTCGGCCAGAACCTTGGCCGCGGTGCCGCCTCCCGCGCCCGATCCGATAATGCAGACGTCGTACACCTTCCGTGGTGGATTAATTTGAAGCATCGGACCTCCGGCTGTTCTCTCCAAAACGCGCCCAGCAAGCACGCGGGCTCCGCGCCATTGTTCGAGCATCAGGCGACCCTGCCATCATAACCACCCACCCGCCGCACTCGCGAACGGCATCGTCCCACTACTTGCAAATGGCAAAGGCCGCTGCGATGGGTAGCAGCGGCCCTTGTTTCTGGAATATTGGCCGGGTTATTGGTGCGGTTTTTCTTTTTCGTCCGGCCTCCGGTTATTTTCAGACGGCGGAGGCTGCTGGTGCGGAGCCTGTCTCGGTGGAGGTTCGGCGCTCTGCCTTGACTGCGGAGGAGCGGCGTGTTGTTGCGGAGCCTCTGTCCTCGGTTCCGGCCGAGCCTGCGCGTGCGTTGGCGGTGGGGCCGGGTGCTCCATTTGCCGAGATTGAGGAGCGGGTTGCTGATACGGCGCAGGTCGTTCCTGGGAACGCGGCGGCGGCGCAGGCTGCGAATACGGCGCCGGACGCTCCACAGGCCGTGGCGGGGGAGCCGATTGTTGATTCGGAGCCGGCCGTTCCTGGGGACGCTGCGGAGGCACAGGCTGCGAATACGGCGCTGGCCTTTCCCCGGAGCGAGGCGGCTGATTTGGCTCCGCATTGGGCGCGGGCCGCTCGTTTGGCCGCGGTGGCGGAGCTTGTTGCTGGTAGGGCGCCGGTCTCTCTTGCGGACGCGGCGGTTGCCCAGGCTGAATCGTGGGCGCCGGACGCTCCCCGGGCCGCTGGTTCGTTTGTGGGACCGGTTCGGCCGGAGGCCTGTTGCCCGGCGCAGGAATCGGAGCGGCCTGCGGCCGGTTTGACGGGATCGGCGCAGGCCGTTCGCCTTGCGCCGGCGGCGTTGTCACCGGCCTACCAGGTGCAGGCGCCTGCACCGGAGCCTGCCCGGGATGCGCCTGTTGTTGCACCGGGTTCTGCCCCGGACGAGTCGGCTCCGGAGGCTGTCCCGGACGCGCCTGTTGCTGCTGTTGCTCGGGATGAGGAGCGTTCTGCATCGCCTGGCGCGCATTCGGCGTCATCTTCACGTTAGGAGGAGGTGCCACTGCCACGCGATTGGGCAAAGCCGGAGGCCTTGGCGCAGCCCTAACGGGTACTGGCGCGGGCTGGGCCTTGGGCTGTGCTTTTACTTCCATTCCTTTGGCGTTGATCAGCGTGGGACGGGTCGCCGCAACCGGTACCGGGCGCGCCGGAGGCCGGTTGACAATGGCCGTGCGCGTGGGCTGAACCTCGGGCCTGGCAATCACCTGCGCGTGCGCCATCTGCTGCGGATCCACGCGAACTGCTGCCTGCGACACCGAACGGCCGGCCGCGAAATCCTCATGGCGCATCGCGGTTACGGCTGTGGTGCGGTTCACGTAGGTGACATTGTTTACGTTAGTCACGTTCACGTACGTATTCTGCACGTGGACGATGTTCGTCTGCCGGATGTTGGTGATGTTGACCCGGTCGACATAGCGTGGGCTGGCACGATACCAGGGGTGATAAGCCTCTCCCGGCCCCAGGGGGAACCAGGCAGACACGCCGCCCCCGCCGACACCACCGGCAAAGACCACCAGCGCCGGAGACCACACCGGGTGCTCTTCGCGCGCGCCGGGGATCCAGCCCCAGCGTTCGTGATACCGGACCCAGCGCCCGTAGTGGAACGGCGCATAGCCCCAGGGCTCGTCTTCAACCCAGGTCCAGCCCCAGGGCTCGTGATTGATCCAACGGCCATTGTGGTAGGGCGCCCAGCCGGGTTGAACTTGCGGGAACCACATATCTCCGTACTCCGTGCCGGGCTGCCATTGGCCATAGGCGTCCAGGTCCTCCGCGCCGGCAGCATCCGGGCTCACGTAGCGGTACGAAGCGGCCTGCGCCATCTGCTGGTCGCGCCGTTCGCTCCATTGATCAAGATCGTCCTGGGCGCCCGGCTGGAGCCACTGCGGATACACAGGATTGGTGCCGACCAGTTCGAGTGCCTGGCCCTGGCCCATTTCCATTCCGAAATCGTTCGCGCCGGAAAGATACAGGCTCCCGTTGTAATCGGTGAAGATTGCAGTCTGCTGGTCAGGGTAGATTTCCACGCGGAAGTCAGCGGGACCAGTTACCGTGCTTGTGCCGCTCGGAGTCTGAATGTAGAGGGACTGCCCCTGCCACAGGTCGCGGGTGCGGATATGCAGCGCGCCCTGCGCAGCCCCGAAGGTTACAGCGTCCGAACGGAAATCGACGAAGGTAACATCGGAGTTGGGTCCGACGCGCACATAGGTCCGGCCCACCTGGATTTCGGCGCGCCCATCGGCATCGGTGTAGATGCGGTCCCCGGGACCGAGCGGATAATTAAGGTAGGCCTGGCCCCAGTCCTGACTACCTGCGGGCTGGATGGAGACGTTGCCGTTGACGATAGCCAGACGCCCCGCTTGCGCCGGCGGGTCATCGTCCTGCGCAGATGCCGCCATCGGGATCAGCGCCAGGCAAATCGCCGCGGCACTGGCCAGCAGGAATTTTACTGAAGAACTTAGCGAAGCTCGCCTCATAACTATTCCTTTCTCTTTATCGCCGAAGGCGCGAGAGCATATCCAATAACCGTCATAACCCGGATCGCGGAAGAAAGTGGCAAACCAGCGCTGCACCGGGTGATCAGCCTCGGGCGCCCGGAAGTCCCTGCAACGGAGTCTCTCGGGCGGCTCGAAACGCCACTCATTAGATGCACCGCCCGGTATTGGATGGTCGCTTGGTGTATAGGAAGAGCTGGTGAGGGCCGCGCGGGAGCAAATCTTTAAATAAACTCAGTGTTTTGTTGTGTTTAATTCATCTTGGCCGTTTTTATGGGTCGCATGGAAAGCTCAATCGCGCTCCACGGGCCGCGCTCCGATTGCAGCTGTTCGCGAAAGCGGGCGCCGTGGGTGCCTATCTTCGAACTCCGGCGTGCCGCCGACGGAAGCAAATTCGGGCTGGGTTTGCGATCCTTCCAATGCGCAGACACTCAGTGGCAATCTTTCACCTCCTGTCATGCGCAGCATTCTTCATCTTCCGACTTAACGCTGCCATTCGAAAATATCGACGAAGATTGGTGATCTATTCCGCATTTGTCACATACGTACCAAGTTATAAACAGGTATTTCACCGACTTATCCTTGACATAAGCAAGTAGTCAGACTCACAATCCCGATAATCTGCCGGAAAAGATTCTTCCCTCACCCTGCCTTCAGAAATCTTTTCCCGCAGGTCTGTATCGGGCTGTAAAAGAAAATTGTTTTGCCTACGTCAAAGTTAACGTTCCTCGAGTTTTGTAATCTTACAAAACGGACCGGGAAAGGCGCCGATGAGAGCCAGCTATCGCGAACTCGATCGAGCGGTATTGGAAGCGGTGTCGGAAGATTACCAGTCCTTTGAATCCATAGTTAGCAAGCTATCACTGTCTGATCAAATGCAATGCGGCGCCATAGATATCGAGCACTCGCTTCTAAATTCAATTGCCAATCACTTAGTCGGAGCTTACCTGATCCATGCCGATCCGCCCTATGCGACAGAGGTCGGCGCGAACTCCGACACGATCCGAAGATATTGGTTCTGTATCACCGAAGAGGGACGTCGGTACCTTGGTCACATGCCTCAAAAGCAAGCCATCGTACGCCGGCGCGCCCCGGCCCCACGGACCTCCCAGAAATCAGGCTCCGCATCACCCCAGAAACCTGGCTCTGTGTGATCAAGTGGTTCAAGCCGTGCCAGCCGTCGCCCCCACGCACGGAACTTTGATTCATGAATGGCCCACCTCTTCGTCCCGCAGTCCCAGGGGGGCGCGAACTGTTCACTGCCGGCTGTTTTCTGCTCTTCCCCACCATTCCGCCCTTGCATCGCAGCGAAGACCCATCTAAGATGCGCAATTGATTCCTATGACGCAGGCGGCACAATCCGCGCCGGCGGCGGCTGCGGTTCGGCCGCGGCTGCACCTGGGAAAGATGTGCGTCGCCATCCAGGCGCAGACCCCGGCCGAGATGCTGCAACGCGCCGAAAAGGCGCAGGCAGACACCAAATTTCTCGAATTCCGCCTGGACTCCCTGCCCCGCCCTTCCGCAGTTCTCGCCGAACTCGCCAGTTTCATGGCCGCCCATCGCGACCTGGCCGCCATCGCCACCTGCCGCCGCAAGGACCATGGCGGGAATTTTTCGGGGTCTTTGAACGCCGAGTTAGACCTGCTGCTCAAAGCTGCCCAGGCCGGATGCCAAATCGTCGACCTCGAAGTGGAATCAGCCGAAGAGGCTCGGCGCCCGCAGTGGGAAAAATTCCGCGAAGCGTTGCGCAGCGCGGGCGCGGCTCTGCTGGTGAGCTTTCACGATTTCACTCGGACGCGGGGCTTGGAACAGGCTGCTGACCGCATCGCGGCCTTCGAACCCGAATATATAAAGGTGGTTTCGACCGCGCATACCCTGGCCGATAACCTCGCCGTGCTGCGCCTGATCGAGGACCGCTCGCGATCGGCGCGCGTGGTGGGCATCGCCATGGGCGAAGAAGGCCTCGTGAGCCGGGTGCTCTCCCCGCGAGAGGGCGCCGCGTTCACGTTTGCTTCTATGGACGACGGCCTCGAAACCGCGCCGGGCCAGCTATCCGCGAAGACCCTTCGCGACCTCTACCGGTTGGAAGGCATCGATGCCGCCACGCGGGTTTTTGGCGTAGCCGGCAATCCCATCGGCCACTCGCTCTCGCCGCTCATGCATAACGCGGCATTCAAGCGCGAGCACGTGAACGCAGTCATGCTGCCGCTCAAGGTGCGGGCGCTGAACGATCTGCTCACCATGGTCCTGGAACTCCCCGTGAGCGGGGTGGCGGTCACCATGCCGCTCAAGCAGCAAATCCTGCCCCACCTCGCCAATATGGATCCGCTGACCGCCAGGATCGGCGCCTGCAACACGGTGCGCACCGGCGCCGATGGCAAGCTTTACGGCTTCAACACCGATGTGGCCGGCGTTGTGCGGCCGCTCGAGAAGCGCGTCCGCCTCAAGGGCGCCCGCGTGGCTGTACTGGGTGCAGGCGGAGCAGCACGCGCCGCGGTCTTCGGGCTGGTGGAGCAGGGCGCCGAGGTCTTCATCATCAACCGCACCCATGAGCACGCGGTAGCGCTGGCGCGGGCGGCCAAGGCCAAATCGCTGAAGCATGAGCTACTGGCGAAGAACCGGTTCGACGTGCTGATCAACTCCACTCCCTGCGGAATGACCGGCACCCGGCAGGCCATGCCCATCAAGGAAGACGAACTGAATGCCGGCCTGGTGTTCGACATGGTCTACACCCCGCTCGAAACCCCGCTGCTCAAGCTCGCAGCATCGCGCCGCATTCCAGTGATCGGCGGGCTCGAGATGTTCGTCCAGCAGGGCGCGCGCCAGTTCGAGATATGGACAGGCAAACCAGCGCCCGAGGCGGACATGTTCCGGGCAGTGGAACTGGCGCTGAAGAAGCGGGCATAAGGCGGCTCACCCCCGATCCCGCGAGACACCAGATACCCTTTGTGAAATAGCCCTACTCGAACGGAGAACCCCATGAATGCTCCCTCGCTCTACATGCACCAGATGAAGAAAACCATGCGCGACACATGGATGGCCGGCGATTTCGGCATGATCGCGAAAAAGACCATGCGTGGCGCAGAAGACTTCATTGCGCGCCTGAACATCCCTCCGGGAGCACGCGTACTCGACGTGGCATGCGGCACGGGCAATACCTCCCTGCCGCTGGCCCGCGGCGGTGCTCAGGTCACGGGCGTGGACATCGCCACCAATCTGCTGGAACAAGCGCGCGCACGTGCCGCGGCAGAAGGATTACACATTACTTTCGAAGAGGGCGACGCGGAGCAGCTTCCCTATCCTGACGCAAGCTTTGACGCGGTGGTCACCATGTTTGGAGCCATGTTCGCTCCGCGCCATGAACTCGTGGCCGCGGAGTTCGCGCGCGTCCTCAAACCGGGAGGGCTGCTGGCCATGGCAAATTGGACGCCCGGCGGTTTTGCCGGGCAGATGTTCCAGGTGACCGCGCGTCACACCGGTGCGCCCATGGGCGTTGCGCCTCCGGTGCACTGGGGCCATGCCAAAATACTTCGCGATCGCCTCGCCGCCTCGTTCGAGCATGTGGAGTTGGAGACGATCTTTATCGAATTCGATATCCCTGCCGGCCCTGCCGGCGCGGTTGCGTTCTTTCGCCGCTATTTCGGGCCGACCCAGGCAGCATTCGACCGATTGGACGAGGCGGGCCAGGCGGCACTGGCGGCCGACCTCGAAGCCCTTTGGGCAGGAGCAAACGTAGCGCTTGATCCCGCCAACCGGACCGTCATTCGCAACGAGTACCTGCAGGTCATGGCGCGGCGCAAATAACGAGCGGGCACCGCGAGCCGATCACTACCACGCGCCGTTCTTCACCAGCATCAGGTCTTTGCCCTCGGTATCGATCTGGGCATACAGGAAGAACCGGCCGTCCGGCGACATGGTAATTCCGCCCGGTCCTCCCCAAGCCTCCTTGCCCAGGAAGGCGACGACCTCGGTTTTTCCGCTGCCAAGATGGAATAGCTTAAGCGCCGGCCGCGGTTTGTCCTCAGTGAAATAAACCCCGTCTTTCGCGGCACGCCACAACCACGTCGCTTCAGGAATCACGAGTTTCTCCGCCCCGCCAGAACTGGCCATCGCATACAGCCCGGGTTTGACATACGTCCACGTGGCCATCGCTCCATCCGGCTTATCGAAGTAAACATATTTGCCGTCGGGAGATTCCTGCCCGAAATAGCCGTCGGCATGCGTAATCTGCCGGGTCTCATGCGTCATCAGTGAAGTTTTGAATACCTCGAAACGTCCGGTTCGGTCGTACCCAAAATAGATCCACTTTCCGTCCGCTGACCAGGTGGGCGCAGAGTTTTCGCAATCGCCCGAGGTGAGTTGATGTGTCAGTCCACCCTCGGCAGCCACGATAAAAATCTGCCGGTGACTGCCATTCAAACCGTCGAATGCTATGCGGTCGCCCGAGGGATCCCACCGCGGCAGATTGGGACGATTCGGGAAAGACGAACCGTCCGGGCCCCGCAGCTCCAGCCTTTGCGGGCTGCTACAGTCACCGCGACAGGTCCAGAGCGCCTGCGTCCCGTCCCTCTCTGATACAAACGCCACTTGCCTGCTATCCGGAGAAATGTCGGGAAGAGCCTCGAACCGGGTGGAGGAAATGAATTCCACAGGGCGGCTGTCTTTGGCCTGCAAATCGACACGCCAGATGTTGGGATCGAAGAGAGACTGCGTATAGATCAGCCAACGGCCATCACGGGAAACCGCCGGGCTCCCGTCGTTGTGTGTGTCCAGAGGTAGCCGTTCCGGCGTTCCCCCCTCAGGCGAAACCGAATACAGGTTAGAGGTCCACCCGATCCGGCCCAGAAGATGATTCTCCGATCGTCCGATGTCCAAGCGGGTCCGCCAAGGTTGGCATCCATTTGGGTGATCCGCTTCGGCTCTCCTCCAGAACTGGGGATCACGTAAAGGTCCTTCACCGCCAGGCTTGTGCTTCGGGCGAATACGATTCTTGAACCATCATGAGAAAAAGCGGGTGCATCATCCACCGCACCAGCCGGAGAGGCAAGCAGCCGCCTGGGAACGGGATTGTGCACGTCCACCAGAAACAGGCCCGCCGGTTCAGAGGCCGACAATACAGGACCATAAACCAGAGTCTGGCTGTCCGGCGACCAGCTCACATGGCAGGACACATTCGGTACATCGACAAGACGTCTCTTTTCTCCCCCGGATGGCGACATTAGAAAGATTCCCGACCGCAGCCGATGGGAGCCATAGGTGTCCCCTTTGAGATAGGCGATGAGTCTGCCGTCAGGAGACCAGGATGGGCACGATGACTGGTCCGGAGACTCCGTGAGCCGAACCATTATGTCATCGTCAAGTCGCTTGATATAGATGTTCCATTCATTCCCATTCAGGTAATCGAAGGCGACTTGTTCACCGTCAGGCGAGAAGCTGGGCGAATTTTCAATTCCCGAAAGCGTGGTGAACGGGACCCACTCCAAACCGAGTTTGGAAGGCCGGAACCAGACCGGAACGTATCGAACCGCAACTCCGGAAAACAGGACAACAACAAACGCCGCGACGAGAACTGTGCGAATCCGGTTTCTACGAGTGGAAGCAGCGGAAGCAGCAGTCGAGATTCCGCCGAGGCCCACGGCGGTATGGCGCGGCGATGTTGCGCCTGAAGCCAAAGCCGAAGGGGTGTCCAGGTTGGCGGGAACAGGCGGCCCGGAAACCGGCAGTGTGACGGGCGCATGGCCTCGGCCGTTGGCGGGTGTCGATAGTATCCCGGGCCCATTCACCGTTGTGACCGGGTTCATGCCGGGGATCCCGACGTCGTGTCCTTCGATGGACGGGTCGATCTTGCCTATGAACCGATACCCCAGCTTCGGAAGCGTATCAATGTAGCGTGGATCCTCAACCGAGTCGCGGAGCGCATCGCGGATCTTGCTCACCGCGTTGTTGAGCCCCTGGTTGAAATCGACGAACGTGTCTGCCGACCACAGCGCACGGTGGAGTTCGTCCCGAGTCACCAGTTGCCCCGAATGTTCCACCAGCATCTGGAGAACCCGAAAAGCCTGCGGTGCCAGCTTGATCCGGATGTTCCGGTGAAACAGTTCCTGGGTCGACAGAACCAGTCTGAAGGCGTCGAAGCGGACCTCATCGGACTTGTGCGGCGTCGTCTGCAAAGTCTGATCTTTCCTCTAGGGGGCCGGGGAGGAAAGTATAGCATCGCGCCGTTTTCCGGACCGGCCTCCTGAAGGCCCACCTGCCTTCTCGCCCGCTCAGGTCATAAGTGCCTTATGCCAAACCATTTCCACGGTTAGTCAAAAGTTAGCGCGAAAATAGCCGGCGCAAATTGTCGAAACCCGGTTATCGGGGACAGATTCGAGAGCGACCCAGGAGGTCTATATGCAAGTTTGGAAAAAATCTCAGATCGGCGCCGCGCTCTCGGCTTCTCTCGCAGTTCACGCCCAGATCCTGGTGGACTGCTCCGGCACAAATCCCGCGGCCTATCCCAGCATTAGCGCCGCCTTGCCAAACGCCGGCCCGGGGTCCACCATCCTCGTCACTGGAGCATGCAACGAGAACGTGTTTATTCAGGCAGCGACCTCGCTCAACCTCGGTGCATGGTATGGACAGACAGTCACCATCAACGGCAACATCACCGTCGACCACTCACCGTTCGTTTACCTGTATGGGCTGAATGTGACGAATCCCAACGGCAACGGTTTTGACGTCAATTCCAGCTCCGTGATACTCGATACCTGCACCAGCAGCGGAAACGCTGGAAACGGATTGAACGCGGCCTTCCAGGGCGATGTAGTTGTAGTCGCCAGCGGCGCCTTCGATGGGAACGGCGGATTTGGCATCAGTGCCAGCGGTAATTCATGGGTTGGGCTGGCGCCCTTTGCGGGACTGGCCGACATCAGCAACAACACGGGACCCGGCATCTACATCGACGCTTCCATCGTCGGCTCCGCGAGCAATACAAACGTCATCGACAACGGGTTCGGCGGATCGTTCGCCGGTGGGGCCGGAGTGGCGATGCTGGACGGCTCCACTATGGGATTGTCCTCGTATGAAGGACCGAATATCGTTCAGGGAAATGCAGGCGGCGGAATCTCCCTTGGCGAAGCTTCCCGGCTGTCCGTTTTTGGCCCCACCGGCGGCCCGTTGAACCTGATCCAGAACAACGGGCCGTTCGGAATTCAGGCGGGTTTTGGGTCGCAGGTCACCCTCTCCAATGCAACTGTGGTCAGCGATCATTCCGGCCCCGGATTGGATGTATACGCCAACAGCCAGGTTTACGTGAACGGCTCTGTCCAGATTCTCAGAAACGGAACCAACTCCGATCCGCGCAGTGCCGGCATACGCGTGGACGGAAATTCCGAAGCCTACCTTCGCAGCGCCGAGGTTTCGCAAAACAACGGACCCGCGATTCTGGCCTTGGTGAATTCCAGCATCGATTTCACCGGCATGACCTTCTCCAACGATCTGGGAATCATCAACTGCGATTCGTCTTCGGCCATGGTCAGTGATCTTTCCCCTCCCGCCTCAACTCCACCCAGCGTTCGCTGCAAAACACCGCATCTTCTGGGGAATCACCGTGGAGGTGCCTCTGCACTCAAATCCCTGGACCTGTCGGAATACAAAACGCTTCACGCAAAATACAAGAAGTTGGCCACCAAACATTGATGCCGGAGATCTCAGCTTCACCGGCCGCAGACCACACGGTTGCTCGCAAGGGTACGAGTTCACACGTTGCGGAAACACTCGAATTGTGAAGGGTACGGGCTTCAGCCCGTACGCTAACCGCAACAGTACGAATCGGGCTTTAGCCCCCGAGGGACGTTCTCCTTCACCATTGGGACATTTTCCGCAGCCTCTTCAGGCGATTCGGGTCCGAGCCGGTCACCTTCCATCCGGAACTGCAGTTCGGAGGGACCGCCGGACCCGCAATCCCGCCTCGAATTTGTCAAGAGGGTAGTTTTTACAAGTTACTGAATCTTATGCAGTTGAGTATCGTTTTAGTTTGCATATAATTACCCGCTAATGGCGCATAATGGAATCAGCATTGAAGAGGCTGCCCGGTTGGGAGCACCCCATTGCCTGGCTGACTCAACCAGCCCCACGTGAATGCGTCAGCGGAAGCGGGGATACCCCCACCCCCTCCCCAATTTATGACCGTCTGGAGATCGTAGGTAACAGAAAATAAAATGCTTATGCGCCTGCTGATGGCGCGAAATGCCATTTCTATCTACCAGAATACAAACGGCTTACCAGACACGAACCCGCGTTAAATTCGCACAAAATGGGGTCGAAGGATTTGCCACGCTAGCTGTTCTCCGGCGCCATAGGCATGCTGCGCGGCCGATTGCCGGTTGCGGCGAAGATCGCATTCCCAACCGCGGGAGCGAGGCCGACAAGCCCGGTTTCGCCGGCGCCGGCCGAGGGCAAATCCTTGCGGTCGACCAGCACGATCTCGATCTGCGGCGTGTCGCTGAAGCGGGGCACGCGGTACTGCGCGAAGTGCGGATTCTCGATGCGGCCGTTGGAGAAGAGAATTCTTTCGAAGAGCGCGCCGCCGATGCCCTGCACGATCGCGCCGGTGAGCTGATTTCTCAATCCGTCGGGATTGACGACCGCGCCGCAGTCCCAGGCCTGCACGACGCGACGGATGCGCACCTTCTTGCTTGCGGGGTCGATCGCCACTTCGGCGCAGGTGGCCACGTAGCCGCCCTTGTCGAGTCCACAAGCGATGCCGTTTCCGGAGGCCGGCGTTGATTTCGCGCTGGCCCAGCCGAATTTGTCGGCGGCGGCCTGCAGGACGGCGCGAAGGCGCGGGTCGGTCAGGTTCTTCAGCCTGAATTCGACCGGGTCCATCTTCGCCGCGTGGGCCAGGGCGTCCATGTGCGACTCGCGCGCGAAGTGATTCGCGGTGGAGGCCAGCCCGCGATACGAGCCCTGGCGCAGCGGTGACTTCGACGGATGGTACTGAATGAGCTGGTTGGGAACGTTGTAGTACGTGCCAATGGCCGCCGGGCCGGAGTTGTAGTTGTGGTGTTCCCACGCGACGAGAGTCCCGTCGCTCTTGGCGCTGGCGCGAATCTCGATGAGACCCGCAGGGCGCAGGTAGGCCCAGGTGAATTCGTCCTGCCGCGTCCACACCACTTTCACCGGCTTGCCCGCGGCTTTGGCCAGGCGGGCGGCTTCGATGGCAGCTTCGCCGGTGTGCTTGCCGCCGTAGCCGGAACCCATGTCGGGGTGGATGACACGCACCTGCGAGGCGGGCAGGTGAAAGGTTTCCATGAGCTGGTCGCGCACGCCGAAGGGGCGCTGGGTCCCGGTCCATAGGGTGAGCTTGCCGTCGCTCCACTCGGCCACCGCTGCGCGGGGCTCAAGCGGCGCATGGGCGATGTACTCGACGGTGTAACTGTCTTCGAGCTTGATTTCGGCGCTGGCGAGGGCATCGGCCACGGAGCCGGTCACGTGCTGCGGCTTGCTTTCTTCGCCGGGGTCCGGATTGTTCTTGAGATATTCGAAAAGACCGTCGTTCGATGGCTGTTCGGGCACCTTCCAGCGCGCCTCGATCGCGGCCACGCCTTGCTGCGCGGTATAGGCATCGGGGGCCACCACGCCGATGAAGTCGCCGTCCTGGATGAGCTTCGCGCCAGGAATTCGTCCTACGCCGGTGGCGTCCATCAAAGCAAGCGTTGCGTCGAAGCCGTCGGGCCGGAGCACGGCTCCATACACCATGCCGGGGCGGGTGATATCGGATGGAAACTTGTGCTTGCCCGTGACGAAGTCGCGGCCCTCGGCCTTGGGAACGGGTGTGCCCGCGATCTTCCACTGCGCTGCGGGCGTCAG
>Ga0070717_10001841_pt1 | contig 14816 bp, 17 predicted proteins | sample LARL113metaG_FD_71366 | JGI IMG/M metagenome (GOLD analysis project Ga0070717, IMG submission 71366) | Corn, switchgrass and miscanthus rhizosphere microbial communities from Kellogg Biological Station, Michigan, USA - LAR L11-3 metaG | ecosystem: Host-associated > Plants > Roots > Rhizosphere ... | reverse complement strand
CGTCGACTGATAAAGGGCATCGCCAGTGGCCACCCAGTAGTGGTGTAGCGATAGCATACTGCACTACAGCTGGTATTGCAATGCTATTTAGGAATCGAACTACTAGTACGCCTAGCCAGTGATATACAAGCCAAGTTCCCCCCGATCAGGGCTCACCTTAATCCACTTCCAGGTGCCGGCCCATGCCACGCTTCGTCTGCATGATTCTCCTGCTCCTCACAACTGCTTTGGCCCAAGATGCCTCCACTGGAGCGATTCGCGGCTCGGTATTTGATTCGACTGGCAGGCGGATTCAGGGCGCATCGGTCGCTCTGGTAAACACGGCGACCGGTTTGCGATATGGCATCACCACGGACTCCGAGGGCCGTTTCACGTTTGATCTGCTTCCGCCCGGCACGAGCGAACTCGAATTCAGGTTAGCCGTTGCAGGGACTAAGGAAATTGTCACGGTGTCGGGCGAGCAGCCGCTGGTGGAAACCCAGCCCAGCGCGGTGTCGTCGCTGATTGACGAGCGCGCCATCAATGAACTGCCGTTGAACGGCCGCCGCTACACCGACCTGGCGCTGCTTACACCCGGTGTGACGCAGGATCCACGCGGCCTGACCTCCGGATCGAACGGTGACCTGGCTTTTGGCGGCATTCGCGCTACCAATCGAGCTACCTTGTCGACGGCGGCGATAACAATAATGCTTTCTTTTCGCAAGCGCGCGGCCGGTAAGCGCGCCATACCAGTTCTCGAATGAGGTTGTGCAATTCCGAGTCTCTTCGAATACCTATGGCGAGAGTTAGGCCGCGCCGGCGGCGCAGTCGTTAATGTGGTGACAAAATCCGGTTCCAATCAGATTCATGGAACCGATTTCTACTACCTGCGAGACAGCGCTTTCGCGGCTCGCAATCCCTTCATGAACTTCAAGCCTCATGACCAGCAGCAACAGTTTGGCATGACGATAGGCGGCCCGATTCGCCGCAATCGTGTTTTCTTCTTTGCGGGATTCGACCAGCACATTTTCCATATTCCGGCAGTGGTGCGATTCCTGAATGGAAGCTCAGTCGTGACCCCGCTAGCGACTTTGAACCCAGCATTTCCTGGCGACTACGACCCCAGCGATCAGGCCCTGGTCTTCGCAACGGCCACTCAGCTTTCAAAGCAGGCTGGCACTTATCCCGCTGCGATGCTGGGCAACGCCGGATTTCTGAAACTTGATTTCTCGCTTTCCCAGCACAACCATCTTTCAGTTCGCCTGAGCACCTCGCGCTATTACGGGAAAATAACGTATTCCTCGACACGGCCAGCCCGCTGACGAGTTACGGAACCAGTGAAAATGGCGACGAAAATGTGTACACGGAAACCGGATCGGTTTCGCTGACCAGCAATCTGTCCTTCAGGCTGATCAGCCATCTTCGCGCTCAATTCTCACGCGATCTGCAGGATTCGAGCAGCAACTCTTCCGATCCGATCACGCGCATTGCGACTATCATCGATGGCTTTGGCCGGTCGTCCATACTGCCGCGGCAAACTCGTGAGCATCGCGCCCACTTCGCGGAAACCATTAGTTTGGATGGCAAGCGCCACTCCTGGAAATTCGGCGGTGCGACGCGCTGCTCACGTGGATTTACAACTTTTTCCCATCCAGCTTCGGAGGCGAATATATTTTCGATCCCATCAAAGTGGACCCGTTCACCTTTGAGCCGGTGGAAGGCGGCCTGGAACTTACGCCTTTGCGTGCCTACGCCCACCACGTGCCGCATTATTATCTGCAGAGCTTCGGCTCGGCCGTCACTCACCCGGACACAAACGAGTACGCCGGATTTGCGCAGGACACAATTCGCGTTAACGATCATTTCGCGCTCAGCCTGGGAACTCGCTACGATCTGCAGACTTTCACTACAAAAGGGCTGATTGCCAATCCGCTCTGGCAGGGTTCGGGCAAGGTTCCATTTGACAATAACAACGTCGCGCCGAGGATTGGACTCGCGTATTCAATTGGAAATGATCGACCGCTCGTGATCCGCGCCGGATATGGCCTGTTCTATACGCGCATTCCGCAAATCTATACGTCTACCATCGAGAGCGATAATGGACTAAGCAACTGGTTCTTGTTCCTCAACAACACCGATATTTTAGCTCGCCAGGTTTTTCCGGAATATCCGAACCCGCTTGTGAGTTGCCCGATACAGGCCGTTGTTTTTCCTCCAGCGGGCCTGGCGCAGTTCCTTAAACCGGACCTGGCTGCGTTCGCTCGCAATTTCCAGACACCGAAAGTCGAGCAAGCCAGCCTGCACGTAGAGCGCGAAGTCGCGCACCGCCTTGCAATCGGCGTTTCTTACATGTACGTGCATGGAGAAAATCTGATTCGCGCACGCGACGTGAACCTGCCTCCGCCGGTGAATGTGACTTATCCCGTGTACGACGCCTCGGGAAACAATTTTCTGGGCACCTACTATGACGTGGCGTCGTTCTCCAGTTGGAAGTTCAGCCCGTCGCTAACTTGCGCCTTTCCTCCCTGCATCAATCCGCTCGCACGGCCGATTTCGCAACTGGGAGCGGTTGATGTCTTCGAAAGTGCCGCGTCCAGCGTGTACAACGGGGCGACGCTCTCGATACGCCGCCGCATGACCGGCGGACTTTATTTCATGCTGTCTTACACCTTTGCCCATGCTATCGACGATGGCCAGGATGCTCTCGTAGCGGGCCGTCCGGCGACAGTCCAGAACTCCTACACGCCTAACTCCGAGCGCGGCTCCAGTGTCACCGATCAGCGGCAGCGACTCGCATTCTCCTGGATCGTCGCACCCAGGCCCTTCCATCGGGGCCACGAATGGCTGGGCACGGCGTTCAACAACTGGAAAATGGCGGGGATCGCAACGTATGGCAGTGGGCGTCCGGCTGAATGCCACCGTCACAGGCGATGCCAACCAGGACGGCAACAACACGAACGATCGTCTTCCTGGAGTGAGACGCAATTCATTTACTGGGCCCGATTACGCTACTACCGACCTTCGGCTCACGCGTCGAATTTACGCCGGAGATCGTCTGAAGATGGAATTAGTTGGTGAATCTTTCAATCTACTGAACCGCGATAATCGCCGCGTACTCATCACGCAGGACGGATTCATGAGCAATTCGGCATCATTTGTCCAGACAGATAAGCGCATTGGAATCAACTACTTTCCAGCCCAATACCGTGTTCCAAACAACTTTCTTCACGCTACTAACGCTTACGCGCCGCGGCAAATGCAGTTGGCGCTGAAGCTGATTTATTAGCTGAGAAGAATGTCTCAATGTGCTGCAGAAGGGCGTTTCTTCTGCACAAAAATCACACATACCACTTGACTTGCCGCACGAACCTTGCAATAACTATCGGGTCCAAACGGGACCAGTTTGGGGGTGTAGCCAGTTGGCGGAAGTCAGAATTCAAGAGGGTGAGTCCCTCGAGAATGCGCTGCGCCGTTTCAAGCGCAAAGTGCAGCAGGAAGATATTATCAAGGAGGTTAAGCGTCACTCCTTCTACCTGAAGCCGGGCGAGAAAAAGCGCGTAAAGGAAGCATTGGCGCGCAAACGCAGTCGCAAGAAGGCACGGAAAGAACAGGACTAGTGATCCATTGGGCCGCTCCTTCCCCGAGTGGCCCATTTCCTTTCTCCATCGCGTTCCGCCGTCCTACACAGCAGTAACCATGTCCCAAGGAAGGACATGGCGGGCCGAGTCCAGGGTTGTTTCCAAATGCTGTTTGAGGGGGTTACGAAACCTGCGCCGTTGTGCGCCATTTTGTTTGCAAGGCGCAGGGATTGGGCTGAAGGGAGCCTCTCAATGGAATTTCAGGACAAGATTTTAAAGTGTATCGACTGCGGCGCGGATTTTGTCTTCACGGCTGGGGAACAACTGTTCTTTCACGACAAGGCGTTCAGGAACGAACCCAAGCGTTGTAAAGCCTGTAAGGCCAAGCGTGTGGCCGTGCTGGGAGCCGTTCCCAGGGGCAATCACCGGGGCGGTTTCAGTAAGGTCGAAACCCGCACCACATGCTCTCAGTGTGGAAAAGAGACTACTGTACCGTTCAGGCCGACACAAGGCCGACCGGTCTTCTGCCGGGAGTGCTTCCAGCAACGGCGGGAGGCAGCTACGGCCTGATTCAATTTTTGCGATTAAAGGACGGCGTCCAGCCCGTCCAACTTCAGGAACTCGCAGGATGGGCGATTCTAGCTCGCTTTCCTCCCGCCTTCCCGGTTGAAGGCGGAAGCACGCATACCCTCTTCAGTGTGGCGCGGCAGGTGTTTTGCATCTTCGTGCGTCACTAACAAAGCTTCGATTTGGCGCAGGAGATCCTCCGTGCCTACAGGCTTCACCAGCACCGAACTGGAGCCCCGATGCCGCCAATCGCCGTCCAGCGGCGGATACGCTGTTAACAGTGCTGTGGCCGGATTGTAAGACTGCTCACGAGCGGCGCGAATCACGTGGAAGCCGGCGTCATCGGTTTCCATGCGCGCGTCGGTAATCACCATCTGATAAATTCCGGAACGCATTTTCTCGACCGCCTCAACCGCCGAGGAGGCGGTGTCCACCTCAAATTGATTCATCTCCAGCACGGCTTTCAGAGTCAGCAGCACGGCGGTATCGTCATCTACCAGCAGGATTCGCCTCTTCATAAAATTCCATTCCGGGATCGGGCGGTCGTCCGGCCCCCGCAACCTACGTTAGTATAGAACCATGTCGCGCTTTTACGTGCAGAATTTCGGATGCCGGGCCACCCAGGCCGACGGCGCGGCAATTGAGCGTCAGTTCCTCGATCAAGGCCTGCGCCCGGTGCCAGATTCTGCTGAAGCCGACATTGTGGTTATTAATACTTGTACGGTAACCGCCCAAGCTGACCGGGACGCTAGAGCCGCTATCCGCCGCGTCCACCGTCAGAATCCCGTGTGCCAGATTATAGTTACCGGCTGTTATGCGCAACGCGCCCCGCAGGATGTCGCCGCATTGCCCGGAGTCAGCCAGGTGATCGGCAATTCGCATAAACATGAGCTGGCAAAGCTCATTCGCCAGACAAGTTTTGTCCCGCTGTCGGAACTCGCTAAGGAACGGGTTTTTGTCTCAGATATTTTTGCCCATACCGAACTGCTGGCAGCACCGGTTTTTGATTCTGCAAATCAACGGACGCGGCCAAATTTGAAAGTGCAGGACGGATGCGGCAATCGTTGCTCATTCTGCATCATTCCCAGCGTGCGCGGCCATAGCCGGTCGCTACCGCTGGCAGAAGTGATCCGCGAGGTAAAGGCACTGGTTGAAGCCGGATACCGCGAAGTGGTCGTCTCTGGCATCAATCTAGGGCGGTGGGGCCGCGATTTACACGATCCACGTAGGGACAGCCGCCCTCGGCTGTCCGGGCGAGCGCAGCTCGCCGGTGCCTCGGCGGGGTTCGGAACTCAGTCTCGTTTTGAGGATCTAATCCGCGCCATCCTCGCCGAAACTCCACTCGAAAAGCTCCGCATCTCCTCGGTCGAGCCGATGGATTGGTCGGACCAGCTCATTGCCCTGATGGCAGAGAACACACGCATCGCCAAGCACGCGCATGTGCCTCTGCAGTCCGGCAGCGATGCCGTCCTACGCCGCATGCATCGCCGATATCGCCCCTGGCACTATCGCGACAAGATCGAAAAGATTCGCACCGCCACGCCTACCGCCGCCATCGGCGCCGATGTTATGGTTGGCTTCCCCGGCGAAACCGACGTCGAGTTTGAAGAGACGCGCCGCACAGTTGAAGACCTGCCCTTTACTTACCTGCACGTCTTCACCTACTCGGCGCGACCCGGGACTCCCGCAGCCGCCATGCCGAATCAGGTCCCGCTGCACGTCGCCCGCGAGCGCAACCGCATCCTGCGCGACGTAGCGGCCGGGAAGCATCTGGATTTCATGCGGAGCTTCATTGGCAGCACCATCGAGGCCATCACGCTAAACGCTCACGTGGAGACAGCCGCCCTCGGCTGTCCAGCCGAGCAAAGCTCGGCAATGCCTTTTCAGCCATCATTCACGTTCACATCCGCTCTCACTGACAACTATCTGAAGCTGCGCCTCCACGGATACCACCAGCCCAACCATTGGATTACTGCCAAAATCGCATCAGTCGATGGCGATGCGCTAACCGGATTTGCGGATTAGGCTGTGCGAGAGTTGGTGTCTGGCCACAACGATCATCAGGACGCCATGCTATAATTTTTCGTCTCCAGTTGTTCAATCACTGGACGGAGGATTGTATCGACAAACGTTTTATCCGCATCAACGAGCGTATTCGCGCGCGGGAAATCCGCGTGATTGACGATGAGGGCCAGCAAATTGGAATTCTGCCGCCTTTCGAAGCGCTAAAGAAAGCCCGCGAAAAAAACCTCGACCTGGTAGAAATCTCGCCGACTGCCAACCCGCCCGTATGCCGCATCATGGACTACGGCAAGTTTCTGTATCAGCAAGAGAAGAAGGAACGCGAGGCCAAGAAGCATCAGAAGACGATTACGGTCAAGGAAGTCAAGTTTCGCATCAATGTGGACGAGCACGACTACCAGACCAAGAAAAATCACGTGCTGCGGTTCCTGGATGAGGGAGACAAGGTCAAAGCGACTATTTTCTTCCGCGGGCGCGAGATGACGCGCACCGGCCTAGGGCGGGAAATTCTGGAGCGGCTGATTAAAGATGTCGACCAGAAGGGGATTGTGGAGTTTCGTCCCCGCCAGGAAGGCAACACTCTGCATTTGATCCTGGCGCCGAAGAAAGATGCCGCGCCGAAGCCGCAGCAGAAAGCATCGCCGCCGGCGCAACCGCCGATGCAGCGCATGAATCAAGCGTAATAAAAGCAGCATTTAGCAGTTCGTGTTGGCATCCAGCTCTGTGGGTTCGTGCCGCTTGAGAGCTAAATGCTAATTGTTCCTTGTTAAGGTTCTTATGCCGAAGCTAAAGACTCACAAAGGCGCTGCTAAGCGGTTTAAGAAAACTGCAACCGGGAAAGTGAAGCGTGGGCATTCGTTTCTGCGCCACATCCTGACCTCGAAGGACAAGAAGCGCAAACGCAAGCTGCGTGGCGGCGATCTGGTAAGCGACGCCGATACGCCCAAAGTAAAGAGAATGATTCCGTATTAGAAATCAAAATAATGGAGGACGGGCGTCCTCGCCCGTCTTTCCGTGCATGGTAAAAGCATGCACCGGGCGAGTGAAGAGGCACATCCTGCCTCCAGCCGCCAAATAGAAAATAAAAGGAGCACTCCATGCCTCGTGTAAAACGCGGGACTAAACGCCGCGCCAAGCGCAAAAAGATATTGGATCGCGCGAGCGGATATTTCCTCACAAAATCAAAGCTGTACCGCTCGGCGAAGGAAGCCGTGGAACGCGGCCTGAAGTTCGCCTACGCGGGGCGCCGCCAGAAAAAGCGCCAGTACCGCTCATTGTGGATCGTGCGCATCGGCGCGGCCGCCAAGCTGAACGGCATGAGCTACAACCAGTTCATCCACGGGCTGAAGAAAAGCGGAGTGGAACTGGATCGCAAGATTCTTGCCGATCTGGCGGTGAACGACGTCGCAGCTTTTAGAAGCCTCGCCGAGCAGGCGAGGGGCGCTCTCGGCGGGGCAGCGTAGAATCAGCTCTTGGCTTTCAGCAGTCAGCTATCAGTTGGTCCACGGACCACGTAGAGACAGCCGCCCTCGGCTGTCTGGCCGAGCGTAGCTCGGCAGTTCGTAACTGTCGTGCGGGGGAATCTATAGTCTCAGGAAAATCAGGCCGATGGTTCGCAAGTGAACCAGCGTGCTCGCTCGGAAGACAAGGGGTAAAGTCTGAACAAGTTGGCATACACCGTTCCAAAACTAAAAGACTTCTCGCCAGCGGCTCTCGACAAGGCAGCCGAAAAACTGCTAGCTGCGCTGGAAAAAGAATCGGCTGACATTAAGGCCGAGTCCGATTGGAAACTATTCCGTGACCGCTGGATGGCGCGCAAGAACGGCGTGCTAACACAGATCAACGATCTTTGGCTCAAAGCCGCGCCAAAGCACGCTAAACGTGATGTCGGCCAGCGCGTGAACATGCTCAAGCAAGAAGTTGAGCAAAAGGTTCATGCCACTAAGTCCTGGCTCCTTGCTCCAACAGTAAAAGTGGAACATGCCGGAATCGAAGTCCCGGAGCACGAATTCGAAGGATATGCTCGGAATGTCAAGCTTACCTTGGAAAGAGTCGATATCACCCTCCCCGGCAACCGCCGCCCGCTCGGCGCTGAGCATCCAGTCATCAAGACGATGAACGAGATCGTCTCCGTCTTTCGTAATCTCGGTTACTCGGTTGAAGAAGGCCCGATCATCGAAACCGATTACTACAATTTCGAGGCGCTGAACTTCCCGCCCAATCACCCAGCGCGTGATACGCAGGACACACTGTTCGTCGCGAATCAGGAGTCCAAGCCGCTGCGTGATCGCTTGCTGCTGCGCACGCATACGTCTCCGGTACAGATTCGCACAATGGAGAAAATCAAGCCCCCGCTGCGCATTGTGATTCCTGGCAAAGTGCACCGTAACGATCCGCCCGATGCCAGTCACTCGCCGATGTTTCACCAGATCGAGGGACTGGCGGTCGATACAAACATTACTCTTGGCGACCTGAAGGGAACTTTGGATCGCGCCATGAAAGCGCTGTTCGGTTCGAGTGTAAAGACGAGCTTCCGCCCGTCATTCTTTCCCTTCACCGAGCCGAGCGCGGAGATGCTTATCTCATGCTTCATCTGTGGTGGGAGCGGAAGGCGAGGATCGGAGCCGTGCCGCTCCTGTAAGCAGACAGGATGGATTGAAATTCTGGGTTGCGGCATGGTGGATCCCAATGTGTTCGAATTCGTAAAGAACAACGGCTATGATCCCAGGAAAGTATCAGGATTTGCCTTCGGGATGGGAGTAGACCGGATTGCGATCCTAAAGTACGGCGTGGACGACATTCAGTTGTTCTTCCAGGGCGATATCAGGTTTTTGGAGCAGTTTGGGTGAGAAGCTGTCAGCTTTCAGCTCTCAGCTATCAGTGGCCCGAGAGGTATTCGTGGGCACGAGCTGAAAGCTGACGGCTGAGAGCTGAAAGCCAGCGATGAAACTCTCTCCACAATGGATTCGTGATTTTGTCGACCTTCGGGTAGATGACCGGCGGCTGGCGGAGGATCTTACCGCCGCGGGGATTGCCGTAGAAGCGATGAGCGGCTCTGGCGAGAACACCGTCTTCGAAATGGAGATCGGCACAAACCGGCCTGACGCGATGAATCACTTTGGCGTGGCCCGCGAGGCATCGGCAATCTACGACCTGCCCCTTAAGCCGCTACAGCCGAAGCTGACGGCGGCGACCAGCAAAGCTGATTTTGCCATCGAAGTTGCAGAACCCGATCTTTGCCCCCGGTTCACGGCGCGCGCGCTGCGCGGCATCAGGATCAAACCCTCATTGGAGAAAGTTGTTCATCGCCTCAGCCTGCTCGACCAGCGGCCCATCAACAATGCTGTTGATGCGACTAATTACACACTATGGGAAATGGGCAAGCCGACGCATGCGTTCGACCTCGATCTGCTCGAGGGCGGAAAAATTGTTGTTCGCCGCGCACAAGAAGGCGAGACGCTGAAAACGCTCGACGGTGTTGAGCGCAAGCTCACCCAAGAGGACCTAGTCGTCGCCGACGCTCGCAAGCCGGTTGCTCTCGCTGGCGTGATGGGCGGTTTCGATACGATGATCACGCAGAAGACCCGCAATGTTCTGATCGAATCGGCATGGTGGGATCCAGTGACGATTCGCATGAGCTCGCGGCGACACGGATTGCATACCGATGCCTCCCACCGCTTCGAGCGCGGCGCCGATTTTGAATCAACAGCGCTTTCATGCGACTGTGTTGCCGAGTTGATTCTGGAATCTGGCGGAGGTGAGTTGGCAGGCGGCGTGATCGACGTGGTTGCCAAGCGCGTGGATCTGGCGCCGGTGGCGCTGCACATCTCTGAGGTACACCGCATTCTCGGCGCCTCGCTTGAGGCACGCGAAATATATCGCATTCTGAGCAAGCTGGGCTTCGATCTGATGCCAGAGCGCGGTGGTGACGCCGACTTCACGGTACGCATTCCGAGCTGGCGTTTAGACGTGGAACGCGAGATTGATTTAATCGAGGAGATTGCGCGACTCTACGGGTACGATAAATTCTCCAATACCCTGCCTGCGTTCGCGGGTGCGGTCATCGAGCGGCCGGACGCAGAAAAGGATGCAAAGCTGCGGTCATCCCTGCTCGGGTTGGGCTACGACGAAGCCGTCTCGCTCACTTTCATCTCGCACGAGGATGCGGAGGCATCCTCTGACTCACCGGTCGTCGAGCTGGCCAATCCCATCAGCGAAGAAGCTTCCATCATGCGAACCTCAATGGTTCCCGGCATGCTGAACATGCTCGCCTACAACCTGAATCGCGGCGTCGATAATGTGCGGCTATTTGAGGTTGGTCAGGTATTCCAAACCGTCGATCGTGGAGTGGCCGAGTTGAAGAGTATTTCCCTCGGCGCAACTGGAAGTGCGATACCGCCCACTTGGAACCAGGCCTTGCGGCCAATCTCATTTTTTGATCTGAAGGGTGACATCGAAACGTTGCTCCGCGCTTTTCAGAACAATGCGCTTTGTTATGACTCGCAAGCGCCCGAGTATTACCATCCCGGGCGCTCGTCGCGCGCGGTAATGGATGGGGTTTGCGTGGCACAGTTCGGGCAGATTCATCCCGAGGTTGCAGCGAAACGCAAGCTGCGGCAGGACGTTTACTTGGGCGAAATCTATCTCGATCGCTTGTACAAACATCCATTGCGCGCGGCGCGGTATGAAGCTTTGCCGCGATACCCGGCAGTCGAGCGAGATTTTTCGTTCTTGTTTCCTGATTCTGTCGTTTTCGAGAAAATTCAGCAAGCAGTCGGCGCACTCGGGCTGCGGGAATTGCGCAGCTTCGCTCCTGTGGAGATTTTCCGAGGCGGCAACGTGCCGGTGGGGAAATATTCGATTTTGTTGCGTGCTACTTTTCAATCTGGCGAACGCACCTTGCGCGAAGACGAGGTGGCCGAGTGGTCGTCTCAGATTGTCCGAGCCCTGAAATCACTGGGCGGAAGTCAGAGAACATAAAGTTCATGCCGCCCGAGGAGGTCCGCGTCGCGGCAAGTCCGATGCGACCTTACAGGCAAGGCTGGTTGCGGTCGCCAAAGACCTCTGCAGTGAAGGCTTCGAGCTTCGCGCCGGTTTGCCATGCGTTCAGCGGCAGGCCGGCTTTCTTGCAGGTCTGCTCGAGGAAGGTGATGCGATCCCACCCATGCTCGACCGGCACTTGTGGCAGCAATAGGCCGCGATGGCCTGCCATGCTGATAAGCAAGCCGTGCTTGCCGATTTCTACATCCTCGGACCGAATCGGCTTGAGCTGAGAAAGAATGCTGAGGGAGACTTCCAGCTCTGGGGCTTCTTCTTGTATAACCGGCCAAAAGCGTGAATCTTCAAACGCCGCTGCCCGGGCGGTTTCCGCCACGGTTCGATAAACCGCTGCTGTGGGAAAAATGTAGCCCACGCAGCCACGCAGCCCAACGCGATGGTAAAGCGTTGTGAAAACGCCGCGCGGCTCGGCGAGGTGCGGCGATGGGGGAATCAGGGAAATTTCACGAGCTTCCAGCGCAGATTCAATCGCCTCGTGCGCCAGGTTCAGCAGGATTTTGCGCTCTTCGAGGGAGAATTCGCGCCCGGAGCTGCACCTGACGTAGGCGTTTTCAGATTGCGGGGACATCGCGTTTCCTCCGCCGGCTGAGAACGAAGGCGCGGCGGCGGCGCTTCACCACGCGGCGGTCAATTTTTGACCAGAACGCGGCGAAGTAATCTACGGCCGATACCAGAGACAGAAACACCATGAACCAGATCGCGAGAAAAGCGATCCAGTGGACGGGGAAAATGTATCGTCCCACGTACCACGCTTTCCAACGGTGATCCAGAATCACGGCCACCACGGAAACAATCTGCACCAGCATCTTGAACTTGCCCAGGTCACTGGCTTCGATAGTGAAGCCTTCTGATGCAGCGATCGAACGCAGCCCGCTCACAAGGAATTCGCGGGCGATAATGACGACTGCTACCCATGCCGGCACCAGACTGGGATTGAACTGAACCAGCGTCACAAAGGCGGCGGCAATAAGCAGTTTGTCGGCCAAAGGATCTAGCAGCATCCCTATTGTCGTGATCTGGCCACGTTTCCGCGCAAGGTAGCCGTCGATGCCATCCGTGATCGAGGCCGCAATGAACAGCGCTGAAGCCAGCAGCTCTTTTTCGCCGCCCGTGCCGTGAAATCTGTTGGTAGAAAGAATCCAGATCAGCAGCGGAATGCTGAAAATGCGGGTGAGCGTAATGGAATTGGGCAGATTCACTGCGGACATGCCGGTGCCTCACCTCTGTGAGGCAGCCCTACTGGAATTATCCTCCACGGGGAATGACGAAAGCAATGAAAGCCCATCGCTAGCCGTCAGTCTTTAGTCGCTGGCCAACGACTAACAATAAGCCAACTGATGTTGGGCTACTTCTTTTTTTGTCTGGCGACGATTTGGTCCTTAATCTTTTCGTACTCGGATTTAGAAACGATTTTCCTGGTGAGAAGCTCCCTCTTGGTGCGATACGGACGCCCATCAATGATCTTCTGTGCGAGCGCGTCGCCGATCCCCGGCAGCGCGTCCAGCTCCTCCTTGCTGGCTGAATTTATGTCGACCAAGGCGGTTTTTTTCGCGCTGGTTTTGGTTCTTGTTGTTTTCGGACTGGCAGCGGGCTGAGCTCCCTTCGTAGACTCGGTGCTCTGAGCTGTGCTTGTGCTGGCCAGAAGCGCGAGTGCTAAAAACGAAAGCAGAATTTGGGTAAGCAGGTTTTTCCGCATGGCTTCTCCTTAATCAGTGCCTCTTGGATTCCCGATACCCGGCCTTCTTTGCCTCGGCTTCGGTCATGAACCTGCCGTTTTTCGTGCGCCCATTAGCGACCGCCCTTGTGATACACACCAGTTTCCAGGTTAACCCAGACCTTGCCGGCTGCTTTCGCAGCTGCAATGTCCGCATCAGGAACGGCAGTTTTCGTGGATGGACTCGCGGAAGCGGAGTTCACCTGAACTTTGGGCGAGGCCGTTTGCAAACCGCTCAGAAATGGCGAGACGCAGAAAACCAGAAGCAAGGCGAGACTGAACTTCATTTTCTTTCTCTAGTCGCGTGGCAAGTTCCAAGTAATTGGAAAGCAGCAATAGCGGAACCGAAGTCACTCTGCCCCGGGGCCAAGGGCTGCAGTTACGCGTAGATTCCGCGCTGGCGGATCGTATATGCCACACGATCAATGGCCAGCATGTAAGCCGCGATGCGGTTGTTCACGCTATGAGTTTCGGCGTAGCAAGCGACATCATCGAAGGCAGTCTTCATAATGTGCTCAAGCTGCTCGTTTACAACCGATTCCTTCCAGAAGTATCCCTGGCGGTCCTGCACCCATTCAAAGTACGAGGTGGTTACGCCACCAGCGTTGCACAAAATATCCGGGATTACGAACACCCGTTTGTCAGCAAGAATTTCATCTGCAGCGGCCGTAGTCGGGCCATTCGCGCCTTCCGCAAGAATCTTGCACTTGACGCGGTCGGCATTCCGGCTGGTGATCTGATTTTCGGTTGCGGCAGGGATAAGAATCTCGCAATCGGTAACCAGCAGATCAGCAGGATTGGCCGGTTCAGCCTCTGGGAAGCCCAGGACGGTGCCATTGCGCTGCCGGAACTCCCACAATGCGTCCACGTCGAGGCCATTCTTGTTATACAAGCTGCCGTCAACTTCTATGATGCCAATAACCTTGTAGCCGGTCTCCGCCATTAAGCGCGCCGCATTCGATCCCACGTTGCCAAAACCCTGAACAATCACACGGCTTGATTCGCGGCTCAGCCCTAGCTTCTTAATGGCCTCATCCACCACGACCATGATGCCGCGTCCAGTAGCTTCGCGCCGCCCGCGGGATCCGCCGATGTTCAGCGGCTTGCCGGTCACAACCGCAGTCACCGTCTGGCGCATGTGCATGGAGTACGTATCCATGATCCAAGCCATGGTCTGCTCGTTAGTATTCACGTCGGGAGCCGGGACATCTTTTTCCGGACCAATGAATTCGACCAGCTCGGCGGTGTAGCGGCGGGTCATGCGCTCAAGCTCGCCCATGGACATCTTATGCGGATCACAGATGACACCACCCTTCGCTCCGCCGAACGGAATGTTCACAACGGCGCATTTCCACGTCATCCAGCTAGCTAGAGCGCGGACTTCATCGAGAGTGACGTCAGGCGCGTACCGGATGCCGCCTTTCGACGGCCCGCGCGCAATCGAGTGCTGCACACGGAAACCGGTGAAAACCTCCAGGCTGCCATTGTCCATTGCAACGGGGATATGCAGAATAATTTCGCGGTTGGGGTAGCGCAACACCTTCCATAATCCCTCGTCCAGATTCAGCTTGTTAGCCGCCAGGTCGAAGCGGGCGGCTTGCGCCTCCCAGGGATTGATTTCTTGTTCGAGGGACACGGTCTTTGTAACCATGATGATCTCCGATTAGCGCACTAATCTATAAGATGCAGCCGAGGCCGATTTTAATTCCGGAGGAGGCGGACAAGTACAGGAGTATAAGCATGCCGGGCTGGGCAGGCAAGGGAACCGAGGTGTAGGTCAGCAGTTTCGGAACGTTGGCATGGTTGTCGGGTGAGACGGGTGACGGGACGGCTATTTCGGGCGGGAACGAAAGTGAGTGGTGCAGGGCCCTATTTTCAAGCGTGAGAATGCCGGGTCT
>Ga0070717_10001840_pt1 | contig 14824 bp, 14 predicted proteins | sample LARL113metaG_FD_71366 | JGI IMG/M metagenome (GOLD analysis project Ga0070717, IMG submission 71366) | Corn, switchgrass and miscanthus rhizosphere microbial communities from Kellogg Biological Station, Michigan, USA - LAR L11-3 metaG | ecosystem: Host-associated > Plants > Roots > Rhizosphere ... | reverse complement strand
CCTGTCGTTTACGCCGACTTCGGCCTTTGCACCGCCTGACCCGAACTACCGGGGATGGAAGGAGACGGTGCGCATGAACCCGGGCGAGGTGACGCGGGTGATCATGAAGTTCGATCTGCCAACGGTTCCATTCGCGGTTCCGCCCAGTACGCGCGACGGACTGCCGGCCGGTGGTCATGAATATGTGTGGCACTGCCACATTCTTGAACACGAAGAGCACGACATGATGCGTCCGCTGATCGTTATACCGAAGAGTACCTGACAGGATGGGCGTGAAAATAGATACAGTCGGATAGATATACCAGGGCCCGGACCGGGCGGGGAGAACAGCCATGGCTGCTCCCGGTCGGGGCTTTGGTAGTCTTAAAGGAACGGAGTGTTTCAATGGATATCTCTTCCCCGTTTGTCGTAGTTCCAGTGATCGTGGCGACGTTTTTCGTCTGCATTCTTTGGGCGACCCGCGGCAGTGCGGAGAGCCATCAGCCGCACGAAAGCGAGTCCGGGCACCCGCCTACCGTTCACGAACACTAGCCAGCACGACTCGCGACGTGGCATAGCGATTTGCTTGCTGGCTTTCAGGCGCGGCAGCGGTCTGGGCGTGCCCGGTGCGCACTAAAATCCAGCCGCAAAGCAGAATCAGCGTCGATCGCCTTACCGCGTCTCTTCGGCCTTGACCACGAAATAAGTCACGGTGTCGCCTTCGCCCAAGACCATCTGGTGCGGCATGCCGGCGGGAATGTGCACCACGTCACCGGCCTTCACTTCCTGCCGCGATCCACCTTTCACCGATGCGCCCAGCGTTTCGCCGGGCCCGGTGGATTTGGGATCGACCACTTCGCCGCCCGTGACCAGCGTGGTGCGCCCGTCCAGGATAAAGAACACGTCCGCATAATTCTGGTGCACTTCGCCGCCCCCGCTGCGGTTGCGAAAGGCGAGCATGGTGAAGTGATGGGGGTATTTCTCAAGTATCTCGCTGGCGTTGCCCTTCTCGGCCGCCTGCTGTTGCAGGTGTTTGGCGCGTCCCATTAACTCGGCGTTCGACCAGTGACTCATGGCTTGCGGAAACGCTCCTTTCACGAAGATTAACGAAAACAGTAGGACCGCTAAAGTCGCAATCCCTTTACGCGAAAGCCTTCTCATGATCTCTACCTCGCTGGTTTACTTGCGGCAATGCATTCTGCCCGGCCAACTGGCGCGCGCGTTGGAAGACGGCCAGAAACATGGGCCGTGTCAGCTTGCCGGTGTTCGTGTTCTGCAACGACGGGTGATAGCTGGTGATGACAGCCAATCCGTTGGGCAAAGTGTACTCGGCACCATGGGCGAACGCGTAACCCGAACGCGATGTCAGGAGTCCGGTCCGTTGCCCCCATGCCAGCAGGCCGTCAAACGCGATGCGCCCCAGGCAGACCACGACGCGGAGATTGCTGAGCAGGCGCATCTCTTCATCGAGCCACGACGTGCAGTTGCGGAGTTCCTCGGGCGTGGGCTTGTTGCCCGGAGGAGCGCAGCGCGCCACCGAGGTGATACAGAGATCGCGAAGCTGCATGCCGTCGTCCCGGGAGACAGCCCGGGGCTGGGATGCGAAACCCACTTCATGCAGCACGGGATAAAGAAATTCGCCGGAACCGTCGCCGGTAAACGGCCGCCCGGTGCGGTTCGATCCGTGCGCGCCGGGCGCCAGGCCAAGGATGAGCACACGCGCGTGCGGGTCCCCAAACGACGGAACCGGCCGGCCCCAGTACTCCCAGTCCGCATAGGCGCGGCGCCGCACGCTCGCGATCTGGGTGCAATGCTCGCGCAGGCGCGTACAGCGTTCGCAGGTGATGATGCGCGCGTTCAGTTCATCGAGGGTCTTGGGGGAGGCCATCGGCTCGATTGTATGTTACCGGGCAACGGCGGGTTCGAGCGTGCTCGCGGGTTCGTACCGCGCCGCGGGACCGCGATGAATCCGCCCCGCGATGCCGCCATCAGATAGATTGCTGGCCTTCGCCGCCGCATCATCCCAAACCTTGCGGCGCATCTGGCGGAGATCGGGGCCGGCATGCCAAAATTCTTTCCACTGGAGATGAATACGATGAAACCCGCAAAGCTGTTATTGCTCGCCGGCGATTTTGTTGAAGACTACGAAATCATGGTTCCTTTCCAGGCCCTGCAGATGGTGGGCCACAGCGTTGATGCCGTCTGCCCCGGAAAGAAAAAGGGTGAACAGGTGCGCACCGCCATTCACGATTTCGAGGGCGATCAAACCTACTCCGAGAAGCGCGGCCACAACTTTACGCTGAATGCGACGTTCGATGAGATTCGGGTCGCAGACTACGACGGGCTGGTGGTGCCCGGAGGACGCGCGCCCGAGTATCTGCGCCTGAATGAAAAGGTACTCGAGATCGTGCGCCACTTTGACAAATCCGGTAAGCCGATTGCAGCGTTGTGTCATGGGCCGCAAATTCTGGCAGCCGCGGGCGTGCTCAAGGGACGCAAAGTCAATTGTTATCCCGCCTGCTCGCCGGAAATAGGACTGGCTGGTGGGACGTACGTGAAAGTCGATATCACCGACGCCGTGGTGGACGGAAAGCTGGTCACGGGGCCCGCATGGCCGGCCCATCCAGCATGGCTCGCAAAGTTCCTTCAGGTTTTGGAAGCTCACCTGGCAGAGCCTGCGGAAGCTCGCGTTCTCCAGACGGCATAATACCGCCAGATCCAATCAACTTCAGTCCTGGGTGACGGTCACCTTGGTCGCGCGCACGTGCCTCAGCGGCAACGCGGTCGCGGCGCTCAGAGTCTGCTGAATCTCGGCGAGGATGGAAAGCGCGATCGAGGCCGAGGTGTCAGCGCCGAGGTCGATACCTGTCGGCGCATGAAGCTGTGCGAGCCAGCCCTCGACCCGGTCCGCCGTCGGCTCAAGATGCAAAAGCCGGGCAGCCTCGGCCAGCGCCTCGCGGGTGCGCCGCTGCGGGCCCAGCACGCCCACATAGGCAAATGGAAACGCCCCTGTATCGGCGATCAGGGAAGCCAGAATGCGCGAATCCTGCTCGAAACTGTGCGTCACGAGCACGGCCGCGTCCGTGGGCAGGAGCGGAAGATGCTGAGCAGGGTTCGGCAATAGGTCGATTGCGAGAGTCTGCACGACGTCCGCCGCCGGAAACCGGCTCTGCGTGGCCAAGTGCGAGCGGCCATCGGCAATGGCGACGAACCAGCCCAGTTCGCGCGCCAGTCGCAGCAGCGGCCTGGCATCATCGCCCGCGCCGAAAATCCACAGCCCAGGGCGCGCGGCGCGGTAATCCACCCACACCCGTGTCGGCGTTCCCTCTACTTGGATCCGCCGGTCGATGGATGCGCGCCGATCAAAGGCCTCCTCGGCCAGGTCACGAAGAAGCAAGTCCTCGGTCGCGTTGGCTTCATCGCGCAAGCCGAGTCCGGCGAACACGCGGCCGCCGATGCGCGCTCCCTCCAGAACCGTGGCGATGGCCAGCGGCTTCCTAACATCCCATGCCGCTTTCAGCGCATGCAGGAGCGCGCCGGCGGTTTTGCGCCGCTCGAGCAGGATGTAAACCACTCCGCCGCAGCCGGAACCATAGGGAAGATCGCCATCGTCATCGAGCGTGGAATAGCGTTCCACAACGGGACCATTGGAGGTGAGCCACCACGCGCGTTTGGCGACTTCCGCCTCCAGGCATCCACCGCTCACCGTCCCCGCACGCCGCCCATCCTGCGCCAGCAGCATTCGCGCGCCGGGCCGCCGATAACTCGAACCCTCGACCGCTACCACCGTTGCCAGGACGTAGTCCGCGCCCGAGCTCTCCAGTTCGTTCCACAGCGGCAGTATGTGTTCGAGATCGGTCATTCTTTGGGCGCGTGTGCTCCTACTATTCTAGACCGCGCTTAGACGACGAATGGCCGCCGCGTGATGCAGGCAAGCTTTGCGAGGCTCAGCGGGTCGCGTACTCCGTGTCGCTTACGTGCTCGAACCATCGCACATCCGTGCCCTGCGCATCCGCTTCGTGCATTGCTAGGTGGACCATGGTGCTATTAGGTGCAGCGCCGTGCCAATGGCGCTCGTAGGCGCAATCATCACAGTATCGCCGGGATGAATTTCCTCGACGGGTCCGCCCGCAAGCTGAACCAGGCCGATACCGGTCAGGACATGAAGCGTTTGTCCCACCGGATGCGCGTGCCACGCCGTGCGCGCGCCGGGCGCGAAACTCACGCGGTAAGCGCGCAGCCGCAACGGCGCCGTGCCCACCACGATTTCATCCACCCACACATCGCCTGTAAACCAGTCAGGGGGGCCTTTGCGGGTGGCTCGTTCATTGGCTCTTGCTACTTTCATCGCCCGCCGTCTCCTTCGTTCGCCGAACTATGCTTCAAGCACGGTAGATTTTAGCAAGTCCTCGATACGAATCGGTAATTCGCGCACGCGCACGCCCGTGGCATGATACACCGCGTCCGCGATCGCCGGAGCCACGCCCGCCATGCCGATTTCGCCAATGCCGCGGGCGCCATACTCGTTCACGATCAGGTCGGGGTAGTCGAGAAACGTCACGTCCAGATCGGGCAGATCGGCGCAGGTGGGCACAATGTAGTCTGCAAAGTTGTTGTTGATCGGCTGCCCGGTGCGCGGGTCGTGAATGGTCTCTTCGAACAGGCTCATGCCTACCCCCATCAGGGCGGCGCCAAGGATCTGGTTGGTTCCGGCGCCCTTGTTGATGATGCGTCCGCAATCGAAGATGGAAAAGATGCGGCTCACGCGCAGGCGGGCGATGTCGGGCTCCCACTCGGCTTCCGCAAAGTGACAGCCGAACGAATGCAGCGAGTACTGCTTCGCCTTCGGGTCTTCGAATGAGGGGAAGGTTTCGCCTACGGCGGTAATGCCGCTCAGGTTAGCCAGGCGCAGCACTTCTTCGAACGGCAGGCCATTGGCAGTCAAGTCGCCGCCGCCGTGATAAGCGGCGCCGACGATCCTCGCCTCCTGCATGGTCTTCTTCTGAATGCGCCCCTGCGCCAGCGTCAGCGAATCGGGATGCGCCCCGTGGAACGGCGAGCTCGGCAGCAATGTCGCAATATTGATGAGCCGCGAGACTGCCTTATTCGTTGCTGTCGTGGCTGCGGGCGTGACCGCGCTGGTGACCATGGAACCGCCGGACGTGGGCCCATCGGGCAGCGCGGTGTCGCCGAGAAATACATCGATCTTGTCCAGCGGCACGCCGGTCTTCGCGTGCACCACCTGGGCAAAGATCGTGTAGGTGCCGGTGCCGATGTCCTGCGTAGCGCAACGTACGCACACGCGGCCATTCTGGCACAGCTCGACGCTCGCCGTGCAGGGAATACGCGCGGCCGCCCATGAAGCGCCACCTACGCCCCACCCAATGACCTTGCCATTGCGCTTCATTGAGCCCACAGCCGGAATGCGATTCTTCCAGCCGATCTTTTCCGCGCCCGTCTGGTAGCACTCCTTCAGGTGGCGCGACGAGAAGGGCAGATTTTTCCCTTCGTCGCGCTCCGCATCATTCTTCAGCCGGAGTTCCACCGGGTCCATCTTGAGCTTTTCCGCCAGTTCGTTGATCGCGGACTCGAGCGCGAACAAGCCAGGCACTGCGCCGGGCCCGCGCATCGGTGCCGGCGCGCCCACATGGCGGCGCACCATCGCGGTGGTGACTTCAAGATTCGGACAGCTATACAGGAACGGCGTCTGCTCGCCGCAATGCTCGACGAAATCATCGAGCTGTGAGGTCTCGGTATAAAAATCGTGGCGGATGGCGGTGAGCTTTCCGTCCATGTTAGCCCCGAGGCGAATGCGCTGCTGGGTGCGCGGGCGATGCCCGGTGTTGGAAAACATCATGCGCCGGTCGACGCTGAGCTTTATCGGGCGATTGAGCCTGCGCGCGGTGACCGCCGCCAGCGTTGATTGCGGCCACGGGAAGAGCTTGCCGCCGAAACCGGATCCGATAAACCGCGAGATCACCCGCACATTCTCGCGGGGCACGCCCAGCACCTCCGACATGACGGTGCGATGATTCACCACGCCCTGGGTGCACTCGTAAAGCGTTACGTTGTCGCCGTCCCACACTGCGACCGTGCCGTGCATCTCCATGGGGTTGTGGGTCTCGACGGGCGTGACGTAGGTTTGGTCGATGACAACCGGCGCTTCTGTGAGTGCTTTGTCTGGATCGCCACGTTTCCAACTGCTCTCGCGATTGCCTGTGAATCCGGCACTTAGATCGCCGCGAACGTCGGGGGTTTCGGCTTCGTATACCACCTTGACTGCGCGCGCCGCGGCCTTGGCCTGCTCCAGTGTCTCCGCTACCACCACTGCGACAAATTGACCCCAGTAGTAAATCTTGTCGTCCTCAAACGGAGGCCGCGATTCGCTGATGGTGCCGTCCTCCTGGTGAGGGAAGGTGCGGTATATCGGCTCGCGGTTGCCACGGTGCATCACCAGCAGCACGCCAGGCATCTTCTCGGCGGCCGAGGCATCGAGGCTGCGGATGCGCCCTTTGCCGATGGTGCTCTGCACGGCCACCGCATGCGCGAGATGGGGAAAATAATGATCGACGGCGTAAAGCGCGGTCCCGGTGGTCTTCAGGGGGCCGTCGATACGCGGCACCATCGCGCCGATGATGTTTTCACCTTGGGGAAGATTGGCCGTTGCCATGGAAACTCCTTCGGTTTCGATCTTCAGTTGAAGCGCCATCCCACGTCTCAAAATCGAGACCTGGGGCACCCCGGTTTCGATCTATGCGGTCGCCATTTTTAACGCGCGCACGACGCAGCGCCGGGCCAGTTCAACTTTGAAGGCATTCTCGGTCCGCGGCTTGGCATTCTTCAGCGCCGCTTCCGCCGCGGTGCGGAAATGCGCCGCATCGACTGCCTTGCCCATCAACGCCGCCTCTGCTTCGTGCGAGCGCCAGGGTTTGGTGCCCACGCCACCCATGGCTATGCGCACGTAACGAATATGCCCGCTCTCGACTTTCGCCACCACTGCAGCCGAAGCCAAAGCGAACTCGTAGCTGGCGCGATCGCGCAGCTTTAGATAGACGCTGTTGGCGCCCGCCACCGGCGTGGGCAGATCGACATACGTCACGAGTTCGCCGGGCTCGAGCGCATTCTCGATCTGCGGCGTGTCGCCGGGCAGCTTGTGAAATTCGGCGAAGGAAATGGTGCGCTTGCCCTTCGGCCCTTCGACCAGGATCGTCGCTTCCAATGCTGCCAGGGCCACGCACATATCCGAGGGATGGGTCGCGATGCAGTGCTCGCTGGTGCCCAGGATGGCATGGGTCCGATGGAAGCCGTCGAGCGCCGCGCAGCCGCTGCCGGGCGTGCGCTTGTTGCAGCCGTACCCGCCCGGCGTACCCGCGCTGGGCTCGCGAAAGTAGACGCAGCGCGTGCGCTGCAGCAGGTTGCCGCCGGTCGTGGCCATGTTGCGCAACTGGGGCGATGCGCCCGACAACAGCGCCTGTGACAGCACCGCGTAGTCCTTTTGCACGTCGGTATTCCACGCGAGGTCGGAGTTGCGCACCATGGCGCCGATGCGGAGGCCTCCGTTCGGCAGGCGCTCGATCTTATCCAAAGGTAAGAGGTTAATGTCGACAAGACCCGACGGAGCCTCAACGTTCAGCTTCATAAGGTCGACGAGAGTCGTGCCGCCGGCGATGAACTTCGCTCCATCGGCCGCAGCTAGCGCCTTCTCGATGCTGGCGACCTTGACGTAATGAAAGGTCTGCATGGTCTCCTCCGTCTCGGCAGCTATGCCCGGGTCTGACGCACCTGGCGAACGGCAGCAACGATGTTGGTGTAGGCGCCGCAGCGGCAGATGTTGCCGGCCATGGCGCTCTTGATGTCGTCGTCGCTCGGCCCGATAGGCTCTTTCAGCAGCGCCACCGCGCTCATGATCTGCCCGCTGGTGCAGTAGCCGCACTGGTAACCGTCGTGCTGGACGAAGGCCGCCTGCATGGGGTGCAAATGATCGGGCTGGCCGATACCTTCAATGGTCGTGATCTCGTCGCCCTCATGCATCATCGCGAACGATAGACAGCTGTTAACTCGCCGCCCGTTCACATGGACCGTGCAGGCGCCACACTGGCCGTGATCGCAGCCCTTTTTTGTGCCCGTGAGGTGAAGGCGTTCACGCAGGGTGTCGAGCAGGGTTGCGCGCGGATCGAGATCGCGCAGCGTGTATTCCTTGCCGTTGAGGCGCAGGGTCAAGCCGCCGCCTCCGCCATCGGCGCCACCCACAGTTGGGGCCGGCTCGATCGCAGGGGCGGACTGAACCAACGGAGGTGCGCCGGCCAGGACGCCGGCGGCTCCCAGCCCCGAGAGAAACGAACGGCGGCTGAAACGGCTCCTTGGCTGGTCCGCAGTAAGCGGTTCCAGTTCGACCGGCTGCTGGTCGGGGGCGAGATCGTCCGCCGATATGGGCGAGCTGGGCGGGCGCAAATGGTTGAAGCACAGATCGGATGAGTCGGCCACAATGACCTCCTGCAGAATGGGAATCTCCCACGAATCGTTTTGGTTGCCGGGCCGGACGAAGCGACCGCCTTTCTTCAAGGCTTCGCAACCTGGCATTCCTGCGCTAACTGGCCGCCGCCAGCGTGCATGGGACCTCCGGTTCGGTCAGAACGGGGTTCGCAATGCGCGTACGCTCCTCGATCTTGCGGTAATTGGCGACTTTGTGGGTCAGAAGGGCATGGGCGCGTTCCAGAGCCGCAATCCGGGAGGCAATGATTGCCTGGTGTTCCTCCAGCAACTGGCGCCGCTGCTCGATGGTGGCTTCGCCGATCTCGCGCAAGGCGGCATAGCGCTGCATCTCGCGAATGGGCATATCGATGGCCCGCATGCAGTGCAAAAAATTCAGCCAGGCCGCGTCCGCCTCGCTGTAGCGGCGGTGTCCGTTGCGAGCCCGGCCCACCGGTTGAATCAGCCCCACACGCTCGTAGTAGCGCAGCGTGTGCGCGGTCATACCGCAACGTTCTGCCATGGTGCGAATGGTGAATCCTGAATCCTGCATACCACCACCGTACCTGTGGAAGTGCGCTCAAAGTCAAGGTACGATGCCGTAGCACACGTATATTACAAATGATTATGTCGCGGCGGTAGAATGACTTGCAAAAATGCCCGGTTTGCGCCCGGCGAGTTTTCATGACAATATACGGGCTGAGTTTTGCAGTCGGAAAGGCGTGATCCGTGAACGAAGAGTATGAACGCATGCTCGCCGTTGCCCTGGAAGAGGCGCGGTACGGGCTGGTCGAAGGCGGCATCCCGATTGGGGCGGCCATGTTCAGGACGACCGGCGAACTGCTCAGCCGGGGTCACAACCGGCGGGTACAGCAAGGCGACCCTGGGATGCACGCCGAGATCGACGCCTTTCGCCGCGCCGGCCGGCAGCGCAGCTACCGGGACCTGGTCATGGTCACCACCCTGGCGCCATGCTGGTATTGCAGCGGCCTTATCCGCCAGTTCCGGATCCGGACGGTGGTGGTGGGCGACAGCCGCAGCTTCGCCGGCGGCCTCGATTGGCTGCGAGAGGATGGCGTCACCATCATCGATCTCGACAGCAGCGAGTGCCGCGAACTGCTCGAGTCCTACATCGCCACGCATCCCGAAGTGTGGAACGAGGACATTGGGGAAGAGCAGGGCGACCCGTTACCATGATTCCGGTTGTCCGGAGGACGCATGCAGCGCCGCCAGTTTCTTGCCGCTTCGCTCGCCAGCTCAGCTCTTGCCATGACCCGCGCCGCTAACGCCCAGACCGCCACCGCCCGCGCCCGCGAGTTCTATCAGATCCGGCGCTACACGATGCAATCGGGCCCGCAGCAGGCGCTAACCGACCACTACATTGGGGAGACCCTCATCCCCGCCCTCTCCCGCCGCGGCATGGGGCCGGTCGGCGCGTTCCATCTGGATTTCGGGGAGGAGACGCCACAGACATATGTGCTGATTCCCGGCCCCTCGGTCGAAGCGTTGGCGACCCTCGACCTCGATCTGGCCAAAGATGCCGATTTCCTGAAGGCTGCCGATCCGTTCTGGAATGCCCCGGCCACCGCCCCCGCGTTTCTTCGGGTGGAGTACTCGCTGCTGGTGGCCTTTGAGGGCTGGCCCAAGGTAACGCCCCCGCCCGGCGCAGCCACCAAGGCCAAGCGCATTTACCAACTGCGTACCTATGAGAGCCCCAGCCACCGCGATCACGTGCGCAAGGTGGAAATGTTCAACAATGGCGAATTCGAGATTTTCAAGGTTGCCGGTTTCCACCCGGTCTTCTTTGGCGATACCATTGTTGGCCCGCGCATGCCCAATCTGACGTACATGCTGAGCGTGCCAGACGCGGCGGCCATGGACGCCCACTGGAATGCCTTCCGCGATAACCCAGACTGGAAGAAGCTCTCCTCGGATCCGAAGTACGGGTTCGAACCCATCGTCAGCAACATCACCAACCTCGTGCTAAGCCCTCTGACTTCGTCGCAGATTTAAACCGGAGCCGTTTGCGCTTGTGACTCTCAAGTTTGCGCCGCAAGATGATTTGTCATCCTGAGGAGCCATGGACCTTTGGTCCAGCAAAGGGGATGAAAATCGGTTAGTCTGCGCAGGTGTGGAAGGGCAGAGGCCGATTTCGCTCTGGGTGAGTTGAGACCGTTCCTGAGGTTGGTCCGGGAAGCGCGTTTGCAGCGATGAATGTGGCGCCATCCTTCCGGTGGAAGCGGTGGCAGCGCGTGACGGTGCGTAAATTTGGATGCCGCGCTTCCTGCCGCTTCCACATCGGAGGGAAGCGATGGGAACCACGATAGCAGGAATCGATGTCCACAAGAAAGTACTGATGGTGGTGGTAGTGAACCAGGGAGCAGAGGAGGCCAAAGCGGGAGCGCGGAAGCGGTTCGGCACCAGTGCGAGTGAACTGAGCCGGCTGCGTCTATGGCTGATCGAACAGGGAGTGGAAGAAGCAGTGATGGAGTCGACGGCGCAATACTGGCGGCCGGTGTGGATGGAACTGGAGCCATGCATGAAGTTGCACCTGGCGCAGGCCTTTTCTAATCGCGCACGGCGGGGGCGCAAACAGGACTTCAAGGACGCCGAGCGGCTGGTAAAGCGCCTGCGGGCTGAAGAACTGATTCTAAGCTTTGTGCCTGAGCCGGAGCAGCGCGCATGGCGCACCATGACGCGGATGAAGACGCAGTTGGCCCGGGATCGGGTACGGTTGCACAGCCAACTGGAGGGATTGCTGGAAGAGATGCGGATCAAGTTATCCAGCGTGATCAGCGACTTGTTCGGCGTCAGCGGAAGGCGCATTCTCCGAGCCCTGGCCGATGGCCAGACCGACCTGGAGAAGTTGGCCGCCCTGGGCAGCCAGCGGCTGCAATGCGGTAAGGAACAACTGATCGATGCGCTGAACGCCAAGCCCTCTGCGATGCACCGCCGTCTGCTGGCTCTCTACCTGGAGCGTCTCCAGGTGATCGATATGCAGATGGAGGAACTGAATCAGATGGTCGCCACGGCGATGAAGCCGCATGAGGACGCGGTGATGCGCTTAAGCGAAGTGCCCGGCTTCGGAGCCGATTCAGCGCAGCAGGTGATCGCCGAGGCGGGACCCCAAGCCAATTCCTTCGATACAGCGGCCCAGTTCACATCCTGGGCGGGAACCTGTCCGGGCAAACAGGAAAGCGCCGAACAGAACAAAAGCGGCCGCTCGGCCAAGGGAAACAAGTATCTGCGCCGGGTGCTGACGGAAGTGGCTCAAGCCGCAGTCAAGGCCAAGGGCTGCCATTACCAGACCGTCTTCCGACGCCTGCTGCCCAGGCTGGGATACAAACAAGCCCTCTGGGCGATTGTCCATCGTCTGTGCCGCCTGGTCTGGAAGATACTTCACGACCGCGTACGCTACATCGAGCAGGATCTCTATCGCGATCCCAAAGCCGTACAACAACGCGCCCGCTCTCTGGCCCGAGCGTTACGCCACTTGGGCTACAACGTCAACCTGCAAATGCGCGAACTCAATCCTGTTGCACCCTGATTTTCGACGGACGGAGTTTGGCGCGCGAGTCGCGCGCCAAACGCAGTGGAAGCACCTGCTTTTCGCGATGCGAGCTACTCCTTGGGCCCTCCATCCGGATAATCCACCCGCACGGTCAGAATCTCGTACGGATGAATCGGCGCCTTCACCACATCGCCGCCAACCGTGAGCGGGCCGCCTTCAGGTGTCTCCTGCAGGTTAGTCACGGTAGCGCTGCTTGCGCCCGGCGGCACATGGAACTCCACAGTCGCGTCCTTGCCGGCCCACTCGTACACGCGGAAGATCAACCCCCTGGCATCTTCGGCTTTCTTTACGGCGGTCAGCACCACGTTCTCCGGAGTAACCGAGGCAAACGAGTGCTCCGCCGGCAGCGCGCCGGCGTGCGCGGTCGTCACTTCCGCGGTGAGCGGGTAGTTGTACTCATAGCCGTGCCGCACCGTCATGGCTTCCTTCCACGTGCCCGCGTGTGGATAGAGTGCGTACTGGAAATGATGGTGGCCCATATCGGCGTCGGCATCAGGCCACTTGGGCGAGCGCAGCAGCGACAAGCGCAGCAGGTTGCCCACCGCGTCGTAGCCGTACTTGGTCTGATTGATCACACTCAAGCCATGCTTACCGTCGCCAAGGTCGGCCCAGCGCATGGCCGGAACTTCAAACTGCGCTTTTTCCCACGAGTTATTGCGCGTGGTCGGGCGGTCAATGGTGCCATACGGAATTTCGTACGTGGCAAATGGTCCCGAAGCCGCCAGCGGGAACGCCGCTTTCAACAGGATGTGCGCCTCGTGCCAGTCGATCTGGTTGTCGACATCGACCATGTCGCCCTCAGCGTTAATGCTGAAGGTCTGCACGAACTTCGAATTCTGCCAGTGCCGGGAGACGCGGATTCCAGGCTCGGCCGTTTTCAACAGTTCTACCGAGTCCGCGCGGTCGACGGTGGTCGGCGGTACATCGAGAGTGCCGGGATCGATGTTCCACGCGTCGTAGTCCTTGGGCGTGTCCTTGAAGAACTGCAGTTGATTTCCGCATGCGCCTGAAGCCAGCGTTTCGAAATTGGACTTCTTCTGGAAGAGGCTGGTGATGCACCCCGACTGCTTGTCCACAGTCACGCGCAGGGTTGCGTTCTCGAGCGTGATCGCGTTGCCGGAGTCGTTTGCTGACACTTCGTTCTCTGCAGATTCCTTTCCACCGTGGCCGCCGACCCACACCACCTTGTATCCGAGCGCGGGCACGTGAAGAACGTGCAGGCGGACGTCGGAGACGCCGGTCTTGTCATTGGTCTCGGCTTCCACAACCTGCGCACCCGACGCGCTCACCGCGCCTTTGCTGCCCTGCACATGCGCGGTGACCTCGCCCGAGCGTTCCCATCCCAGCGGGTTATAGACCACCACCGGCACACCGCTGCCATCCGGCCCGCTGCCCGCCGTGTTCACGCGCTCATCCACCGTGCCCAGCGACGCCGACGAAATCTCGGTGGTCGAGTATTTGACCACGTCGTAATCCTTCTGCGCGTCTTTGTAAATGACGCCAATACCCGAGCCCGCCGCCAAATCGTGGAATTGGTTGAACAGCACCTTCTTCCAGTCCTCGGTAATTTCGTCGGCCGGATATTTGCAGCCGTCGAGCCAAGCCAGGGAAGCCCACTTCTCCGCGTTCAGCACCTGCTCTTCGCTGTCGCGCATGTTGCGCTTGTGGTTGGCCTGGGTGGTCATCACGCCACGGTGGTACTCGAAATACATCTCGCTCTTCCAGGTGGGGATGGAGACTTTCCCGGGTACGGGCGCCGGCGGCGTGTAGCCTTTCGCAATCGACTTGTAATCCCACTCCGGGCTGTTGGGCGCAATCTGTTTCTGCAATTCATCGAAATACGGCTGCGCCAGGCCGAAGTCGAATTTGGGGGTCACATGCCCCGGGGCTGCCCAATGGAAGCCTTCCTCAAGAATGGCGCGCGTGGGGCCCCCACCATGGTCGCCGATCCCGTACAGGTCCATGATGGCGGATAGGCCCGGCGCGTAGTTGTGCGCAATGGTGAAGTCGCGCGCCAGCCGCACGGGGTTCAGATTGTTGTTGGCGTAATCGTGCGGGAAGTAGGCAAGCACTTTCGATCCGTCCGGCGATTCCCAGTAAAAATATTTGAAGGGGAGCTTGTTGGTATCGTTCCACGCCATTTTCTGGGTGACGAAGTAATCCACCCCGCTCTTTTTGTAGATCTGCGGCAACTGCCATGTGTAGCCGAACGAGTCCGGATTCCAGCCGATACGCACATCGACGCCGTACTCGTGTTTGTACCAGCGCTTGCCCACCAGCAACTGCCGCACCAGCGATTCGCCGTCCGGCATATTCAGGTCGGGCTCCACCCACATGCCGCCCACGATCTCCCAGCGCCCTTCCTTGATGCGCTGCTTGATCTCGGCATTCATGTCGGGATACTTCTGCGCCATCCACTCGTTGTAGGCCGCGGCGCTCTGCGTGTAGGTGTACTGCGGATATTCGTACATCAACTGGAGAGCAGTGCCGAAGGTGCGCTTGACCACATCGACGGTTTCGGTCCAGGGCCACAGCCAGGCGGCATCGATATGGGAGTTGCCGGTGAGGTGATAGCTCGCCTTTTGCATCAGCGGCATCAGGGCTTCGAGCTTGCTGTGCGATTCGCGAAGGCTGCCATCGAATTTGTTCTGATCGGCTGCATCCAGCGCCTTGATGTCCACCGCATCGATGGCGCCGGTGAGCGTATTCATCTGCGAAGCATCGTCGGGCGCCAGCGCCGGCACCAGCAGGGTGGCGGAAAGGAATTCCTCCCGCAGGTCCTCAGGATTCGGCCGGTTCTCGGGG
>Ga0070717_10001839_pt1 | contig 14824 bp, 19 predicted proteins | sample LARL113metaG_FD_71366 | JGI IMG/M metagenome (GOLD analysis project Ga0070717, IMG submission 71366) | Corn, switchgrass and miscanthus rhizosphere microbial communities from Kellogg Biological Station, Michigan, USA - LAR L11-3 metaG | ecosystem: Host-associated > Plants > Roots > Rhizosphere ... | reverse complement strand
GGCTCCGGGCTAACCGGCGCGAGCGAGAGGCGACCATGAAGAACCACGAACTAGCCGAAGCGTTTCAGGCGAGCCTTCCCGGCTCAAAGGTATTCGTTATCAATCCGGGAATCGATGAGACCGACCACGAGCGCTTCGCGATCGGAGCCGTTACCTATCTTGTAGGAACGGACCCGGCCGAAACGATCATCGAGGCCACCCGCGACTTCGGGAATACCATCCGGACGGATGACCTCCTACGGGGCATCCTGATGAACGGCCCGGACGCGGACGCTCAGGTATACGTCAAGGACTGGGAAGGTCAGGGCTTCGCCTATTTCGATATCAAGGAAGTCCGGACGGGTCCGTATCACCACTCGATAATCCTCGGCGCATGGCGCTGCGGAGGTTAAGGCAGGGAGGCCGGTCCTAGCGAGAGCGTTAGGGACCGGCCTCCCCACATAGGAGGGATCGTGAAGAAAGAACCCACTGACGTGTACCCATTCGGAGGAGAGGGACGGTACATCTACGCCTGGGTATTCCGGCGCGACGAATACGGCCGTCCGGTCCTCCGCTCAATCCGTCTTAAGCGATACCGCAAAGACAAGATGATCCTTATCGTCCGGAAGAGGAAGCCCGATGCCTAGGACCCAGGCCGACTCGCCTTTCATTAAGTGGGGTAATTCGCCCGACAAGTCCAAGCGCGAGCGGGCTAGGGCAACCCACGATCCTCTTTGTATTACCCGCTCCGGCCTTAGCTCCTGCTGGTGTAAATGCTCTAGATGCTGGGACCCGCTCTCGCGTTCTTGTATCTGTTACGATTGCCCTTGCCGTCGCTAGCTCCTCGCCCATACGACGATAAGGCACAGGACGAGGATTACGACCGTAATCCAGAAGTCCGTAGGATCGCTACTCACGGCATATCGCCTTTTGTTATTAGCCTGATACGGACTTCCCTCCCTATCAATGCGGCCGCGTCCCATAGCGCGGGATCAAGCCACATTACGACCGGCTCCGTCGCCGGAGTTAGCCCGATAGTCGCGAGGTCGGCCAGCAGGAATTCAGGCGCACCATTCTTGTCCCGTACGACTCCGGCCGCGTAGTCCAGTTTCATGTCTAGATGAAGCATAAGCCAGTCGAGATTCGCGAGGACGGTATCTGCGTTTCCGGTTAGCATTTGCAACCCTTTCCTATAGGTAATTTTCCTGGTTGATTACTTCTTTGCCGCGAGGTAGCCTAGCCTGTATACGGTCGCGAGGACGTAGCCGTAAATCATCTCACGGCATACGATGCAACGCATACACCATTCGCAGCATGGATGAGGTATATCGCAGTCACAGAATGCCGGCCGCTTCTCATCGATTCGGTACGGTATCCCGGCTTTCTCAAAGCTTTCGTTTGTAGCGGCTACTGAAGCCTCTATTTCTATCATATTCAGGTCCTTTCTAGGCGTAAAAACAGGGAGTAAATTTCAGGGCGTAATTACTCCCTGCCCTACCTCCCGTCCCTTTATCTTAGTATGTTTACCTTACCTTTTATATATAGACAGACCTCGGAAAGCCCCACCCAGGGAGTAAATTACTCCCTGGAAGTTACTCCCTCTTTCTAATGCTATAGTATTCAGCCGGACGACTGTTATATTCACCGTCCCGAACCGATAGGATGCCTACTTTTACCATCTCTGGTAGCGCTGCCTTCAGGTCGGCTCTACGGCTTGGCATCTTAGCTCCTAGGTCGCCTCGCGATATCTCGCCTGCGGCCCTAATGTGCTTCTTGATTAGGGCCCAGAATTTACGGTCTGTTTCCTTCCCGCGCGAGTCATCTGCGGCTACGTCCTTGATACCTTCCATCCGGCCTTCCTCCCGGACGGCATTGATCTTCTGTCTCCGTAGCGCAACCTTACAAGCCTCCCGGATACTAACTGAACGTTCCATAGCATACGCCGCTAGCTTCCAGTCTTCACAGGATAGTTCCATACGCCGCGCGAGGAGAGCTAGCCCCATAGCAAACTTCTCCTGGGCGTAGAGATGATGGCTCTTGAACTTATCGCCCTGTCCCTTTAGCGCGAGGTCCCGCGTCGTCTGAATTTCGTCTGCGGCCTCTCCGCATATGATAAAGAATTCTGAAGGCTGTCCGCGCCCGCAGGCTTCCTCATCCACAAATATGCCATCAGGCAGGGACCACTTAATCTGATCTGGCTTCGGAGGCTTATCATCCGGAGCCCACGGGTCCGTTGCGTCGAGGAATACCCAGCGTTGCGCGAACCCGGAGCCGGTATCACTAACGATGACGCTAGAGCGCTCCGGCTGGACTCCGGCGACGAATACGCCACGGTAGGTGAATGGCTCGACAATTACCCGCGAGGCCGGATTGCTATAGCCGAAGCCAAGCTGCTCTCCGGAGAATACGTGCTTTAGCTGAGACGTTAGCGTCTCGCTACTCCGGCCGACCATAGCACTAAGCGTGTCGATCTCATAAGCCGTGATAATCGAGGTATGCGAGATAAGCTGCTGAATGCCTCCGGCCCGGAATGCGTAGTTCTTAACCAGTCCCTCTCCGGAGCCGACCGGAATGCGCTCAGGCTTCATGAATGGGTTAAGCTCCCGGCCGTCTGCGCTTGCCTTGGGCTCGTCTATATCGAGCGCCATACGCGCCACGGCCGCAGCGCCACCCTTTCCAGACCCAGAGTCTCCCGTAATAGCGAGGAGCATGTTGAGGGTGCCGGGACCAGAGATGATATCAGGCAGGGCATAATTCGGAGGAATGCGCGCAATCACCTCCGCGAGAATCTCCCCAAGAAGAGCCCACGGGGCAACTCGCTGCGCCTGAGCCCATTGCCTAATCTTCGTAAGCTCCTCGCGGCTGTTCCAGAACCATTCCTCGCCTTCCTCTCCGGAGAAGTGAGGAGGCATCCGGGGCCAGTTGGCTAGCTCCCGTTCCTCTTCGGCCGTCGTAACGACCGTCTGAGAGGAGCCTAGAAGCTCCCGGAGGCCGTCTAGGGTCCACGGGTCGCGCGGGTCATAGGACGGTAGAGCCTTCGCGAGGAGCGGGAGCACGGTCCCGGTAATCGCCTCGCTTGAGGCTTCCCGCTCTAGAGCGTTCAGGAGCATGAGGACGGCTTCATGCTGCTCGCCTTCCCTAGCGGCTAGGGTCCTCTTGAGAAGCTCTCCTACGTAGCCAGGAGCCGTCTCTAGAGCGGACGGAGCCCTAGTGTTCCGGTACTCCGCGAGGAGCCGTACAAGCTCTAGGGAGCCGCGAGCTACCTCACGGATCAGGCTCGTAACGCGGTAGCTCCGGCCGGACGGGTGGCGCGAGCCCGGAGCCCCAACGAACCCATTCGTCTTGAGCGTCCCTCCGGGTATGTCTCCCTGGCGCGGCCATTCCTCCATCGGGACAACCGACCGGAGCGAGCGGCAGTCGAGGTAAAGATGGTAGCCTCCCTCACGTCCGGTCGCCACCCTAACCGTATCCGGGACATAATGGCTAAGGTCCCAGTCATCGAATTCGGACGGGTCGTCAACGTCAATAACGATTATCCCAGTCCGCCAGGAGCAGGCGAAGCCGACCTGCCACCGACGCGCCCATAGCGCAATATCCTCGTAAGTCTCGATGACCTCCGGGCCATTAAAATGGAATTCGGACCCGGAGCCGTCCCGCCTCCGGCCGCGTGCCGATATCTTTGTCCTGGTCCTTATCCACGGGTGAACCGGAAAGCCGCATTCCTCGTAGAGCCAGGCCATTTCCTGCTGAGTGTCGCAATCGCTTATGTCGGGAATTAGGAGTTTCCCTTTAGCGGAGAAATCCGCTATACTCATAATGTCGCCTTTCAGGGTAACGGCTAAAGGGTTGACCTTAGAGGTCCTGCCGTCTCGCGTCGGGACCTCTAAGTATACCTCCTCAACAATAGCCAATACTAGGCTTTACGCCTCCGGCCTCCGTACGGTACCCTTAAGGCGTAGCGCGCGTCAGGGAACCCCAGGGCTCTCGTCTGGAATCCTTGCCCCCTGGGGATGTGCGTTGGACCGGCCAGAGCTTCGCCTCTCTGGCCGGTCCCCTTCATTTAGGGAGCTGAAATGACGACGGTTAATATTCACGTCCTCGGAATTGACCCAGGCGGGACAACGGGCTGGGTCCTCCTCACGGTCCTCCGGTCGGCTATCTTCGCGGACGCGAGCCCGGCCATAGTCGAATGGGACTATGGCGAGCTAACCGGGCCGGAGCCGCGCCAGTCAACCGAGATAGCCCAGATGTGCCGCGAGATACAGGGACTCGACTACCTAACCGGCCCGGCCGTTATGTCAGAGGCCTGGACGGCTGACCCGGAGTTTAAGTCGGCCGACCAGGAGCAATATAGCCCTATCCGGATTAATGCCCAGCTACAGCTTCTTCAGTACCAGGGCAAAATGGGCGACTCAACGCTCCACTTCCAGTCGAGGACGATTAAGGCAGGTAAGGGAGTCCGTGTTGAGAAGCTACAGCAGCTAGGCATTTACGTGGCGGGCTCTACGCATATTCAGGACGCGGCCAAGCACGCTCTCAATACCCTCCGGCGAGCCCGCGAGTCGAGAGAGTTTGCCCTGAAGCTCTGGCCCTATCCTCCGACCGGAATGCCGTAGTACCTTAGCGTAACCCTAGGATTACCTTAAGGTTTTATTAAAACGTTACCTAATCCGGTAATACAAACGGCTGGCCTAAACGTCTCCTCTAGGTAGCGCGGAACGTCCGCGCCGATAGGGAGGGACAGTAAATGTCCAAGCTAAGTCGCCGGGTCATTACGACCGGGGCACTCACGGCCGCTCTGGTCGCTGGGGGAAGTACGGCCGCATTCGCCGGTACGCCAAGCCCGGCTCCGAGCCAGCAGACCCAGACTCCGCAGTTCGGCTACAACCCCCATCCCGTTCACGCCACTCCGGTTCCGTGGCAGTTCGATCTTCAGCAGTCGGATATCGGGCTCCTCGCTCCGGCCGTTCCCATTCACGTCAATGACGTGGAATCCGGGAACACCGGAATTCTCATGAGGAACTGGACCGACGTCCAGCTCAGCCCGACCGTGGACCGCTTCCAGCGCGGGCCCAACTCCGTGACCCTCCGGCACGATTCCCTCTTCGGTGCGGTCCTGACCGAAAACCTCCGGACCTGTACCGTGACCCTAGACCAGCCCAACGGCCGGTTCAGGATCATCGCCGGAACCGGAACCGGAGCCGGGCTCCTGAGCCGTGGCGGGCGATTCGACCTCCAGGCGATGCTGAGCTTCCCGCTCCGGCCGCGTACCGGGGTCTGCCCGCTCGCGTTCGTGGGCCGGTACGCCCTGCTCAGGTTCATCATCCTCAACGCGAGCGTCGGACTCCCCAACCCCACGTTCGTGGATGTGGGCGTCCAGGGTCGCGCTGACCTCGTCCGCGCGGTTCCGCTCCATATCTTCAGCCCGACCGCGAGCCCCACGGCTACGGATACCGTCGCGCCGTAGCTCTCCGATCTGACGGCCGTCCGTCGAGGCCGTCTAGCGCGAGCCCGGTCAGATGCCCGCTGTCTGGCCGGGCTCGCTCATGTTTAGGGGCATTTACATGAAACGCTTCCGGGCTCTCCTCCTCGCGGTAAGATTCCGGTACCGCAGGGAGCGGAGCCGTTACGAGAGGACGGAGCCTATGCCCCGGATACGGGACTAGGCGCGACGATAAAGCCTCATGCCGGGGCTGAGAGAGGCGAGGACAATGACGTACGTAAGCTATCAGGTAGAAGTACCGGGCCGGTTCCTCGGAGGCTCTACGGCTTACCTAGACCTTGAGACCCGGAAGGTCCCGTGCGAATGGGCCTTCCCGAATGGTACTCCGCTCAAGCGGCGCTGGATGGCGTTTATCGCCGGAGTCGCCACTAAGGGCAAGATCACGATAGTCGAGTCGGCCGGAGATGAGCACAGCTTCCTCTCCGGGACGCGGATGGCGATAGGCGAGGCCGACACGGTCATCTACCGCGCCACGAATGTATTCGATGAGGGAATCCTCAAAGGCCGGTATACCTACAACCGACGCGGGCTCGCGGATGAGCCGTTCTACCCGGCCATGCCGGACGCGGAGGAACTGACCTGGGACCGGAGGCGCGACCTAGGAGCCCTGGAGGGAGTCCGCGAGCGGGAGCTAGACAGCCGCTACGTCTCCGTCACCTACGAGCGCAACCCAGGGCTCGTCCTTGTCCACAACCTCCGGGACGTAGTAGAGCTAGTCCTCGCGTACGGCGAGCCGGACGAGGAGGCTAGCTCGTGGGGCCGGAAGGTCCTAACCGACCTCGATTTTGCGGACGCGGAGCTGTTCGGCCCGGACGGAGTTTGACCTCCTCCTGGCCCGGACCAGGGACTACAAGAATCCTTCAAGAAACTTTGGCCCGGACGGCTCCAAACCGTCCGGGCTAGGGTATAGTTGCGTCTAGCGGCCGGACGAGACGGCCGAAGGCGAAAGAAGGCGAAGATGTCCGCGATGACCGCGAACGAACTGAAGGACCACCTCCGCGAGTGGATGCGGAAGCCCACCGAGGACCTGAAGGCCCACCTTGAAGAGATGGGCGTCGACACCGGGATCATCCGGCAGAAGATGGCCCTGGTGAAGCTCCACGCCGACCACCACGGTACGGCTCCGCTTACCGGCTCCGAGTCCGTAGGCGCGGACGTCAAGCCGGAGCCCGCGAAGGCTCCCGCTCCGAAGCCCGCGACCAAGTCTCAGCCGAAGGCTCCGGCCCGTAAGCCCGCCGCGAAGCCCGCGCGGAAGATCACGACTCCGGCCGCGAAGCCCGCGACGGAGACGGCTCCTAAGCCCGCGCGTAGGACTGCGGCCGCGAAGCCCGCGACCAAGACCGCCAAGCCCGCTCCGGCCCGTAGGACGGCTCCGAAGCCCGCTCCGGCGAAGCCCGCGCGGAAGCCCGCGACCAAGGCTCCGAAGTCCGAAGCGAACGGCTCCGCTCCGACCGCGACGGCGAACGCGAGTAAGCACGACCTCGCCAAGCGGCTGATCGACATGGTCGCGGCCGAATTCGCGGACGAGACTCCGGAGAACAAGGCGAAGCTCTCCTACTGGCTCCACGGCCTCCCGACCGGCTACCCGAACGGTGGCGGTGGCGGATACCTCCGCTACTGGCCGAAGGGCCTGCCCCGGCCGACCACGGCCGGATGGCGTAAGCCCGAAGGCGAGTAGGACCCGCGAGAGAGCCCGGCTCCGGCCGGGCTCTCCGCGTTCTAGGCGAAAGGCAAGGAAATGATTTACGCACGCGTATCCCTCGACGGCGAAGCCTTCCTCATCAAGATCGATGAGCAGCGCGGCGAGGCCGATGGGATGATAACCTACTACCCGCTCGCGTTCCTCCACGAGTCCTCCGGGCTCCGGCGCGAGGACATGACGACGGAGTACCGGGACCCTGAGGCCGTCCTAGCCGACTACGGCTTTGCGGAGGACCTTGTGGGGTTTTACCGGAGGCTCTACGGCCGGGCTCCGGCCGACCCCATTATCCGGGACCTCCCGGTACCGGACGGAGAGAGCCGATGATACCCCAGCCCGCCCAGGCCGATACGATCCTGATCGAGTACGCGACGGAGCCGACGCACCGGAGGCGCGTGCCGCTCCCTCCGCATCCGCCTAAGCGAGTTACGCGGCGTTTCCGTCGCCGTCCTCGTCCGGGTCCTAGGCTCCCCAGCCGGGCCGGTACGGTGGCTCTCGTCCTCCTCGTGGCCTCGCTGATCACGGCCGTCTTCATCGCAGGGAACCTCTAGCCGGAGGCCGTGAAAAAACTCAAGGTAGGGTCTAGACTTCTCCGGAGTCGCGGCGTAACCTTGAGGTATAAGTAAAGAGGTTGGGGCGCGAACCGGGCGAAGTTTGCCGGACATGCTAACGGAGTTCAGCTAATGGCGGCTCCGGTCGGTGGTAAGGCCCACCGATAGGGACGGGCAGGCGCGACCTCTTTACTTATCAGGCGAGCGAGAGGCGAGGCAAGGCGATGAGGAATCGTAAGGCGAACCGGAGGACGGCGAATGTGAAGGCCGTTCTGGCCGTTATCGCCGGTCTGTTCTTTCTGGCGAAGGTCCAGGTTCACGCGAGCGTAGCCGGAGCGAGCATGAGCTGCTCCGTCCTCGCGCTTATCGCCGGAGTGATGGCGTTCCTCGTCCTCCTCGCGACCGTCCTAATCGTCCGTACGGTCCTCCGCGAGGTCCGGCCGGGCATCTACCGTCCGCGCCACGCGGGCTAGGGAGAATCGAAATGACGTACCAGCTAACGGAATCCGACCTCCGGGAAGTCGAGCGGATTACCTCCGAGATCATGAGCGGCCAAATGGATGACCGCCTGAGGTTTGCGGACCACGTCCGCGAAGTCCTCTCCAAGAACCTGATCATCGCTCAGGACGAGTACGACGCGACCCTAACGGCCGAAGAGACGCACCGCTGGGAATTCGGTCACCACTCGATAGCCGAATGCCGCATCGACTGGTGCGGCCGTTACCGTGGTCAGAGGCGGTGACCTAATGCTGCCCCGAATCCTATTCTGGGTCTGCCCAAAGTGCGGCTGCCCGAATAGCGGCTTCATGAAGTGGTGTAATATTTGCGGAGCCGAGAAGCCGTAAGGACGAGGAATGCCTGATTACTTTATTGGCTGCCTACAATGCTATATTGTTGCGCTCGCCGTCGCCTGGCTTTATGCCCAAGGCCGTTTTTCGGAAGCAGTCCTCCTCTTCGCCGCGTGGGCGTAAGCTAGGAGGGTGACGCTGGTCCTGACGTCTCTCGGAGGGAGGGAGCCTATGCGAGACTGATGGGAGAAAGAGAAGTCACGGTGTGAGCCCGGCCGGTCCCGGAAGACCATCGGCCGGGCTCCTCCACATTAGGACGGAGCCGGAGACGGAGCTACTATCCGCCAGTGGGCCTTCTGGAGATAGCCGGAGACGGCCTCCGCGAATGCGGGCTCGCCGTGGTCGTAAACCCGGACAACGTCCGGTCCCCTAACAAGCTGAACAAAGACGGAGCCCTGTGGAGCCGACGTAGTGATCCAGGCCCGGCCGGACCTCTCCGCGATTACGCCAAGGACCTCGCCGCAGTCCGGCCCGTCAACCTCAACGGCTACGCTCCCGCTCGCGTACCGGCAGAATGGCGTGGGCTTTCCGGGATCGGCAATAATGAGAATGACGATGGCCGCAATGACGCATACGACGGAGAGGATTCCTAGGACCGAAGGCCATAGACGCGGAGGCTTACCGTGGCGCACCGGACTCACCCCACTCGAACCGGGCCATACGTGCGGCCTCTAGAGCGTCCTCAGCCCACGGAGGGAAGCCGAACGGGAACCCGGAGATAAGCCGCTCCGCCATAAACTCCGTAGGCTCTACGGCGACCCTAGGCCGTTCCAGGGGGCACCCGGAGCTTTCCGGGTCCCAGGGGACGGCCCAGAGCCGGTTATGGTGGTGGAGCTGAACAGGCCAGAGAATCGACCGGGCTCGCGGGACCTCGCCTAGGACGACAACGTCATTCCCGGAGCCGCAGGCCGCGAGAGCCGACGCAATAGCGCAGAGCCGCTCTACCGACTCCATGTTGAGAATGCCCTTTACCTCTACCCACTGACCACATTCAAGCCAGAAGTCTGGGAGGTAATTGTAGCGGCCGGAGAGCGTGTCTATCCGGAAGCCTTCAACCTCATAATGCCACTTAAGGCCGACCTCGTTGAAGAATACCGCCCACCGCGCTTCTAGGCGCGAGCGGAACAGGTGTCCGTCATATCTCGTCTGAATCGCCGTTATAGCCATAGCTAATCCTACTACCAGGTACTAGAATTTACCTAAGGTAATCGAGGAAAGGACCCGCCATGGCCCTGGACCTAATGGACCAGATTAAGCACCACATCAAGCTCGCGGACGAGAGCGAGGCGACGGCCTCAGAGAACAACTGGGCAGCAGCCCGGTTCGTCTATATGGCCGTCAAGGCCGGAATCGTCCAGAAGGATATCGCGGAGGAAACGGGCAAGTCTCAGGCCCATATCACCCGGCTCAAGAAGTGCTGGGAAATACGGGTCGTCAATCAGGGCGTGAAGCGTCCGGTCTACCGCGACCTAGGCAACTTCTACCAGTTCTATAACTCGCCAGAAGTCCGTGGCGAGTCGGCTAACCGCGAGCCCGGCTCCGGCTCCGGCCGCGACGGCGAGCGGCGCGAGGCCGAACACGGCGACTACTCGACGGCCGGGCTCGTATTCGCGGCGAGGAAGGCCGTGGACGCGCTCTACCGGAACCCTGAGCACATGGAGGCGATATCGGACGACGACATATCCGCTCTGCGGGAGATTCAGGCCCGAATCCGCGAAATTCTCCGCCAGCTCCGCTTACGCAGCGTATAGCAGCGTAATCGACTCCGCGTAATCATATCCAATTACTCCGCGTATTCCCGGCCGCTTATGCCGCGAATTCGCGTATTCCCCGCTTATTACTCCGCGTAATCTGACTAGCGCTTACCGCGAATAGCGGCTAGCCTCTCGCTTAAGCGGCTCCCGGCAGGAGATGCGACCTCCGGCCGGGAGCCTAGGAACCTACCGAGAGGCTCCCTATGCCGGACTCTAACGCGACGGCTCCGCGTATGGCGAGGCTTAGCCGCTTTATCGCCACCGCGATCAGCCGCTTTATCTGGCTGCTCGTACTCGCTCCTATTCTGGGGCTGTCCGCTTACAGCCTATACTGGGTGGGCCGCCATTTCGGAGTCCCGCCGCTTATCGCGATAACGATCAGCACTTGTTTTGACGGTGCGGCGCTTAAGTCGGCCGACTACTCCCTGAAGTACGCGCAGAAGGGACTAAGCGGCACTCTCCCCAATACGTTTACGCGGCTCCTCGCGATTACCTCAGCTTTCCTCCAGACGTTCCATGCCCGGCTGGCCGGTGAGCCGCCAGGAGCCTGGATTCTGTGGTCGAGCCTTCCGGTCATCGCCACAGTGCTCTATGAAATCCATTTGCGGCTGGAGCGCTTTAAGGCTCTCGCGAGGACCGGCCAGGTTTACCCGGCTCCGGTCCCTAAGTGGGGCATTGCGTCCTGGTTCCTCTTCCCGCTCGCCACGCTCAGTAGCTTCCGGGATATCGTCCAGGCGCGGAGCAACGCGCTTAAGTCGGCCGGGCTCACCGTCATAGCCGACTTCCAGGCCGAAGTCGGACGGCTCCGGAACACGCGCGAGCGGATAGAGCCGCTACCGCGTACGGAGCCGCGAGAGGCCGTCGTGACGGACCCGGAGGTTATGGAGCGCCACCGCGAGCGGAGGTCGGAGAGCAAGGCTCCGGCCGCTCCGAAGGCTACTCCGGCCCGTGGGTCCTGGGCTGAGCGCCATAGCCCGGAGATCAGGATGCGGGAATGGGCTCTCCAGCAGTCGGCCTTCCGGGCTCGCGTCGGCCAGCGCGGACGGCTCCCGAAGGATATCAAGGAAGCCTATTACCAGGCGTTCCCGGAGGAGAGGCCAGCATGATTGCGGAAGGGCTCCGGGCGATCCACGCTCCGGTCTGGGTAGTATTCGCCGTTATCTTCGGCCTCTACATCCTGACGACCGGCTGGTGGATGATAAACGGATTCACCCGCGAGCTATTCGGGAGCCCGCTCCCGCATATGGGCCGGATTCACACGGTCGTATTCAATTTCCATACCGGGCTCCCGGTTAGCCGCAAGAGCCACGGCGATGAAAAGAAACTCCGGAAGGCCGCAGCCAATACACGGGTCGCGACTCCGGACGGCCTTATGGTCTATTTCCATCCGTGGCCGCGCTGGGCTAGGGCTCTCCGGAATAACCTCATCGTCATAGCCTGGCTCCTCGCGTCCTGCGGTATGGCTATCGACCCGCCCACGACCGTCCGGGCCGTGACGCTGCTCTTCCTCGTCCTCCTCGTCCTCTGGGGCTGGCGCTTCGTCGCGAGGAAGCGGGACAAGTACCGCAAGGCGCATCCCGTCTCCCGGCCGGTCGTTACCCGGACGGCCAAGGCTAAGGTAGTCCTACGCAACGATGAGAAGACCGTAGGCGAGACTCCGAAGCTTGAAGAGGAATCCGTACCCCAGCTAGAGGGAGTCCCGCAGACGGTCCTAGCGAACCTCATCGCGCCGAAGATGGGCTGCTCGACGGACGAGCTACTGCGCCGTCTCACGATGACTCCCGACCGTGGCGAGATAAAGCTACCGGACTCCTACTCAGCCGTCAAGAAAGGACGGGAGGAAGTTGAGGAAATTATCGAGGCCCATACTGTGGGCCAGGTCCGGTTTGAATGGAAGACCACTCAGACGCCGCGTACGCTTGCCTGGGTCCCTGTGGTCGTGCCGAAGCTCCCGACTTCGGTCTCAATCCTCGACTACCTGAGCCAGATAGAGAAGCTAGGACCGCGCGAGACGGGTCTTGGCGTCCGGGCCGATAAGGCGATGTACGTCCAGAGTCACCTTGGCGACAAGCCGTGGTGGTGCCGCTTTATGGGCTCCGGTACCGGGAAGTCCCATAGCTTTCTTATCAAGGCTGCTCAGATAGCGCACAAGGACCCGCTAGCCCGCATCCACTGCTTTGATACCAAGCAGGTCTCATTCGAGGCTCTCCACGGTATTCCGGGAATCTTCATCTATGACAACCCTGTGACGGAAATGGACCGGATATGGGACGGCCTCTACTCGATTGCCCGGCTAACGGAGTCCCGGTATACGGCTGTCCGTGAGAAGCGGAAGCGGCTCGTGGACTTCCCGGATGAATGGGTATTTGTCGATGAGGGCAACGATCTAGGCGACCGGCTCAAGACCTACTGGACCAAGACCCTAGGCGAGTCGAGCGCGAGCCCGGCTATCTGGCCGGAGGCGATTGCCGCAATCCTCCGCCAGGGCCGGCAGGCGAACGTCTTTGGCGAATGGATGTTCCAGGACCTTACCGACCGGGCTATGGGCGGCCAGTCCCTCAAGTTCGCCTTTGGCGGATTCTGCGCGGCCGGATTCCTTCCCAACCAGTTCGCCCGCACGGTCGGCTCTCCGGCCGAAGAGTGCCTAGAAGGCCCTGGGCGTATACTTGTATGTCAAGGGAACAAGAGGACCTGGACCCAGGGATTCCTCGGAGATGAGCAGTGGCTTCACGACTACGCTCTAGAGAACAGAAAGGGAATACGTTATGATGCGGCGTAAGGAAAGGGACACGTGGACCAAGCGGTACGCGGACTGGTGCCGGAAGCAGGGCTCTACGGCCCAGTGCTCTCCGGCTCTCGGAGTCCTAGGCATCCTTGTGGTCATGGGAACCGTGATCTACGTTTACCGTCAGATCATTATGACTACGATCATAACGGCCGTCCTCGCGGCCGTGGGCGTTGCGGTCTTCGTCGGAGCCGTCGCGTTCGCGGTGAGTACGTGGCGCTGGTACCAGAAGCGCCAGAAGCTCATGGCGGCCGACCCGTCCGGAGCCGTCGCTATCCAGACGGTCACGGATGACGCGGACGTCAAGGCGATCGGCGCGGAGGCCGACTGGCTCGCAGATGCAGGTTCGGAACTGGTTTTCGACAAGGACGGCAACCTGCACGCCAAGACCGGAAGCTAGTCCGATGACCCTGGCTCTCGTCCTCGCGCTCCTCGCCGTACCGGCTGGGCACCAGGCCGTGAGCCACCGGGTCCTCCTCAAACTCCTCCGGGCCGTGATCCGACCCCACGGCCCGGAGGTCCCTCCTACGGCTCACGAGCTAGCTCACCGGGCGCGGAGCCCGCGAGCCCGGCTCCTAGCCGACGCGGGCTGGCTCGCTTACCTCGCGGGTGTCCTCGTCCTCGCGCTGGTCCTCCGGTAGTCAAAATTGTTCGAAAACAATTTATGATGCAAAGTTTCCAGAAAATTTTCTGGCAAACCGTTCCCACGGCTCGTCCCGTCGCGTAGACTTGCCCTAGGCAAGAGCGAGAGGCGAGGAAAATGAAGGTTACGATAGCGAAGCGGAACGGCCTAGAGGAAGTCCATAAGGCCGGATGCCGGGACCTCAAGAACCGGCGCGGACGCGGCTGGGGCTCCGAAGCGGAAGACTGGACCCTGGAGGCCGAATCCCTCCGCGACGTATACGCGAGCTACTGGGACTGTATCGCGGATGAGCAGCTAGGCGAAGGCCAGTATGAGACCCTAGAGGAAGTCTGGTGGGCGTGGCGCGGAGAGTTCAAGGTGCTCCCGTGCGCGAACCTCCCGGAGATGGACGAGCCCGGCAGCAAGCCGGAGGAGGCTCCTAAGCCGACGCGGAGCGAGGCGAAGGCCGACCTGGCCCGGAGGATGATCCTGGCCGTCTCCGAAGTCCTCCGGACCTCTGACGAGTCGGACCTCTTCCGCGCGATGGGCGAGGACGAAGCCGCTCAGATGGCCGCGAACTGGCTAGCCCACCTCCCGGCCGGGCGCGACGGCGACAAGCCGTGGTGGCCGGAGAGCCTCCCGAAGCCGACCGCGAAGCGCTGGGGCTGAAAATTTCCAGGAAAGTTTGACCCGGAGGGAAGCCTCCGGGTCAAACTGGCGTTATACTTGACGTAGGCGAACGAGAGAGGCGAGAGATGAGCGTACTAGAGGAAGTCCGGAAGCTCTGGGCCAAGCCGGCCAGGAGGCCGTCCTGGGCCTCTACCCGCTACCTAGCGGAGAAGACCGGCCTGACCGTTGCGGAGGTCCGGAGGGAAGCCAACCGGCTCGTCCGGGAGGGATACCTCGTGAAGATCAACGCGAGCGGGCTCGCGCTCTACCGTCCCGCGAACGAGGAAGGCGAGCGGTAAGGGTATGGCTGGTCCGTGGTGCGCTTACTGGTACGGAGACTACTCCGTAACCTGTGAACACGAATCCTGCTTTGAGATCATGGCGAGCATGGAAGGCGAGGAAGGCGAGGAAAAT
>Ga0070717_10001837_pt1 | contig 14827 bp, 12 predicted proteins | sample LARL113metaG_FD_71366 | JGI IMG/M metagenome (GOLD analysis project Ga0070717, IMG submission 71366) | Corn, switchgrass and miscanthus rhizosphere microbial communities from Kellogg Biological Station, Michigan, USA - LAR L11-3 metaG | ecosystem: Host-associated > Plants > Roots > Rhizosphere ... | reverse complement strand
GGGCCACGCCCGCGGCCCGGTCGGACCGCCGGGACCGGCGGATCATGCTGGAGCGGGTCCGGGCCAAGTGGATCGCCGGCGTCCTGCGCCCGGCGCTGGAGCGGACCGGCGGCCTCGATCCCGCGCTGGCGTGGCGGCCGGACGCGGTGGATGCCGCGGCCCGGCTCCAGCCGAGCTCCGACGGGCCGGCCCCGGCCGGCGCCGGCGAGCTGTTCGATCGGGCCGGGCGCGCCCTGCTGGTCCTCGGCCCGCCCGGCTCCGGGAAGACCGTGCTCCTGCTCCGGCTCGCCCAGCGCCTGGCCGGCTCGGCCGAGGCCGACGAGGCGCAGCCCCTGCCGGTCGTGTTCAACCTGGCCTCGTGGGCCCGGCGCGGCGCGGCCCTGGAGGACTGGCTGGCCGAGCGGCTCGTCGTGGACTACCAGGTCCCGGCCGGCGTCGCCGCCGCCTGGGTCAGGGACGAGCGGGTCCTGCCGCTCCTCGACGGCCTCGACGAGGTGCCGGAGGACCGGCGCGGGGCCTGCGCCGCGGCCATCGACCGCTTCCGCGAGGCGCACGGCTTCCTGCCCATCGCGGTGACCAGCCGCTCGGCGGAGTACCGGTCCACGCCCGCCCGCCTGCGGCTGCTCGGCGCCGTCGAGCTGTGCCCGCTCGAGCGGCCCGACGTCGAGGCGCACCTGGCCGCGCTGGGCCGGCCCGCGGAGGGCGTGCGGGAGGCGCTCGCCCAGGACCCGCTGCTGTGGGAGCTGGCCGAGACGCCGCTCCTCCTCGACGTCCTGCTGGCCACGTACGGTGAGGGCGCGGCCGGCCACGTGCGCCTGACCGGGGACCTGGGCGAGCGCCGGCGCCAGCTGTTCGACGGGTACGTGGACGCGATGCTGCGGCGGCGCGGCGCCGAGGGCGGCTCGCCGGCGGCGCTGCTGACCCGACTGGGCTGGCTGGCCCGGCAGCTGATGGCGCATGGCCAGGTCGTGTACTACCCGGAGGAGATGCAGCCGGACTGGCTGGGAGACGCCGGCCACCGGCGTCTCGTCACCGCCGCGCCGAGCGCCACCGCCGGAGCCCTGTTCACGCTGGCCGCGCTGGCGGCGTGGGTCGCGCACGCGCCGCCGGCGGTGGTCGCGCTGCTGCTGCTGACCGCCCTGCTGGCCGGCGCCTGGGCGTTCTCGCGCCGGATCGCCCCGCCCAGCCAGGCCTGGTGGTCGTGGGAGGTGCCGGCATGGGCCGGCCGCCTGCTCGCGGCGGGTCTGCTGTTCGCGCTCGCGGTGGCGGTTCCGTTCGCCTTCCGTGGGGTGAGCGACGGCTTCCCCGTAGGCGAGAGTGTGGGCGATGCCTCGGTCCCGCTGGAGTACGCGGCGCTGGCCTTCATGGTGGTGATCCTCGATCCGCTGGGACGCCTCCGCAGGCGCCGGCGGCCGGCCGGACCGGTGGGCCGGACGCTCCTGACCGGCGCGGTCGCGGCGGTCGCCGTCTTCCTGCTGGAGTGGGAGTTCACGGCTCCGGGTCCGCTGCTGCTCGCGACGGCCGTGGCGGCAGGGCTGATCGCCGCCGGCCTGCGCGCCGGCCTCCTGCTGCCGGCCGCGGCTGGCCCCGACCGCCGGACCGCAGCCACCCGGGCCCTGCTGGTCGGCGGTGCCGCCGCCGTCATCGGCGCGGCGTGGCGCATCGCGACGGCCGGGAGCCAGGCCCGCCTGGACCCCGGCCACCAGGCGCTCCTCGTCGCCGGCTGGGCGCTGGTGGAGGCCGGGGTGGCGATGGCGGCAGCGGAGATCGTGCTGGCGCGCGCGGCCGGCCGCCGCCGCGGGCCGGCGCTGGCGGCGTTCGTCACGCTGGCGGCGGCCTTCGCCGTGCTGCCGGTGTTCGGCGCGCCCTATGGCCTGCGGCCCATCCTCTCGCTCTGGCCCACCGTCCTGGCCCGGACACTCGTGGCCGCGGCGGCGTTCGTCGCGCTCAGCGTCGGGCCCGGCGCGGCGCTGGCCCGGCGCGCCGCCGCGTCGTGGCCGCCCCTGTCCTCCCCGGCCATCCACGCCACCGCGCTGGCCGCGGCGGCAGGGCTCGGCTACGCGGGCCTCGACCTGGCGGCCGGCGCAACGTTCTCGGCGACATTCGCGGACTCGCTGCTCGCCGCGTTCCTCGTCCTCCTCGTCTGGTGGGCGGCGGTGCCCCCGGCGCGGAGCGTGGCCGACCCGGACCAGCTCCGGCGCCGCACGGCCGCGGCCGGCCTCGGCTCGCTCCTCATCCTGGTGCTGCTCGCGGCCCCGGGCAACCCGGTCGCGTTCGTCGCCAGCGACGCGGTCCCGTTCCTCCTGCTCGCGATCGTCGCCAGTCGTGCGGTGCTGACCCGGGTCCCGCTGCGCTCTCTGGTCCGGGACGTGGGGGCACCGCCACCAGGGCGGGTCGCCGCCGCAGCCGCGCTCGCCGGCGCCGTGATCGTCGGCCCCGCCATCGCGCGCACCTCGGCCCTGCCTCTCCTGGCCGTGCTGGTGGTGGGCGTCGCGGGGCTGACAGCGGCGCTGACGTTCCCCGCCTACGCAGTGGTGGGCAGCATGGGCGCGACCCACCTGGACCGTTCGCTGGTCGCGCGGCCCGGGCAGGTGACCAGGTCGGCCGGGCGCAACGCCCTGGCGGCCGGCCTGTTCGCCGCGGCCGTCTTCGGCACGATCGTCGGGGGTGGATCGGGCCTCGTGCTGAACGGCCTGCCCGCGGTGCTGGCCGGGCACCCGACGTCCGGCCAGCTCTTCCTCCCGCTGGCCGCGTCAGCGGCCGCGCTGCTGGCGTTCACGCACTGGTCCCTGCGCGAGGGCGGCCGCAGCCTGCTCCAGCTGCTGGCGCTGCGGCTGCTGCTCTGGCGGGAGGGCCGGCTGCCGTGGCGGGCCGTGGACTTCCTGGAGCAGATGACGCGCCTGGGCCTGCTCCGCCGCGCCGGCTCGGGCCACCTGTTCCCCCACCGGCTGCTGATGGAGCACTTCGCGGCCCGGCCGGCGGAGCCGTAGGCGGCGGCCTAGCCCTTCACGGAGCCGGCCAGCAGGCCGCGGACGAAGTACCGCTGCAGCGAGAAGAACACGATCAGCGGCAGCAGCATCGACACGAACGCGCCCGCCGTCAGCGCCTCCCAGTGGCTGCCGAACGAGCCCGAGAGCTGGGCCAGCCGGACCGTCAGCGGCGCCACCTGCGGCGTGCCGCCGGCGAACGTGAGCGCGACCAGCAGGTCGTTCCACACCCACAGGAACTGGAAGATCGCGAACGACGCCAGCGCCGGCGCCGACAGCGGCAGGACGATCGACTGGAGGATCCGGAAGTGCCCGGCGCCGTCCACCGTCGCCGCCTCCATCAGCTCGCCCGGGAGCTGCGCGATGAAGTTGTGGAGCAGGAAGATCGCCAGCGGCATCGCGAACATCGTGTGCGCGATCCAGACCGGCGCGTACGTGCCGCCGATGTTCAGGCCGGGGATGACCGTCGTGCCGTTGAACTGCACCCCCGTGCCCGAGAACAGCTGGAGGAGCGGGATCAGCGCCATCTGGAGCGGCACCACCTGCAGGGCGAAGATGATGAAGAAGATCGTGTCGCTGCCCCGGAACTTCACCCACGCCAGCGCGTAGGCCGCCATCGCCGCGATCGTCACCGGGAAGATCGTGCCCGGGACCGTGATCGCGATCGAGTTGATCAGGAACGGGAACAGGCCGCCGCTGCTCCCGAAGCCGCTGTGGAACAGCACCGTCTGGTAGTTGTCGAGCGTCAGCGACGGGTGGGCGAAGAACGTCCACCAGCCCGTCGTGGCGACGTCCGCGGCCGGGCGCAGAGACGTGACCAGCAGGCCCACCGTGGGGATGGTCCAGACGACCGTCAGCAGGATGACCAGCAGAGAGGCGATCGGGCTGCTGAACGCCCGCCGGATCGCCTTGACCGCCGGGACGGCCCGCGCCGGGGCGGCCTCCGGGGTGGCCTCCGTTGTGACCTCGGCCCTCATCGGATGCCCCGGTCCCGCCGCAGCTGGACGATGTTGTAGCCGACCAGCGGCAGCACCGCCACGAACAGGATCACGGCCAGCGCCGCGCCGCGGCCGTTGTTGAACTGCACGAACGACTGCGAGTACATCTCGTTGGCCAGCACCTGCGTACCGAAGTTGCCGCCGGTCATCGTGCGCACGATGTCGAACACCTTGAGCGTGGTGATCATGACCGTGGTGAGCACGACGATCAGCGTGTTCCGAATCATCGGGACCGTCACGTAGAAGAACGTCTGGCCGGCCTGGGCGCCGTCGATGCGGACCGCCTCCAGGATGTCGGTCGGGATCGCCTTGATCGCCGCCGACAGCACGACCATCGCGAAGCCGGTCTGGACCCAGATCATGATGACCACCAGCAGGAAGTTGTTCAGCGGGAAGTCGAGGATCCAGTTGGGCGGGTGCTTCACGCCCAGCCAGAGGGCGATCTGCGTGAGCAGGCCGATCTGCGGGAGCGAGGGGTCGCGGGCATCGTAGACGAACTTCCAGATGATGCTCGCGCCGACGAACGAGATCGCCATCGGCATGAAGATCAGCGACTTGTAGACCGACTGGTTGCGCAGCCGGTCCACCAGCACGGCCATGGCCAGACCGAGCAGCGTGGCGAGGACCGGGGCCACGATGATCCAGAGGAGCGTGTTGGCCAGCACCTGGTGGATGGTGTCGGACGTGAAGGCCCACTGGAAGTTCTTCGCGCCGATGAAGCTCGTGCTGTCGTCGTTCTCCACGCTGAGCACGATCGTCCGGAGGGCCGGCAGCACGAGGCCGACGAGGAGCAGGAGGATCGCGGGCCCGAGGAACGCGACGATGGTCGCCGGCCGCGCCAGGCGGCCCGCGGCCCGGCCCGCCGCGAAGAAGATGATCAGCAGGACCGCGAAGAAGATCAGGACCGCCGCCACCACGTCCGCGAACTTGGTGAGCGAGTCGGTCAGCAGGGAATCGGCGTACAGGTGCGTCACGTCGGGCGGGTTCCTCGTTCAGCCGCGTCAGCGGCCGGGTGACGCGACCCGGCGGTGAACCGCCGGGTCGCGCCGGTGGCTCGCGCGATGCGAGCCGTCCGGTCGATCAGGAGGGCCAAGCCGCGTCGATGTCCTTCGCCACCTGGGCGATCGACTGGCCCTGCGCGAACCAGGCCGTCATCGACGTCCACTCCTGGCCCGCGCCGACCGCGGCGGGCATCAGGTCCGAGGCGTCGAAGCGGAACGTCGCCTTCTGGTCCGTGAGGTACTTGGCGGAAAGCTGGTCGATGGGGTCGGTGTAGACGCCCTTGTCCACGCCCTCGTTGGCGGACACCCAGCCCGGCGCCACCTTGATGCGGCTGGTCGCCCAGTCCGACGTGGAGAGGTAGTTCTGCACCGCCTGCACCTCAGGCCGGCTGGAGAACGCGGTCACGAACTCGCCGCCGCCCTCGACGCGGGTCGGGACGGACGTGCTGACCGAGGGCAGGTAGAACGCGTTGACGTCGCCGTCGGGGCCGACCTTGGTGCCCTGCGGCCACTGCGCCTCGTAGAAGGACGCCTGCTGCAGCATCCAGCACTTGCCAGTGAGGATCGGCGTGCCGGCGGACTGGAACGTGGTAGTCGCGATGGACTTCACGTCACCGAAGCCGCCGTTGACCCAGGCCGGGTTCAGCATCCAGTTGGCCACGGTCTGCATCGAGTCCATGATCTGCGGCGAGCTGAACTTGATCTCGTGGCTGACCCACTTGTCGTACACGTCGCCGCCGTACTTGCCGAGGACGACCTCCTCCAGCCAGTCGGTGGCGGGCCAGCCCGTCGCCGTGCCGGAGCCGATGCCGCCGCACCAGGGCTTGCCGTTGCCGGCATTCGCGATGGTGCCGCTCAGGCTCATCATGTCGGCCCACGTCGTCGGCACCTTGTACCCCGCCTGCGCGAAGGCCTTGGGCGAGTACCAGACCAGGGACTTCATGTTGGCGCTCATCGGCGCGGCGTAGAACGTGCCCTTCACCGTGCCGTAGCCCTTCCAGACGCTGCTCCACTTCGACTCGTTGCTCACCGTCTGCTGCGGCGGCTTGGCCACCTTGCCGGTCTTGACCATCTGCTGGAGCAGGCCCGGCTGCGGGATGATCGCGAAGTCGGGCGCGTTGCCGCCGGTCACGCGGACGGGGAGCTGGGACTCGAAGTCGTTCGAGCCCTCATAGGAGATCTTGATCCCCGTGCAGTTGCTGAAATCAGCCCACGACTTCTGCAGCGAGTCGGACTCGGGGCTGACGATCGAGGCAAACATGGTCACGGTGGTGCCGGAGTGACCCGCGTATGCCTGGTACTTGGCACAGGCGCCGGTGAGCGTCTGTGTCGTCCCGGTGCCGCCTCCACTCGAGGCGTTGCCGCAGGCGGCCAGGACGGACAGGGACGCGATGGCCGCTGCCAGCGTCCACCCCCTGCCACGACTTCGCCAGTTCATGCACTCTTCTCCCAATACAAAGTGTTCGAGGACGTCAGCGGCGTCCTGGCGGAGCCCCAGCCCCCGTGTGGAGCTTCATCGGGGTCCCAGCTTGGCAGGCGCCGCCCGGGCTGTCAAACGCCGGGTCCCCCAAGTATGGGGCGAAGCCGGCCGCCCCGGCGCCGGCCGCGCCGGCCCGGCCGCTAGGAGAGGTACGCGAGCGGGTTCTGGTACGCCCCGTTCAGCCGGATCTCGAAGTGCAGGTGCGGCCCCGTGGAGAAGCCGGTCGAGCCCTCGGCCCCGATCTGCTGGCCGCGCTGGACGGGCTGGTTCGCCGACACGGTGATCGCCGAGAGGTGCGCGTACAGCGTCGCGTAGCCGTTGCCGTGCGTGACGATCACGTAGTTGCCATAGCCGCCGCCCCAGCCGAAGTTCACCAGGGACACGACGCCGGCGTCGGCGGCCCCGACCGGGGTGCCGAACGGTGCCCCGATGTCGAGCCCGGAGTGGAAGTGCTTCGTGGGGCAGTTGGGGTCGAACGGCTCCGCCAGGAAGTCGGTGCAGCCGAACTGCTGGGTGATCGGGCCCCGCTCCGGCCACCCGAAGCGACCGGTGCCGCCCCCGAGGGTCCGGGCCTGGGCGTCGAACTGGGCCTGGAGCTGCGCGACCTGCGCGTCGATCTGGGCCTTCTGGGCCTCCGTCTGCTGGCGCTGGGCGTCGAGCTGGGCCGCGAGCTGGTCGAAGTAGGCGAGCGCCTGCTGCTGCGTCGCGGTGGTCTGCTGGACCTGAGCCTGCTGGTCCAGCTGCTGCTTGAGCATCGCCGCCTGCTGGTCGCGCTGCCCCTGCAGCTGCAGCTCGAGCCGCTTGATCTGGTCGCGCTGCTGGCGCAGGGAGTCCACCAGCTTCTGGTCGCTCTCGATGATGGTCTGCGCGGTGACGATCCGGTCCACCAGCTCGTTGAAGCTGCGCGACGTGACGAACAGCTCCATGTAGTCCGCCGTGCCGTGCTGGTCCAGCACCCGGATGCGCTTCGCGAGCAGGCCCTGGCGGACCTGGAGGTTCGCCTCCTGGCGCGTGATGTCGGCCTCGGTGGTCTGGATCTGGCCCTGGGTCGCCGCCAGCCGGGTCCGCGTCTGCGCGATCTTCGCCTGCTGGGCGACGATCTGGGCCTGGAGCTGGCCGACCACGGCCTGCGTCTGGGTCGCCTTCGTCTGGGCGTCGGCCAGGCTCTGCTGGATCCCCTGCAGCCGCTGGCCCGCGTCCGCCTGGCTCTGCTTCGCGTCCTGGAGCTGGCGGCACACCGTGTCGGCCGGCGCGCAGTCGGCCCCGGCCGCCGGGGCGGAGCCGACGCCGAAGAGCAGGGCGGTCGCCGCCCCGGCGAGGAGGAGGAGGAGCCCGAGCCGCATCACAGCGTCACGAACCGGCGGACGCTGACGTAGCCGCCCACCGCGCCGAGCAGGGCGCCGGCGAGGAGCAGGTCCTGGGCCAGCACGGGCACGAACCGCGGGTCGTAGGACAGCGGGAGGAAGAACAGCTCCGACTGGAACCGCTCGACGAACGGCCGGTACGCGGCCAGCAGCAGGCCGACCGCCAGCGACGCGGCGATCACGCCGGTCATCACTCCCTCGACCACGAACGGACCCCGCACGAACCACTCTGTGGCGCCGACCAGCTTCATGAGTTCGATCTCCTGCCTCCGGTGGTAGACGGCCGTGCGGATCGTGTTCATCACGATCACCACCGAGATGATCGTCAGGACGCCGAGCAGGCCCAGGCCGGCGACCGTGAGCCAGCTCGACAGCCGGAGCATGTTGGTGATGAAGTCGCCCCGGTAGTCGGTCGGATCGTTGTGGTCGGCGCCGCGCCACTGCCTGGCCACCGCGTCGATCTGCTTGACGTCGTCCAGATGGGCCACGCGGACCTCGATCTTGGCGGGGAGCGGGTTCCCCTCGATCTGCTGGATGAGCTGCTGGTTGCGCGGGTCGGACGAGAAGTTCCGCAGCTCCTCGTCCTTGCTGATGAAGCGCACGCTGACGACGTCGGGCCGCGCTCGCAGCTGGTTCTCGAAGTCGTACACGGTGGTGAGCGGCGTGTCGTCGGCGACGCTGATCGTCAGCACGCTCACGCGCTGCTGGTACGACTCCAGCACCTGCCCCAGCGCGTGCCCGAGCAGCAGGCTGATCCCGGCCAGCACCAGGATGAGGGCGATCGACACGACGGCGGCCACGCTGACAGCGAGGTTGCGCCAGAAGTTCTGCCAGGCGCTAGTGAACGCGAAGCGCGCTCGGCGCAGGAATTTCATCGTATGTCCCATACCGGTGGTCGCGGATGATCTGGCCGCGCTCGAGCGCGACGACGCGCCGGCGCATCGCGTCCACGATGTCGCGGTTGTGCGTGGCCATCAGGACGGTCACGCCCTCGGCGTTGATGCGCGACAGGATCTGCGTGACGTCCCACGCGTTCTCGGGGTCGAGATTGCCCGTCGGCTCGTCGGCGATGACCAGGCTCGGCCGGTGGACGAGGGCGCGCGCGATCGCCACGCGCTGCTGCTCGCCGCCCGACAGCTCGGTCGGGTAGTTGCGCGCCATGCCGCCCAGGCCGACCTTCTCCAGTGCGGCGTCCACCTCGTACGCGATCACCCGCCGCGACTCGCCGAGCGTCTCCAGCGCGAACGCCACGTTCTCGTGCACGGTCATCCGCGGCAGCAGCTTGAAGTCCTGGAAGACCAGGCCGACCTTGCGGCGGAAGTGCGGGAGACGGCCGCGGCGCAGGCTGCCGAGGTCCTCGCCGTGGACGACCAGCCGGCCCTGGGTCGGCCGCTCCTCGCGGATCAGCAGCCGGACGAGGCTGGACTTGCCCGCGCCGGACGCGCCGACGAGGAACAGGAAGTCGCCGTCGGGGACCCTCAGGCAGATGTCCCTGAGGGCGTCCGTCCCGTTGGCATACGTCTTCCAGACGTTCTGGAAACTGATGACCGATTGTTCACTGCACGTGGGTGCGATCACAGATGTGTTTGTCGAGAGACACAGCAACAGGAGATTGCCAGTGCCTCACGCTACCCCCGACCGGGCAGTCTAGCCAGGCCCACCCACCCTGTCAACCCACGATGGCTCAGTTGTGCTACAGCTGGCGACCCCGGCGCACGTACGCCACCCCGGCCAGCACGACCACGGCGAGCGCGGCCGCGCCCAGCGCCAGGAAGGGCGTCTCGGGCCGCGCCAGCAGGTCCAGCACGCCGGCCCGGCCGGCCGCGGCCGGGGCGGTGCCGTGGGCCGCGGGCGCCGTCTTCGGCCCCGGCGCGGGCGTGGCGGGCCCCTGCGGCTTGCCGCCGGCGTCGTGGTACGTCCACACCGCGACCGTGTGGTCGGTGGGCCGGAACGTCGCCACGACCAGCCCGGGCGGATCGTCGCCGGTGACCGCCAGCGCGGTCACCTCGGGCTGCGGCGGCGCCAGCGACGTGAAGTGGCCGCCGGCGTCGGACGACACCCAGAGGCCGCCGCTCGCGGAGCCGCCGCCGTCGCTGGCGACGTACAGCCGGTCGGCCCGCCGGGGCGCCACGGCCAGCGAGGTGACGTCGGTGGCGGACACCGCGCCGCCGGCCAGCTGCTGCCAGGTGGCGCCGCCGTCGCGGGTCGCGAAGAGGCCGGTGTTCGTGCCCATCAGCAGCGGCCGCGCGCCCGAGCCGGCAGCCGGGCCGCCGGCCAGCGCCGCCACCACGCTGCTGCCGCCGACCACGCCCCCCTGCCCCGTCGCGGGCATCGCGGCCCAGTTCTGGCCGCCGTCCGTGCTGCGGAACAGGGGCAGCGGCTCCGTGCCCTGCGTGGCGTCGCCGCCGGCGACCACCGTCGCCCGGGCGGCGGCGCTGGCGGGCAGGACGGCCAGAGCGCTGACGCGTACCTGGCCCAGGCCGGCGCTCTCCCACGCCCCGCCGTCGTGGCTGCGGAGGACCCCCTGGTCGCTGGCGGCCAGGGCGTCGCCGTTCGCGAAGGCGAACGCGCGCACCGTCCTGGCCTCGCCGCCCGGCTGCGGCTGCCAGGTCTGGCCGCGGTCGGTGCTGCGCAGGACGCCGCCGCCGCCCGTCCCGGCGAGCACCGCGCCCGACCGGCCGGGGTCGAACGCCAGGGACAGGACGGCGTGGCCGGCGCCCTTCCGGACGGCCCGCCACGAGGCGGCGCCGTCGGCGCTCAGGTAGATCGTGCCGCTGGCCGTGCCCGCCAGCGTCCGCCGGCCATCGGCCGGGTCCACCGCCAGGGCGAAGACCGGGCTGTTCAGCTTCTCGACGAAGGGGCCGGTGGGCGCCCAGGTGTTGTCGGGCCCGGCGGCCGCGGCCGTGAGGCCCGCCGCGACCACGCAGCAGGCGGCGGCGAGGACGCTCGCGACGCGCCGTGCCAGTGCGAGTGGCATTCGACGCCCGATTATGCGCCCGGCCGGCCCGGGCTAGGCGATGCGGCCCGAGAGCTGGGGCGGCTGCGAGGGCGCCGTGGCGCCGTCCGGGCCGCGCTCCACGGTGACGGCGAGCTGCCGGGTTCCCGCGAGGTCCTGGTTCAGCACCACGACCCTGGACCCCCGGGCGTCCGGGACGAAGACGGTGGCCGGCACCGCCTGGCCGGAGCCGGTGATCAGCCACAGCTCGTACACCTGACCCGGGGAGAGCGCCGGCAGGTCTTTGAAGTCGACCAGCGTCACGCCATCCGCCCTCAGCGTGACCGCGGTGGCCGAGACGCCGGCCATGCTGCCGGTGCCGTGCAGGGGGGCCCGGGAGACCTCGGAGGCGGGCGCCGGCCCGGCCGGCCCGAACGGGAGCTGCACGTGGGCCACGCCGGCGCCGAGGCCCGTCCCCAGGACGAACGCCAGCGCCGCCGCCGCGGCCAGACCCAGCGGCATGCCCCGGAACCGGGAGCTCCGCCGGGGCGAGCGGGGCAGCGGCGACCGCGAGCCGCGGCGCTGCTGCGGCGCGGCGTCCTGGCGGGCGGCGGCCACGGCGGCGAGCACGCGACCGTGGAGCCGGGCCGGCGGCTCGACCGGGTCGGGCTCCAGGGCCAGGGCGGCGGCGCCGCGGGCCAGGCCGGCGGCCAGCTCCCGGCAGCTCTCGCAGCCCTCCAGGTGGGCGAGGAGCTGCTCCCGCTCCTCGGGCGTCACCGACCCCAGGACCAGCGCGGGGACCAGGTTGGCCAGCTCGTCGTGCTCAATCGCCATCGATCAGTCCTCGGCCCTGCAGGTACGAGCACAGCTTCTCCAGACCCAGCCGGGTCCGGCCCTTGATCGTGCCCAGCGGCGCGTTCACCATCCGGGCGATCTCCTGCTGCGAGTAGCCGCCGTAGTACGCCAGCTCGAGCGCCTGCCGCTGCCCGCGGGGGAGCGCGTCCAGCGCGTCGCGGACCGCCTGCCGCTCCAGCGAGCGCGAGACCTCGCGCCACGGGTTGGAGCCCTCGCCCTCGGCGCGGACCTCGACCTGCAGCTCCAGCTCCTCCCGCTCGCGCCCGGAGCCGCGCAGGTTGTCGATGGCGCAGTTGCGCACCACGGTCAGCAGCCACGTGCGCAGGGAGCCGCGGTCGGCCGCGAAGGAGCCCACCCGCCGCCAGACCCTGACGAAGGCCTCCTGCACCACGTCCTCGGCGCGGGCGCGATCGCCCAGGATCCGAACGGCCAGGGAGAACGCCGGGCCGCCGTACCGCTGGTAGAGGACATCCATCGCATCGACCTCGCCGGCGCCGAGGGCAGCGGCGAGCTGGGTGTCGCTCAGCTCGCTCAGGTCCTTCCTTCCCGGCGTCATCCGCCCCTTCCTACGCCTGCCGAAGCGCAACCGGATCACTCCCTCGACGGACCGGACAGGAGTGATCCGGCGGCTCCCGGCCGCCCGTAGGAACGGGGCGACACCCGCTGGTACCGGCGGGAATCCCGCGACGAGGAGGAGCGCAACGTGGTCACAGCATGCCAGCCGGTGACCTGGGCATGAGCACGGGCGGTCCGATGGCCGGCGAGCACGGGGCCGCCATGGTGGCGCTGCTCTTCCTGCCGGTCGCCCTGATGGCGGCGCTGACGCTGGTCGAGGGCGCCGCCCGCTCGGGCTCGGCGGCGGCGGTCCGCCTCCGCCTGGCCCTCCTGGAGACGCCGGCGCCCGCTCGGCTGGCGCTGCTCGGGATGCTCGTCTCGGCCGCCGTCCACCTCGGCCTGGCGCCGGGGCACCTCGCCGAGGACCCGGCGCTCGGCGCGCTCTTCGTGCTCGACGGCGCGGCCCTCGCGGCCGTGGCCGCCTGGTCCCTGGTGCGGCCGCGCGCGGTCTGGCGCGTCGCCGGCGCCGTCCTGCTGCTGGCCGGGGTGCTCGCGTACGCCGGCTACGTGGTCACCGGCGCCGAGTCCGCGGATGCGGTCGGCGTCGCGACCAAGGTGGTCGAGCTGGCCGCCCTCGGCCTGCTCGCGCTGCCCGGCCGCCTGGCCGCCCCACTCCCATCTCGACACCTCGGAGGTCAGACTCGATGAACCTGTCGCGCGCGTACGCCACCGTCTTCGGCGTCGTCTACACGCTGGTCGGCGTGGTCGGCCTGCTGGTCGCGCCCACCCTGGCCACGGCCACGCTCATCGTCTTCCCGGTCAACGTGCTGCACAACGCGGTGCACCTGCTGGTCGGCGTCCTCGGCATCGCCGCCGTCGTGAGCAACCGCACGGTGGAGTACGCCCGGGCCATGGCCGTCGTGTTCGCGGTCCTCACGCTGGCCGGCTTCCTGCCGCAGCCGCTGCTGGGCCTGGTCCCGATCGGCGGCCTCGACATCGTGCTGCATGCGGCGACCGCCGTCCTGGCCGCGGCGGCCGGCTGGCTGTACCGGCCGCGCCCGACCGTCGCCGCGTAGATCCTCCTTTCCCCGGCAGGGCGGGCGGCGCCGTGCCGCTCGCCTCATCGGGCCCGCCCGCCGTGTCGATCGTCAAGTTGTGGTAGCCTGCGGCCGGCATCCACGTTCCGAAGGATGCGCGTTGCGGAGTCCTCGTCTTCTCGAACTGGGCCCTCGACGTCGGCCTGACGCATGGTTCGAGAGCTACAAATTACAGGAGACTCCAAGCTGCCCACCTTCGAGGAACTCGGCGTCGGCAAGCGCACGCTGGCGGCGCTTGGGCGCCGGGGCATCACCACACCCGTTCCGGTCCAGGCGGACGCCATTCCCAGTCTGCTGGCCGGTCGAGACGTCGTCATCGAGGCACCCACCGGGTCCGGAAAGACCCTGGCGTTCCTGCTCCCGGTCGTCGAGCGGCTGGCGCTGCCCGAGCCCGGCCCGCGAGCGCTGGTCGTGACGCCGGTGCGCGAGCTGGCCATGCAGGTGGACGCGGTCTACCGCGGCCTGGGTGCGCCCGGTCGCGTCGCCACTCTCTATGGAGGCGTGGGCTACGGCGCCCAGATGGCCGCGCTCCGCAAGCGGCCCGACATCGTCCTGGGGACGCCCGGCCGGCTCCAGGACATGATCGAGCGCGGGCTGCTCCGCCTGGATCGGATCCGGTACCTGGTCCTGGACGAGGCGGACGAGATGCTCGACTCCGGCTTCGCGCCCGCGGTCGAGCGCCTGCTCGCGCTGACCGATCAGCCGCAGATGGTCCTGGCCTCGGCGACGATGCCCGACTGGGTCGCGGCGATGATCCGCAAGCACCTGGTCGACCCGGTGCGCATCCGGGTCGCCGGCGAGACCAGCGAGCCGCGGCTGGAGCACGCGATGATCCGCGTGGCCCGCGAGGCCAAGCTCTCGACCCTCAGCCAGGTGCTGCGCCAGAACCGCGGCGTCATCGTCTTCGGCCGCACCAAGCACGGGGTGCGCAAGCTGGCCGCGTCCCTGCGCCAGCTCCGCCACGACGCGGTCGAGCTGCAGGGCAACATGTCCCAGTCGGCGCGCGACCAGGCGATGGCGCTGTTCCGGTCGGGCCGGAGCGGCGTGCTGGTGGCGACCAACGTGGCCGCCCGCGGGCTGGACATCAGCCACGTGGACCTGGTCGTGAACTACGACCTGCCCGACACGGCGGAGTCACTGACGCACCGGATCGGCCGCACGGCCCGGATGGGGAACGAGGGCCGGGCGCTCACCTTCCTGACGCCGGACGACGCCGTGGCGTGGCGCCGCCTGCGCGCCCGGGGCGGGCCCGACCTGCCCGAGCTGGACGTGGAGCACCTGCTCGGCGCCGGGGAGTGGCGGTACGCGCCGGCGCCGGCGCCGGCTGCGGCGCCCGTGGCTCCGGCGAGGCCCCGGCCGGCCGCCGCGGCCGCTCCGGCGCGGACCCGCCCGGGCCGCCCGCGGTACCGGAGCCGGCGCCCGCGCCGGGCGGCGTAGCGGGGGGATCCGCCCTTCAGGCCGACCCGGGTGCCGGGCGCGACGCGACCGCCCAGTGCTCGGCGATCCGGCCGTCCCGGACCCGGACGATGTCGATGCCGGTCAGCTCGAAAGGCTG
>Ga0070717_10001836_pt1 | contig 14833 bp, 13 predicted proteins | sample LARL113metaG_FD_71366 | JGI IMG/M metagenome (GOLD analysis project Ga0070717, IMG submission 71366) | Corn, switchgrass and miscanthus rhizosphere microbial communities from Kellogg Biological Station, Michigan, USA - LAR L11-3 metaG | ecosystem: Host-associated > Plants > Roots > Rhizosphere ... | reverse complement strand
CACCAAGCGCGGCGAGACTCCCGTGCATGTGATCGACATGGTCAGCGAAAGCGAGGCTGGCCTGGCCATCACCCCTGCGGATGAGGCCGCATATCGCAAGCTGGTCGCAGAAGCCGGAGCGCTGTTCGGCGCGCGACATTACCTGCACTACGATTTTCTTTACACCCTGAGCGACCAAGTCGTCGGGCGCGGACTGGAACATCACCAGTCGAGCGACAACGGCGTAGGCGAACAGACGCTCACCGATCCTGACCTGCATATGCTCGAAGCCGGACTGCTTCCGCACGAGTTCGTTCACTCATGGAATGGGAAGTATCGGCGGCCTGCAGGGTTGGCGACCCCGAATTATCAGGAGCCCATGCGCGGCGACCTGTTGTGGATCTATGAAGGGCTGACCGAATACCTCGGCGACGTGCTCACCGCGCGCTCGGGCCTGTGGACGCCGGAGCAATATCGCGAGGCGCTGGCGGAAACTGCGGCCATGCTCGACCATCGCGCGGGGCGTAGCTGGCGTCCATTGGAGGATACTGCACGATCAGTGCAGCTTCTGCGGCTGCTTGGCCCTCCCTGGCAGAGCTGGCGGCGCGGGCTTGATTACTATCCGGAACCTGAATTGATCTGGCTGGAAGTTGATACCACCATTCGGAAGCAGACGCATGGACAAAAATCGCTCGATGATTTCTGCCGTGGGTTTTATGGGCCTCCCAGCAGCCCGCCAAAGGTTGTGCCTTATACGTTTGATGACGTGGTGCGCGGGCTGAATGAAGTCGCGCCCTATGACTGGGCAAAGCTGCTGAACGAGCGGGTGAATAAGATCCAGCCGCGTGCGCCAATGGCAGGGATAGAGGGTGGAGGATGGCGGCTGGTATACAACGACAAGCCTAACCTATATGTCCACGCCGCAGAACAGCACAGAAAATTCCAGAATCAGTTTTATTCGCTCGGGTTCGAGGCACGCGGAGATGGCGAACTTGTCGACGTGATTCCCGGCTCACCCGCTTACGCGGCCGGCATCGGTCCGGGAATGAAAATTATCGCGATCAACGGCCGCTTATGGTCGAAAGACGTGCTCAAAGAGGCGGTGCGGGCATCGAAGGAAAACCAGAAACCGCTGGAGTTGTTGCTCGCAAACGCCGAGTTCGTGAAGAGTTACTCGGTGGATTATCACGGCGGATTGCAGAGCCCACACCTCGAGCGGACGCAAGGCGACGACTTGCTGGATGAGATTTTGAAGCCGCTGACCAAGTAGCCGGCTGCCGCGTCAAGCGACACATACGGCAATCAGCCAATGCCAAGCCCGAACCAGCTAAGTTTCTTTTGGATGAGCGTGTTAGCCTATGTCCGGTGCTCGGGCGGGCAATAGGCTTGGGGGGTCTGTTTCGAGCATCCAAATGCGACCGCATGTGGAAGAAACCTAAACCCGCGGCTCAGCCTCTAAGCTCATCAGACCAAAGGACATCAGAGCAGCAGCCTATCGGCGAGGGCACGCAACTTTCCGCCCGCGAGCGGGTTGATTCTAATGTGAGCAGCGTAGCCTTAGATCGCGGGTTGCTCGCAGTGGGCGTGCACCCTTCGGCGGCAGCGGTAGACGCCAGTGGTCTATCCGACGCCGAGATGATGTTGCGGGTCAAGGCGGGAGACGATTCCGCGTTCGACTACCTGGTGCAAAAATATCGCCGTCCGATGATCAGCTTCATGTACCGGATGGCGCATAATCCGGCGGCGGCGGAAGATTTGGCCCAGGAAGTTTTCCTGCGGGTTTATCGCTCGCGGACGAACTACGAGCCGAGCGCGAAGTTCAGCACCTGGTTGTATCGGATCGCGACTAATTTGGGTGTAAATTATGCCCGTGATACTCGGCATGAGCGTCCAGAGAACATAACCAACCTGGACGAAGCGAACGAAGATACGGGACAGACTCCGGACCTGGCCGACAAAACGCCGAATGTGGAGGAAGAGATCCTGCGGCGTGAGCGGCTGACGGCAATTCGACAGAAAGTTGAAGCGCTGCCGGAACGGCAGAAAATGGCGGTGCTGATGCACAAATATCAGCAGATGGATTATCGCCAGATTGCAGACGTATTGAAGTTGAGTGAATCAGCCACCAAGTCGCTGCTGTTCCGCGCCTACGAAACGTTGCGGACGCAGCTGAAAGAATTTGTGTAGAAAAACCCGCCGGGCAGCAGTGTCCGGCCCACACGATTTAGGCGAAGGGAAAGACCATGAAGTGCAATGAAATTCGCGAAATGCTTCCGGACCTGGCCGCCGGACTAATGCCGTCCGCGACTGCGTCTGACGTCAACGATCACGTGAAAGGCTGCGCTGGCTGCGCCACCACGCTGAACGAGTTTCGCCAGACTATGGCACTGCTCGATGAGTGGCAGGCTCCTGAGCCGTCGCCATATTTTGACGTACGGCTGAAGGCGCGTTTGCGCGAGGAGTCTGCCAAACAACCGCAGAGTTGGTTGGCGTGGTTTCGGCGGCCGGCTCTCGCAGTTTCGCTGGCTGTGATTTTGGTTGCTGGCACAACGTTCGTAGTTGAGCACAAAAAGAAGGTTGTACCCGTGCAGCTCGGCGAAATGACGCCTGGCACCGCGGTGGGTGATTTGCAAATGCTCGACAAAGACCATGATTTTCTTTCCGATTCCGATCCGGATTCGGCGGCCAGCCTGCTCGATGATTTGCAAGTTCAGCAGGACGTAAACGCGAACCAATAAGCTGGCTTGGTGCGGGAGCAGTAAAGATTTTCCGGGGATGTAGGGCATGAAGGTACGAGCACAAATCGGCAGATGGCTGGGGAGCACAGGTTTATTGCTGGCGCTCGCTCTCCCGCTCTCGTTGGCGCAGAACCGGCGCGACCAGCAACGCCCAGCGCCGCAGACCGGGCATCAGCAGAGCCAGCCTTCGTATGCACAGCCCCGGGCCCAGCGTCCGGAACGAGCGCAGCCGAGGCAGCAGTACCCCTCACCACGCTCACAATCCCGGCCCGCGCCGCAACCTCAATCCCGGCCCGCACCTGCTCCACGCGAGAACAATGCTTATCGGCCGCCGAGCCAGGGACATCATTTTGGACAGTGGCTCAATCAGCACCGCGACCAGCCCGTGGATCAGCAGCGGCGGGCACTGCAAAGCGATCCGCACTTCCAGCAGTTGCCGCCCGACCGAAAGCAGCGCTTTGAGCAGCGCCTGCAAAACTTCAACAGCCTGCCTCCGGACCGGCAGCAGCAAGTGCTGCGCCGCGGAGAGGTGTGGGAGCACCTGAAGCCGCAACAAAGGCAGGAGTTCCGCAACTTCTCCGCACAGTACAACGGTCTCCCACCGGAGCGCCGTCAGGCAGTCAAGAATGCGATTCAGACGCTGCGCGCAATGCCGCCTGAGGCACGCCAGCGCGAGTTGCAGTCGGGGCGTTTCAACCAGTTCTCACCGCAGGAGCGGCAGATGCTGAATGACGCTTCGACCCTGCCGCTCGCGCCGGCCCAACCGAACGGCAACCAGCCTGAGACGCCGACGACCGGCCCGCAACGGTATGTGCCACGACCTCCACGTTAAATTCATGTAGGAGCCGGGGCCGCTGGCCAATGCCTCTGAGGAACCTGTAAAATTTCACAAACTGGTCGGAGTTGGCTGCCACTACCGGAATCGACAAAATGTCGAGCCTCCTGAAAGCCCGCATTGCTTTCGTCATTGCCATCGGACTTCTGCTGGCATGCGCGCTCATCGTCTATGGAACAGACCGAGGATTCCTCGCTAACGTTCAACTTGTTCATCACACCCAGCATGTCGAAGTGCTGCTCGGTGAAACCGAGTCGGTGATTGCTTCGGCCGCCCGCGCGAGGATCACATATGTCCTCACCGGCGACCCGCAGGCGCTGGCGACTTATGAAGAATCGGTGTCCAAGATTCACAGCCAGCTTGCAGAGCTTCGACGTAGCACTAGCGACAATCCTGTGCAGCAGGCCAACTGCGACGAGCTCGAAAAGCTGGTTAACGACCGCATTCAGCTGTGGGAGAAGTCTGTCGCGATAAAAAAATCTGACATTCCCACGCCTGCCGGACAGCCCGACCTCACTCGCCAGAGCGTCGCCTTTGCGGACGAGACCATCATCGTGATACAACGCATGCGCGCCGAGGAGTCACGCCTGCTGCAGCGCCGGCAAGTTGAACTCACCACCAGTTACTTTTTGGCGCGAGTGATTCGGATTGTCAGCTTTCTCACCGCGGTATTGCTTCTGTTCTGGCATTACCGCTTGATTAGAGAGGAGCTGCTGGCTCGCGAACAGGCCGAGCGGGAATCGCTTGCAGCAGCCAGTCTCGCCAATGAAGCCGAACGTCGGGCCCACGAGTCTGAAAAGGCCGCGGTTGAAAGCGATGAATCCGCCCGCCACTTGAGCGCAAGGCTGCTTCAGTTGCAAGACGAAGAGCGACGCAGATTAGCCCGCGACCTGCACGACAGCACCGGCCAGTTTTTGGCGGCGGCAAAGATGACGCTCTCGTCGGTTTCCATCGGGCACGAACATGACCCGAGATATGCCGAATGCATGCGGCTCCTGGACCGCTCTCTGCAGGAGGTACGCACCATTTCTCACCTGCTTCACCCGTCCGGACTGGAAGAGGCGGGTTTTCCGGCTGCGGCCAGGTGGTACTCCGAAGAGTTCGCGAAGCGTAGCGGAATCAAATTGAAAGTAGATGTCCCAGACCTGAAACAACGCTTGCCACGAGAGATGGAAATAACCCTCTTCCGCATTCTGCAAGAGGGCCTGGGAAACATTCACCGCCACTCCAAGAGCACCTCTGCAGAGATAACTTTTCAGCCTGGCGCCCGTGAGGTCTTACTTGCTATCACCGACAGCGGCGTCGGTATCCCAGAAGAGCAACTTGACCGCTTCCGGTTATATGGCAGCTCGGGAGTAGGCTTGGCGGCAATGAGAGAGCGAGTGCACGAGCTTCATGGACACTTCGAGGTCCATTCCAATGGCAACGGTACTTCCCTGCGGGTTACGATACCGATCCCACAACAACATGTATCGGTGGCGGGCGATTGAGGCAGTTCAGAATCTAGGGAACGGCGGGGCTCACTGGGTTGTCATTATGTAACGCCAGCGCCCAGCCTGCAAGAATGCCGCCGGCAGCCAAGGCTCCTATCTCCTCGCGACTCTGGGTAATAAGAGGGCCCTTTGCCGCAGTCGGAGCGCCGTTGCTTTTTGCAAGTAGACCGCAGTTTGCCGCGTCCTCGCGAGAGATCTGCTGCCCTTCCCTAACCGTTGTCGTGGTCGGGCCGCAGCTTACGGTAATGGGGTTCTTGCGGGCCATGATGCCGATGCCACCGTTAGTGCGCGTGACGTAAAACTCCGTCCAGCCGCCCGCGGCCGGTGTGATTTTGAAATCGCGGGCGAACACGCTGACGCCCTTCCCGGTTGCCACAGAAATATTCCCACGGTCGAGCGCGAAGCCGTCGGCGCGATAGCGAACGATGGAGTTCGACTCGATCACTATCGAGGAGCCGGGCGCATTTATGTTGGCAGCGCCGTTTTCTTTGGTCTGGATCACATCGCCGCCGCTCACCGCTGAGGAGTTCGAAACCTGTGCGCCGTTCAGATAAACGGAACCAGTCCCAAAGAGGACTGCAGTGCCGGCTTCCTGAGCACATAGGGCAGCCGAGGTAAGCAGCACTGCGAACCAGACCACGGCCTTTGATACTTGCACGGCGCGAGCTCCTTAACGCACATAAGTGCGCTTACTTTGATCGTATTGATTGCTATCTGCCACGGTCAACGGGCTTTTGCCCCTGAACCGGAAAGGTAAACGTTTAGTGCCAGCGGTCAACCGCTTCCCACCACATCAGGCGCAGCCATTCGCCAAAATTCATCTTTGCCCACTGCCGCTGCTGCCACCAGGAGGCGCCGAATTGCTGGGGGTCGTAGGCTGGTGTAACGAAAAACTGGTATCCCTTCAATTGGTGCTGAAAAATGCTACGCGCTCGCCGCGTGTGATAGTCGGAGGTCACGAGCAGAATTCGTCGGATCGCGGAGTGGGATAAACAGCGAGCCACATCTTGAGTTTCACCCTTTGTTGAAAGGCCTACAACCGGGCATATCTCAATCAACGAACTCTGCGGGGCCTTGGCAACGTAAGACTTGGCGATCTCAATCAGGCTTCGATCGTACACAACGTCACTCACAGGGACATCAATCAGCATTTTCGGGGCGTAATTCTGAGATAAGAGCTGCAGGCCACGAGCCGGACGACGGTTCGTTTCCCCCGCCAGCACGACGATAACATCTGCCTGCTCTAAGTCGTTCAGCACCAGAAACCTACCCGAGGTCGTGCTAAGAATCAGAATCGACAGGAGAATCGCAATCAGCGCAACGCGGAGTTTTCGCACTTTTGTGCCCTTTCCTGGAACTCAAACAGAGACACCGAGGTAACCCGGCGAAGCCAAATTTCCGCGTCAGCTGCGATCAAAATCTGGGAAGCTAGAGGTTTGCTATACCCCGGGGGAAAAGCATCCTCATGCTAGAATCGGAGCTAATTCCTTTCAAATTATGAGCAGCCAATCGGTTTCTGCCACCCGTTTTTCTGAGTTGAAGAGCAAGATCGAGCAACGCCAGGCAAAGGTTGCAATCATCGGTCTCGGCTATGTCGGCCTTCCTCTTGCACTTCTATACAGCGAGCAAAACTTTCCGGTCACAGGGTTCGATATTGATCCGCGAAAAGTCTCTGCTCTGAACTCCGGCGGGACGTATATTTTCCGCATTACTGCACCGGAGATCCAGCAGGCCCGCAAGCAGGGCTTTTCCGCTACAGCCGATTATTCTCAGCTTGAGGACATGGACGCGATAATCATCTGTGTTCCCACGCCGCTGAATGAATATCACGAGCCCGATCTAAGTTACATCACGGGAACGGCGGGGTCGATCGCACCGCATTTGCAGCCCGGCCAACTGGTAATCCTCGAAAGCACGACCTACCCCGGTACCACTGAAGAGGTGCTGATCCCGATCCTCGAAAAGGGCAATAAACAAGGCCTGAAAGCCTCACGTGGGGCGGAAACCAATGGCAAATCATTTTTTGTTGCGTTTTCTCCTGAGCGCGAAGACCCGGGCAATCAGACAGTCGCGCGGAGGGACATCCCGAAAGTGATTGGCGGTCTGGACGAGCAAGCGTCGGAGCTGGCCTGCGGACTCTATGGCGCAATCTTCAACCGTACAGTGCGCGTCTCTTCACCGGCAGCAGCGGAAATGACGAAGTTGCTGGAGAACATTTATCGCTGTGTGAATATCGCCCTGGTGAATGAGCTCAAATTGCTCTCGCTGCGGATGGGTCTGGACATTTGGGAAGTCATTGAGGCGGCGGCCACCAAACCTTTTGGATTTCATCCGTTTTATCCCGGTCCAGGACTTGGCGGCCACTGCATTCCTGTGGACCCGTTCTACCTCTCGTGGAAGGCGAAGGAATGGGATTTTCGCACGCGCTTTATCGAGCTTGCCGGCGAGATCAACACCAACATGCCTTATCACGTGCTGGAATCGGTTGTGCGGGCGCTCAATCAGCACAGAAAGGCGCTGAACGGGTCGAAGGTCCTAGTGCTGGGAGTAGCGTATAAAAGGGACATTGATGATTTGCGGGAATCCCCGGCGCTAACAATTATTGAATTGCTGCAAAAGGAAGGCGCGAAGGTCAGCTACAACGATCCCTACTTCCCAGAAGTTGGCCGAGGCCGCAAATACGACTTGCAAATGAAGTGCGCTCCGCTCGAAAACCTCGGGCAATATGACTGCGTACTCATCGTCACCGATCACTCCGACTATGACTACCAGCGCATTGTGCGCGAATCAGAGCTGGTGGTTGATACACGCAATGCCACACGCGGCATCAGCAGTGCCAAAATCGTGCGTTGCTGACGTGAGGATCGCGGCGGGAAAGCTCTTAGCGGCGTAGCGAGCTGCCCTGAGTCAAAGGCGTCTTTTTCTTATTGGTACTGATCAACTTGACGGTGCCAATCACAATGACGAGGATTACTGCAATCATCACCGCGTACTCGGCAAGGTCCTGGCCTTTTTCCCACAGCCAAAACTGACGAAGGGTGCGCCGCATTCGGATAGGTCTTGCTGCGGGTTGTGCCAAGCACACAACCCGCTCATTCAACCTGGGATGACTCTATGGTTCTGCCCAGGATCGCACAATGGCCCAAAAGTGCCATCAATTCAGGGGTTTAAAAGGCAATGACTGATTCACTGCGAACAGGGCCAATTCCAGACGTGTGGAGACCCCGAGCTTGTCGAAGATATTGCTCAGGTGATGCTTAACTGTGTCTTCGCTGATTTTGAAATGCTCGGCAACTTCTTTGTTCGCGTAGCCTGCTACCACCGCAGAGATGATCTCGAGCTCTCTCGGAGTAAGCCCGTACCGCTTGCGTCGCGAGGCGGTGGCGGAGGAATCGATCAAACTTCTCAGGTACTGCACCAGGTTGGAGACGCTTTCCCGCCCGACCCAATACTCGCCGTGCATCACCGCGCGAATACTCTTCAGCAGAATCTGGGTTGCGGAGTCCTTGAGTACTACGCCCCTTGCGCCCAGCTGCAGCGCCTCGACGATTTGTTCTTTCTCTGCAGCCGCAGTCAGCAGAATCACTCGTACAGGGAAGCCGTCTGTGCCGATTTCACGCAACGCTTCCAAGCCGGGGCGCCGAGGCATGGCAAGATCCAGCAGCAAAATTTCCGGACGTAATTTCCGGACGAGTTCTACCGCCTCGATACCGTCGCAAGCTTCTCCAATGACTTTGAGGTCAGATTCCGATTCCAGCAGACGTTTCAGCCCATCGCGGAAAATCGGGTGGTCATCGGCAATCAAAATTCGTACTGAAGTTGTCATACGCCCGATAATGCTGCCTGCAGCTCTGGAACCCGCACTTCGATGCGCGCACCGCGGCCAGGTTTGGAGTCTATCGTGAGTTCACCTTGAATCAGGCGCACGCGTTCGCGAATGATGGCCGGCGCACGCCCGGCTGAATCGAGCTCGAACTGCGAGACCCGCCCGCTGAAGGGAAAGCCCACCCCGTCATCTTCGATGATCAGTTCCCAAATTCCATTTGTTTCGAGCAATTGCACCACTACCTGCTTGGCGCCACTGTGCTTTCGAACGTTGACCAAAGCTTCTTGTGCAATGCGTGCAAGTTCCCGGCAGATGGGTTCGGGCAGCGAGAGTTCGGCGTCGTCCATAAGAAAACGGCCGCCAATCCCAGTCTCTCGCTGAAATCTCTGTACTGCGTCGCGCAGAAAACCAGGGAGCTTGCGGGCGTCAACTTCTGAGGATTTCATCTGCTGCATGAGCTCACGCAGTTTTAACACTTCTTCACGAAGCAACTGCTGAATTCGATCCAGCTCTCCCCTCAAAGGACCGGCCAGCTGGTTGCGGCGCAAGACATCCACCTGCATCTCGACTCCGATCAACGACTGCACCGCACCATCGTGCAATTCGCGCACTAGCCTGGCACGTTCGAGCGCTCCTGCTTTGCGTCGCAACCTTCTCAGTAGATATACGTTGTAAATGGCTGGACCGATCTGCCGAACCAGATTGTGGAGAAACATCAGTTCTTCTTCTGGATTGCTCACCGCGACCGGCTCCAGCAGAAAAATCCTGCCTGACAGTTCCGGGCCGAAGGAATACGAAACACTGATGAAGCGAGTGCACGAGTGCAGATCAAAAATGCGCCGCAGTGAAGTATCGCCACGCACAAGAACAAAGTGGTCCGAACTTAAACTGAGGACGTCACAGGTCGGAGTTCCACCTTTTTGTTGAGCGGTCGCGTAACAGCTGGACCAGGGACCGTCCCCAAGATAGGTTTCAAATCCATCTGGCCTCGATTCCACCCACTCTAATTCCGGTAAGTTCCCGTTCGGCTCAACTATCCCGACCCATACTTTCTGAGTTCCGCGTTCCCGCGATACGATCAGAGCCTGCGCCGCTCCATACAGCTTCAGTAGCTCGCCGACCATCTGTGACAAATTTCCAGTCAGGCCCGCGTCCATCCGGATCATTGCCAATAAACTGGCGGCCTGGTCCTTTTCCGCCCGCAGCTTTTTCTGCTGATCTGCCAGATACCCGAGCAGCAGCCCCATCACGACCAGATAGATGGAGCGCATGAACAGACGCTTGGGTTCGAAATCTGCCGCGTCGGCGCCGAGCGTTGGTAAATGAATACGCGACAGCCAGAGATTGAGCGAGTCGATCGCACCTGATCGAAACGCTAGACTGTCCACCCACAGCAGCGAAACTGAAGCAATCGAGGTTATAACTGTTTCCCATAAACCCCAGCGATACGCAGCTGCCGCGATTACAAATAAGAAAAACAGAAAAAATGGATTGCTTTGTCCGGTCGTGAATAGCGATATCACACCCGGCAAGACCACATCAGCGGAGTGGACCAGCAGGAGAAACGGCACCGTAGTCTGCTGGCGCGAACGTAACAGGAACGTAATTACGAGCCCGTGAATGACGTAAAAATCCAGAAGCGCGTATCCCCAGATGGAGCGTATCTGCCCCGGGTCCATCCAGGCTGCGAGTAGGGCGGAGCCGGTCAGGAACAAACGCGCGGTGGCCAGCCAGCGCTCTGTCCGGCGAGCTTCCTCCGCAGTAAACGGCGCGCGGCTTCTCCATAAGGAACGAGGGCGCAGCCGTTGCAACGGAATTCTGGTAAAAGCACCCAAGGTAATTCTGGGAATCGATAGTATTAACTTATAAGGTATAGGGCAAGCGCAACCCTGTCATTACCTGGCCCTCAGCCCGGGCCCTCAGTATCAAGATCCATAATATCTTCGCGATGCACCGGATGACCGACGTAACTCCTTGTGTGCCAAGGGATGGTCTAAAATCTCAGCACCATTTCCATGTCTAGGCAATCGCGATGGTGGGCGCTGGTGTTGTTGTGTCTGGTGTTAGGCCAGATTCTTGCGTCTCTCATCGTTTCACCGCGCAGCTTTGCCCTGGCCGCGCTCAGTGATCTGCTGCAGTGTGGACTTCTGCTCTGTGCCGCGATCGCCTGCGTCCTGAATATTCCCAGAACCACTGGACGGTCACGGCTGTTCTGGCTGCTGATGGGCCTGGGACTGGCTTCCTGGCTGATCTACCAGGTGCTTTGGACATACATCGAAGTAGTGCAAAAGCGTGAGGTGCCAAGCCTATTTGCGGGCGACGTAATATTGTTTTTGCATCTCGTGCCAATGATGGCTGCCGTCGCTTTGCAGCCAAATGTGCGGCAGGATGAACGAGAACTACGAGTCGGCTCGCTGGATTTCGCGTTACTGTTGTTGTGGTGGGTCTTTCTTTATTTTTACAGCATTGTTCCCTGGCAGTACGTCTACAGCAACGAAGCTGCCTACGGGCACAACTTAAACCAGGCATATCTCGCCGAGAAAATTGCCTTCCTGGCCGGAGTAGCGCTCCTTTGGTGGCGGAGTTCGGGCCCTTGGAAAACCATCTACGCCCACTGGTTCGGGGCCAGTTTTCTCTATTCCACTAGTTCCTACGTGGCAAATTGGGCCCTGAACCGCAATGCCTACTACTCAGGCAGCCTCTACGATCTTCCGCTCGTGGTTTCAATGGCGTGGATGACGGTACCTGGTCTGCGCGCGCTAAAGATGTCGGCGGAACAGGTAGCCGCGAAGAAGGCTACGCTGCGCGGGGTATGGGCGGCGCGACTGGGAATGATTGCCGTGTTTTCACTGCCACTGTTCGCTTACGTCTCGATTTTCGACAGCTCAGCACCGGTTGAAATTCGCAAATTCCGGCTTGTATTGACGCTTGGCGCCATTGTGCTGATGGGCGGGTTGGTTTTCTTGAAACAGCATTTGCTGGATATCCAGTTAATTCAGTTGCTGCGCTCTTCACGCCAGTCATTCCAGGATTTGCAAGTGTTGCAGGCCCAGCTTGTGCAGTCGGAAAAACTAGCCTCGCTTGGCCACCTGGTGGGTGGAGCGGCGCACGAACTGAATAATCCGTTGACCGCCCTGCTCGGCTATTCTGATCTGCTGACTGCGACCGAACTCGCGCCACAACAGCGAGCGCTCGCCGAAAAGATCTCTCATCAGGCCAAACGCATTCGAGCTTTGGTGGCCAGCCTGCTCAGCTTTGCCAAGCAGGCGCCCACTGCTAAATCCCACCTGGATGTGAATGTCATAGTCGACACCGCCCTGAAAATCTGCCAGCCACAATTACGTTCTGCAGCTGTGCAGTGCACCACGGAGCTGGCGACATCTGTTCCCGCAGTGGTGGGCGATTCGAACCAGTTGCTGCAGGTTTTCTCGCAAATCATCAATAATGCCGCCAACGCAATGGAAGAACAGCATGGCGGAGCGCTGACCATCAGAACCGCCGCAGTCGCTCAGACGGTTACAGTCGAGTTCTCGGATAATGGACCCGGGATGGACAATCCTGCCAGAGTGTTCGATCCCTTCTACACCACGCGCCCTGTCGGGCAAGGCATGGGCCTGGGCCTCAGCATGTGTTACGGAATCATTCAGGAACATGGCGGGAAGATCTCGTGCCGGAACCGTGAGGAGGGCGGGGCCAGCTTCGTCGTCGAATTCCCCGCTGCTAACGCGACACCCACTGTAAATCTCCAGGCACAAGCGCACGGAGCATAAGAATCAGCTACGATTCTGAATCTCCTTGAGCACGGGAATCGTCTAGTACTTTATCCCCTGTGCCCACATCCTCACCTCATCCATCGCGTTTCATGCTGGCCTTCAATTTCGGCCTGGTGTACCTGTTCTGGGGATCGACCTATCTCGGCATCGATATCGCGGTGGAGAAAATTCCACCGCCGCTGATGTGCGGCGTGCGCTTCAGTATCGCGGGCGTGATCATGTTGCTTTACTGCCTGGCGCGGGGTCAAAAGATTGGTTATAGCGCCCGCGAGCTTTTACACCTGGCCATCGTCGGTAATCTTCTGCTGATGGGCGGCAATCTGACGCTGGCATTCTCGGAGCGGCATATTCCGAGTGGCTTGGCTGCTCTGCTGGTGGCCAGCATTCCACTCTGGTTTGTCTTGCTGGACTCGCTAATGATTGGACATCATCGACTTTCAAAGCGCGGATTTGCCGGCTTGGTGCTTGGTTTTGCGGGGACCTCCGTCCTGTTGCTGCCGAAACTCACCAACACCACCCCCGCGGGTAGCAAACAACTGCTGTGGTCGGTCGCGTTGTTGGGTGGCTCGTTAAGTTGGGCGTTCGGCTCGGTGCTGGCCAAAAAGTGGGCGTCAGGCCCGCCGACTCCCGCCGGCACTGCCTGGCAGATGGTCTTTGCCGGAGTGGGAAATCTTATTTTCGCGCTGATACGCAATGACTTTGCGCATACCACCTGGACCGCCCGAGGCATTGGCGCGGTCGCGTATCTGGTTGTGGGCGGGTCGCTGATCGGCTACACGGCGTACATATACATCCTGGGCCACGCGCCCACTGCGAAGGTTTCCACTTACGCTTACGTGAATCCAGTGGTAGCAGTCTTTCTTGGATGGATGGTGTTGCATGAGACGGTGGACGTCTACATTCTCGCAGGAAGCGTGATCATCATCGCCGCAGTGATACTCGTCACCAGTGAAGGTCTAATGAAAAAGAAAGCGGAACGGTTGGAAATGGCCAGCACCGCCGCCGACTGACGCTCGCTTGAATTATCTCGTTTAATTGGCCGAGAGTGCTATCCCCTCAATTCAAAATCTCGAGTGATCCTGATCACACGGCTATGTGACCGCGAGCATAGCGGATGTTCTCAAGAAGCTAAGAACATTGTGACACTTAGAATTGCATCCAGCTTCGTGGATCGGCCAGGAATTCCGCCAAGGGAGGTGCCAATGGCCGGACGAAATTGCCAACATCCTCGCAGGACAACAGGCATGCTGCAGTGTGATTTGTCTCGACCTTCAGCGGAAGGCTCCGCTTATTCAACCCGGCTCAGTGTGGGCATTTGCGAAGACTGCGGAGACATTCAGTTGTACTGCGAATCCCACAAAACTGTCTGCAACTGGCTGGCGAATTACAAAACGAAAAACGAATCGGCCTGAATTATCGGCGCGTACGGTACGTTCCGCGCACACCGCATTTCTTCGAGTGCTGAGAGCAGGATGCCGCTTAGGAGTGGACGAGTTTCTCGAGGGCGGCCTTGTTGCGGATGACCAGAGTGGACCCTTTGGTCTGCACCAGTTGTTTCTTCTTGAAATCGGAAAACAGACGGCTGACTGTTTCGCGCGTGGTGCCGATCATTTCGGCGATTTCTTCGTGTGTGAGTGTCAGCCGGATCTGATTACCGTTGATCTTCTCCGACTCCCAGGAAAGCAGCAATTTGGCGAATTTCTCCGCCGGCGATGACGCCAAACCCAATGTGCGGATTTCCTCATAGGCAACGTAATAATTACGGCTTAACTGCTCGGCAATACGCAGAGCGACTTCGCCGTTCTCGCGCAGAAATTGCAGCAGAGACTCCCTGGAGATGAAATTCGCCTGCCCTGGCTCAACCATCTCGGCCGTGACTTCATAGGGATGATTTGAAATAGTCGCGTTCAACCCAAGAACGTCTCCGGGCGAGGAAAGCTTGGTAATGATGGTTTTTCCTTCGCTCGACGAGGTAGAAAGCTTGGCTTTGCCTGTACACAGGACGAAAACCCCCCGTGGCCGCTGGCCTTCGATGAACAACACCGCTGATTTCGGGTAAACCGCGGTCGATTTGATGTCATTCAGCTTTTGAACGACTGGGAGCGGCAGATTGCAGAAAAGGTGTTCCTCGCGAATCGGGCAGGCGACACAGTCGTCGAGGATGTTTAAACCGTAGGGGGAACGCATGT
>Ga0070717_10001835_pt1 | contig 14838 bp, 9 predicted proteins | sample LARL113metaG_FD_71366 | JGI IMG/M metagenome (GOLD analysis project Ga0070717, IMG submission 71366) | Corn, switchgrass and miscanthus rhizosphere microbial communities from Kellogg Biological Station, Michigan, USA - LAR L11-3 metaG | ecosystem: Host-associated > Plants > Roots > Rhizosphere ... | reverse complement strand
ATGTCGCGTCAGTAGCTGCACCTCTCGCGCGCCGTCCGAGAAAACTCAGGCGAGGCAAGTGGAACGCTGAAGGCCGGACCAGCGTGCCAACCCTCGTCCGTCTAGTGGTCTTAGCTACGGTCTACTCCGCTGCTCTCGTGCAAGCTCGACAGAACTCCGTTCCCCACGTTTCTTCGGATGCCGCGTCAATCGTGGGCGTACAGACCTTCGCTGCCCACTGCGCAAGTTGCCATGGTCTCGACGGCCATGGCGGCGAACGCGCGCCCGATATCGCTGGCAGGCGGGATGTCCAAAAATTATCGGATCCTGCACTCCTGCGAATCGTTCGAGAGGGGGTGCCCGGAACCGGTATGCCCGCCTTTCGCTCACTCGGCAATTCAAAGATTCAAGCTCTGGTGCAGCACCTTCGTAATTTACAAGGCAGCGGCGCGATCTCTGTGTTACATGGATCACCCGACGCCGGCAAAGCCCTCTTTTTCGGGAAAGCCGCATGCGCCGACTGCCACATGGTGAACGGTACGGGTGGATACATCGCCTCGGACCTGTCGAGCTATGGGCGTACACAGTCCTCGGAGGAAGTTCGCAGCGTGCTCACGAACCCCAACAAAAACCTGGACCAACGCACGAAAACAGTTGTCGCGACGACGCTTGATGGTCGCACTTTCACCGGTATCGCCCGCAATGAAGATAACTTCTCATTACAACTTCAAACCTTGGACGGTGCCTTCCATTCTTTCGAGAAATCGAATCTGCAAAGCGTCGAACATCGACCGGAATCCTTGATGCCTGACTACGGCTCAAGGCTAAGCCGCCAGGAACTCGATGACCTTGTCAGTTACTTGATGAGCCTCGGCCACAATACTCAGCCTAAGGTCGAGGCTGGAAGGAAGAATACGAAGCGCGTGAATACAGATTCACACCATTGAGATCCGATCTACTCAGGAGGAAGGAGGATCTTGTGAAACGATTTATCCGACCCGCAATCATTTCTATCGTCATAGTTTTGCTCGGTTGGTGTTTCCTGATTCGGGTCCGTGCTGCTCCTTCACGGCGCTTCGAGTTGCGCGCTGAGTCGCCCGAATTTTGGGAGTTGCTCGACCGCAAGGCCCAGATCACGCGGGTAGCGAGCGGTTTTGGTTTTACCGAAGGGCCAGTGTGGGATCCCACGGGCTTTATCTATGTTAGCGATGAAGAGCAGAACAAGATTTATCGCTTGCACATGGACGGGCGTAAAGAAGAAGTTATCTCACTTGGTGATCCGGATGGAAATACGTATGACCGGAAACATCGGTTAATCGATTGTGCCAGCGTGTTGCGCGCTATCATCGAGGTAACTCCGGATGGGCACTACACAGTGCTGGCAGACAAGTACGAAGGCAAGAAGTTCAACAGTCCCAATGATGTGATTATCGGAACCGACGGCGCGATCTACTTCACCGATCCCACGCTTGATTTGGTGAAGGGAGAAAAGCAGGAGATTCCCTTTCAGGGCGTGTATCAACTCGATGCACAAGGCGGCGTTCGTTTGTTGACCAAAGACCTGACTCAGCCCAACGGTTTGGCGTTTTCTCCCGATGGCAAGCACTTCTATGTGGATGACAGCGCAGAGAAGAATATCCGTATGTATGACGTCACCCCTGACGGAAGTCTCACCAATGGCCGTATTTTCGGTGACGAAAAAGGTGAGCCGCACGATGGCGTTCCAGACGGAATCAAAGTGGACGGGCGAGGAGATCTTTTTGTGACTGGCCCAAAGGGAATCTGGGTTTGGGATGCGCAGGGACATCATCTTGGTACGATTGTAATGCCTGAACAACCGGCGAATCTGGCGTGGGGCGACAAGGACTACCGCACACTCTACATTACGGCAGCGACTTCTGTGTATCGTTTGCGCACCAGAGTTCGCGGGTTCGTGCCATATTTGGCGCACTGAGTTTGGAGAGGGATGAGATCGCAACGCCAGGCGCGCGTCCTCGTAGAGTTCGGCCTGTTCTTCCTGATAAGCGGTTTGGTCCTGTTGTTGACGGGCTCAGGACTTTACGCTGCGGACGGGAGAGCCGAAGCCCAAGCTCACGCTGATTCGGGACTTCAGCTTGCCCGCTCTGGAGATTTGCCGAGTGCAGAGGCAGAACTTCGCCAGGCGGTGACACTTGAGCCGCGGAACCCAGAATTCCTGAGCACGCTTGGAACTTTACTCGCGATCGACCACAAACTGGAAGAATCCACCACGGTATTCCGAAAAGCCTTGCAACTTGTACCGCGGGACTTGACGGTACGGCGATACCTTGCCGCGAATCTTTGGCAATTGCACCGCTATTCCGAGGCCAAGCAACAGCTTCAAATTCTCCTCCAGCAGCAACCGAACGACGCGGCTTCGCGCTTGCTCCGCGGGATGGTTGCGGAAAATACTCAGGACTACCCCACGGCAGCGAAGATGCTCAGTTCCGTACCTGACGAGGTTGCGAAGCGACCCGAATCGATTGCCGCCTTGGCGAGGTCCTACTACCATCTCGGCCAGCCCGAAAAGGCGCGAAACACGCTGGCGGAACTTTCGACGCCGGCGGCCGGAGTGCAAGGAGTATTGCTGGGTGCGGAGATTACCGATGAGGCCGGCGATTTCGATGCAGCCGAGAAACTACTGGAGTCGGTCCGGTTATCCTCTTCCAATCCCGCTGCAGTCGGGTATCGCCTGGCACTGGTTCAGTACCACGCGAGCCGTTACGCGGAAAGTCAAAGCACTCTCCAGAATCTAATCGACTCCGGGAGCCAAACCAGTCAGATCTATAACCTGCTGGGGTGGTGTTATCACAAGCAGAAACAGCCCAAGCAAGCGGTGGACTCCCTCGAGCAAGCGATCCGCATTGCGCCAACGCAAGAGTCCAATTATCTCGATCTCGAGAAGATTTTGTTGGCGTACGGCCCGCTCTCTGCCGCTCTCGATTTCGCCAAGCGAGCCGCAGTTCGGCTCCCAAACTCTGCAAAAATTTGGAAGTTCAAGGGAGAGATCGAGAGTCGCATGTCCCAGTACACGGATGCAGTTAGCTCGTATCAACACGCGATCGAACTCGATCAATCCGACGCTGATGGCAGGCTCGGGCTAGCCCGGGCGCAAGTGTCCGCCGGATTGAACAGCGATGCCGCTTCTACCCTCGATGCCGCGATGAAACGTTTTCCCAAAGACGCCCGTTTCAAAGTGGACTATGCTGCGATGCTTGTGAAACAGGCGGAAGCCGGCGACCCACATGCGAAAATACGGGCTGAGGAAATGCTGCGGTCTGCGATAGCAATTGATCGCTCTCTTCCGCAAGCACACTATGAACTCGGAAATCTCGAACTGAATGATGGGCGTATGACTGAAGCCTGTTGGCAGCTTGAGCAGGCAGTTAAGTTCGCTCCACAAAGTAGCCAGGCGCATTTCGCGCTGGCGCGTGCCTATCGCCGATTGAAGCGTGCGGAAGATGCCGCGAGGGAAATGGACCTGTATCAAAAATTGAAGGGCACGGATTCGCGGAGTCCGGATGCTGGACTGGTCAGTGATGAAGCAGAGAAACGCCGCTAACCTGGCGCCCCATGCGCCAAGTGCAATGTGCCTCGTGGCTGCAGTGTTAGCCATCGCGTACCTCAGAGGGGCATATTCCCACACTGCATTCGCTGCCTCCGCTAAAGATCTCTTCACCGACGTAACCCAGGAAGCTGGAATCACCTGGAAGCATTTCAGCGGTGAATCGCCTGATCGATTTCTGATCGAGACCACCGGAGGCGGAGTTGCCTTTCTCGATTTCGATGGAGATGGGCTGCTGGACATTTTTTTTGTAAATGGCGGAGAAACTCCGCGCGGCAAGAGTGCTGTTCCGGTAAGAAACCCGCTCTACCGTAATCTGGGAAATGGGAAGTTCGAAGACGTCGCCGCAAAAGCTGGAGTCGACAAGATCAATTTTTACAGTGTGGGTGTTGCCGTCGGCGATTTTGATAATGACGGCTTTCCCGATTTGTACGTAACCGGATTTCCCCAGAGTGCGCTTTTTCACAACAACGGCAATGGCACTTTCACCGATGTCACGGATCGCGCCGGAGTCAAGAATTCAGGCAGATGGGCGGCAAGCGCGGCTTGGTTCGATTACGATCGCGACGGTTTGCTCGATCTCGTCGTCACCAATTACGCGCAGTTCTCGTTCGATGTTCCAAAAAAGTGCGAGGTGAACGGCGTGCGCTCCTACTGTGCGCAGGTGGCCTATCAAGGAATGCCGCTGACGCTGTATCACAACAATGGTGATGGAACGTTCAGCGATGTGAGCGCACAGTCAGGACTCGATAAATTTGTCGGACGCGCGCTCGGAGTGGTCGCCATTGATGTCAACGACGATGGTTGGCCCGATCTCTTCGTGGCCCGTGATGCTTCCCCGAATTTGCTTCTCATTAACCGGAAGAACGGTACTTTTGAGGATGTAGGACTCGAAGCTGAAGTGGCCTACGATTCCGGCGGTGTTGCCAAAGCCGGCATGGGCGTGGATGCCGGGGACGTGAATGGAGACGGCATTCCTGACTTCGTAGTCACAAATTTCAACGACCAGTACCATTCGTTATTTTTTGGCGCTCTCTCATTCCCGTATGTAGACCACACTGTTGCTTCCCATCTTGCCGGGTATTCAAAATCCTATGTGGGGTGGGGGACCAAGTTCATTGACTATGACAACGACGGAAATCTGGACTTGATTGTCGCAAATGGCCATATCAACCAGGTCATCGAGACGACTCGCGAAGACGTAAAGTACGAAGAGCCAGCTCTCTTGCTCAGAAATGATGGCAATGGAAATTTCCAGAATATGCGTGAGCTTGCGGGCCCGGCTTTCAGCAGAGAGTACGTGGCTCGCGGACTTGCTGTCGGAGACATCGACAACGATGGCGATCCGGACATTGTATTCACGACTCTGAATGGACCACCCGTACTGCTGAAAAACAACGTTGGGCAGGACAGCAACTGGATTGGGTTTTCCCTTCAGGGAACCAAGAGCAACCGCGATGCGATCGGAGCGAAAATAACGGTTTCGTCGGCCAACCGAAAACTCGTCCGCTGGATTTCTGGCGGAGGAAGCTATCTCGCCTCGCACGACAGACGAATCATCGTGGGGCTTGGCGGCAATGCAACGGCGGTGAACGTGGAGATTCGCTGGCCGAGCGGAATTTTGCAACACCTATCCAATCTCAAGCCGAATCAGTACCACAGCATTATGGAACCGTCCGGCCGTGGCGCCGCCGGGGGAAGCAGGTAGAAAATAGACGAGGACGAAGCAGTTTGGGAACGCAAACGCAGCACTGCTTCCGCCCAATGCGAAAGTCGGGTGGTAGTAACTTTTCCCCCGGTTTTTTCACGCAGTGAGAATAACAACAATTGTCTTGACAACCGCTCCTAATCTGGGTAATAAAACGATTTAATATCCAACGGGCAGGTCTTTAGCATGTACGGATCCCGGCACTGCCAACCCCATAGCGCCGCTTTGAACCTTTGGCCCGAACTTACGGAGACCCACCATGACAAAAGCTAAAGTCTCTCACCTCCAATCGCGATCTGACCAAACTAACAAAGCGGCAATTGTGTCCCTCAGCGCCCGCATGGGTTGGACGTTCGTAGCTGTGCTCATTCCCTGTTTTCTCCTCGTACCGTCCGCCGTCGGACAGCTTTATACCGGCTCCATCGCCGGAACGGTAACCGATCCTTCGGGTGCAGTGGTTCCGGGCGTGCAAGTCAGAGCGACAGATGAGGGAAAGGGCTTTGCCTTCACGGCCACCACCGATTCCGCCGGCAGATACGTCATACGCCAGCTTCCTCCTGCAAAGTACACCGTGTCCGCTGCTGCTTCTGGTTTCACTCCGGAGCGCAAGACAGGTGTCACAATCGACGTCAACCAAAACGCGTCGCTTGATTTTTCGCTGAAAGTAGGCGGCTCCTCAGAAATCGTTGACGTGAAATCGGGGGCCGTTGAGCTTCAAACCGAAGACGCGGTCACCGGCCAGGTGATCAATCGCACCTTCTTAAACAATTTACCCTTGGTCAACCGGAACGCCTTTGATCTCGTTTTCCTCGCTCCTGGGATTGTCCACACGAATGCAGATGGGGAGACCTCGGGAAATTCTACGGGGGTAAATTTCAACTCCGCCGGCAGCCGAAACTCCACGGCAGACGTTTTGGTCGATGGCGCGACAGCGACCAACTTTGAACAAAATAGTGGCATTCAAAATGTGATCTACGAGCCTCCGGTTGATGCCATCGAGGAATTCAAGATCCAGCAGTCTAACTTCAGTGCGGAATTCGGCTTCGCAGGCGCGACAGTGGTAAATCTCGTCACCCGCTCTGGGACAAATTCATTCCATGGTAGTTTGTACGAGTTCTGGCGCAATCAGATTCTGGATGCGAACGACTGGTTCAGCGACCAGGCGGGATCGCAAATTCCTGCGCTGCGACGCAACCAATTCGGCGGCACCGTTGGCGGGCCGATCAAGAAGAACAAGACCTTTTTCTTCTTCGATTATGAAGGGCTGAGAGAACGCGACGGTAATACAAATAGCTTCGGCGTTCCCACGCCATGCGAGAGAGGTGATGCACCCTGTAACGGCGTGCAAGCGCTCGGTAATTTTGCAGAGCTATGCACTCTTCCCCACGCGGACCCACAGGACCCGAACAATGCGGTGCTGCCGGGGCACTTTAACCCACAAGGGCAGTGCCTCGACCCGAGCGGCAATCTGTTCGGCGCGGGCCAGTTGTGGGATCCGTATACCGGGGTATTTAATGGTACAACAGCGGTGCGCTCGTCACTTATACCGTTCAATAATGTCGCCGCGTACACCAGCCCAGGAGTCCCCAGCGGTGCAGGCAATCTGATCGATCCCTTCGCGAAGAATCTCCTGCTTCTCTTCCCCAAGGCAAACCAACCATTTACGACGCTCGCAGGTGCCCAGCAGGGCAATTTCTTCGTCAATGGCGTAAACACCAACTCCGACAACAAATTTGACATTAAGATTGACCACCGCTTCAACGACAGCAACCTTTTCAGCGCTAAGTATTCTCAGGAGAAGGGCAATGGACATTCGCTGAATTGCTTTGGAAATTTCGCGGACCCTTGCACTGCAGGACCGAGCAACTCCAGACATCAGGTTCTCGCTTTGAACTACACGCGCACCATTAATCCAAAGCTCCTGCTCAACCTGACCTATGGTTACCTCCGCGGGTTCGATTTCTCCCACGGTGTCGGGGCAGATTTCAGCAATTTCAGCTCGCTTCTGACCGGAATCGGCGTTCCCAATGAACTGGAACAGACTGGCTTTGAGGCAGTTCCCTTTATTAACCTGACGAACCCCGGTAATTACAACACTACTATCGGCGGCCAGCCGTTTGCGATCCTCCGAGAGGGTCAGGACACGCACCACGTAGCTGGCACCGTGAGCTGGCTACATGGAAATCACGAATTGAAATTCGGCGGAGAATGGCGAGTCCACCGCATTAATTTTGTCCAGCCGGGCTGGCCGGCTGGGGAATTCGACTTTGATTTCACTCCCACCGCACAATTTGCCAATGCCGGTGATACCACCACGGGAGGAGATGAGCTTGCCAGCTTCCTCATCGGAGTCGGACCTTCAGCGGACAGCGCGGGTGGTGGCTGTACTCCGTGTTTCTCCGGCTTTGACGAATTCGTGAGCACCCAGAGCCTCCGGTTCGGAACTTTTGTCCAAGATAATTACCGCGTCACTCCAAAGCTCACACTCAATCTCGGCCTCCGGTATGAGCTGTCCTTGCCGCGGACGGAACGCTTTAACAAGATGGACTGGCTCGATCCAAATTTAGTGTCGCCGGTTCAGTTTGCTTCCGCGCCGGTTCCTGTTGTACCCCTTCCACCGGGCGCGTCAATCCCCACTGTTTTGCATGGCGGCGAAAGATTTGTGGGGGTTGGCGGAAACAGCCGATCCAATTACTACACCGACTACAAGGACCTCCAGCCGCGTTTCGGCTTTGCTTACCAATTGCCGCACGAGGCTGTGGTCCGGGGTGGCTACGGTATCTTTTTCTCGACCCCGAGAAATGGCGCGTCGGGGACAGGGCCTTGGGGATTCCAGGGGTTTGATGTGCAGCCACCGTGGATCACTGTACAGCTCACTCCTCAAGGTCTGTTAAACGCGATTCCTTGCTGTACGCTGAGCAACCCTGCACCTAACGGAGTCCCGAAACCTCCGGGAAGTGCGCTTGGGGCTTTGAACGACATTGGGTTCGCGGCGGTTGGACCAGTACCCCGAATCAGTCAGAACACTCCGTATGAGCAGACTTGGAGCTTCGAAATTGAGAAGGCCTTGCCCGGAAAGGTCCTTATTGACACAACCTACCTAGGCAAGAAAGGCACTCACCTGTATTTAGGCGGCTTCCGTGAGCTGGACCATCTGGGCCCGTGGGTTGACAAGCTGTCGCCGACGCAGATCCAGAGTCTCACGCTGAACGACCAGCCAAATCCATTTTTCTGCGCATCGCCTCCTTGCTCACCGGCCAACGACTTCATTACTAACCCAAACAGCGGTCTGTCGGGCCAAACTATCCACCGCTGGCAACTCCTGTTGCCGTTCCCGCAATTTACTGGCTTCCAAGGGGATTCGCCACCGATTGCGAGTTCCATCTATCATGCGTTCCAATTGCGGGCGCAGAAAGAATTCGCGAATGGTTTGCAGTTCCTGGTGTCGTATAGTTTTTCGAAGTCTATTGACGATGCCTCCGCAACCGACGACAGTATTTCCTGGCTCGGTGGCGGAACTCATGACGGCAGCACAATCTCTGTTCAGGACCCCAATAACCTTCGCCCTGAGCGTGCGGCTTCGGTGTTCGACATTCCGCACGATTTGCAGTTTAGCTACGTTTATGCGCTTCCCATCGGGCGCGGGAAACGTTTTGGCGGAAGCATGCACCCAGTCCTAGACGCAATAATTGGCGGCTGGCAGACCAACGGCAATTGGGTGTTTGAGAGCGGAAGACCCATCCTGCCTTTGCAGGGTTCTGGGAATCCGATCCCGACCTACGGCTTACGGCCCTCCTCAACTGAGACGTTACGGAGATCTTCCGATTCGGCGGAAAGTTCTACCGTAGGAGTCTGCACCGCCAATCCCGCGCAGTGTACTAGCTACTTCGGAAACCCGGGAGCGCTGGCTTCAACCGCTGACTACACATTGGGCACTGCGCCCAGAACAATCACGAGCGTGCGCCAGCCCCCAACCCGCATTGCGAACCTCTCGGTGTTCAAAGAGTTCCCGATGGCAAGTGTCCGGGAGGGGATGCGGCTGGAATTCCGTGCGGAGGCGTTCAATGCCCTGAACCATCCGCAATTCGCGGGTCCGGATTCAGACGTTAGCAGTGGTACCTTCGGGCAGATCAACCGGTTGATCGCACCACCTCGGCAAATGCAGTTGGGGTTGAAACTCTATTTCTAGACGGAGGGGCCGGGCAGATGTCCTGGCCTCACATCCGTTCTCACGGTAAGCGCCTCAACTCGGCGCTCGTCATGCCGTAGAAAATCGCGCAACCTACGAGGTTTCATGTCTCTATTCCATAGGCGCAAAGTGCATGTGGGCCCAGCGAACCTCACTTCCCTTATCGCGATTCTCGCGGTGCTGACTTCATTTTCCTTCACCCAGACCATTCGCGTTGATTCCACGCCAAGTCACGTCGCCAAGACTTTTGTTCCCACTGAGGCTCTTGGTGCCGGCATTGATCGCATCAACACCGCTGCGACCGATAAACTTTTCACCGAGCCGGTCATGAAGCAGGCGCTCTCGGCTGGTTGGCAAACAGTAAGTTATCGGCAGAACACCGAATTGTTCGTTGAAGCATGGCATTGGAATCCGCAGGGAACTTGGAGCGACCCGAGCGGGAAGGGATATTTCGTCGGCAACGCGAAGCCCTCCGATTTCATTCGCCACTCGTTCGGCTATTTCCTACCCCATCGCGGGTTTACCCGTAACGACGGCACCGATGCCAATGGCTATTCACGGATTACCGACGGCGACGAGAATACGTATTGGAAAAGCAATCCATATCTGTCGAAGGCATACACGGGCGAGGACGACTCGAATTATCCGCAGTGGGTCGTTATGGACTTGGCGGGCAATCACGAAGTAGATGCAATCCGTATATCTTGGGCAGAGCCCTATGCGCGGCTCTATCTGGTCCAGTACTGGACCGGCGAAGATCCTATCAAGCAACCCACGGCTGGCACCTGGGTAACGTTCCACGGTGGCAATGTCAACTCTGGCCATGGAGGAGTTGCAACGCTGAGTCTTGCGTCTGCGCCCATGCCCGTTCGCTATCTCCGCATCTGGATGACCGAGTCGTCGAACACTTGTGATAGCCACGGTTCTTCTGATCACCGCAATTGCGTCGGGTTCGCGATCCGCGAAATTTATTTAGGGACCATGTCGGCGGATGGGAAATTTTATGATTTAGTTCGCCACACCGGGGATCCCGATCAGACCATAACCTATTGTTCTTCGGTCGACCCTTGGCACGAGCCGCAAGACGTTAACGATAAGCGCGATCAAGTTGGATTCGATCTCTTCTACACCAGCGGCTACACCCGCGGGCTCCCAGCCGTGATTCCGATTGCACTCATCTATGGGACACCCGAGGATTCCGCGAATCAAATTGCCTATTTAAAGGCCCGCGGCTATCCGATCTCGTATATCGAAATGGGTGAGGAGCCGGATGGCCAGTACATGCTCCCAGAAGATTACGGCGCCCTGTATATGCAATGGGCCACAGCGTTGCATAAAGTTGATCCGGCCTTGAAGCTGGGCGGGCCGGTCTTCCAAGGCGTCAATAACGACATCCAGGTTTGGCCGGACGCGCAGGGTCGAACCTCATGGCTGGGACGCTTTGTTGCCTATCTGAAAGCGCACAATCGGCTCCAGGATCTCGCGTTCCTTTCGTTCGAGCACTATCCGTTTGAGCCGTGCAAGATTCAGTGGAGCACCCTCTATGAGGAACCCAGACTAATCACCCACATTCTTCAAGTTTGGAGAGATGACGGCGTCCAGGCGAATGTGCCGATGCTAATCACCGAGCTAAACATCGCGTGGAACACTGGAGAGTCTTTCGTCGATACTTTCGGCGCTTTGTGGCTCGCGGATTTTGCCGGCGCGTTCTTCACTGCAGGCGGAGATGGGCTTTACTACTTTCATTATTTGCCAATGGGCCTCTACAGCGGCTGTGGCAGCTCCATGGGCACATTTGGCATGTTCACTGTGGACTCGAACTATCAAATCAAACAGTACACGTCGCAATACTTCGCAAGTCAGTTGATCACCCGGGAGTGGGCACAGCCTGGGAATGGAAGGCACAAAGTGTTTCCGGCGACTAGCGACATTAGTGATCCCGTCGGCCACGTTTTGGTGACCGCGTATGCTCTTCTTCGGCCGGATGGTCAGTGGGCTCTGATGCTGATCAACAAAGACCAACTGAATTCGCATGTAGCACAAATCATCTTTCAAAACGGGAGTGCAGCGCAGCACTTCACTGGAACAGTCGACATGATTACATTCGGCAGCGAGCAGTATCAGTGGCATCCCGCTCCCGCACCCCTAGGTGGCTCGGCCGATCCGGATGGTCCCGCAGCGAGGTCAAAGATCGCGGCTGGCGCCGGGACCACTTACACTTTGCCAAAGGCGTCGATTACGGTTTTGCGAGGAAGGGTGGCGGATTGATACGGCAGACGTCCCACAGCAAGCACCACAATCTTATTTATTTCGCGATCGCCTCGATTACGCTCTGCGGTGCCATAGTTGGAATAATCCTTGTGAGTTTGTAATCGGTGGCCTCGAGCAGAGCACAAAACTCCGCTTTGGTGCGCTCCCGTCCGCCGTTCATCACCAACATGTTCAAGTCGAGAAGTTTACTGAAGGACGCCGAAGCCCCGTCTGGCACAATCATGTCAACCAGCAACACGCGGCTATTCTTAGTCATCGCGCTACGGCAATTTCTAAGGATTGTACTGGCACAATGATCGTCCCAATCATGGATCACGCCACACAGAAGGTAAAGGTCTGCTCCTTGTGGAACCGAGGTGAAAAAATCCCCGGCAACGCATGAGCATCGCCTGCCACATGCGTTATTGCCAAGCTGTTGCTTTGCCCTTTCGATTGTCGAAGCCGTGTCGAAGACCGTACCTCTCATATTGGGATTGAACTGCAGAATCTTCTCCAGGAGCTTACCTTGGCCTCCTCCGATGTCGACGATGGACGACATTCCCGCGAAGTCGTAGGCCATTAGAACTGCGTAGGCCAACATGGACGACACATTCGCCATACCCTGATTAAACGCATCAGCGGCGTCCGCATTTTGCTGCAGATAGTCGAATAGGTTTGCTGCGAACACATTGTTGAACGCCGGAGATCCGGTTTGAATGCTGTGCAGAAGGCTCCCGCACGCCTGGTAATGAATTTCACCGATCGTGATCACCATCGCCCTAAGAGATCCATGGACCTCGGTCTGAAGACTCTCCGCAAGGCGGGAGAGAGCGAAGCGATCCGTGCCGAGTTGCGAAAAGATGCCCACGCTTGATAAAGCGCGCATCAGACGAAATAGCGATGGGGCGTATGAGCCGGTCGCAGTGGCTAATGCGACACACGATTGGGGGCCGTCCTTAAGTAAGTCGGCAATGCCGAGTTTAGCGGCGACGTAAATCGCCTGGGAAACCCAATAACTGGTTGCCATCTGGAACAGGACGGGAGGCGACGGGCTCACTTCTTTCGTTAGTGCAATTCTCGCGGGGAATAATCGATCTCTGAGAAGCGGCTTGATTTCCTCCCACAAGCCCATCCCCTTCGCCCTATTGAGAGCCTGGAGGAGCGGCCAGAAAGCCCGGCGGCGAGCTACCATCTGAGTAGCGCGACCTCCGCAGCCATTCCTGGTCCTAATGCGATCATTACTCCCCAGTCTCCCGGCCGCGGATCACCGCTACGCACGACTTCCTCCAAAACAAACATGACTGTGGGAGAGGACATATTTCCGTAATTCCGCAATACAGTTCTGGAGAAACGTAGCTGGGCATCCGTCATGCCGAAGTGCTTTTGAACATTGTCGATCACCTTGCGCCCACCTGGATGAACAACCCAGAAGCGAATGCTCGATCTGGAAAGTCCGTGTCGCTGCAGCAACTGCTTGAGTGCGGTTTCGATCATGGGACCAGCCAGGTGTTGAACCGAGGCCCCCAGCACGATTCGCAGCTTCCCGTTGCGATGTTGAAGTCCAACCTCCTCGATCTGCGCCCTATCTAGGAAAGTCTCGAAGTCGATAACTTGCGGATGGCTGCGATTGGCTTGCTGTCCGGCGGCAAGCAGGAAGGCCGCAGCGCCATCAGCGCAAATCGCGTTACCGACAACGGTCTCAAGCGTGTTATCAACGTAATAGCAAGCTGAGCAGATCTCAACCGCTAGCATTAATGCTTGGCGGCCCGGATTTGCGCGAACGAAATCGACCGTCCGCTGCAATGCAGGAAGGGCGCCCGCACATCCCAGGCCGACGACCGAGGCCCTCTGCAGGTTGTTTCTGAATCCCATGTGAGCGATGAGACGACTGCCCACATCCGGACACACGTAGCCGGTACACGTGCAGATTGCTAGGAAATCGACATCCTGAACGGTCGTTCCGGCTGCGTTCACACAGTTCAGAATCGCGCGGCAACCGGTTTTCATGGCGCCGCGCAGATAGCGCTGATTCAGCTGATCAGAACTTTCCTCACAATTCAGCGCGCCTTCCACATAAAAATGACGGTAATCGATATCGCTATTCAGGAATATCTTCCGAATTCGCTCGCCCTGGTAACCCGCCGCATGAAAGGTTTGCTCTTGAGTGAGCCTAACCGGTGGGGTCGCTGTTCCGATACCGAGGATCAGAGGATGGTTCACTGGTCCCCAAGCAATTCTTGCGAGGCATCAGTATTATCCTCGCGATGCACACCATCGAGTTCCGCCGCGAGCTGAGACTTCAAGCCACGGCTCGCCTGTTCGAACTTAGCTTTAAACCGCGCCAGGTGTCCCAACAATGTGTGCATCTGCTTTGGCCCCAATAGAAGCAATCCCAGCATCAGTATGAACAGAATTTCCGCGCCCAAACCCACAATTCTCTCCTTAGTTAGGCCTTGGCCGCTGGTAGTGTTGTCGGGCTGACTGGCTTCTCTTCCTCAGCTTTCATGGCTGACTTGAAGCCGCGGATGCCTTCTCCGATTCCTTTGCCAAGTTCGGGAAGCTTTTTGGGCCCGAACACAAGCAGGGCAATTCCGAAGATCACTAGCAGATGCATAGGTTGAAACAGTCCTTCAAACATGAGCGCTCCTTCAGATTGAGTGAGAACATCTCAAAACGTGTTAGTAAAAAATGCAGGCGCTGCAACCCTAATCAGAAACAGCGCCTGCCCAGACAGCAGGAGAGAGCTTGCAACAATCAGAAGCCGCGCCGTACTGAATCTGCAGCGACGGCGAGCCGCATCGAGAACTCAAAAAACGCAGCCGGTTGGCCGATGAAGAGCCCGTCGTCCGTAAAAGCCTTCACGGTCGCCACCGCACCTCCATTCTGCGTCGAAGTCGGTCGGATCACCGAACATCGGGGCAGACTCTTGCTGATGAAACTGCATGGCTCAGGCAGGATCTTGTTGGTCTGAGTGAGCTCTGTGGCAGGGCTGTTGAGATCCGGAAAGGTTAGCCCGGTCACCGGATCGACAACACCGGCCAAAGGTTGAGACACCGCGTTACCGCCCTTATCGTGCCACAGCCCGAAGTGGTCAATTTCGACTCCGCCAATGCTCACCAGAATTCGTAG
>Ga0070717_10001834_pt1 | contig 14846 bp, 10 predicted proteins | sample LARL113metaG_FD_71366 | JGI IMG/M metagenome (GOLD analysis project Ga0070717, IMG submission 71366) | Corn, switchgrass and miscanthus rhizosphere microbial communities from Kellogg Biological Station, Michigan, USA - LAR L11-3 metaG | ecosystem: Host-associated > Plants > Roots > Rhizosphere ... | reverse complement strand
AGATGAAAGATAAAGCTTTCGCCCGTAGCGTCAGCCGCGACGACATCGTCAATGGCGCGCGCGAACTGGGCGTTGATCTGGACGAGCACATTGCCTTTTGCATAGAGGCGATGAAGAGGATTGCGCCACAGCTGGGCTTATAGCTGAGGGAACGACCGCCCGCTCGATAATTTTCCCCCATCTGTCACATTCAGATCGTTTTCTGCCACATACTAGGTAGGATTTGGGACTGAGATGTGTGAGGGCTGTGCCGTCGTTCGCCTGAGGTGGACTCACATTTGGTACGGTTAACAGCACTTTACTTTCGGGCGAGTTCCCGTGCCAGATTCGCGTAAGAAACTTGCATATGAAGGGGCGCCAGGCGGAACTCCTTGTCTGGCACAGAACCTCTCATACGCCGATTCCTCGAAAATCTCTCGCAGAATCTCGTGAAGCAGGCGAATCAGCTTCATACTCTCTCCTCGGCCAGGCGTGTTGGAATAGATGGCGCTTCTGAAGTCTGCGCAGTTCGCTTGCCGCTCAGCAATCCAGTCCAATGCCGCAACGATTCGATCAGCAACAAGCTCACCAAAGCGATCAAAATTCCGGTGACGACCGCATCCAGACGATTATTGAAGATCAGACGTGGATTTCCGCCCGCCGCCGCCAATTGTCGTGCCTGCGCCAGAAAGCCGATGCGTGGATCGGAATCAGCTATCTTGTGCCAAGAAGCCGTGAACGTGACGATCACCAGCCACGTGAGTGGTGCAAGGGTTACAAGAGCGTACTTAGCGCGATGCATCTTGATGATGATTGTTGTCGCTACACACAGTGCAACAGCCGCCAGCAGTTGATTGGCAATCCCGAACAACGGCCACAACGAATTAATTCCGCCGAGCGGATCACGCACCCCTTGCCATAAAAAGTATCCCCAGGCCGCAACAATGATCGCGCTGGTTGTAACAATGGACGGATACCAACTGGTGCGCCCCAGCGGCTTCCATATGTGTCCAAGCGCATCCTGAATCATGAAGCGCCCCACTCGCGTCCCAGCATCGAGCACGGTCAAGATGAACAGCGCCTCGAACATCAGCGCGAAGTGATACCAGAGCGCCATAACCGCCTGTCCGCCCAGGCTGTTCGAAAAAATATGCGCCATGCCGACAGCAAATGCCGGCGCGCCACCAGTGCGATTGAACAACGTTTGCTCTCCGACACTTTGTGCGAGCGCCTGCATTCCCGAAGCCGTAACAGGAAATCCCCATCCGCTGATTACCCCAACAGCCTTGTCGGCGGCCTGCCCAACAATTCCCGCCGGACTGTTGATCGCGAAATACGTCCCCGGCTCAAGGACGCAGGCGGCAACCGTGGCCATGATCGCAACCATGGATTCGCACAGCATCGCTCCGTATCCGACCATGCGGATCTCAGTCTCGCGCCGAATCAGCTTGGGAGTTGTGCCGCTCGAAATCAGCGAATGAAATCCGCTGATCGCTCCGCAAGCAATCGTGATGAAGGCAAACGGGAAAATCTTCCCGGCAAAAATCGGCCCCGTGCCATCAATAAACCGGGTGAGCGGCGGCATGTGCAGCGTGGGATGCATCAAGACGATGCCGATTGCGAGCAGTCCGATGGTCCCCAGCTTCACAAACGTACTCAAATAATCGCGAGGCGCAAGCAGCAGCCAGACCGGCAGCGCCGACGCGGCGAATCCATACAAAATGATTGCAATCGCGAGTGCCGGGGCGGTGAGCGTGAAGTATTTCGCAACCGCTGGCGTCTGCGATGCCCATTGCCCGCCCCAAATCGCCAGCAACACCAGCACAAACCCAATCGCTGATGTCTCCAGCACACGACCCGGCCGCAGCCGTCGTAGATAGACTCCCATCAGCAGCGCGATCGGAATCGTCATCGTAATGGTGAAAGCTCCCCAGGGACTTTGCTTCAGCGCATTCACGACGATCAATGCACACACCGCGAGCAGGATGACGAGAATCGCGATGACCGATGCATAAGCGACAAACCCGCCCACGCGCCCGATTTCATCCTTCGCCATCTCGGTCAGCGACTTCCCATCTCGCCGTACCGAAAACAGCAGGATGACGAAATCCTGCACGCACCCGCCAAACACAGCGCCGACCAAAATCCACAACGTCCCCGGCAGATATCCGAACTGTGCTGCCAGCACCGGCCCAACCAGCGGTCCCGGCCCGGCGATCGCAGCAAAGTGATGTCCGAAAACAACCCATTTGTTGGTAGGAACGAAGTCGCGGCCATTCTCCAGGCGCTCCGCTGGAGTGGCTCGCTGAGGATCAAGCGCAAGAACTTTAGCCGCGATGAACTTGCTGTAAAAACGGTATCCGAGCGCGTATGTGCATACGGCAGCGGCCACGAGCCAAAGCGCATTGATCTGCTCGCCCCGATGCAGCGCGATAGTGCCAAAAGCCAAACCGCCGAGGAGAGCAATTACAAACCAAAGAAGAAACCGCAAGATGGAATTCATTTGACTCTAGGTACGGGCATATCAGTAATAAATGAAGAGCCAACGAAACTGGGACATCGCGCAAGAGGTTAACACGGAGCCGAGTCTATCTCAATACTTGAGCAAGATGTCCGCTTTCAATGAGTCTCGCAACTCTCTCAAAGTCGCCATACATCACTCGATCGTGCTCCATCGCGGCACACACTGCGCGAACAGCCTCATAAGCTTTTTGTCCCCGTTTGCCCGTTTTGAGCGGAGCAACGAAATCGAGCGCCTGCGCTGCCGCAATCGCTTCAATCGCCAAAACGTTACGCGTGTTCTCGACAATTCGCTGCAGCTTAAGTGCAGCGGTCATCCCCATCGAAACGTAATCTTCCTTGTTGCCCGATGTCGTGATCGAATCCACCGACGCAGGATGTGCCAGCACTTTATTCTCGCTGACCAGTGCAGCCGCGGTGACCTGCGGCATCATGAATCCGGAATTTAATCCTGCCCCAGGCGCAAGAAACGGCGGTAGTCCTTCATTTAACGCCGGATTCACTAATCGCTCGATTCGACGTTCGGAAATTCCAGCCAGTGCGCTTAGCGCGATTGCCAGAAAATCCAAAGCGAACGCGATGGGCTCGCCGTGAAAGTTGCCGCCGGAAAGAACATCAGAGTTAGAAAACACCAGTGGATTGTCCACCGCCGAATTGGCTTCAGTCTCGAAAACAGCACGGCAATTCACCAGCGTGTCCCGCACCGCGCCATGCACCTGTGGAATGCAACGCAGTGAATACGCATCCTGCACGCGACCGCAATCGCGATGCGACTCGCGAATCTGACTGCCCTCGAGCATCCTTCTCAGATTTGCTGCCGACTGAATCTGTCCCGCATGCGGGCGCGCGCGGTGAATCCGTTCATCGAATGCCACGTCAGTTCCGCGCAGAGCGTCCAGGGTCATGGATCCGATGACGTCCCCCGAATCCACCAAGATTTCTGCCGCAAGCAGCGCAAGTGTGCCGACCGCCAGCATCGCCTGAGTGCCGTTGATCAGTGACACCGCTTCCTTGGCCTCAAGCGTCAGCGGCTTGATTTCAGCTTTCCGAAGCGCCTCGGCAGCAGGCATGCGATGTCCGGAATCATCCAGGCACTCGCCTTCGCCAATCATCACCAACGCAAGATGGGCAAGCGGCGCCAGATCTCCGCTTGCACCAACGCTGCCTTGTGATGGCACAAACGGCGTCACTCGACGGTTCAGCATCTCGCACAGCGCATCAATCACTATCGCGCGTATCCCCGAATAGCCTTTGGACAGGGAATTGGCGCGCAGCAACATCATCGCGCGGACTTCGACAGAAGAGAGAGGCTCGCCGACACCCACCGCGTGTGACCGGACAAGATTCACCTGCAACTCGCGAATCTGGTCGCCGGCAATGCGCACCTCGCTGAGCTTGCCAACGCCGGTTGTAATCGCGTAGGAGACTTGGTTACCAGCAACAATCTGCTCAACCACCGCGCGTGCTTTGTCCACGGCCTCGCGCGCGTCAGGAGCGAGTAGCACGCTTCGGCCTTCCCCCGCCACCTCCCGCACGGCTTCAAGCGTGAGGTCGTTTCCGTTAATGTGAAGAGCTTTCATAAAAACAGCTGTTGGTTGGCTCTTGGTCGTTCTCTCTGAAACTAAAGCGAACCAGCCGCCTCGCGGTTAAACGCTTTTGTTCGCCGCCTCACGAAACGCGCCGACGTACTTCTCTGGGATCGTCCGCGTCTTCATCTGCGCGTCGGTGACGATGTGGGTCGTTTCTCCTTCCGCGAGCAGCAGGCCGTCACTAGCGCGCGCCAGTTCGTAACCAAAATGCACCAGCGACTCCCGCACGTTTTTCAGATGCGTGCGCACGATAATCTCATCGTCGTATCGAGCCGGAGCTTTGTAGCGGCAGCGCGCATCCACTACTGCAATGAAACATCCATCGCTCTGTTCCATGTCTCGATAGGAAAATCCCAGCTGCCGCAACAACTCCACGCGTCCTACTTCAAACCAAACAAAATAATTTGCGTGATACACCACGCCCATCTGGTCGGTTTCGGCGTAGCGCACTCGCAGGCGAACTTCGCATACGCGTCCGCTCACTTGCCGCTCCAGCGCGGCCTGCGCTTCTCAAGAAACGAGCTTATGCCTTCGCGGAAATCTGCAGTCTGTCGGATTTCCGCATTGTCTCGCACCGCCTGCTCAATCTGCCGGTCAAGCGACTCCGAAATGTAGCCATTGATTAATTTCTTGGTCAGTCGCAACGAAGACGGACTATTCTCGATCAGCTGAGAGGCCAGATCTCTTGCTCGCGGCAAGAGTTGGCCAGCCGCGACCACTTCATTGACCAATCCGACCCGGTGCGCTTCCGCCGCGTCAAACATCTTCCCGGTGAGCAGCAAATCGCGGGCAATCTTATGCCCCACTTGCCAGACCAGAATCGATGAAACGATCGCCGGCACGAATCCAATGCGCACCTCTGTGTAACCGAATTTTGCGTCGGGCACGGCCAGCGTGAAATCGCACATCGTGGCCAATCCCGTGCCGCCGGCAATGGCCGCCCCATTCACCGCCGCAATTGTCGGCTTGGGAAAATCATAGAGCCGCCGAAAAATATGCGCCATGCGACGCGAGTCTGCAATGCTTTCGGCATGTGATTTCCCAGTCAACATTTTCAATTCTTCCAGGTCCATGCCGGCACAAAATGCTTTGCCGGCGCCTGTCAAAATCAATACATGAGCTTCAGATCGTTCGATCTCGTCGAGCGCCGAAAACAACTCATTCAACAATTCGATGCTGAGCGCATTGCGTTTTTCCGGACGGTTCAACGTGACCGTGGCTACGCCTGCGCTGGACTCGATTTGTAGTGCTTGGAATTGCATGGAGGACAAAACAGGAGATTATACAGATTGATTCAGTGGTTTAGTTCGTTCACATCAGTTTCCGTCTGACCATATCCAGCGCTTGCTGCGACGCGAACCAACGAATGCGCGCCCGGTCACCCGGAAAATGTCGCTTCACAATTTCCGTGCCGGATTCAGAAGCCAAAGCATGGAACACCAGCCCAACCGGCTTTTCCGCTGTTCCGCCGGTCGGCCCCGCGACGCCGGTCACCCCTAGCCCCAAACTAGTTCCACAGCGCTTGCGCACCCCCTCAGCCAGCGCCCGTGCAACCTGCTCACTGACTGCTCCATACACGTCGAGCAAGTCTTGCGGCACATCGGCAAACTGCATCTTTAAATCATTTGAATACGCGACCACGCCGCCGACGAAGTAGCGCGAGCTGCCACTTACTGAAGTCAGCCGCTCAGCTACCAGCCCTCCGGTGCACGATTCCGCTACCGCCAACGTTGCGCTCCGCATTTGCAGAAAGTAGCTGACGATTTGCTCGAGCGAATCGCCGTTATCGGAAAAAACGTTGTCACCGAGTTCCGCCTCTAACTTCTCTACCAGTTCGTCCAGACGCGCTTCCGCAATCGCCACTGCAGGGGCGTGGGTTTTCAGGTGCAACTGAATTTCACCGGGCCCAGCCAGGACCGTCGTGTCCACGTCTGCGAACCGTTTATAAATCGGCGCGACCCGGGCGTCGCAAGCCGACTCTCCCATTCCTGTGATCTTCAACACCCGTGTTGCAATTACTTGCGTTGGAACCTTGGCCCGCAAACGTTCCAGCACCGCACTCTCGAACAGCGCCTTCATCTCATGTGGAGGGCCGGGAAGGAGAATAATAAGTTTTTCTTTTCCGTCCGATTTCCCGCTGATCCACTGCCCCGGTGCAGTTCCATTAGCATTCATCAACACGGCTGCGCCGCTGATCACATCCCCCTGCTTCAAATTATTCGCCGACATCTTCCAGCCATGCTCGGTGAATCGTCGTTCAATCGCGCTGACAATTTCCGGATCGCGCCGCAGTGTCAGCCCGAGTGTTTCCGCCACTGCCTCTCGCGTCAGATCATCTTCCGTCGGGCCCAAGCCGCCGCTGATCAGGAGAATATCGGCCCGCGACAGCGCCGCCGTGGTGACCCGCACAATGTCTTTCAGGCTATCGCCAACGATTGTCTTGAAACCGACTTCAACCCCAAGACTGTTTAGCTTTTCGGTGAGATAGAGCGAGTTAGTGTCCTGCCGGAACGGCGTGAGCATCTCCGAACCAATCGCAATGATCTCTGCAATCACGTTGGCAGTTTAAATCACAATCAATAGCGACATTAAGGCGAGCACTTCTCAGTACGCACTGAGCAGGCCTTCCTTCGTGTGGCTTAGTGTCCTAGGTGATTGAGATTTTAGAATGACCCGAAATCAGGAGAGGTCTATTAAAGACTGGCCCTGCACATCCCAGGCAAGATGATGCACCGCATTCGTCGTCGCCAGTATTGCGGAATGCCCCGGCGCAAACGCCAGCCCGACCAGCCCGGAGCCAGCCACCGCCAGTGACGCGTTGCCATCCGGCGTAATCTTCACGATTCCGCGTTTGCCCGCGAAAGATGCCGCCACGTACAAATTGCCGTCGCGATCAAATGCCATGCCCTGCGGCCTGCCGAGCCCGCGGAAAAATACCGAGACTGCTCCGTGAGGATCGATTTTGTACACCGAATCGAAACTGGAAGTGGTCGGCCCGGTGACAAACAGATCACCTTTGGGACCCGTTGCCAGATGATATGCAGAGACACTCGGCTCGATGGTCGCAAAAACAAAAATCTGCCGGTCGCGAGCGATCTTGAAGATGGTCCCGCTTCGATCGCCAACGTATAGGTTTTCGTGCTTATCGAATGCGATTCCAGTCGCCACGCCCATGCTCTCCGCGTAAGAAGACATCGTCCCGTTGGGGGCAACTTTATAGACGGCGCCATCGAATCGAGAGGACACATACATCTGACCAGCGCGGTCGAACGCAATCGCCGTCGCATTCATTACATCCACCAGAAACGGCTTCACGTTGTAATTCGTATCAATCTTGAAAATTGAAACCGGTACCTTTTCGCCCCGCGAACCCGAGAAGGTGACGAAGATGTTTCCCTCGGCATCAAGCGCCGGATTGGTAACTGGATGCAGATTTTCAGCAATCGTGGTGGCAACTTTGATCTGCTGCGAGTTGCTCGATTGCCCGTTGGTTGAGACCACAACTGATCCGGAGGCGGCTTCCTGAGGCACTTTAGCGATCAGGAAATCATCGGCACTGATCACGATCGAACCTTCGATGTCTCCGAAACGAACGCGCGGCCGCTGCAGCTCTGGCGGTCGCAGGCCACTTCCCAGAATGCGAACTTCGCCGCCTGGCAGGGCCGCCGACGGACTGACAGCTTCAATTCGGGGATGTCCGTTAGCGTTTTTCTTTCCCAGCAGACGATCGGAAAGGGTCATGAGATGCTTCCCAGCCTGGGTCAGCTACCGAAGAAGGCCAAAATGCAATAAAGCTTGCAGGATCGCCAAACCAAAAGCACCGGCTGCGAGATCGTCCGCAACAATTCCGGTTCCTTCGGGCAGTTTCTCCAGTTGCCGTACCGGCGGCGGCTTCACAATATCGAAGCCTCGAAAAAGTATAAAGCCGACGGCGGCGGTTTTCCACGTCAAGGGCGCGAGTAGAAGCGTGAGCCATTGCCCAGCCACTTCATCAATGACGATGAACTGCGGATCTTTGATCCCAGTCGCTCTGCACATCCGAGTCGCCGCCGGAACACCAATGATCACAGCAATCAGGATGAGGACACCCAATGTCTCAGGCCGCCATCTCGCAGCAACTACCTTGGAGACAATTGCCCACACCAGGATCGCCGAAAGAGAACCCCATGTTCCCGGTCCGGGTTGAATTCGACCAGCGCCAAAGAAAGTTGAAACCAATCGTGCCCACGTTGGGACAGGCGCGCGTGTTCCAGACGCCTGACTTTCTGCCGCATCGGAGGCCTCACTCTTCATCGTCGTTTCGGAGATGATCGTCTGGCCCTCCATCATCTGTGTCCTGCAGTGGCGATGAGATCACATACTGTCCGCTGGCCCACTTCCCCAAGTCAACCAGCCGGCAGCGTTCGCTGCAAAACGGAAAATCCTCAGCACTCTGCTCGACCGGCTTCTTGCAGATTGGACACTTCAACCCCGGCATTGTATTTGCACCACTTGTCAATTGTAGATGGATTCAGCCAACCTAAACGGCACCAGTTCCGCATCGCTTTCTACTGTGATCCACTCGTTCCGCCACTCTTTGGCGGTTCATAGGCTTTCTGCAGATATTTCCGCGCTTCATCAAGAGCGCCCTGAGTATTGTCATTCGTTTGCAGAGCTTGCCGGTATTCGTTAGTCGCGCGCTCACGCTGGCCCGTGGTGTCAAAAATCTTGCCCAGGCCAATGTGACTCCAGACTTCCGTCCAACGCGGCTCGCCATCGCCGTTCAGGCAATCGCGGTACGCGTTCGCCGAAGCCTGGTAGTTATGCTGCAAAAAGAACACCTCGGCAACACGGTAATGCGCTAGCGAACTGTTCTTGTTGATGTCTAAGGCTTTGTTGAATTCCGAAAGCGCCCCAGCCATATCTCCTTGCTGCACCAGCGCCTGTCCGCGTTGGATACCCGCACGCAAACGAGTGTCCGCCGAATTCTTCAGCAGGTGACTGTCAGGATCAATTACGATTCGCCGGGGACGCCCGAACGTATCCACGCTGAACGCGGAATCCGTTCCCACTACGTCAATGCGCTTGGTTTCAGTTTTGCCGTCGGTATCAATCTTCAATTCCACCGGCATCCGAAACAAATCCAGGTCCTGCGTAATCTGCCCAACCGAACGAAATCCTTTGTTGTTGCCCAACCGATAGATCGTGTACTTGGTCTTGAACTCCGGCGCACCGGTCGAATCGAGCCACTGCGAGAAGAACCATGTGAGTTTGTCGCCGTAGTTTTTCTCCACAATGTTGCGAAAATCTTCGAGCCTTGCCGGCTTCCCTGCGAAATTAGCCGAGAACTCGCGCATTGCCTGATCGTATTTCTGGTCGCCCATGACCCAGCGCAGCATGTGAAGAATCATTGCCCCTTTGTCAGTAACCAGCGACTGAAACTCGGGAGAGAAGATATCGAGTTTTCCCGCGCTCGAGAGCGGAACCGTGTCGTAAGCCAGTGCGCCCACCGACATGTCCTTCACTGACTCCTGCAATCCGCCACTCCCGGCAGCGCTTTCGATGTATCGCGCTTCCGAATAGCGCGCAAATCCATCGTTCAGCCACCAATCGTCCCGCGTTGCCGGACTCGCCGAAACTCCCCACCACTGGTGTGCAATGGTGTTTGCCAGCAAGCGGTAATTTGTCTTGGGAGTTATAGCTCGCGATGCCAGGGCGGCAAACTCCGGTGCCCAGGCCGAAGGCACGGTGTCGTCCGGCAATTCCACTACTCGCAAAACGTTGGAAGGCGGAACACCATAAAGAGTGATGAAGTAGGTGAATTCCTTGACTGCGGTTTCCGCGTATGCGGATGCGAGCTCCTTGTGCGCTGGCTTGAAGTAGATGTGAAGATCAATGCCGGCCTCGGTGCTCGAATAATCGTCAAATGATCCCGCCACAATCGTCCCCGGAAAACTGGCTTTCTCATATTTAAGCGAATAAGTTTTCGTGGGACCTGTGCTGGCTCCAGCTTTTAACGCAGGCGCATCCGATGTACTCACTGCCCCGCTGCCAACCACGATCATGTGCGCCGGCACCGTCACGTTAATGGTGGCGGTAAAACGATTAATTCCGTAAGCGTTCACCGGAAACCAGTCACCGGCATACAGCAGGTAACTGGTATCGTCGTTGATCGAGGTCAGCTTCAACCCCGCAACCGGCGAATCGTCCGCCGAATCGAGCACGCCCTCATACTCAAATGTAAGAGTGGTGGACTGGTCTTTTGCCAGCGCGCTCTTCAGCGAAACGCGAACACTCGAATCCTGCGGCATGCGGTCGGCAGTCAGCGGCTTTCCGGCCGCATCCGTCACTTTCGTCAGACGAAGATCGTTATGCAGTTGGAACGTGGCGATGTTCAGATCGTCAAGCGCCGTAATCTTGACCCGCGCTCGCGCGGAAATCTTATGCTCGTGTGGGTTCAGGACCGCGTCAATCTGATAATCGTCTGCATTGAAGTGAGTTCTTTCCGCAGCCCAAGCGGGAAGTGAAAGTAGTAGCAGACCAAGAACGAACGCAGCCAGCTCGCGGCCGCGCCGCAAAGGTGCATGGAACATTTAGGGAGTCTCCTGAGGCGCTTACAACGTATTGGCTTGTCAACCCTATTGTAAGATGAAAATCGCAAGCCAAAAGATGCTGTGTCCACAACGATTTGCGCGGAATTCTCGGCCTCGGATTGCTGGATCAGATTTGCATTTGCCGGGCTTCTGTCAACAAAAATATGGTCCGCGCGGCCCTGTCCGCAGGATGACCCGCATCCGCGCGGACTCCCCGCAGCCTGCTCCTGACTTCGCGTAATGCCGACAGCATTGTCTCGCGGTCCTCTCCGTCGGCGCCGATCCGATCAATTTCCGATGCCACGCGCTCAGCTGTGAAATCGCCCTGCACCAGTTCCGGCACAACCTCTCTGCCCGCAATCAGATTGACCATGGCAAAATGTTGGACCTTCACCGTCGAGCGCCCTAACAGATAAGTGAGCGGAGTCACGCGATACACCATGACGAACGGCGTTTCCATAATCGCCGCCTCAACTGTGGCCGTGCCGCTTGCAATAATTCCCGCCCGTGAATGGGCCAATGCGGGAAGGGAATTGGGAACGAAGTGAATTGGCTGAGTGGCATCGTTTGGCGCTATGCCATCTGCGGGTGGGCCACGTTTTGCTTTTTTCGAAACGCGGGGATTTACCAACCCTTGAATAAAGCTCCGCTCCAGCGTGGGTGCAACCGGAAGAACGAATTCGTATTTGTTTCCAAGCAATGAAGTCGCTCTAAGCATCTCGGGCAAATTCATTCGCACTTCTTTTATCCGGCTGCCGGGCATAAGCGTAATCCAGGGCTTTGCCGGATCAAGCCCATGCTCCGCCGCGTACTGCTCGCGTGTGATCGCGGGCTGAGGTAAATCAGCCAACGGATGCCCCACGAATTCCGTATCAACCCCGCAATCCCGATAAAACTTTTCTTCGAAAGGGAAAATCACCAGCGCTTTATCCACATACTTCCGGAGCAGGCGAACCCGCCCCTGCCTCCACGCCCAAAACTGCGGGCACACATAATAGACCACCGGAACCCCGCGCTTCTTCATCTCTCGCGCAACCCGCCAATTGAACGCAGGCGAGTCGATCACAACTGCAAGGTCGGGCTTGCGTTTGTCAGCTTCAGCGATGAGCTTGTGAAAGAGTCCCCAAATGTTAGGAAGATGACTCAGAATTTCGGTGATTCCAACTACAGCCAGATCTTTCGCATCAACCACAACGTCGCATCCGGCGGCACGCATCTTGTCGCCGCCAACCCCAAAGAATTCGATAGAAGACGAAGGGAGGTCGCGCGAGGGCGCCGCGAGAGAGTGTGCATCATCGTTGCCGCGTTCTGTGCGGGAGGATGCGGATTTTGCCTCTCCATCGATTGTGGAGATGGTCCTGCCAACACTCCGGCGCAATGCCTCAATCAGCTGCGCCCCATACATCTCGCCCGAAGCTTCCCCCGCCGAGATCAGAATTCGCACGCAAGGATTGTAAACGCCAGCAGGCAGGCATCAGACGGCCTGAGTTCCGAAGCCTGACGCCTACTTAATTTCCACCTCGTCAATCTCAAACTCAAACTTCCCCGGCTCTTGCGCATGGGCAAAAGCTATCCCTCGCAGATCGCTGGCGTCAGTCTTGAACGCAGACCAGGGAAACGAATACTGCTTCCACTCCGGGCCGACAGCGAATGGCACAATCGCCGGCATCTGGCCCTGGTTGCTCTCGGTCAGCACCGCAACCGCATAGCTTTTGCCGTCTCCCTTTGCCCAAAACGAAAGTGTTTTCGTGGTCGACAGATTCGCCGAGTCCTCCGGCGAGGAGCCTGGATAAAAGAACACTCCAGCCCAGTTGAAAGGCGCTCCGCCGGGGACGACCTCGCCGGTCACCTTCAAGGCTCCTTTGCTGCCGTTGGCACCGCCCTCTACAGCCTGCATTGAAGAGCTCGATTTTCCGCCCGCCTCCGAATCGGAAGTCGTCGCCCATGATCCGTAATGGGCCGCGACTTTCATATCATCGAAGTTGCTGACCAGGCCCGATTCCGCTCCCGCCGGTGGAGGTGCAGAAAGCGCCAGGCCAGTCTCGCCATGTGCACCCGTAACTGCGAGATTCACGGTTGTTGTTTGATCGGAACTGGGCCCAACAAGAATCTCGAATATTCCGGGCTCGACTACTTTCTGCATGTTGGTATCGAGCATGGAAAGCGTTTCCGGAATCACTGTGAACTTGACGGTTTTCTTTTCGCCCGAGTGAAGCGTAATTCGCTGGAATCCTTTGAGCTGCATTACCGGGCGAGTAACCGATGCAATCTTCTGATGAATGTAAAGCTGCGGAACTTCGTCTCCGTCGCGCGATCCAGTATTGCTCACATCCACGCTGACGTTCGCCGTGCCGCCGGCAGAAATCGTTGCAGGTTCCACGCGCAGGTTCTCGAACTTGAACGTTGTATAACTCAGCCCGTAGCCGAAGGGAAACAATGGCTGTCGCGTGCTGAACGCATAGCTTCGATTTGCCGAGGGCTTGTGATTGTAGAAATCCGGCAGATCACCAACTGAATGCGGGAATGTAATCGGCAATTTTCCGCCGGGATTCACGTCCCCAAAAAGCACATTCGCCGCCGCTGTCCCGCCTTCCTGGCCCAGATACCATCCTTCAAGTATCGCTGGAGCATGTTCCGCAATGTAATTGATTGACAATGGCCTGCCGTTAATCAGAAAAACGATAGTTGGTGTCCCGGTTTCGACCACAGCCTTGACCAGATCGTTCTGCGCGCCGAGCAGATCAAGCGAATCGCGGTCGCCACGATGCTGCTCCGACCATGCTTCCCGGTTAGTGCTTTCATTTTCGCCAACCACCAGAATTGCGACATCGGCACTCTTAGCGACATCAACCGCCTCTTTAGTCTTGTCAGTCTGGGACTTCGGATCAAGCAGTTCCACGTTGTCGTCGAACCAACCATGCCAGTCCTGGTGTTTGTTGGTGAAACGGCAGCCTTCGGCATATACAACCTTTGCCTTGTCGCCGACGCGTGCCTTGATGCCATCGAGAATGGTCACGCCATGCGCCGGACCGCGACTGTACCCCCCGAGATGTAGCCCATCAGCATTAGGCCCAATCACAGCAATAGTTTTTAGCTTCCCCAAATCCAGCGGCAAGAGGTTCTTATCATTCTTCAAGAGCACGATCGTTTTCTGAGCAGCTTTCAGCGCCAAAGCTCGATGCTCAGTGCTGTTAGTGGTTTTCTCTGCATTGTCAGGATCAACATACGGATTTTCAAACAGTCCCAGCCGGAACTTGGCTGCCAGCATTCGCGCAACCGCGCGATCGAGTTCCCTCTCGGGAACGATGCCTTGCTTCACTTGATACAACAGAGTTCGATAAACGGACCCATCTGACAAGTCGTAATCCACACCCGCTGAGAGCGCGAGCCGCGCCGCATCCGCCTTGGTAGCGGCAACATGATGGGTTTCGACCAGCATCTGCAACCCATTGCCGTCGGAAGTGACGAATCCCGGGAAGCCCCACTCCTGCCGCAGCACCTTATCGAGCAGCCAATGATTGATGTGCGACGGAATGCCGTCAATCTCGTTGTAGGAAGCCATCACACTGCCGACGTGGCCTTCTTTCACTGCCGCTTCAAACGGGACCAGAAAATTCTCGCGAATAATGCGCTCCGAATAATTTCCCGGCGCAGTATTCGTCCCGCCTTCTGGTTGCCCGTGCACCGCGAAGTGTTTCATCGTCGCGATCACATGATGACGATTGAGTTTGAATTCGTCCCCTTGCAGGCCCGTAACCGCCGCTACCGCCATTCGCGAAACCAAATACGGATCTTCGCCATAGGTCTCTTCCGTTCGTCCCCAGCGCGGATCGCGTGCCAGATCCAGCACCGGCGTGAAAACTTGCCCCGCCCCTCGCGATCCCGCTTCGTCACCGGCAGCGGTAAACACCCGTTTCACCAAATCCGGGTCCCAGGTGCTGGCGAGTCCAATCGCTTGCGGAAAACTTGTGCTGCCGTCTTCCATGAATCCGTGAAGTGCCTCGCCCATTGCGAGTGCTGGAATTCCCAACCGCGTTTTCTCCTTCAAGTAACGTTGTATGGCGTTCCGTAGAATTGCCGACTTCCTGGGCGGAAAGGGCCGGTCCGGGTCCCCCCAGCCCGCCAGCGTGGCGCGCGCGGTCTCGTTCGTGTAGGTGTTCGTGGGATCAATAATCTCCGTCCGGCC
>Ga0070717_10001833_pt1 | contig 14854 bp, 13 predicted proteins | sample LARL113metaG_FD_71366 | JGI IMG/M metagenome (GOLD analysis project Ga0070717, IMG submission 71366) | Corn, switchgrass and miscanthus rhizosphere microbial communities from Kellogg Biological Station, Michigan, USA - LAR L11-3 metaG | ecosystem: Host-associated > Plants > Roots > Rhizosphere ... | reverse complement strand
TTCGCCGGAAAACAATCAGCCTACGCAAGAAAGCTATATGTCTAGGCAGAATGCTTTCAGGATTAGCGAAACGGCGCCGAATGAGTAAAATTGTTTTCTTCGATGTTTCGCGATTCAACCCTTTGACGGTCGAGTTCTCGGCTCGTTCGTATGAGGAATTGAATCAGATGATGCAGAGGATACGCGAGCTTCTCGACGAACTTCGCAAGTTGAGAGGCAAACGTGCTGTCAGTTCGAGCGAGGTGGAGATTTGTCGACGGGAACTCGAGCACCTCTACCCGATTGTTTTGGGAAAGGTCCTCGAAAAACTTTCGAAGAAGATTGAGCAGCGCGCCCGTGAGTTGGACGAAGAAGGTTCGTCAATAGTTAGTCAGACTAACGAATCAATCTTTCTGATGACTCGTTAGGGGATTAAATGTAATACAAAAACCCGGAGCCTACGGGGCTCGAACCCATCTTCTATGACTTTCCAAATGTCAGCAAAATTGCCAGCAACTGGCAGCCAAGAAGTCCGCTCGAGTAGTAGTCGAGTACGCTTGATTACCCTCGTGTAACCTGCTTAACTGCAGGCAAATAACGGAGAAGGAAGCGCCGAATCCTACCTCTGGAGCGATAAGTCGTTCATCATCAGCAGCTTCTGGTGGGCCGACTGATATGCGCGTCAACCTCACGGCAATTAGACCTACTTTCCCGCACCTATTTTCGTGAGGGTGTCCTGTATACCTCGACGAATCTCCCCCCGCCGCTGCTCGGTATCGGACCAGGATGACAAGGGCGCGGTATGAGAATCCAGTAAAGCCAATGCTCTTTCCGCGTACTTGCGCGCCAGATCTTTTTGCCCGTCTTTCAAGTACGCGTCAGCCAGATTGTAGTGAGCGTCGGCAGAATCCGAGTAGGCAAGGAGGTTAAGCTTGAAGATCTCGATGGCCTCCTTCGTCTCGCCTTCGCGCAAATAACCGGAGGCTATAATGTCCACGTTAACTTCGGGAAACAGCTGCGCCTGCGGATCTGTTCGTCGGGCTTCTATTAGTTGCTGCGTGACTTGGGTGAACCCGCCAGGCATCTGGAGTTGGTTAAGGATTGCCGCACAAGCCAAAGGATCGGCTGGGGCATGGCCGGGCGTTTTGATTAAGGTCGTTACAAACCAATCGACGATGATCGCGCGAAGTTCCGGGTGAGGTTTGAATAGATCCGTGCCGTGGCCGCCCTTCGCCGGCACTTTGCTGTCGGACGTTTCGTACCAAAGCCACGGCACCTCCTTTACCGCAGAGTAGTGGATCAACTTTTTGCTCGGGCTCGACGACGTGTCGTAAAGCAGCTGCATCGCTTCCTGTTCCGGCGGGTATTCATCGTCATCCGAAAAGACAAACAGTCCCGGTAATTGGGACGCCTCATGTAGAAATTGGAGTTGTGGCCGCAAAGTTTCTCCCGAGATCAGCATGAGAGATTTCACCCGATTTGCATGACGGCGCGCCGTCTCGACAGAAATGTCGACTCCAAGTGCTCCTGCGCCTCCGATTCCGATGATATCGCGATTGACAGCGGGCTGAGACGCCAAAAATTCAAACGCCGCATCCTCGGCGGCCCACCATTCCTTTATCTCTCTGTATCGGCGCAGATCAACTGTAAGCGTATTGATTCCAACGGCGGCCAATTGCTTAGCTACATCGTCCCACGATTTGCGTGTGCGGTTGCTCTGATGAAACAACAATACGCCGGGTCCTGGCTTTGTCGCAGCGAAGTACGTTCCTTTCAACACCGTGCCGTCCTCGGATTTGACATCGACAGTGCGGCCGCTCTTGGCCGGCTGGGCCGCCAGTTGTGTAGCGGCAAATATTGTGACTGCGAATGAAAAGATTCGGTTTAAACTCATGTGTTCGTTTCGGATGAGATGCACCAAGATCACAATTGTTCCCGCCGAGAAAAAATTCGTGGCTCCGATCACGCTTGCCTAGTGACAAATTTTCGCTCGTCAGTGGGAACAAACGTCGGATTGAGGACTCCCATTTTGGGATGACGGCGCAATGTCCGCCGATCCGGAGTTTGAACAGCTAGTGAACCATTACTATCGCGATCTTTACCGATTTGGTTTCAGTCTCACCGGCAGCGAGGCCGATGCCTGCGATCTAACCCAAGAAACCTTTTACGTTTGGGCGCGTAAAGGGCATCAGCTTAGAAACCCTGAAAACGTTAAAACATGGCTTTTCACGACACTGCATCGTGAGTTCTTAAAGATATGGCGGCGGCGGGAGCGCTTCCCGCATGAAACGATAAACGAAGCCGCCGAGGATCTCCCGCACGTCCCAGCCGCGTGCGTGGAGAGGTTAGACGCGCAAACGCTGTTTGGTCTTCTCGGAGAGCTTGACGACGATTACCGTGCAGTGCTGGTGCTCTATTATGTGGAAGACTTGTCTTACAAGGAGATCGCGGACGTGCTGGCAGTTCCGCTCGGCACCGTGCAATCACGAATCGCTCGCGCGAAGGCTCAACTGTTGAGGCGTCTGACCGAAACGCAGCTTACAACGGAGGGAAATAAATGACTGCGCAAGAGGCCAAAGAAGCCTTGTGGCTATACCGCGGGCCAGTTGATGACGCCGATCCGAAATTCCAAGAAGCCTTGGCGTTCGCGCGGCGCGATCCGGAGCTGACGAAATGGTTACACGAGCAGAGGACCTGTTTCGAGGCGATTCGTTCGAAACTTCGCGATATTGAACCGCCACATGCATTAGCCGAGAACATTATCTCCCACAGGATGATTCCGTTTCGTTACGATCTGAACCGAATACTGCAGCTCGCCGCCGCGATAGTCATTTCTGCGAGCATCACAGCAGTCGCGATGAAGTTGTGGGAGCGCAAAAGGGATCGTCTCGGGCAAGGACAAGAAACTATCGTCACCGGCGAAGTGCTCGATATGAGTTGTTACATCGCTTACAACTTGAGCGGACCGGAGCACGCCAAATGCGCCGGAGACTGCATTCGAAGTGGGCTGCCGGTCGGGATCAAAAGCGGAGACGGCAAGGTCTATCTACTGGTGGGTAACTTCCAGGCGGTAAACGCTGAACTCGCCGACTACGCCGCGAAGATTGTGACAATCAAAGGAAAGCAATCGATCCGCAACGGCTTCACACAGCTCCAAGTCGAAGAGATTCGGAAACTCTGACCAACTCGAAGCTCGTTAAGCGAAAACGCCGACTGATTGCTTCTGACGAAGATCAAAGGTGGACTCAATCGGCGCGCATTATTGCAAAATTTTGTTCGCCGTTTTCCGGCGTAGTCTCTCCGTGTGCTCGAGTGTTGGCGATTGGCTTATCGGAGCCTAACGAATTGGAATCCTCAATGACACCTTAGGAATCAAATGTAATACAGAAAATCTCGGAGCTTACATGGCTCGAACCCAGACTATCGAACGCGTCTTCGGTTTTCGGCTACCAGCAGAATTGCCAGCAACTGGCGGTAAAAGAGTAGGCGCGATTAGTTGCTGAGTTCGCTTGATTACTCGAGTGTAAGCTGCTTCACTGCAGCAAAATACAGGGGGAAGACAGCGCCGAATCCTACCTCTGGAGCCATAATGTTTCCACCGGCAGAACGTTATACATAAAAACTGGCGTTTTTGTCTGTTACACGAAACGGAAAATCTCAGACGATTATATGTCCTGGCTGCGAAGACGAATGAGATTAACGACCCTCGGACAGCGAGCTTGGTGCATCCAGGTCCACCTTTGAACTGATACCAATACCAAGTCGATTGACAAGCTCACCGCCTAACCAGCCGCTGACTGTGCTGATCGCCAAACCCACCGTTGCAGACAGAAAGGCCGCAAAAGTCGGCGTATGCGTTGGAACAAAATGTCGAATGAGCAAGCTGCCGGTGAAGAGCGACAGCATCAGCACGTTCAAACCTGCATGCCACATGCCGACCCGCTTTGCTCGCGTCCCGATCGGGACAGCAATCCAGTCGATAAGACCGAAGACTGCCGCGAACAATCCGGTGACAATCCCACCAATCGTGTTCCAATAGGCAACTCCGGCGAGCACCGCTTTACCCGTCGCAAAAAATGCGACATCTGCGATCCACGCTCCGATCAGTAATCCGAGCGGTAGCGCAACCATCATCTGGTGAACGGGATGGCCGAACAACTTGGCTTTCGCCTCCATGCGACAATTCGGACGCTCAGGCCCGGGCCATTATGCCGACAATCAGTATGACGAACGCGATTACAGCGACCAAGCCGTGAACCACGATATATGAGATCGGCAACGGACGGCTCTTTGCATGATAATAAACCAGTGAGAACCCGCCGATCGCGGCGCCAAGAAATAACAACAATGCAATGCGAATTGACAGAGCGACTCCGGGCGCTATTGCCGCGATTATTAACGTGATCAATCCAGCGGCAGCAAATAATCCATGGATGACGGCCAAAGCGACCGGCGGGTAATCCCGCCCGCTGAATCGGAGCAACGCCATAATAACGCCGCCGAGAGCGGCTATCGCAAAAAGAACTGCAGCAATAATCATGTCTTTACCCTCGCTTTCTGTTCGGATGATGCTTACGTGCTAAGAATAAGTCAACAGTCTCCTTGACTAATTCGCGCGACAGCGAGCTTTCAGCTTTAGCTGATTTCGAAGCAGCACGACGGGTCCGGTCCGCGCCGGCAACGTTCCTTCACACGCGTACCGATAATTTTGGTCAAGAGTGACTCGGCGATTAGACATGCTTCGGGGTGATTTGCCGTCGCAGCCGCGATCGGACAGCCGCGGCCACGGATTATGCCGGTACCATTTATCTGTTCGAAAGTCGCCTGACCGCCCAGTTCGGAGAGAAGTCGGATGGCCGCGTCGATTCGTTCACGACGAGTTCTACCGAACGACTTCAGCGTCTTTTCAGCCGCGACTTTGCGACCCACCTTACGCATAGCGCATCTTAGGTCCCGATCTGTTAGTCGGCGTCTAATCGTATCAAGAACCAAATTCAGCAGCCGACCATAGGGTTTTGGAAACAACTGCTCGACCGCCTGAGTCACAGCATAGAGTGCATGCGGTTTGCGCGAACCGCGGCGTGTGCCTGATTGAACCACAAACCCGTCACGCTGAAGATTGACGATGTGCGCTCGGATAGCGTTGTCCGTAAGCCGCAGCCTAGAGGCAAGCTCATCGACGGTTCTGTCGCTCTGGCGCAGCACGCGCAAAATTTGTCCCGGCGTGCTTTTTAGCAGCCGGTTCCGCCACGGAGAATGTTTCAACCGATCAAAGTAATCCGCAGGCACCAAACAAGTCAAAGCGCGCGTTGAAGTGCCAACAAAATTGCCAGCAAACTGCAGTGAAAGAGCGCGTGCGAGTAGTTGTCGAGTCCGCTTGATTAGTTAGGTAAAATCAGTTTAGATCACGTCAAATAACGGAGAAGACAGCGCCGAATCCTACCGCTGGAGCCAAATGGGTTGTCGCACGTCTGCATTGGACGCGATTCAAATAATCTGAATCGCAGCATAAGACGAAACTCGGCAATTGCATTTGCGTTGTCTGACTGTTCGATTTGGTTGAGAGGCGTGGCAAAGCGTTCTGGAAAAATTGCGGTCGGCACAGCCAGCTGGTCGGACCCGGGCTTTGTCGAGCGATGGTATCCGAAAAAGATGCGGGCCACGGACCGGCTCGGTTGGTACGCGCAACACTTCGAAATTGTGGAGGTAAATTCCACATTCTATTCGGTGCCGGACGCTCGAATGGTTGAACGCTGGTCCGCTGCTACGCCGGATCAGTTCACGTTCGACGTAAAGCTGCATCAACTTTTCTCGTTTCACTCGACGCCCGCCAGGTTATTGCCTCCCGATTTGCAGCGGCGCGCGGAAATCGACGCAAAAGGCAAGGTGAAACCAACACCGGCGCTGCAAGAGGCGCTGATGAAAACTTTTTTACCCTCGATATCGATCTTGCGCGCGGGAGGCAAGCTTGGGGCCTTGTTGCTTCAACTTTCCCCAGCATTTTCTCCGCGTCAGCACGAACTCGGCGAACTTTCGCTCGTGATCGAAATGCTGGGTGATTATGAGTTAGCAATCGAATTCCGAAATCGCCATTGGGTGATAGGCGAACGGCTCGGATCGACAATCGCATTTCTCAGAAAACATCGAGCGGCTTTCGTTAACGTTGATGCGCCGATGGCTGAGCATTTCATGATCATGCCGTCGGATTTGGACGAAATCACCAATCCGCACCTGACCTATCTCCGCCTGCACGGCCGCAATGCTCGCGGTTATCTCACCGGGAAAACGGTGGCAGCACGTTTCGATTACGATTACAGCGACGAGGAAATTTCCGACGTTGTGGAACGGACGAAAAGCCTCGCGCGCGGAGCAGATGAAGTGCACGTCATTTTCAACAACAACAATCTTGATTACGCGCCACGCGCTGCGTTGCGCTTGCGAAAAGCGCTCGGCCAATTGGTCGCCGAACCGACACAGACAGCCGAATTATTTTAGATTAGATTCGAGGCTGTGCAGCAAACTGCCGCAAGTTATGGCCCACGACTGCCCCAGCCGTTGGTGCGACTGAAGAATTGGCTGAATGAGCACCACATGACGCTCATGGCGATTGCCGACACGCCACATTCAATCGCGCTCGGCTCGGCCATCGGAATTTTTTTCGGGTTCACGCCACTGTGGAGCTTGAAAACTCTGCTCTCCATTGCGACGGCGTGGGCATGTCGATGTAATAAAATTGCGGCGGCGATTGCGGTTACATTGCACGACGTGCTGATTTTCGCGATGCCGGCGATTTACTTCGCCGAATACAAGATCGGTTGCTGGATCTTGAATCGTCCGCTTCCAAGGCATCGGGTGCGATTGCATCTAAGCTTGCATGATTATTTGAACTGGGACCTGTTTTTGCGCGTTATTTGGCCGGCATTTGTCGGCTCGCTCGTGTTCGCAGTGCCCTCCGCGATTATCGTTTATTTTTTGATGCGAATGCTGCTTAGCCGCGAGCGCGAGTCTCTGAAGGCGGCTTAACGATCTGGACGCGTGTTTTTCTCCTCAGGACGGCACGAGAGTTGCATCATACACCTGAGCCACTGGCCTTTTGCCTCGATAAACAGGCGGGCGGCGGTCGGCAAAACATTATGAAACATTTCATCGTTATCGCTTTGAGTATCTTGCTTTGTGCGTGCGCGGACATGTATGTGACCAAAACAGACGTGGCTTCGCCAGGCGGCCGGGGCGCTGCTCCCGTTGACGCCAAGGACTTTGATAAAGGCGTACACTTCGTTACGAATTGCGGAGTAGGTGCGAGCAATCCAAGCGCGATCTACATTCGGCCCTTCTGCATCGACACGGCGGTTTTCAAGGGCGATGAAGCGCTGACCGACGGCGAAATGCCGCTTCGCAAGGCGCTCACGCCCGTGGAGTTTGCACAGGACCTGAAACAACAGCTTGAGAAAATCGCACCCACGCGGATTCTCAAGGACTACGAAGCGCCGCGCGTTGGCTGGTTGGTGGACGGACAGTTTCAAGTGGTTGACGGCGGCAGTCCGCTTGGCCGGTTCTTTCTTGGAAATCTAGGCGTGGGCCAGTCATTCCTCGCGCTCCACGTAAGGGTGACCGACGTCACGCGTGGCGCCGTCGTTTACGAATTTGATATGGCTGGCGGCAGCCGCTTTCAAGGCAAGCTCGGGACCGTGCGCGCGAGCGGGCTGGGTCGCGCGACGCACTTCGATTTGCAAAACGCTGCTGAGCGGATTTATCTGACTATGAGCACGAATCCGTATCGTTACGGTGAGCGCGCCAACGTCAGCTTGCCCGAGTAAACGCGGCTGTCGTAACCGCTCCGTCGGAGCGGTTCGAGCCGGACTGGCATTTAACGGCGACGGCGCGCTTCGACTACAGATTGAAATGTTGCCAATCGGAACACGCCGATTAACTGTAGCCCCGGCAGCTTTCCGGGTGTCGATCGCAGCGCGACATTTAGGAATTGCAGGCGACACGCCTGCCACTACAGTTTCAACGCCGCCGTGATCTTTTCGCGCCGACTTTTCATCGCACTTCTTGCGCTGGCTCTGCTCGGAAACATCCGCGCAGCGATTGCAGCGCAGGCTTTTATTATTATCGATTCGCAGACCGGCTACGTTTTGGAAGAACAGAAATCGAAGGACAAAAGGCAGATTGGCAGCCTAACGAAAATCGCCACCGCCATGGTTGCGCTGGATTGGGCGGAACACGGAGGAGGCAATCTCAATCAAGCCGTCATCATTTCGCCGCAGGCGTTCGTCGGGACGTTCGAGAACAATATCGGATTTCAACCGGGTGATATCATCGCGCTGCGGGATCTTCTATATGCCGCGCTCGTCCAATCGGACAATATCGCCGCCTACACGCTGGCGGATTACGTTGGATCGACACTCACGTCGAGCGTGCCGGCGGCGGGCGAATCGAAAGTCGCGCCGATGGATGTGTTCGTTGGCCAGATGAACGCGCTGGCCAAGCAACTCAAAATGGAGCGGACCCGTTTCGTTAATGCTCATGGCATCGACGAAAAGATCAAACCGGTTCCCTATTCGACCGCGGAAGACGTGGCGCGCCTGACACGTTATGCGATGAACAAAGCGAGCTTCCGGTTTTACGTCTCACAAAAGGAACGGCAGATTTCGTTTCGTCGTGGCGGTCGCGAGCTTCATTATCTTTTGCGCAACACGAATGAAATGCTTGGAACACATGGCATCGATGGCGTCAAGACCGGCCGCACCGCGCGTGCGGGTGATTGCCTTGTGGTCTCGGCCAATCGCGAATCCGAAATCATCACGCAAGGGCAAGGCGTTACGATTTTCCCGCGTCACATCATTGTTGTTTTGCTTGGAAGCCCCAACCGTTTTGCGGAGGGGACGCAGTTGATCGCGCGGGGCTGGCAACTCTACGATCAGTGGGCGGCGGCTGGCCGTCTTGTCGATCCAAAGAAAATGCTTTGAGCGCGCCTGATAAATGAAGACGCGAATCGGCGTGCTGACCAGCGGCGGCGATTGCCCCGGACTCAATGCTGTTTTACGCGGAGTCGCGCTCGCGGCGGAGAAACTTGGATGGGAAGTGATCGGCTTTCGCGACGGATTTGAGGGACTGCTTCCGCCCGGCGATCACGTTATCCTGGATCGCAAACACACGGAAGGGATTATGGCGCTTGGCGGCACAATCATCGGCACGACCAATCGCGGCCATTTTATCGCCAAAGTGGGCGCCGGCGATCGCGCGGTCGTCGCGGCAGAAGTCATTGGGCGCGCCAAAAAAGTTTTGGATGAACTTCAAGTCAAAGCGCTGGTGATCGTGGGCGGCGATGGCTCCATGACTACGGCCATGCAATTGCAAGAGGCCGGTATAAACTGCATCGGCGTTCCCAAAACAATTGATAACGACATCGAAGCAACCGCCATGACGTTCGGGTTTGATTCCGCGGTCGCGATGGTGATGGACGCGCTCGATCGTTTGCACACCACCGCTACAAGTCACAAACGCGTCATGGTCGTTGAAGTAATGGGGCGTCACGCCGGCTGGATCGCCCTTCACGGCGGGATCGCCGGCGGCGCTGATGTGATTTTGATTCCCGAGATCCCGTTTGATTACGATAAAATCGCTGCCGCGATCAAAAAACGGGATGCCGCGGGTGATCTCGGCACTCTGGTGGTAGTAGCGGAAGGAGCGCGACCGAGAGATGGACAGCAGATCAAACGCGATGTCGAAGGGGGCGAATTTCGCCTGGGCGGAATCGGCGACATTGTCGCGCGTGAGATCGCGCAACGCACCGGTAAAGAAACGCGCAGCTGCGTGCTCGGCCATTTGCAACGCGGCGGTGCGCCGACCACGCTGGATCGTATTCTCGGCACACGCTTCGGCGTGAAAGCCGTTCAGCTGGCTAACGAAAGCCACTTCGGTTCGATGGTGAGCTATCAAAATTACCAGGTGCGCCACGTCCCCATCGCTGAAGCTGTCAATCGGCTCCGTCTCGTCCCGCCACACGGCGAAATGGTGCAGACGGCGCGCGATGTCGAGATTTCCTTCGGCGATTGACACCGCGATGTTGGCCCGGCTGATGTTTGATCTGGAAATCAAACATTAAATAGTGCAAGTCCGGCTCGGACCGAACATCAAACCTCGATGAAGATCGTCCTCGCTTATTCCGGCGGACTCGACACGTCTGTTATTCTCCGGTGGCTCAAAGAAAATTATCAGGCGGAGATCATCTGTTTTTGCGCAGACATCGGACAGGAGGAAGAGCTCGAAGGCTTGGAGAAAAAAGCCCTAACGACCGGCGCGTCGAAATGCATCATCGAAGATCTGCGCGAAGAATTCGCCCGTGATTTTATTTTTCCGATGTTTCAGGCCGGCGCGATTTACGAAGGTCAATATTTTCTTGGCACCAGCATCGCGCGACCCCTCATCGCAAAACGAATGGTCGAGATCGCGCGCCGCGAAAAGGCTGATGCCATTGCACACGGAGCGACAGGGAAGGGGAACGATCAAGTTCGATTTGAGCTGACCGCAGCTGCGCTTGCGCCTGAGCTCCAAGTCATTGCGCCGTGGCGCGAGGACCGCTTTCGCAAACAATTTCCCGGCCGCGCGGAAATGATCGCGTTCGCCAAGGCAAACAAAATTCCAGTGGAAGCCAGCGCGGAAAAACCGTACTCGATGGACCGCAATCTTCTCCACATCAGCTACGAGAGCGGCGTGCTGGAAGATCCGTGGTTCGATGCGAGTTCAAAAGAGATGCGCAACATGTACAAACTGAGTGTCGCGCCGGAAGACGCGCCTAACGAATCGGAACATGTTGATCTTGCGTTCGAAGAAGGGATTTGCATTGAAGTAAATGGTAAGAAACTCTCGACACTCGGCGTCATGCAGACGCTTAACAAACTTGGAGGCAAACATGGAATCGGCCGGGTCGATATCGTCGAAAATCGCTTCGTCGGAATGAAGGGTCGCGGCGTTTATGAAACTCCCGGCGGCGCCATTTTGCACTTTGCGCATCGACAAATGGAGACGCTCACTATGGACCGCGAAGTGATGCATTTGCGTGACAGCCTCATTCCAAAATACAGCGCACTTGTTTATAACGGCTTTTGGTTCTCCCCCGAGCGCGAAGCCCTTCAAGCGCTCGTCACCGAGACGCAACGCGACGTTACCGGACTCGTTAGGCTCAAACTTTACAAAGGCAACATCATCGTCGCCGGCCGCAAAAGTCCGAAAAGTCTTTACGATCCGAAAATCGCGACGATGGAAGGCGATGAATCGATCCGCCAAAGGACGGATTCGCCGTGGCGAACATACAACCAAAGTGACGCCAGCGGCTTTATCCGTTTAAACGCCCTCCGCTTGAAAGTTCGCGCTGCAAAGGCAGGGGTGATTGACCTCAATCGCCCGACGTAGAGGCGGTTGTGTTAACCGCCAGTCTATAAATCGGTGCTTGATACAAGCACATGGCCAATTGAGACTGCGCCTTATTGGACCCCCTGCGCGGCGATCCGCGCTTCGACAAAATCGTGGCCTCTCTCGCGTCGACGAACTGACGTTGGGCTTCGCCGCGCTCCGCCACGTTAAAGTCGTTAAAACCGTTACATTGTTACAACGGGGCCGCCATTGAGCGTTGGGTGTTGGGCGTTGGACGTTGGGCGTTTGCTTCTCCGCTGTGACGTCTGATCTCCCGCTCCTCGCTTGATGTAAGACAGGGATTTGCGCACTGTTCGTGCAAACAAATGGCCGCCGAAGTTAAAAAAGAGATCGAGCTCGAGATTGGCCACGTCTTGTTTGTCGACATCGTCGGTTACTCCAGGCTCTTAATAAACGAGCAGCGGAGTTTGCTCGATGCCCTCAATCAGATTGTCCGTGGCACGGAGGAATTTCGGAGCGCCGAAGCGGCCCGTCGCCTGATCAAGATTCCTACGGGCGACGGGATGGCCCTCGTCTTTTACAACAGTCCGGAAGCGCCGGTCGAATGCGCGTTAGAGATCAGCCGCGCACTAAAGAATCATCCGGAAGTGCGGCTGCGGATGGGCGTGCATAGCGGCCCGGTCAGCGGAGTCGTCGATGTAAATGAGCGGGCCAATGTCGCCGGTGCCGGGATCAACATCGCGCAACGCGTGATGGATTGCGGTGATGCCGGTCACATCCTGCTCTCGAAACATGTCGCCGAAGATCTCGAACAATACGGACATTGGCAGCCGCACCTGCACGATCTCGGCGAATGCGAAGTGAAACACGGCGGCCGTGTTCACATCGTGAATCTCTACACGAACGAACTTGGTAATCCTGAGATGCCGGAAAAAATTTCTAGGGCGCCTGTAGAGGCCGCCGTCCCAGCAGCTCCTCTTCCCTCGATTTCCAAGCCGGTCGTTCCGAGGTGGGCCCTAATCGGTGTAGTGGCTCTGCTCATTGGTGCGGTCGCGCTCGGCCTTCTCGTGTTCCGGGCTAACCGGTGGCCCAAGACGGCGACGACTGCCGCGGCAGTTCCCGAGAAGAGTATCGCTGTTTTGCCGTTCGAAAACCTGAGTGCCAACCAGGATAACGCATTCTTCGCCGACGGCGTGCAGGACGAAATCCTGACTGACCTGGCCAAGATCGCGGACCTAAAAGTCATCAGTCGCACCAGCGTAGTACAATATAGGAGCAACGCCGCGCGAAATCTGCGCGAGATTGGCAAAGCGCTCGGTGTGGCGCATCTTTTGGAAGGCAGCGTTCAGCGCGCGGGCAATCGCGTGCGGGTCAACGCGCAGTTAGTCGATGCACGCACCGATGGACATCTCTGGGCTCAAACCTACGATCGCGACCTGGCCGACGTTTTTGCCATCCAAAGTGAAATTGCCAAAACCATTGCCGACCAGCTTCAGGCAAAGCTCTCGCCCAAAGAGGAAGCTGCAATGCACGAGATGCCGACAACCGACATGGCTGCGTACGACTTCTACTTGCGGGCGTTGGAAATTGAACGAAATCGCGCGAGCTCCATCGGGAGTGGTGGCGCCGAAGGAGCTAAACGGGAAGTGGACATCCTGGACCAAGCAGTCAGCCGCGATCCAACTTTCGTAGCTGCACTCTGTAAGTTAGCCAGCACGCATCTCTACTTATACTGGCTGAACGCCGATCATACGCCCGCGCGCCTGGATATGGCCAAGAAGGCGCTCGAAGCAGCGGCACGCCTGCAGCCCGACGGCGGTGAGGTGCATCTGACGCGAGCGCTTTTTTACTATTGGGGCGCCCAGGATTACGCGCCCGCGCTGGCAGAGCTCGCCCTGGCCAGGCGTAGCCTTCCCAATGACCCGCGAACGTTTGGATTGAGCGGCTACATTGAGCGACGACAGGGCAATTGGGAGGACTCGACTCGTCAGCTCGAGCAGGCAATGACGTTGGATCCGCGTAATATCGTAATGGTCTCGGAATTGGCCGCTCAATACGTCGCGTTGCGCCGGTACGGCGACGCCGCGAAAGTACTGGACACTGCTCTGGCTTGGAAGCCTCTCGATTTTAGCTTGGGGCTGCTTCGCGCCACTACAGATATGGCTTGGAAAGCCGATCTCCGCCGGTGGAAAGACGTCATCGCTGGCGATGCCGCGAAAACTGCTGACCCGAATGATCTAATTACTGCCCGGCTGGATCTGGCGCTTAAGGAGCGCGATTATCACGGAGCTGAACAGACGCTGGCCGCTCACGGGGGAGTGGAGTTCGACGACAACGGTTTCTTCACTCCGAGGGAATGGAATCAGGCTATCGTTGCTCGCGGACTCGGCGACGATTCGAGAGCGAACGCGGCGTTTCTGGCCGCTCGTGAACGAGCGGCGGTGGCAGTGCGTGAACAACCTGAGGATGGAAAGGCACTAATAGTCCTGGCTCAAATTGACGCTGCTCTCGGGCGCAAAGAGGATGCGCTTCGAGAGGGCGGGCGCGCGGTTGAACTTCTGCCGGTCGCGAAAGACGCCCTTATCGGCGACGCATTACTCAGCAGGCTCGCCTGCGTCTATGCTCAAGCGGGCGAGGCCAATCGCGCTTTCAACTTACTGGAAAAGGTCACCAAGATTCCTTTTGGGGTCACTTACGGATCACTCAAGCTCGACGAGGTCTGGGACCCTCTTCGCGGCGATCCGCGCCTCGAAAAAATCGTCGAGTCGCTCGCGCCGAAGTAATAAAGCGATGCTGGATGCTGGATCTTGGATGCTCGCTGGCTGTTCCGATTTGTTGAGTGTTTGCTTCTTAGTTGTGGCTTCTGATCTCTTGCTCCTAGCTCCCAGCTTGATGCTGGATGCTTTGCTCGGATTTGTTCTCGATAGTTACAACAAGACCAAGTTATGAAATTCGCGTAGGTTCGTTTGCTTCTGAGATGGCCACCGAGATCAAAAAGCAGATCGAGTTGGAGATTGCGCATGTTTTGTTCATCGACATCGTTGGTTACTCGAAGCTTTCGATTAACGAGCAAAGCACTGCGGTCGATGAGCTAAATGAGGTCGTTCGCGCTTCAGCGCAGTTTCAGAAGGCGGAGGCCGCCGGTCGCTTAATTAAAATTCCAACCGGTGACGGGATGGCTCTGGTCTTTTACACCAGTCCAGAAGCGCCAGCACAATGTGCGGTCGAAATCGGTCGCGCTCTTAAGGAGCACCCACGCCTACAACTTCGGATGGGTGTGCACAGCGGTCCGGTGAGCGGGGTGATTGATGTGAATGGTCACGCCAATCTCGCCGGCGCTGGCCTTAATATGGCCCAACGGGTGATGGCCTGCGGGGACGCCGGGCACATTCTCCTTTCCAAGCATGTGGCGGAGGATCTTGAAGAGTATGAGCAGTGGCGGCCGCTCCTACACGACCTTGGCGCCTGTGAAATGAAGCATGGGATGCGCGTCTCC
>Ga0070717_10001832_pt1 | contig 14856 bp, 12 predicted proteins | sample LARL113metaG_FD_71366 | JGI IMG/M metagenome (GOLD analysis project Ga0070717, IMG submission 71366) | Corn, switchgrass and miscanthus rhizosphere microbial communities from Kellogg Biological Station, Michigan, USA - LAR L11-3 metaG | ecosystem: Host-associated > Plants > Roots > Rhizosphere ... | reverse complement strand
TGCGTCCGGCGAAGACCGGCGGGCGCTTTTGCAGGAACGCTTGCACGCCTTCGGCATAGTCGGGCGAAAGGCTCGCCTCGCGCAGCGCCTCGCGCTCGAGGTCGAGTTGCGTGTCGAGATCGTTGCTCCAGGACTCGTCGAGCAGGCGCTTGATCAAGGCAAGCGCAACTGCCGGCGCGGCGGCGAACCGCGCGCATAGCCCGTGTGCTTGCGCCATCAACTCGCTATCGTCGTGCGCTTTCCAGATGAGTCCCCAGGCTTCACCCTGTTCGGCGGACAGCGGCTCGGCCGTGAGCGCGAGTGCGCGGGCGCGGGCGGGGCCGATTAGTCGCGGCAACATCCAGGTGCCGCCGCAATCGGGAACGAGGCCGATCCTGGCGAACGCCTGCAGGAAGGTTGCCGAACGCGCCGCCAAGACGATGTCACAGGCGAGCGCGATGTTGGCGCCGGCGCCGGCAGCGACACCGTTGACCGCGGCAACGAGCGGAATCGGCAAAGCGCGCAACTTGCGCACCAGTGGATTGTAATAAGTCTCGAGCGCGTTGCCCAGCACGGCCGTCTTGCCGTCAGCGGTGACACGCTCCCGCAAGTCCTGCCCCGCGCAGAAGGCAGCGCCGGCGCCCGTGAGCAACAGCGCACGGCAATCGCTATCCTCCTCGGCCTCGGCCAGCGCGCGCCTGAGCGCTTGATGCATCGCCTCGTTGAACGCGTTCAGATACCGCGGCCGGTTGAGCGTAATGACACGATAGCCGGCCCGCCGCTCGGTGAGGACAGGTGTGTCGTCCATGGAAGCCTCCTCGTGCGATGCGGTGGCCATGCTAGCGCGCCTCGATGGGGAAATCGCGCCGGCCGACGCAGCTCCTGCCAACTCGCACGCACTGAATGCGCAACTGCGTCCGCCGCTGCGCACTCCCCGAGCGCGCTGTCATGGCCCATTGCGTCCGGAAGGGAACTATAAGAGAAAACCGGGCACGCCAGCGTTGAGCCGCCTTGGGAGGAGAGAATGATCCCTATAACAACGAATTCTGCCGGCCTCACCCGCCGCGGGTTTGCCGCAGGCGCCGGGGCTGCCGGGTTGCTCGCCGCTACTGGCACGCCGTTTAACTCTGCGCGTGCACAGGGTGGGCCGCTCAAGGTCGGCGTTCTGCTGCCGCGCTCGGGGGCCCAGGCGGGGATCGGGCAGGATTGTCAGCGCGGGGTCGAGTTGGCCCCGGCGATCCTCAAGGAGCTCGGCCATCCCGAGCTCGCGATCATGAACGCCGACACCGAAACCAACGTGGAGGTGGCGCGGGCGCGAGCCGAAAAACTGATCAACGAGGGTGCGCAGCTTTTGGTCGGCGCTTTCGATTCCGGCCAGAGCACCGCGATCGCGCAGGTCGCCGAGCAGAAGGGCATTCCTTTCGTCATCAATATCGCAGCGGCGCCGCAGATCACCGAGCAAGGCTACAAGTTCGTTTTCCGAAATTTCCCGACCGCGGGGATGATCTTGAGCGACGCCTTCGCCAATCAGAAGGAGCTCTTCGAGGCGACGGGCGTGGCGCCGAAATCGGTCGTGTTCATGCACGTGAACGACACCTTCGGTACCTCGATGCAGCAGGGGATCAACGCCGTGATGCCCCGCTTCAACATGCCCTACCAGATCGTCGAGCAGATCGCCTACGATCCGACGGCGCGCGATCTCTCCGTCGAAGTAGCCAAGGCGAAAGCAACGGGGGCGCAAGCGCTGCTCATGGTCAGCCGCCTCAATGACGCGATCCTGATCACGCGCGAACTAGTGAAGCAGCGCTGGTCGCCGATGGCCGTGCTCAGCATGGGGCCGGGCTGGTACGAGGACCAGTACCTCAAGACCTTGGGCAAGCTGTCGGACGGCCCGATAAGCTTCGTGCCCTGGTACGACCCGCACAAGCGATTGAGCAAGCAGCTCGACGCCGCTCTCGCCAAGGCTTATCCGGGCATCAATATGAACACCAATCATGTCTTCACGTTCGAGGCGCTGCTGGTTGCTGCCGACGCCTACAAGCGGGCGCGCTCGACCGACCCGAAGGCGCTCGCCGATGCCATCCGCACGACCAATATCACCGATAACGTCAGCATCGGGCCCGGCATCCAGTTCAACGACAAGGGCCAGAACGACAAGCTCAAGAACGCCGCGATCCAGAATCGCGGCGGCAAACTTCTCACGATCGCGCCGAAAGAGGCGTCGAACGCCAAGCCCGAATTACCGATGAGCGCCTATGACCGGCGCGGCTGAGATGGGCACGGCCTGATCTCGTTCGGACCGGCTGATGGCACAGCCACATGGACGGGCATAGAAGCCCTTGGGGCAGGACCGATCGGTGGCCGCAGAGATCTATTTGAACGTCGCGGTCAGCGGTGTTTTGACCGGACTTGTCTACGGACTGATGGCGGTCGGGCTCTCGGTCATCTTCGGAGTCGTGCGCGTCGTCAATTTCGCGCATGGCGAGATGATGACCATAGCCATGTACCTCGCCATTGTGCTGTTCAATGGCTTCGGCCTCGACCCTTTGGCGATGGTGGTGCCGCTGGCGGCCGTGCTGTTTGCGCTCGGCTATGCGATGCAGGCCGGCATCATCAACCCGTTCATCACCCGGCCCGAGCACAGCCAGTTTATCTTGCTGGTGGCGATTGCGCTCGTCATCGTCAATGTACTGCTGATCGTCTTCGGTCCCGATGCGCGCAACGTGCAGACGGCGTACTCCTTCGACAGCTTCCTCGTTGGGCCGCTTATCATCGACGCCACCAAGGCCTATGTCGGCGCGGCAACCGTCGCGATCACCGCGGCGCTGTTCGGCTTCTTTCGCTTGGCTCCATTGGGCAAGGCGATCCGTGCTTGCGCTGACAACTATACCGGCGCGCTGGTGGTAGGGCTCAACGTCAAGCGCCTCTACGCACTCACGTTCGGCCTCGGCGCCGCCTGCGTGGGAGCGGCCGGTTCCATGCTCGTGCTGCTGGTCGACGTGACGCCGGCGCTGGGACCTGCCTTGACGCTACTCGCCTTCATTATCGTCATCACCGGCGGCCTCGGCTCCATGCCCGGTGCAGTGCTCGGCGGGGTTTTGATCGGGGTTACCGAGGCAATGGCCGGCCTGTTCTTCACACCGTCGGCCAAGAGTATGTTCTCTTTTGCGCTGCTGGTGCTGGTGCTGCTGTTCCGGCCGCAGGGCATTCTGGGCAAGAGACCATCATGAGGGCGCGGCTGCTCGACGGAGTGCCACGCCGAGGGCTTGGACTGTTGGCGGGTTTGCTCGCGGTGCTGTTGGCGGCACCGTGGGTGGCCAACGATTATGTGCTCACGGTCCTCATCATCGTGCTCTATTCCACCTATACCGGGCAGGCCTGGAATGTGCTGATGGGCTTCGCCGGCCAGCTCTCGCTCGGTCACGCCATTTATATCGGGCTCGGCGGCTATGCGGCCGCGGCGCTCTATGTGCATTTCGGCGTCGCGCCCTGGCTCGGGTTGGCCGCTGCCGTCGCGATCGCCGCGGCCTGCGGCGCCGTTATCGGCTTCCTCGCGTTCCGCTTCGGCGTCGGCGGAGTCTATTTCGCGATTCTCACCATCGCGTTTGCTGAGTTCGCGCGCATCGGCTTCGATCATTTCCGCTGGGTCGGCGCGTCGAGCGGCTTCTTCCTGCCGGTTGCCAATTACACGCGCAACGACCTGTGGAATCTGCGGGGCGATCCAACCATGTTCTACTACGTGATGCTCGCGCTGACGGTCGCAGCATTCACGCTTTGCCACGTTCTGCTCAAGAGCCGGGTCGGTTATTACTGGCTGGCGATCCGCGAGGACGAAGTCGCCGCGCGCTCGCTCGGGATCGATACGTTCCGCTACAAGATGTACGCGATCGTCCTCTCCGGCGGCATGACCGCGGTGGCTGGCGTGTTCTTCGCGTTCTACTACAACAATCTGTTCCCGGAGCAGGTGTTTCACATTTCGCGTTCGATCGAACTGATCCTTGGGCCGATCATCGGCGGGGTCGGCACCCTGTTCGGGCCGCTGGTGGGCGCGCTGCTGCTGACCGGCCTGTCCGAGGCGATGCAGGAGCTTTTGACGGCCCTGGGCCTCGACGCGCCCGGCGCCAAACAGGTCTTCTATGGGCTCTGCCTGCTCGTGGTGGTCATGGCGCTTCCGGGTGGCGTGTGGCCTTGGCTTGCCGGCAAGCTCGGCGTGACGGGGCCGCGATCGTGACGCCGCTCCTTGCAGTTGAGGGGGTCAGCAAGCGGTTTCGCGGGTTGCTCGCGGTCGACGACGTGAGCTTCCAGGTCGCGCGCGGCTCGATCTGCGCCGTCATCGGCCCGAACGGGGCGGGCAAGACCACGCTGTTCAACATTATTGCCGGCGCCTTCGCGCCGGATCGGGGTTCGATCGCATTCGGCGGGGAACGCATCGACGGATTTGCGCCTGACGAGATCTGTCGCCGCGGCATCGGCCGCACCTTTCAATTGGTGCGACCGTTCCCCGCGCTCTCCGTCGAAGACAATGTGCTGATCGGCGCGATGTTGCGCCGACGCGATCCGGCGTCGGCGCGCCGCCACGCGCACGAGGTGTTGGCTCGGCTCGAGCTGTTCGGAAAGCGTCATCAGCCCGCGTCCACGCTGACGCTGCCGGACCGCAAGCGCCTCGAAGTTGCGCGCGCGCTAGCGACCGATCCGAAGCTTCTGTTGCTCGACGAGGTGATGGCGGGCCTGCGCCCGGCTGAGACCGACCGCATGATCTCGATCCTGCGCGAGCTCAACCGCGAGTTAGGGTTGACCATCCTTCTCATCGAGCACGTCATGCGGGCGGTGATGGCGCTCGCCGCACGCGTGCTGGTGCTCCACCACGGCGCGCCGATCGCGGAAGGTGCGCCAGACGCCGTGGTACGCGATCCCGCAGTGGTGCAATCCTATCTCGGCGCTGAGGCGGTCGATTGATGCTGCGGGTCGAGAACCTCGATGTCTTGCACGGCGACGCCCGGGCGCTCGACGACGTGTCCCTCGAGATCGACGAAGGAGCCATCGTTGCGATCGTCGGGGCGAACGGAGCGGGCAAGACCTCGCTCATTCGCACCATTGCCGGGATGCTTCGCCCGGCGCGCGGACGCATCGCGTTTCGCGATATCGACATCGCTGGATGGGAAAGCCACCGGGTTTGCAATCTCGGCATCGGCCAGGTGGCGGAGGGCCGCCAGGTATTTCCGACGCTGTCGGTCGCGGAAAACCTCGAGGTGGGCGCGATGCTTCCGCGCGCGCGGGCGGCGCGGACCGCAAACCTGCAACGGGTATTTGGGTTGTTTCCCGTGCTCGCCGAACGCTTGGCACAACCGGCGGGCACGCTCTCGGGTGGCGAGCAGCAGATGCTGGCGATCGGCCGCTGCCTCATGGGCGCGCCGGAGCTCGTCATGTTCGATGAGCCGTCGCTGGGGTTAGCGCCGGCGGTGGTGCAGCAGCTGCTGCGCACGATCCGCGATCTCAATCGCGAAGGCCTCACCTGCGTCCTTGTCGAGCAGAATGTCGCGGTCTCGCTCAAGCTCGCCGCCCGCGCCTATGTGCTCGAGAACGGGCGGATCACGCTCTCCGGTCCCGGCGAGGCGCTCTTGGCCGACGACCGTGTGCGACGCGCTTATCTCGGATTGTGAGACGGGGCCGCCCTACGCCGTCGGCGGGGCGATCGTCACCGTCAGTCTGCCGACACCCTCGATTTCGCATTCGAGCTTGTCGCCGGACACGGTGGCGGCCACGCCGGAGGGCGTTCCGGTCATGATGATGTCGCCGGCGGCGAGCTCGACCATTTCCGATAGCTTCATGATGATCTCCGGCACCTTCCAGATCATCTGTGCCAGATCGCCGTCCTGCCGCACTTTGCCGTTGGCCATGAGCGCGATGCGGCCTTTGCTGGGGTGGCCGATCTTGCTGGCGGGTTGCAACGGGCCACAGGGCGCGGACGCATCGAATGCCTTGCCGATTTCCCACGGCCGCTTCATGTCGCGTGAGGCGATCTGCAGATCGCGCCGCGTCAAGTCGATGCCAACGCCGTAGCCGTAGATGCAGTCGAGCGCCCGATCGAGCGGGATATTGCGGCCGCCGGACTTGAGCGCGACCACAAGTTCCACCTCGTGATGCATGTCTTTGGTGAGCGGTGGATAGGGCACGCTCGCTCCGTCGGGCACGATGGCATCAGCGGGCTTGGCGAAGAAGAACGGCGGGTCGCGCACGTCGTGGCCCATCTCGCGGATGTGTTCTTCATAATTGCGGCCGACACACCAGATGCGGCGTACCGGAAACGTCTTGTCGCTGCCGGCGACGGCGATGGCAGAGCGGGGCGGCGGCGGGATAACGTAGCTGTCGGCGACGGCAGGCATGATCTCTCTTGATCTCTCTTGCGGTTATCGGCACTTCAAGCGGATGATGCGATGGCGACCGGCGGTACGCTCGGCTCCTGCTCGCGCAGTTGCAGGCGATAGAACGAGGTATACCGTCCGCCTCTGCGCAACAACTCGTCGTGACGCCCAGATTCGACGACCGCGCCATCCTCGATGACGAAGATGCGATGGGCATCCACGACGGTATGCAAGCGATGCGCGATCACGATCGTCGTTCGTCCCTGGCAAAGGTGTTCGATCGCCCCTTGAACCTGCCGCTCGGATTCGGAATCGAGCGAGGCGGTGGCTTCGTCGAGCAAGATCAGCGGCGCGTCCTTGAGCAGTGCGCGCGCGATGGAGATGCGCTGGCGCTCGCCGCCGGCGAGCTGCAGCCCGTGTTCCCCGACCGGCGTGTCGTATCCGCGCGGGAACGCCATGATGAAATCGTGCGCGTAAGCGGCCCGCGCGGCGGCGACGATCTCGGCCTCGGTCGCACCCAATCGCCCGAGCGCAATGTTCTCGCGCACCGAGCCGCGGAACAGGAAAACGTCCTGCCCGACATAGGCGATTTGGCTGCGCAGCGAGCGGCGTGACACCGCCGCGATATTCTGCCCGTCGACGACGATCGCGCCGCTGTTAACTTCATACAAGCGCAGTATCAAATTGAGGATCGTGGATTTGCCGCCGCCGGAGGGGCCGACCAACGCACTGACCTTTCCGGGCTCGGCGACGAAGGAGAGGTTTCTGATGACCTTCTCGCCCGGACGGTACGCGAACTGGACGTTGGCGAATTCGACGCGCGCGCTCGACAAATGCAGCGGCGGCATGCCGGCGTCATCCGGTTCCGTCGGCGGATGGTCGATCACGTCGAACAGGATTCGCACCCCGACCAGTCCGCTGTTGAGGTCGAGGTTGAGCCGCGCAAGGCGTTTGGCTGGCTCGTAGGCCAGCATGAAGGCTGCCAGGAAGGAAAAGAATTGACCGGGTGTTGCCCCGGTCTCGATCACGCGGAAGCCCCCGTAAATCAGTGCGCCGGCGATCGCAAACCCGCCGAGTGCTTCCATCAGGGGACCCGAGCGGTAGGCCACGCGCGCCCATTTGTTCGACTCGTTCTCCAACTCGGCAACACGTGAATTGAAGCGGGCGCTCATTGCATCTTCAAGGTTGAATGCCTTGAGGGTGCGCATGCCCTGCAGGGTCTCCTGCAGGGTTTCGAGAATGCGCGCACTGCCGGTGAACTGATGGTGCGCAATCGTCTTGATGCGGCGAATCATCTTGCGCAGGATCAGCATCGCCGGCGGCACCACGATGATGCTAAGTGCGGAGAGCACTGGGTCTTGCACCGCCATCACCGCCAGTAGTCCGACGAGCGAGAGCAGATCGCGACCGAAGGCGGTGATGAGCAGGTTGAGCACCTGGCTCGCCGCGGCGGCGCCGGTATTGAGCCGCGCCATAAACTCGGAGCTGTGGCGGTCGGCAAAAAAACCGACGTTATGATGGAGCAGCTTGGCGAACATCCGTTGCTGGTTATCGGCGATGATCCTGTTGCCGATCCGCGCGAGCATGACTGCCTGCCCGTAGGTAGCCATTCCCTTGATCATGAAGATCACGGCGGTCACGAGGGCGAGGACGATGATACCCGGCAAGTTCTTGTGAACGTAGGCCTGATTGATCACGTCACCGACCAAATAGGCGCCGAGCGCCGTGCTTGCCGCGGCTATTCCCATCAGACCGAAGGCGAGGGCATAACGCCGCCATTGGCCGGCGGCCTGCTGCATGAGCAAGCGGCGCACCAAAGCGGGCGCGCCGTCAGGGTCCGCAAACAAGCTTTGCCAATACGATTTGAGCATGCCCCATCTCTAGCGGCGCAACCGGCGCGGCGGCGCTGTAGGCGAGCCTTTTTGCCCAGCTGGTCGCGGTTTTCAAGCGCAAATCGACGATTAGCTGGCGCGCGTCAAAAGCTTGCGCTCCCATGCCAGCGCGTGGCACACGATGCTTTCCAGGTCGTCGAAATGCGGCTGCCATTTGAGCACAGCGCGGGCGCGGTCGGAAGCCGCGACCACCCATGCGGGATCTCCCAACCGCCGGCCGGCGAGTTCCACCTTGAAGTCTGCGCCGGACATGCGCTTGACCGCGTCGATCACTGCGAGCACCGAGAAGCCGCGGCCATAACCGCAATTGAGCGTGACGGGATCGCCGCCCGCGCGCAGATATGCCAGCGCATCGGAATGCGCGCGCACGAGATCGCAGACATGAATATAGTCCCGGATGCAGGTGCCGTCCGGCGTCGGGTAGTCGGTACCGAAGACCTCCACTTTCGGCCGCAGGCCGAGGGCGGCCTCTATCGCGACCTTGATGAGGTGGGTAGCGCCTTTGGTCGACTGCCCGGCGCGACCGAGGGGGTCGGCGCCCGCGACGTTGAAATAACGCAAGATCACGTGGCGCAGGCCGTGGGCGAGGGTGGCGTCGCGCAGCATGATCTCGGTCATGAGCTTGGATGAACCATAGGGCGAGGTCGACACGGTGGCATCGTCTTCGCAGATCGGCACTCGTTCAGGATTGCCATAAACCGCCGCGGTCGAAGAGAAGATGAAATGGCGCACGCCTCCCTTGACGGCAGCCTCGATCAAAGCGCGCGAGTTCACGGTATTGTTGTGATAATAGCCGAGCGGATTGCGAACCGAGTCGGGCACCACGATCGAGGCGGCGAAATGGACGATGGCCTCGATGCGATGCTCGGCTATCAAGTGCGCCACGAGCGCTTGGTCCCCGGCGTCACCGACGACAAACTGGGCGCCCTGTGCTACCGCCCAATCGAAACCGGTACTGAGATCGTCGAGCACCACGACGCGCTCGCCCGCATCCAGGAGTGCGTGAACCATGTGACTTCCGATGTAGCCGGCGCCGCCGGTGACCAGGACAGTCATGCGGGAGGCTCGCTCATGTTCCTTGGCGTTGCTGCGTGCACTGTGAGCATCCGCTCACACGCGTGAATGCACGCGTTCGCGCCCGCTGACAAGCCGCCACCGGTCGCGCAGAAGCGGTAGACTCTTCCGAGATGCCCGATATTCTATTCATTAAGACCTCCTCGCTCGGCGATGTGATCCATCACATGCCGGCGCTGACCGAGGCGCGGCGGCAATGCCCGCAGGCGCGGTTCTCCTGGGTGGTTGAGGAGGCATTCGCGCCGCTGGTTCGGGTTCATCCGGCCGTCTCCGCCGTCATCCCGATTGCATCGCGCCGTTGGCGCGGGGCGCTGGCTGCGCCTTCAACGTGGCGCGAGATCACCGGCTTCGCCCGCGCGGTGCGTGCGCGCTGTTACGACGAGGTCATCGATACTCAGGGTCTCCTGCGCTCCGCCGCCGTTGCGCGGCTCGCCCATGGCCGCCGGCACGGCTATGACGCGAGCAGCATCCGCGAGCCCGCGGCGGCGTGGTTTTACGACATCAAGCATCGCGTCTCGCGCGGTCTGCATGCGATCACGCGCAATCGCATGCTCACCGGCCTTGCGCTCGGCTATGTGCCGGATGGCAGCACCGACTTCGGCCTGTCACGCCACGAGATTCAGACCATGAGCGCAGCGCCTTACGGCATCCTGTTCCACGCCACCGCACGGGCGGAAAAGGAATGGTCCGAGGCCGCATGGATCGCGCTCGGCCACGTGCTAACTGCACGCGGCGGGTCACTATTGCTGCCCTGGGGCACCGAGGCAGAACACGCGCGCAGCAAGCGCATCGCCGCAGAGGTCGCGAACGCCCGCGTGCCGGAGCGGCAGCCCCTCGACCGGATGGCGGCGCTGATCGCGGGGGCGTCCTTTGTCATCGGCGTCGACACCGGCCTCATCCATCTTGCCGCGGCGCTCGGCGTGCCGCTCGTCGCGATCTTCACCGCGAGCGAGCCCGGCCTCACCGGGCCGATGGGCTCCGGGCCAATCGCAGTGGTGGGCGGTAAGCATAGGCAGCCCTCCGTCGCAGATGTGGTGGAGGCGTTCGAACAACTGACCTAGCGCTCTACTGCCCGTACCCGGGGAAAGCCGCCGACGCAGGGCTCAGATCGACGTGCGCCGGAGCGGGCCGGCCATCGTTTGTCGGACCGCCATGGCGACCCGATCCACGGAAATCTCGCGCATGCAGCGATGGTGCCCGAGCCGGCAGTCCGGCTTGTGGCAGGGCCGGCACGCCAATTCGTCGGTGGTTTCGACTACCGCGGCGATCGGATTGAGCGGAGCCCAGTGCCAGGCGCTGGTCGGGCCGAAAATCCCGATCGCCGGGGTCCCAAGCGCTGCTGCGACGTGCAGTAGACCGGAATCGTTCGATACCGCGAGGTCTGCCGCGGCGAGTGCGAGAATGGCGTTGCGCAAGTCGGGCCCGGTGAGGTCGCGGATCTGCGCGCGGTCGTCGATTTCGGCGGCGAGCTCCTTTTCATTCGGGCCGCCGATCACCCATACCCAGTGGCCTTCGGCACGAAGGCGGCGCGCGAGCTCGGCGTAAGATGCGCCCGGCCAGCGCTTGGACGGACCGACCGCCCCCGGCGCGAGCGCGACGACCGGGCGACCATCGGTCGCGAGCCCCAGCCGCTGGCGCCAGTTGGCGCATTCGGCCGCCGGCACCTTGAGTTCGGGCAACGGCCAGGCTGGCGGCGCGCGTTCACCCTTGGCCAAGGCGAGCACGGCGCATCGATCGGCCATACGCGGGAGCCGGCGCTCGCCGAAGCGCAGATCGTTGATGAGACCAAAGCGCCCTTCGCCGACAAAACCTGTGCGCTGGGGGATTCCGGCGAGGAAAGGCGCCACTGCGGCCTTCCAAGTCCGCGGCATGACCAGTGCGTGGCCGTAATTCTCGGCCCGCAGCCTGCGGGCAAGGGCGCGATGCTGGTTCAGCGCGAGGCGCTGGCGCGGCAGGTCGGCGACCATCCCTTTGCGTACGCCCGGCATGTAATCCAGGAGCGGGGCGACCATCGAGGTGGTCAATACGTCGATCGGGGCAGTTGGCCAGCGTTGTCGCAGCAACCTCACCACCGTATGGCAGCGCACGAAGTCGCCGATCCACATGTACGGGATGATGAGGATTGGCGCTTCTGTCATAATCTTTGGTGACATCTTTGGTGACACCCTGGCTTGTGAAGTTCAATTCATTACTAATGAAATGAATGAATCCTCATTTCTACGTCATTGCTCTCTAGCTGACGGGAAGGCCGGTTAGCTCGGCCTTTGCTGGCTGTCCAGTGCGCTCAGGAGCGACGGGATGAGGATCGGGGCTCCTTTACGCTGTCTGCCCACGGAAGTTGCACCCCTGAACGCCCTCGGGCAAAGGGAGGCAGCAGCCTCGGCGGGTAGGAATGCTATTGGTCACTGGCGGAGCCGGCTTCATCGGGTCCAATCTGATCGCCGGCCTCAACGAGGCGGGGCGGACCGACATTGTCGTCAACGACGCGCTCGGCGAAAAGGGCAAATGGCGCAATCTGGGCAAACGCCAAGTCGCCGACGTGGTACCGCCGGGCGAGCTCATCGCTTGGCTCGATGGCCGCAAGCTTGAGGCGGTCATCCATCTCGGCGCCGTCTCCGACACCACCGCCACCGACGCCGATCTCGTCCTCGCTACCAATTTTCGGCTCTCGCTCAAGCTTCTGGATTGGTGCACCGCGACGTCTACCCCGTTCATCTATGCATCTTCTGCTGCGACTTACGGGGATGGCGTCGCGGGCTTCGATGACGATTGGTCGCTCACGGCGCTGCGGCGGCTCAAGCCAATGAACTTGTACGGCTTCAGCAAACATCTCTTCGATCTCGCGGTTGTCGACCGCTTCGCGAACGGCGCGAAGCTCCCGCCGCAGTGGGTGGGGCTCAAATTTTTCAACGTGTTTGGCCCCAATGAATATCACAAGGGGGAAATGATGAGCTTGGTGGCCAAGCGCTTCGACGAGGCGAAAGGCGGCACGGCAGTGCGCTTGTTCAAGTCCCATCGCGACGGCGTCTCCGACGGCGAACAGAAACGCGACTTCATCTATATCGATGACGCGGTCGCGGTGATGCGCTGGCTACTCGAGATGCCATCGGTATCGGGCATTTTCAACGTCGGCACCGGCCAGGCGCGCAGCTTCCGCGATCTGATTGCCGCCATGTTTCGTGCGCTCGGGCGCGACCCGGCTATCAACTACGTCGACATGCCTGCGGCAATCCGCAATCAGTACCAATATTTTACCCAAGCCAAGGTCGAAAACCTCCGCCGGGCAGGCTACAACGCCGGCTTCACCCCGCTCGAAGAGGGGGTAAATCGCTATGTCACCTTGTTCCTGAACCAGTCCGATCGGTATCGGTGAAGGTCGCCGCACCGACAACCATCTAGCGATAGCGCCATGTTCAATTTCGAGGACGCGCTCAAGCTCATTCCCGAGCAGACCATCGTCTGCGTCGGAGATTTGATGCTCGACGACTTCGTATACGGCGAGGTCTCGCGCATCTCGCCCGAGGCGCCTGCTCCGATTCTCGCCGTACACCGCAACGAACTCACCGTCGGTGGCGCCGGCAACGTGGCGCGCAACATCGCCGCGCTCGGCGCACGCTGCATCTTCCTCGGAGTCGTGGGAGAGGACGACGCGAGTCGCACGCTGATGCGGGCGCTTGCCGCCGAACCGTTGATCGAGCCGCATATCGTCGTGGACGCGCGGCGTCCGACGACACGCAAAGTGCGCTTCGTCTCCGAGCATCATGCCACGCATTTGTTGCGCGCCGACTGGGAATTGGCGGAACCGCTCGATGCCAAGACGGAGAAGGCCCTGATCGATCGCACGCTCGCCGCACTGCCGCGCGCGGGCAGCGTCGTCTTATCCGATTATGCGAAAGGCACGCTGACGCCGCGGGTCATCCGGGCAGTGATCGAGGCGGCGAATGCGTCCGGGATACCGATTATCGTCGATCCCAAAGCCGTCGATTACTCCATTTATCGCGGTGCGACGGTGGTCAAGCCCAATCGCAAGGAACTTTCGGAAGCCACGCGGCGGCGCGCCGATTCCGATGCGGACGTGATCGCGGCGGCAGCGGAATTGAACGGGGTGCTGGGAACAGAGGCGGTCGTCGTCTCGCTCAGCGACGCCGGTCTGATGCTGGTGCCGACAAACGGCGCGCCGATCCACGTGCCAGCTTATCCGGTCAAGCTGGGAGACACGTCCGGCGCGGGCGACACCGTCGTCGCCGCGCTCGCCGTGTTGCTGGCCACCAAGGCGGGCTATGAGCCCGCCGTGCGCGCGGCCAACGCGGCTGCCGCCGTGGTCGTCGGCAAGCGCGGCACCGCGACGGTCTCGGCGGCGGAGCTGCGTTCGCGCATCCTGCCCGCCGCTTCGCTCGCCCCCGAGGAGAAGGTCGTTTTCGACTGGTCGGTGCTCGACCAGCGCCTCGCCGCATGGCGCGACCTGCGCATCGGCTTCACCAATGGATGCTTTGATCTGCTGCACCCCGGTCACATCAAGCTCCTGTCGGAGGCGCGCGCCGCGTGCGACCGTCTCATCGTCGGTCTCAACGGCGATGCGTCGGTGCGGCGTTTGAAGGGCGAGGGCAGACCGCTCCAGGAGGTGCATGCGCGAGCGGAAGTGCTGGCCGCGCTCGAGGCGGTCGACCTTGTCGTCGTCTTCGATCAGGACACGCCGCTCGAGCTGATCCGGCGCGTGCGTCCCAAGGTCTTGGCAAAGGGCGGCGACTACCGGCGCGAGGAGGTGGTAGGACACGAACTCGTCGAAAGCGATGGCGGTGACGTGATCCTCGTCGATCTCATGCCCGGTTTCAGCACATCCAAGATCGTCCGCCGGTCACGCATGCCTGCCCCGGTCAGAGGTTCTTAAGCTTGCACGGAGCGGTGCGCATGAGCGAGGGCCGCGAGCAGATACTCGTTCGGGAGTTTTTCGGCGGCGCGAGGTCGGGCTTCTTTGTCGAGGTCGGCGCCAATCGGCCGCAGCAGGAATCGCAGACCTGGCACCTCGAGCAGCTCGGTTGGACCGGCGTCCTGGTCGAACCGCAGCCCAAGCTCGCGAGCGATCTGCGCAACGCGCGCTCTGCCGAAGTGTTTGCGGTGGCTTGCTCTTCGCCACAGAACGCGGGACGGCGCATGCAGCTGCATCTGGCCGGCGCGTTGTCGGCGCTCAATCGTGACCGAATGGCGCCGGGCGCGCAGCCGCAGGAGGTCATCGAGGTCCCCGTGCGCACGCTCGATGACATTCTCTGCGAGGCGGGCGCCCCCCTCGGATTCGATTTTCTCTCCGTCGACGTGGAAGGGCACGAGCTCGAGGTGCTCAGCGGGTTCGATCTCGCGCGTTGGCGGCCGCGCCTTGTGCTGCTCGAGGACCACGTCGCCAATCTCAAGAAGCACCGCTTTGTGCTATCGGCCGGCTATCGGCTGATCCGCCGGTTCGAAAACAACGGCTGGTATGTTCCGCGCGACGAATCAATCGGCATCGCGCCGCGCGAACGATGGAACATCTTGCGCAAATATTATCTGGCGCTGCC
>Ga0070717_10001830_pt1 | contig 14861 bp, 14 predicted proteins | sample LARL113metaG_FD_71366 | JGI IMG/M metagenome (GOLD analysis project Ga0070717, IMG submission 71366) | Corn, switchgrass and miscanthus rhizosphere microbial communities from Kellogg Biological Station, Michigan, USA - LAR L11-3 metaG | ecosystem: Host-associated > Plants > Roots > Rhizosphere ... | reverse complement strand
TTCGGAGGCGGGCTTGAACTTGCCTTGACCTGCGATTTGATTATCGCGGACAAGACGGCGCGCTTCTGCTTTCCCGAATTGCGGTTGGGCTTAATTCCTGGATTTGGAGGCATTCCACGCCTGAAGCGCGATCTGGGCAACGCGGTGGTCCGCGATCTCTTGTTAACCGGGCGCAGCTTCAATGCGACCAAGGCGCAGCAGATAGGGCTGGTGAGCCAGGTAGTAGGGGAGGGGCACGGATTACGAGTGGCGCGTGGAACGGCAGCTCAGCTGGCGAAATTCGACCGCCGGGCGGCTGTGGCCGCCAAGGAATTCATTAAGCCGATACCATATGATGAACTGCGGCGCGAGATCGAAATTTTCTGCGACCTGTTTACGCAGCCGGCCGTCCGTAGCGGGCTGAAGAAGTTTGTGGAGAGCACAGACCCGCTGCCGTATTTACCATAATCACATCATGAAAACCCAGCAGCAGACGATCGACGAAATCCTGGACTTGGCGGCCGCTCAGTTTAAGGTCCCACGCGAAAACCTCTCGGCGGACGACGACTTTTTCAAGAAGCTTGGTATCGACAGCTTGCAGGCGCTGAGCCTGCTTACGCGCCTGGAACAGCATTTTAATGTTGAACTTCCTGACTACGAGCTTCAGGGTGTCTCCGATTTCCGGACGCTGGCGGAGAGAATTCAATCCAGGCTGTAAAATCCCTCACAGGGATACAACAAACACACGGAACCAGAATCCTTTGCGGGGGGGCGGGTTCCCGGAACCGAAAGGGTCACGTACACACTCCCCGTGTCCCTGTGCCGGTATGATGAAATAGCTCTTTAATGCTTGATCTCGATCAATACACATCTCTCGGCGCCGCGCTTCGCGAAGCTCTTGACCACTTCGCCAATGAAACCTGCCTGATCGAGTCCGATCGTAATCGCGAACGCACACGGCTGACCTACTCTGACTTTAAACAAATGGCGCTGCCGCTTGCCCGGGCCCTGCAGGACGCCGAATTCAGCCCAGACGACCGCGCCGCGATCATCATGACCAATCAGTCGAAGTGGCTGATATCGGCTTACGCGGTGTTCTATGCCGGAGGAGTGCTCGTTCCTTTGGATTACAAGCTCACGGCGAAAGAGCATCTGCAGGTACTGGCGCATTCCAAAGCGAAGTTTCTGATCGTGGAATATCACTTGTGGCGCGCAATCATGCAGGAACGACAGTTCAGCGACCACACGATCAAGATTGTCCTGGTCACTGAGGCTCCGCCCACCGCTGAGCTAAAGGGTGGCTTTCGATGGGAAGAGTTTCGCCGCAAAGGCGATCCGTTTTTCGTGAATCGTAAGCGAGAGAACCTGGCATGCATCGTTTATTCCTCCGGAACAGGAGGCCGCGCAAAAGGTTGCGTGCTGACTCACGGGAATTATCTCGAGCAGTGCAAGGCCCTGACTGCGTGGTATCCGTTCTGGCCGGGCGTACGTTATTTGAGCATTTTGCCTACGAACCATGCCATTGATTTCATGGTTGGATTTGTCGGCCCGTTCGTGTGCGGCGCATGTGTCGTACATTTGCGCACGCTGCGGCCTGAGTTTGTGCGGGACGCGTTCGTGCGTTACAAGATCACATACGTGAGCCTGGTGCCACTGGTCCTGAAAAATCTGGAACGAGGTATCAAAGGGAACTTTGAAGCACTCCCGCCAGTTAAACGTTTTTTGCTCGATACCTGCATCACTGTAAATCGATTCTTTACCCGCAAGCGCCCGAATGTGCCGCTCAGCCGCAAACTGCTGCCACAAGTGCATAAAGCGTTTGGAGGTGACCTGCTGGCGATGTTTACTGGTGGCGCGTTTGTGGAAGCGGCTACTCTGCAATTTTTCTACGATCTGGGAATTCCGGTAGCGAACGGCTATGGACTGACCGAAGCAGGCACCGTGCTTACGGTGAACGATCTGAAGCCGTTTCGCGCAGACACCGTGGGGAAGCCCCTTCCAGGAGTCGAACTGCGCATTTTGAATCCGGCACCGGACGGTGTCGGCGAGGTCGCCGCCAAGAGCGAAACCATCATGTCGCAATATCTTGACGATGCTGAACTCACGGCGCAGACCATTGTTGACGGCTGGCTGCTGACGGGTGATCTCGGACGCTTCGATGGTTCCGGACACCTGCAGCTTTTCGGGCGCAAGAAAAACATGATCGTTACTGAGGGTGGAAAGAATGTTTATCCCGAGGACATCGAAATTGCCTTCGAGACTGTGCCGGTAAAGGAGCACTGTGTTTTCGCTGCGAATTTCATTTGGCCGGCGAAAGAACTGGGAAGGGAAATGCTGGTGTTGGTTGTGCATCTCGAAGTGGACCGGGAGATCACAGACTCGATGAAAGAGAAGATTGCAGACAGCAATCGGCTTCTGCCCGACTTCAAAAGAGTCGGGGGCTACTTGCTGTGGGAGAAAGATTTTCCGCGTACAGCCTCGATGAAGATCAAACGAAACGAATTGGCAGAGCAGATTCGCAGTGTGGTTAAGCGCACAGCAGTTAAGGAGTTGTAGCTCGGAATTGTGTTGCGTGCTCTTTCCGAGATTGCGAACATCATACGTTGTCGTGTTACTGGCTTGCGAACGCACAACCAATATCTCGCCATCGTAAATCCCGCGGCTGCGGGGGGGCGCACCCGGGCCCTGCTTGCTCCGGCGCTTGATCGGCTGCGCGCAGGCGGCATCGAAATTGATGTGCGCGAAACGGCGGCTCCAAATCAAGCCAGTCAGATCGCACGCGAAGGCTGGCGCGAAGGTTACCGCAAATTTATTTCCGTGGGCGGAGATGGGACGTCATTCGAAATCATCAATGGCCTGTTCCCGCTGACGGATGCGGGCGAATCCCCGAGCCTCGCGTTTCTTCCTCTAGGGACAGGGAATTCGTTTCTCCGACATTACAGCGATGCTGGCGCTGAGCACGCGATAGAATCTCTCACCGCGAGCCGCTCACAGAAGTGCGACGTTATACGTCTCCATCACCGGGACGGGGTGCTGCACTACATCAACATTCTTAGCATCGGATTTTCAGCGGATGTCGCCACTTTGCGCGCTCGCCGCTTCAGCAACTGGGGAGAGATCGGCTATCAGACGGCGATCTTTTTGTGTCTCGCGCGTTTCCGGCGCCGGCCGTTTCCGTTGACGGTTGATGGCGAGCCGCATGTGGATGCCAGGCCATGCTTGTTTCTGACGTTCAACAACACAAAATTTACCGGTGGCACAATGATGATTGCTCCGACCGCCGAAGCAAGTGACGGAATGATCGAATATGTGCGTTGGGGCCCAATTGGCCGACTGGGGCTGATCCGCAACCTACCGGGGCTCTACGATGGCACCCACATCCAGCACCCTTTGGCCGAGGTTCGAACGGTCCGCCGGGTCGACTTCCAGCTGGAAGCGCCAGTGGATGCGATGATCGACGGGGAGGTCCTCACCTTGCACTGTCGAAGTCTGGACGTGCTGCCGGGCGCACTCAACGTCGTGGTATAAGGATTTCAGCCGACATGTCAAAACTTAGCGAGCAAAGGGAAGAGCAAGGCCAAGCGAAAGGCGGTCCACCCTGGTGGTGGATCATAATCGCGATTGTTATTTTGGGCGCTGCGTGGGGCGGCTATGATTATTTTTCTTACCGCAAGGTCAGCACGCTCGATGGCTTCGCAAAATGTTTGAGCTCCAAGGGGGCGCGCATGTACGGGGCGTGGTGGTGTCCGCACTGCGCCGATCAGAAAGAGGAGTTCGGCTACGGATTCCAGTACGTGAACTATGTGGAATGTGGCGAAGAAGGCAAACCGCATAGCGAGAATGAGCAATGCAAGCAGGCCGGCATTAAGAATTTTCCGACGTGGCAGTTCGCTGATGGATCGAGAACAGAACGGGTACTTCCGCTCACAGACTTGAGCCAAAGGACGGGATGCAAACTGCCGTGACCGCGTCTGGAGTTCCCACTAAGACGCCTCGGCTGATGCTAGCCATTGCGTTGCTTGCGGTTTTTGGTGTCGTGGTTTCGTCGGTGTCGCTCTACCATCATTTCGCTACGTCGAAGACTTCGTTTTGTGACTTAGGCCAGTCATTCAACTGCGATCTGGTGAACCGTAGTGAATATTCGACGCTGGCAGGGCTTCCCGTGGCGCTGATCGGGATCGCGGGCTATCTCATCCTTCTATCGCTGGCAACCGTGTACCGGGAGAAGGCGGAAACGCCGTTGATGCTGCTGCTCGGGTCGCTTGCCGGTCTGGCATTTGCGCTTCGGCTCACTTACATTGAGGCGCGCGTGCTTTACGCCTGGTGCGTTCTGTGCCTGAGTTCGCTGGCAACGATCCTCGCCATAGCTGTGCTCAGTTGCCTGATACTTGCGGCGACAAAACGTACTTAAAAAATCCACGCCGGCATGCCGCCCTTCGCACGAAATACGAAAGTGTCATTGCCGTGTTTGACCTCGCGGGCAAAAATGGTCTGGAAGCCCTCAAACTCCGTTTTCCATCCAGTCACTTCGATGGAATCGCCCTTAAGCATGTTGACTTCCAACATCCGGGTGAATTCGGCAGTCGCCAGGTGGACTTCAATGGTGCTTCCATCTCCCAATTTCATAATGATGTGAGATCCGATTCCACCGCTGACCTGGCATTGGCGCTCACGCACATCTTCAACTTTGCCCTTGTAGACCGCTTCGGCTGCAGAATTGTATTTTGGCGCTTTTTGAGCATTGGCGAAGGATGCCAGTGTCATCGCCAAAAGAACAAATACGATCAGGAGTTTCATAATTCCTCCTCCCTGTTTCCCGTTCCACTAGCTACCTATAGGGTGCGCGTGAGTGGATGGATTAGCTGTGATGGAGATCACAATGGATTGTGCTTGGGTTCGCACTGAGTCCGAGCGCGGTGATCCTGTGGCGAAGGAGTTCCTTGCGACTCTCCCGATAAGGAATCGTGATTCCGCTCATAAATAGTTTCGATTTCCGAACCGCCCAATAGCCGATTACAGTAGAAAATTGGGTCGATAAGGCCGGTTCGGACCGGCTAGAAATGTCATGAGTACAACCGCTACAGCACGTACTGAGCTCCGGGACCTCTATCTGGCGGAGTCGAAACGGATTCAGCAGGATTTCGTAAGCAACCGCAGCGGGTCGGCTGCTATTGCCGAACGCACGGCGCTGGTGGAAAAGGTCCTTCTCAGCCTTTGGGACGAACTGATTGCTCCTGAAGCACAATCGAGGCAGTTCGCGTTGGTTGCTCTCGGAGGTTTTGGCCGCCGCGCCCTCTTTCCTCATTCGGACGTTGACATCCTGTTTCTGCATGCTGATCGAAGCTCGGAGGATGCTCTGCGCGATCCTGTGCGCGTGTTTTGCCAGGAACTGTGGGACCTGCGTATGAAGCTTGGCGCGGCCACGCGCACGCTGGCCGAATGCGACCAGTTCGATTCGCAAAACGTCGAGTTCACAATTTCGTTGCTCGATTGCCGCTACATTGCCGGAGACGCTGAACTCTTCCAGCAGCTGCATGACAAGCTGTTGCCGAAATTCTTCCTGAGGGAAGGGAACTACATTATCCAGCAACTGGCGGAGGTCAGCCGCTCGCGCCACGCCAAATATGGCAATACGGTGTTTCATCTTGAACCCAATGTGAAGGAGGCTCCGGGAGGATTGCGCGACCACAACGTGGCGTGCTGGATGTCTCTGCTGTCGGCTTTGGACAAGGAGGGTAGCTGGCCTACTGAGGATGCGGTTCGCAGCGACCCGATGAGTACGACCTTCGCCCCGGCGCTGGAGTTCCTCAGTTCAGTGCGCACTTTTTTACATTATCGCCATGGCCGGGATGACAATATGCTCGCCTGGGAGTCACAAGACGAAGCCGCTGTTTCGAAAATCGGCGTAGACGCAGGCGAATCGCTGGATGCTGCTGCCTGGATGAGGGTTTACTTCCGGCACGCCCGCGCCATTCACCATCATTGCGCGCGGCTACTGGAATCGGTTCCGGGCGCGAGGTCTTCCCTATATCGCTCATTTCAGAATTACCGTTCGCGACTGTCGAATGCCGATTTCTCTGTGGTGGACGGGCTCATTTTGCTGCAGCAACCCTCGGCGCTTCGCGATCCCGAACTGCTTTTCAGAATCTTCAGTTTTGCTGCACATCACGGCCTGAAGCCGGCAATGTCAACGGAGGGAAGAATTCAGCTGGTCATTCCGGAGCTCTCCGAAAGGCCGCCGGCAGGCCCGCAAAGCTGGCGCTATTTGCAAACTGTGCTGATGGAGCCACACGCGGCTGACGCGCTGCGATCGATGCATTCGCTGGGCTTACTTACAGTGCTCTTGCCCGAGCTTAAGCTGATTGACTCTTTAGTGGTCCGGGATTTTTACCATCGCTTCACCGTGGATGAGCATTCGTTTCTGGCAATTGAATGCTTGCAGCGGGCGCGCGTGTCGAAATCCGAGTGGGACCAGCGTTATGGGCGATTGCTGGAAGAGTTGGATCGGCCGGAACTGCTGTACCTCGCTCTGCTTCTGCATGATGTTGGAAAAGGAGTACCAGGTTCAAACCACGTTGTAACCAGCCTGGAAATTGCGCACAAATGCATGGACCGCCTGGAGCTGCCGCCGGCTGACCGGGAGATCATTTCATTCCTAATTGGCAGTCATCTTGAAATCTCTTCGGCGTTGCGGCGCGACATTTATGATCCAGCGACTATTCAGGCATTCAGCGAAAAAGTGGGCACGCCAGAGCGCCTGAAAATGCTTGCGCTACTCACCTATGCCGACATCAAAGCGGTGAATCCTGAGGCGCTGACTCCGTGGAAGGCTGAGAACGTCTGGCAGCTTTACATAGCTGCTTCAAACAACATGAGCCGGACCGCCGACCAGCGATTGCACGGGGAGGTTGAGAAAGACGAGAGTATCGCGCGCTTGTGTTCGCTGGCACCGAAGTCTGCGAAGAAAATCAAATCGTTCCTGGAGGGGCTGCCGAGGAGATATCTGCGCACCTATCGTGCGGAAGAAATTCTCAGGCACATGGAGTTGGCCGGCGGCTTGTCGCAAGATCCGGTCCAGTTGCATCTGGAGCGCGGCCGGCATTGGTTTGAGCTCACAGTTGTTACCCACGATCGGCCGTTCCTGTTCGCAAATATTGCCGGCACGCTGGCGGCGTGGGGAATGAACATTGTGAAGGGGGACGCATTCTCGAATGCGGCGGGAGTGGTGGTGGACACTTTCTTCTTCACTGACCGTTTCCGCACGCTGGAACTCAATATGCCGGAATGGGCGCGTTTTCAGCGAAGCATCGCCGACGTTCTGACCGGAGAAGCCGACCTCGAACACATGTTGCGCGATCGCATGCGCGGAGAATCAAAAAACGGGACGAAGGTGAAGATCAACTCGCGGATTGACTTTGACGATGAATGTTCAACTGGCAGTACGCTGGTGCAAATTATTGCGCAAGACAGGCTGGGGCTACTGCATCGAATCTGCTCGCGTTTTTCTCACCGGAACTGCAACATTGAGATTGCGCTGATTGATACTGAAGGGCAAATGGCGATCGACGTTTTTTATCTTACCTCCGACGGTAAGAAGCTGAGTGCACCGCAGAAAGATGAACTCAGAGCAGACCTGCTGGACGAATTACGAGAAGACTAAGTTGCTGTGCTCTTCAGCTTTCTTCGTTTAGCAATTGGCTGAGGCTTGGCTTGTGTTTCTGCACGCCTTTCGTTTTCCTCTTCTTATCAGGAACGACGGTCGCGGCGCGAGGAGTGCCGATTCGCTCGCGAGCCAGTTCCTTCACCGCAGTTACGGCACTGAATGGCTTCGGCTTTTTCCTGCTCTTGGCCACGGTTTATTCGCTTGCGGGAGTGTACCACCCTGCCGCATGGCCTCTTTGCCTACACTCTGTAGAATGATGGAGAGGAGCAACGGGGAATGGATGAACGAGAGTTTTTTGATGAGCGTGCAGAGAAGAAACCTGCGACGCTGAATTGCCCGCATTGCCATCAGTCAGGGGACTACGAAGTCACGTGGCTGGTGCGCACCAAGAAACGCCAATTGGCGGGACGCGCCGACGAACGCGACCGGGCAAGATTCGCAAAAGCCCGCTCGTACATGCTGCGCAAAGACGACATGATGGGCTGCAAGAATGTCCGCTGCCGCAAGCGGTTCGAGATTTCGGGATTGCAGTCGGTGGTGTTCACAGAGCAGTAGCGCCAGGGCGCTTTGCCCTATAGACAGCGGTCGGTCTAGTGGCTATTGCGCCGTTTCTTGTCGGTCGGGCGCTAAGTGCCAACTATCCAACTGCTCATTTATACTTACCGGTTTGCCCGATGCAGGAGATTTGATGTGAAGATCCTGGTTTGTATGAAGCAGGTCCCGCAAAAGGATGCGCCGCTGAAGCTGAATGAGGCGGGGACCTGGATTCGTGAAGACGTCTCATACGAGGTCAATGAGCCGGACGCGTACGCCTTGGAAGAGGCGCTCCGCCAGAAGGAAAAACACGGCGGGGAAGTTGTTGTGATCACGGCAGGGCCGGCGCGGGCCCAGCAGGTCCTGCGCGAAGCCTTGGCCAAAGGCGCGGACCGCGCTATCCATCTGGAAGACAATTCGTTCGTGGCACTCGATGCATTTAACACCGCCCGCACATTCGCCGCGGCCATCAAAGACGAGCAGTTTGACCTGATCTTCACCGGGTTACAGTCCGATGATTATGGTTTCGCGCAAACCGGTGTGGTGCTGGCCGAGTTGCTGGGCTGCCCGCACGCCACCATCATCATGCAGATTGAAAAAACCGAGGGCGGAATCAAGGTCAAGCGCGAGCTTGAGGCAGGATATTTTCAGTTCGTCGACATGCCGCTTCCGGCGGTACTGACCATTCAGTCGGGAATCAATAAGCTACGCTACGCAACGTTGATCGGAATCAAGCAGGCGAAAAATAAACCTCTGCGCAAAGTTGCTTTGGCGGAAGTGCAGCAAGCAATCGGGCCGAATCTGCAAAAGATCGAGCGCATGTACATTCCGCAGAAAACCAAGAAGACGGAGTATCTGGAAGGTCCACCGGGCGAGATCGCGAAGAAGCTGGTGGAGAAACTACGAAACGAGATCAGGGTGTTGTGAGAGCGCCAGAGCCGTGATCAGTGAGCGGTGAGCACAAATTGAAGCTCACAGCTCGCCGCTCACAGCTCGCGACTCGATGCTCACAGGAGGACACATGTCCGGCAATCAGATGATTCGCGAAGAAGAAGTTCAGCTGGGGGGCGATGAAACTCAGGGCGCGGTCCTCATGACGCTGGGGAAGCTCCTGCTTTGGACCGATTTGATTTTTCTCGCGTTCGTATATAGCGGCATCAAAGGCGGCTCGTATCTCTACACGTATTGGTTTCTGATTCAGGGGGCGGTCGGCCTGACTCTGCTGATCACGGGGAGAGTCAAGCGGGGAAGCCTGACCGAATAAATATCTCCAACAAAAATATGCCTGAGAAGATTCTGGTGGTTGTCGAACAGCGTGAAGGCGCACTCAACCGTGTGTCCTGGGAAACCATTGCGGCGGGTCAGGCCATCGCTGCCGAAACCGGATGGACCCTGGAAGCGGCAGTGCTCGGCGACGGTGTAGGTGCCATTGCCACTGAGACTGCGGGCAAGAAGGTCAGCAAGGTTTACGATCTGGAATCGCCGACGCTGAAGCCATACACGCCGGATGCTTTTTCCGCAGGGCTGAAACAATTCCTTTCGACCAACCAGCCGCGGCTTATCCTGATGCCGCACACCTATCAGGTGCGCGACTTCGTGCCTAAACTCGCGACGGCCATGGGACGCGCCGTGATTAGCGACTGCGTTGGCTTCCGCAAAGACGGCGACAAACTCTTATTCACCAGGCAGATGTTTCAGGGTAAATTCGTGGCCGACGTGAGCTTTACCGGCGATGCTCCGTGGTTCGTAACGTTTCAGAACGGCGCGTTTCGGGGCGATAAAGTTGAAGCCGGACCAGGGGCCGCGCCGGTGGAGAAGGTTGCTCTGGAAATCCCCGCGAACATAATTCGCAACCGGCCGCAGGAAATCTTCAAAGAAGCAAAACAGGCGGTAGACCTGACGCAAGCGGAAATCATCGTCTCGGTCGGGCGCGGAATCAAAGAGCAAAAGAACATCGAGATAGCCAAGCAGCTTGCCGCTGCCCTGGGAGGAGAAATTGCGGCTTCGCGTCCTATCTGCGATTCAGGATGGCTGCCAATGGACCGGCAGATCGGATCTTCCGGTCAAACCGTCGCACCTAAGCTGTACCTGGCGCTCGGTATAAGCGGTGCCATTCAGCACATTGTCGGCATGAAAGGTGCGCGCTCGATCGTGGCGATCAACAAAGATCACGAAGCGCCAATTTTTGAAATTGCGGATGTGGCGGTGGTGGGGAATTTGTTTGATATAGTACCGGCGTTGATTGATGAGGTGAAGAGGGCGAAGGGGTAGGGTTTCAAGGTTTCGAAGGTTTCAAAGTTTCAATTAGGCAGCCCGACTCGAAAGAGATTCTATGAGTCGGTTTAGAAGCCCGAGTACTTGAAAAGTGCGCGTATCGAGTGCTTGGTAACCGGGCTCACGCAGATATCCGAGCTCGAATGCAATTGAGAGTTGAGTCTCAAGCTCAAGAATCGAGCCGCGAGCTTGCCCGAGAAAATGGCGGAACTCTCCTTTTGTGAGGCGTCCTTGTCCCTCCGCGATATTAGAGGCTACCGACACTGCTGCCCTTCGGATCTGCGAAGTCAGTCCAAAACGCTCAGCATTCGGGAACGTTTCGGTTTCGCGATAGACCCCGATTGCCATATCCCTCGCCTTTTTCCAAACCAGAAGTTCGCGATACGTTCGGCTCATAGCGGGCTTCCAAATACCTTAGCAGCTAATCGTTATTGCTATAACTGGAAAGGTCAGAAAGACGTTGCACTCGTTCCAATTTGGGATGAGAACCTCGATTGGTCAGTGACTGAAACCTTGAAACCTTGAAACCTTGAAATCTGACCCATGATCACCTTCCGCAAACCTCCCGAAAACATCTCCCGCCCCCAAATGCCTGCCGATGTTGTCATAGTGGGCGGCGGGCCGGCGGGAATGGCTTGCGCGCTGCGGCTTTCGCAGCTTATTGACCAGCACAATGCCGCACATCCCGATTCACAATTAAGTAAGGAAAACATTTACGTACTCGAGAAGGCCCGTGAGATCGGACAACATTGCCTGTCCGGAGCGCTTCTAGATCCTCGTTCCATGCGCGAACTCCTGCCGGATTTTGAAAAAGAGGCTCCGCTCGATGCCGCGGTCTCGAGAGAATCGGTTTACTTCCTCACCGAAAAAGGCAAACTAAAGTTCCCCATCACCCCACCACCTCTTCGCGACCACGGGAATTACATCATCTCGCTCAATCGTTTTGTGAAGTGGCTGGGCGGCAAAGTGGAGGAAGCGGGAATTACGGTTTTTACCGGATTTGCCGGATCAGAATTGACCTTTGACGGCGACTGCGTCACAGGCGTGCGTACCGACGACAAGGGTCTCGATAAGCAAAATCAGCCCAAGTCGAACTTTGAGCCGGGATACGAATTGCAGGCCAAAGTTGTCATTCTCGCCGAGGGCACGCGCGGATCTTTGACCAAACAGCTCATCAGTAAATTGGATTTGATGAGAGACCGGAATCCGCAGACTTACGGTCAGGGAATTAAGGAGCTGTGGGAAGTTCCTTCCGGGCGAATCGCACCGGGTGAAGTCATCTACACCATGGGGTGGCCGCTAACCTGTCGTGAGTACGGCGGCGCGTGGATCTACGGTGGCAACGACAATATTGTTTCGCTGGGTTTTGTCATTGGGCTACATTATCCCGATCCACGTACCGATCCGCAGCGCGTATTGCAGGAATTCAAGCGCCATCCTTTTGTCGCCAAGCTGCTTGAAGGCGGGAAAATGATCCGGTATGGTGCCAAGTCGCTTCCATACGGCGGCTGGTGGGCGATTCCGCCGCTGGCCGGCAACGGATGGATGATCATCGGTGACTCCGCCGGGTTTTTGAATTCACAACGTCTGAAAGGAATTCATCTTGCCATTAAGTGCGGCATGCTGGCAGCCGAGACTGCATTCGAAGCTCTGAAGAAGAATGATTTCTCTGCGGAGTCGCTCGGCGCTCTTCAGCGGAACGTTGAATCCAGCTGGATCAAAGACGAATTATGGAAAGTCCGCAACTTCCACCAGGGATTCGAGCACGGCTTCTGGCGTGGCATGGTTCACGCCGGCATTCAGCAGTTCACCGGAGGGCGCGGCGTACGCAACCGCTATCCAGGGGTTGCGGGTTACACGCGAATGAAAAAGTTAAGCGAGTTACCGGCGGACGGCGGCCCCGAAGCTGATTTGATCGGCCCGGCGAAAGGCGATGGCAAGCTGACCTTTGACAAACTTACAGATCTCTACCACTCGGGCACCAAGCACGAGGAAGATCAGCCGGCGCACCTGGTCATCCACGATACAAATCTTTGTGAGTCGCGCTGCGTAGTGGAATTTGGCAGCCCATGCCAGCGATTCTGTCCAGCGAACGTTTACGAAATGCTCGATGATTCTTCCGCGCCGAATGGCAAGCGCATCAGCCTGAACCCCTCAAACTGTGTACACTGCAAGGCTTGCGACATTCACGATCCGTACCAAATCATCACCTGGGTCCCGCCAGAAGGTGGAGGCGGGCCGAACTACGATGGCATGTGAGCCGCAGGGCACAAACAAATTACGAACCACGAAAGACACGAAGGCTCACGAAGGAACTTTATGAAAGCTGCGAATTCTTGGCTGCGGCTCACGGTGTTGTTTTTCTGTGGCATAAGGGCCGTCGCGCAGACTGCGACGCCGACCCTGCCGACCACCGGATTCCCCGGCCTTGATCAATACCGCGCCTCGCGCATAGCCATCTATATGGACGATTACGGACAACTGGCACGATACCGTGATGCAAACTACGCTCTCAAGCCGCTCGGACCTGGAGAAGACCGCGTCATTTTCTTCGGCGATTCGATCACCGACGATTGGCCGATCGCAGATTACTTTCCCGGCAAACCCTATATCAATCGTGGGATCGGCGGGCAGACCACTTCGCAGATGCTGGTGCGTCTTCGCCAGGATGTGATCGATCTTCGCCCGAAAGCCGTCGTCATTCTTGCTGGGACAAATGACATCGCCGGCAACACTGGACCGATTTCGAACGGGGACATCGAAAGCAATTTCGCATCAATCGCAGAATTGGCGCGTGATCACAACATTCACGTTATTTTTTCGTCTATTCTGCCGGTGCACAATTACTCGCCTCAGGCGCAGGACTTCTTTGCGCAGCGCCCAATGGAGAGAATTCTGGCGCTAAACACGTGGCTGAAGGAGTATTGTGCGACGAACAAGCTGGTTTACCTGGACTATTTTCCTGCATTGAGCGACGGAAAGGGTCTGCTGAAACGCGACCTTGCCGATGACGGCCTACACCCGAAGAAGGCTGGATACGCGCTTATGGCGCCGCTGGCGGAGAAGGCGATCGAAAACGCCCTCCAACAGTCAGCTGTCAAGCATTGAGGGCGTTACTGAATAACTGACTCTCTTGGGCCCCTCGCGCGCATCTATAATTCAGTAGAGTTTCCGACCGCAACAGCCTTCGGGCATACCCTGGCTGTGGCGGCGGTGAAGACTTGTATGCGGGCGAGGGTGCCCGCACCACACGATCTTCCGAGGGTGCTGGTGGAAACGCCTGCGCCTCCCGCTTCTCTTGAGAGAAGCATTGGAAAGGAAACGCCGCCGGGTTTTTCTCGTCTGCGTTTTTCCTTCCACGCACGCAAAAGCAGGTTCCTCGACTGTGGAAGCCAGGAGCTAAGAGCTGGTTCTTACCGACAAATTCGGCCGCAGGATTACCGATCTGCGCATCTCGATCACCGATCGTTGCAACTATAAGTGCGTGTATTGCCGCACCGGCAACGAAGGCGCGGTCTATGGCGAACTGCCGTTTGCCGATTATTTGCGCATGGCGCGGGTGCTGGTCTCGCTGGGGATCACCAAGATCCGAATCACTGGCGGAGAGCCGCTGCTGCGGCGAGGGGTGGTTGATTTTGTCCGTGAGCTTGCGAAGCTTAGACCTCGGGGGCTAAAGTCCCTTTCCGCGGTCGGCAACAACGGCACGGCTGAAGCCGTGCCCTCTCACGATCGCCTCGACCTCGCCATCACCACCAACGGCCACCTGCTCGCCGATATGGCGCTGCCTCTTAAAGATGCCGGTCTGAATCGCATCACGGTCAGCATGGACGCCGTCGATCCAGATCGCTTCGCTCGCATCACGCGCGTTCCCGGCGGCTACGATCATGTGCTCGCCGGTGTCCGGGCCGCGCGCCACGCCGAACTCTGGCCCTTGAAGATCAATTGCGTACTCATGCGCGGCTTCAACGAAGATCAGATCATTCCATTCGGAATGTTTGCGCGCGAAGAAGGCGTGATCGTCCGCTTCATCGAATTTATGCCTCTCGAAGAAGATCGCGTCTGGTCGCCTTCAGTGGTCGTCACCCTCGACGAAATTCTTGAGCGCATGGGCGAGTACCGGCCGCTGGTTGAAATTCCTCACGCCCACAGCGAGACGGCACGCCGCTACCGTTTTGATGATGGTGTCGGCGAGATCGGAATCATCGCGCCGGTTTCACATCCATTTTGCGGGCACTGCAGCCGTATCCGCATTACCTGTGATGGCAAAATCCGCACTTGCCTCTTTTCCGTTTGGGACCACGACCTGCACGAACTCATGCGACGCGGCGCCTCTGACGACGAACTCGCGGATTTCATTCGAAGCGTCGTCCAGAGAAAAGAAGAGCGCCACCACATTGGCGAGGCTAATTTT
>Ga0070717_10001828_pt1 | contig 14867 bp, 9 predicted proteins | sample LARL113metaG_FD_71366 | JGI IMG/M metagenome (GOLD analysis project Ga0070717, IMG submission 71366) | Corn, switchgrass and miscanthus rhizosphere microbial communities from Kellogg Biological Station, Michigan, USA - LAR L11-3 metaG | ecosystem: Host-associated > Plants > Roots > Rhizosphere ... | reverse complement strand
TCCGACCTTGCCGCCACGATCCGCTCGGTCAAGGCGCAGGTCTCCATCCCCGTCACCTATGCCGACGTCTGGGAATACTGGCTGCGCAACCGGGAAATCTACGACGCGGTCGATTTCGTCACCATTCACATCCTTCCATACTGGGAGGATTTTCCGGTCCGCGCCAGGTTTGCCGCTGCCCATGTCGACCAGATCCGTCGGCGAATGGCAGTGGCATTTCCCGGCAAGGAGATTTTAATCGGTGAAACCGGCTGGCCGAGCGAAGGACGGATGCGCGACGCGGCGCTTCCCTCCCGTACCAATCAGGCCCGGGTCGTCTCGGAAATTCTCGACATGGCCAGGCGCGAAAACTTCCGCGTCAACCTGATCGAGGCTTACGATCAGCCGTGGAAGCGCCAGCTCGAGGGCACGGTCGGCGGATATTGGGGTCTGTTCGATTCCGTGCGGCGAGCACTGAAATATCCACCCGGCATCGCAGTCACCAACTTTCCGTCCTGGAAGCTTGCGACGGGAAGCGGAATGGCGCTGGCGATCCTGGTGTTCGGCTCGGCCTGGCTGGCGTTGCGCCGCAGGCCCTGGCAGCCACGGCTTGCTTCCTGGTTCGCCGTGGGAATGTCGGCAACGACGGGCGGGATCCTGTTCGGGGTCGCCGCCCGCAAGATGTTCATTGAAAGCTACGGAGTGGGTGGAGCGCTGCTATGGGGCTGGCTGCTGGTGGCCACCACAGCCGCTCCCCTTTTCGGCGCTCATGCCCTGATGTCCGGCCGCGCGTTGCCGACCTTTGTTGAATTGCTGGGTCCGAAGGAGCAAAGGAGCCGATCGGTCCTGACGATCATGCTTGGGCTATCACTGATCGTGACGGTCGTGATCGGCGCAGAGACGGCGCTCGGCTTCGTGTTCGACCCGCGCTACAGGGATTTCCCGTTCGCCGCATTGACCATGGCGGCGATCCCGTTCGCAGCCCTCACGCTCCTCAATCGCCCGAAGGAGGGAACGCGTCCGGTTGCCGAACAGGTATTTGCTGGCTTGTTCGCGGGCGCGGCGGTCTACACCGGCATCAACGAAGGACCGCAGAACTGGCAGTCGCTGTGGACCTGCGCGATCTATCTGCTGCTTGCCGCTACGCTGTGGCAGGCGCGGGCCGCGCAAATCCCAAAATAAGCAGCCCGATCGCAAGACCTGACAGGGCGACGTTGTAAAGCACGACGCCAAGACCGGCGGCGATCAGGCCGCCCGTGAGCAGGACGATCGACGGCCGGATGACGTGAAGCGTCGCGATGATCAGCGCGACAACGCCAAAAACCGAATTTCGAAACAGATAGGTCGCCAGCGAACGGGCCTTGCAGAGCATGGTCTGCAAACCGGCATCGCAGGCGAGCGCCTCGCCGGAAAATTCGATCGCAAGATAGCGGATATAGAGCGCGTAGCCGACGGTGACGAAGCCAACCACCAGCAGAAACTGCACTTGATAGGGCGTGAGCCGAAACGGAGTTTTCTTCACGGGCCTGTTTTCCGAAAACCAAGAGCGATACGCCGCGTAAGTCTGTCGGGAGCAGCCGTACCCGCTTTTCCAGAAGTGGCAAGCAAGATTTTGCGCGAGGGCCGCAAGAGACCTCCGGAGCCGGTTACCGCGCGTCAGCAGTCCGGGAGAAACCTTCTGCAAGCCATTGAGAATGAAACAATTCTTACAGACCGAACTTCTATTGGCGCCGGCCGAAAATCTGCGAAAAGCTCGATTGTTCGGGTTTCTGGCCCGGCTCTTCGTTGGGCGCCGCTCGCTTTGGCGCATATCGCTTTTGGGCGGGTTTGACGTCGGGAGCAGGCGTTGCATCCGCGGCAGGCCTGATAGCTGCCGCCGGCACTGCAGGCATTTGTTCGTCGGCATTCATCGTCAGGCGCTGGCCTTCGAACACCGTCGTCGCGCAGGTTCGATCATTGGCCATCATCGCGGCACAGACTTTGGCTGCCGCCGCGGCATCATTGATCGGACCGGCCACAAGCCGAAGCTGCATGCCGAGCCCGTTGCGGTTTTCCTTGATCACGATGATCGGTCGCAAGTCGGCGAGCGGCGCGTTCGACCTCGATTTGAGCAGCCCGCGCCACAGCGCTCGCAAGCCGGGGATCGAGTTCGCACCCCCGACATCGACTCCAAATTCGGTTCGCTGAACCGCGAGCTTTGGCACTGACGGAGCCTGGTCGTCTTCCGTGATCTCCTCGGTTGGCGATGCCGAAGCCACCACGTCCGGCATCGGCGCTGCCGTAATGACCTTCTGCGGTGGAAGCGGTTCGATCAGCTTTCCGGCTGCCGGATCGGGCGGCCCCATCATGGATTTCGAGGCCACGAGCGAGGTGGATGGCGGGATTGCAGGCGGCACCGTCGGCGTTGACGGAGCTGCTGCCGAAGGCGCCGGGGTCGGACCGGGCTCCGCACTCGAGGCAACGATTGGCGGCTTTTCGACTGTCGCCGGTGGACTTGCGGCCATGGGGGATACCACGGGGGCGGCCGCAGGGGGCTTTTGCGGGCTCGCCGGCGCTTCCGTCGGTTGCACGGGCGCTGGCACGGCCGCAGCGGCAGTGGCCGTGGTGGAATGAGCCGCGGCCGGGGCAGGCGGGGCGGCCGCGGCATTGGTGGAAGCACTGCTTGATGAAGCGGCGTTTTGGGCGGCGGCACTTTGAGCCGTATTCGGAGGAATGACGCTCGCGGAAACGGCCAGTGTGCCAGTGGGCGGGGATGGGGGTTGCGGATTCTGCCGAGATATCGCGCCGGTCACCGAATCCAGGCCTTGCTCCAGGACCCCAATCCGCGCATAGAGCCGGTCTCGATCGCTGTTGAGCGTGTCGATCGCCGATGCCAGCCGCCGGGCTTCGCTCTGGTTCTCTCTGGCGACCTGTTCGATCTGCTGCGACTGCCGCGCCAGGTCGGCGGAAGCTATCTGCTCATGCCGCATTCCAAGCTGGCTTGCGAGAATGGCCACGACCACCGCGCCGACCGAACCAACCGCCCAGGACCCGAGCCGCCACAGCGTTCGCCGGTCGAATTCATCCTCCTCGGCCAGGAGCCCGGAAAGCACGCCGCCCGAGTTCTCGATCTCGAAAGGCTTCTCCAGATTGCCGGAATCCTTTGCCATGGCAAGTTTAGGGTCCTGACCGAATCAACCCAGACATTAACAGGAATTCTCCCCTCATCCTTAATCCCGGCCCCTTATGGTTGCAAATCCGCCTTATTCCAAACAGTGCAAAAACGCTTTATGACCGCGCACATCGAAGAACTTCGGGGAAATTTCGGATGACCACCGGCAGGACTGCCGTCACCATCGTGCTTGCGGCCGGCGAGGGAACGCGCATGCGCTCCGCAAGCCCCAAGGTCCTGCACCCGGTTGCGGGGCAGTCGCTGTTGTCGCACGTGCTGGCCGCAGTCCCGAATTCGAGTGCGCTCGCGGTGGTGGTGGGGCCGGATCACGATGCGGTGGCAAGAGAAGTCAGGCGCGTGCGGCCGCAGGCGTCGATGTTTGTCCAGCGCGAACGTCTGGGAACGGCGCACGCGGTGCTCGCCGCACGCGGTGCCATCGCGGCTGGCGCGGACGATCTGCTCATTGCCTTCGGCGACACGCCGCTGATTTCGGCGGCGACATTCGAACGGCTGCGCGAAGCCCTCAAGAACGGCGCCGCTCTTGCCGTGCTCGGCTTTCGTGCCGCCGATCCGACCGGCTATGGCCGGCTTGTGGTCGAAAACAACCACCTGGTCGCGATCCGCGAACAGGACGATGCCGGCCCGGCGGAGTGCGCGATCAGTCTTTGCAATGCCGGCGTGATGGCCTTTGACGGAAGCAAGGCGCTTGCGATTCTCGAAAAGATCGGTAACGCCAACAGCAAGGGCGAATATTATCTGACCGACGCGGTCGCGATCGTTCGCGACCTGGGATTGGAGGCTGTTGTGATCGAAACCAGCGAGGATGAAGTGCGCGGCATCAACACCAAGGCTCAACTCGCCGAAGCCGAGCAGGTGATGCAGACACGGTTGCGCAAGGCGGCACTTGACGCCGGCGTGACCATGATCGCACCGGAGACGGTCTTCCTTTCCACCGACACGACGTTCGGCAAGGATGTGACGATCGAGCCGTTCGTCGTGATCGGTCCCGGTGTTTCGATCGCGGACGGCGCGGTGATCCATTCCTTCACCCACATCGTGCATTCTTCGATCGGAAGGAACGCGCTGGTCGGACCGTTCGCGCGCCTACGACCGGGAACGTCGCTCGGCGAGGGCGCCAAAATCGGCAATTTCGTCGAGGCGAAGGCCTCAACGCTCGATGCCGGCGTCAAGGTCAATCATTTGAGTTATATCGGCGATACGCATGTCGGCGCCCACACGAACATCGGCGCGGGCACCATTACCTGCAACTACGACGGCTACGGCAAGCACAAAACCGAAATCGGTACCGGCGCATTCGTCGGCACCAATTCCTCGTTGGTGGCCCCGGTCAAGATCGGCAGCGGCGCCTATATCGGTTCGGGTTCGGTCATCACGCGCGACGTGCCAGATGACGCCATGGCCGTGGAGCGCGGCCAGCAGATCAATCGTGAAGGTGGCGCCAAACGGTATCGCGAACTCAAAACGCGCAACAAGGCGCCGAAGAGCGGAAGTTAAGGTTTCGGCTTAAGGCGCCGAAGAGCGGAAGTTAAGGTTTCGGCTTAACGCTGTTTCAATCGGCAATAATTATTTATAACTGGATGCGGCCCAACTTCGTTAAGAGATGGCATCCGAATCTTTTTGCTTTGGGAGAATTTGAGGCGCATGTGCGGCATCGTCGGCATTCTCGGGCACGGTCCAGTCGCCGAGCAGTTGGTGGATTCGCTCAAGCGCCTCGAATACCGCGGCTATGATTCCGCCGGTGTGGCGACGCTGGAAGGTGATCATCTCGAACGTCGCCGCGCCGAAGGCAAGCTCAGGAATCTCGAGGCCCGGTTGAGGCTCGAACCGCTCGCCGGCCATACCGGTATTGGCCACACGCGCTGGGCGACGCACGGCAAGCCGACCGAAAACAATGCGCACCCGCATGCGACCGACAAGGTCGCCGTCGTCCACAACGGCATCATCGAGAATTTTCGTGAGCTGCGCGAAGCCCTGCAAAAAAAGGGAACCGTTTTCAAGACCGAGACGGACACCGAGATCGTCGTGCATCTCGTTGACGACTATCTCCGACAAGGCCTTCAACCGGCGGATGCGATCAAGGCAACCCTGTCCCAGCTTCGCGGTGCATTTGCACTCGGCTTCATTTTTGCAGGCAACACCGACTTGATGATCGGGGCGCGCAACGGACCGCCGCTCGCCGTCGGGTATGGTGACGGCGAAATGTATCTCGGTTCTGACGCCATCGCGCTTGGTCCCTTCACCGATACCATCAGCTATCTCGAGGACGGCGACTGGGTTGTGCTGACGCGCGCCGGCGCGACCATCTACGACAGGAACAATGTGGTGGTTCGCCGCGAGGCTCTGAAACATGCGGCCGCGACCTCCCTGGTCGACAAGGCGAATTATCGCCATTTCATGGCCAAGGAGATTCATGAACAGCCGGAAGTCGTCGGCCACACGCTGGCGAGATATGTCGACATGGCCGCGGACAAGGTCATGCTGCCGTTGCAGCTGCCTTTCGACTTCAAGAACATCCAGCGGATTTCCATCACGGCTTGCGGCACCGCGAGCTATGCCGGCTATATCGCCAAATACTGGTTCGAGCGGCTGGCACGCGTGCCGGTCGAACTCGATGTCGCGTCCGAATTCCGTTACCGCGAGGCGCCATTGGGCAAGAGCGATCTGGCGATCTTCATTTCGCAATCCGGCGAGACCGCCGATACGCTTGCGGCCTTGCGCTACGCAAAATCGCAAGGCTTGCACACGCTCTCTGTGGTCAACGTGCAGAGCTCCACGATCGCGCGCGAAAGCGAAACTGTGCTGCCGACGCTCGCTGGTCCCGAAATCGGCGTCGCCTCGACCAAGGCCTTCACCTGCCAGCTGATGGTACTGGCTGCGTTGGCGATCGAAGCGGGCAGGCAACGCGGCGAATTGTCGGCCGACGACGAAACAAACTTGGTGCATCGGCTCGTCGAAATTCCACGCCTGATGTCGGCGGCGCTCGCAACGGAGCCGCTGATCGAGAAACTGGCGCGCGATCTTTCCAAATCGAGGGACGTGCTTTACCTCGGCCGCGGCACCAGCTATCCGCTGGCGCTCGAGGGCGCGCTGAAGCTCAAGGAAATTTCCTACATCCACGCCGAAGGCTATGCGGCCGGCGAACTCAAGCATGGCCCGATCGCTCTCATCGACGAAAACATGCCGGTGGTGGTGATCGCGCCATACGACCAGGTCTTCGAGAAGACGGTCTCCAACATGCAGGAAGTGGCGGCCCGCGGCGGCGCGATCATCCTGATGACCGATGCCAAGGGAGCCGCGGAGGCGACCATCAAGTCGCTGGTGACCATCGTGCTGCCGGATATGGGCGCCATCTTTGCGCCGATGGTCTATGCCATTCCCGTGCAACTTCTGGCCTATCACACTGCCGTTGTCATGGGCACGGACGTCGATCAGCCCCGAAATCTCGCCAAATCCGTAACCGTGGAATAACCGGTCAGTCGACCTCCGGCCGATCTTGGGTCTTCAAAAGTCTGCTAGGATGGCTTAGCTGGCATGGATGATGCTTGCTTCGACTGACCTGGAACCCCAATGAATCCTGACAATTTGCCGCCGGCCGACACCCCGCCGGAAGTCCACACTGGCTTGATGGCCCGTTTCCGGAACTATTTCCTGACCGGGCTCATCGTCGCCGGCCCTATACTGATTACCCTTTATCTGACCTGGTGGTTCGTCACCTGGGTTGACGGACTTGTGCGGCCGTTTGTCCCCACCGCCTATCGGCCGGAGACGTATCTGCCGTTCGGCTTACCCGGCTCCGGACTGATCGTCGCTGTCGTCGCGCTGACGCTTCTGGGCTTTCTCGCCGCCAACCTGATCGGGCGCACTTTGGTCGATCTCGGCGAGCGGCTGCTCGGCCGCATGCCGGTGGTGCGCGCGATCTATCGAAGCCTCAAGCAGGTCTTCGAAACGCTTTTCTCCGGGAAAGGATCGAGCTTTCGCCGGGTTGGTCTGGTCGAATTTCCTTCGCCTGGCATGTGGTCGATCGTGCTGATCTCGCAATCGCCGAGCACGGAGATCTCAAGCCGCCTTCCGGTCGAAGAGGAGCATATTTCGGTGTTCCTGCCCTGCGCGCCGAACCCGACGACAGGTTTCTTCTTCTACGTGCCCAAGAGCAAGATCATCGAGGTCGAGATGAACGCCGAGGAGGCCGCGACACTGATCATGTCCTGCGGCGTGGTGCAGCCCGGCTCCGACCCGCAAAGGAAGATTGCCGCACTGGCGGGCATGGCGAATGCTGCTCGCGTGGCAAACTCATCCATGCTGCAGGCGGAACCCGCGAAGGCGGAGTAAGGCGTACCGTCATCGGGGATGACGCCAGCGGACTACCCCGCGCCCATCAGCGGCAGGGCCTCGTCGCGTTCGAACAGATAAAGAAGGCAGCGCAACGCTTCGCCACGCTCTCCCGTCAGTTTCGGATTTTCCTTCATGATGCGCAGCGCCTCGTCGCGCGCCTGCGTGATGAGCTGGGCGTGCACCTCGGAGCGCGCGATCCGGTAACCGGGCAGACCACTTTGTCGAACACCGAGCACGTCGCCTTCGCCGCGCAGCTTCAGATCTTCCTCGGCGATGCGAAATCCGTCCGTCGTCTCCCTGATCACCTTCAACCGAGCCTTCGACATTTCGCCGAGCGGCTCCTTGTAGAGCAAGAGGCAGGTGGAGGCCTCGGAGCCCCGGCCGATCCTGCCGCGCAGTTGATGCAGTTGCGCTAACCCGAAGCGCTCGGCATTCTCGATCACCATGACGGTGGCGGCCGGCACGTCGACGCCGACCTCGACCACCGTTGTTGCGACCAGAAGGCTGACTTCGCCCCCGACAAACTGCGCCATGACACGATCCTTCTCGACGCCGCGCAGCTTGCCGTGAACCAGCCCGACCTTGTCGGCGAACCGTTCCCGCAGGCTTTCGAAGCGTTGTTCGGCGTCGGTCAGCGCGACGGTTTCGGATTCCTCCACCAGGGGAACGATCCAGTAAACCCGTTTTCCCTTGTCGATCGCCCGGCCCACCGCCTCCATCACCTCGCTGAGCCGGCTCATCGGGATGGCGCGGGTGTCGATCGGCTGGCGTCCGGCGGGCTTTTCGCGCAATTCGGAGACATCCATGTCGCCGAAATAGGTCAGCACCAGGGTGCGCGGGATGGGCGTGGCGCTGAGTACGAGCACGTCGACCGCTTCACCCTTGCCGGTCAGCGCCAGGCGTTCGCGGACACCGAAGCGATGCTGCTCATCGACGACCGCAAGGGCGAGAGATTTGAAGACGACGTCATCCTGGATCAGCGCGTGGGTTCCGACCAGAAAATCGATCTCGCCGCCTGCGAGCCGCGCCAGGATTTCGCGCCGCTCCTTGCCCTTTTCGCGCCCGGTCAGGATAGCGACCCTCAAGCCGGCGCGCTCGGCGAGCGGCGTGATGGTCTTGATGTGCTGGCGCGCGAGGATTTCGGTCGGCGCCATCAGCGCGGCCTGCTTGCCGACCTCGGTGACCGCAGCCGCCGCCAGCAAGGCCACCACCGTCTTGCCCGAGCCGACATCGCCCTGCAGCAGCCGCAACATGCGAACGGGCTGGCGCAGATCTTCCGCGATCGCAGCCGCGGCCTTTCGCTGCGACGAGGTCAGCGCGTAGGGCAGCGCGTCGATGATCTTCTTGCGCAGATGACCATCGCCGGCATTGCGGTCGCCGGCAGGACGGCGCAACTGCGCCCGCACCAGCGCCAGCGCGAGCTGGCCGGCGAGCAACTCGTCGAACGCCAGGCGCGACCAATAGGGACCGTCGGGCAGGATATCGGCGAGTTCGAGCGGGACGTGGACGCGATTGAGGGCCTCGGCGAAGGGCGGAAACTTGCAGCGCCGGATCACGTCCGGACTTGTCCACTCCGGGAGTTTTGGCAGCTTCTGCAGCGCCTGCGCCATCGCCCGCCGCAGCGAACCGAGCGCCAGCCCCTCCGTGAGGGGGTAGACGGGGTCGATGCCGGTCAATTTTGCAAAGCCGGCTTCATCGACCACGCGGTCGGGGTGCACGATCTGCGGAACGCCGTCGAACATCTGCAAGGTGCCGGAGACGTAGCGTTTCGAGCCAACCGGCAGGAGCTTTTCGACATAGCCGGGCTTGGCGCGGAAGTAGGTCAGCACCACGTCGCCGGTATCGTCGCTGGCGTAGACCAGATGCGGCGCGCGGGAGTTGCGGGCAGGGGTGGGCCGGTGGCGGTCGACCGTCACTTCCAGCGTCACGACCGTTCCGGGCACCGCATCGCGGATCTTCGGGCGCGCGCGACGATCGATCACGCTTGCCGGCAGATGCAGCAACAGATCGACCAGCCGTGGCGTCTCATCGCGGCCGAGCAGGTAGCGAAACAGCTTGTCCTGTTTCGGCCCGACGCCGGCCAGGCTCGTGACCGGCGCAAACAGGGGATTGAGCAAAGCGGGGCGCATCCGCAAGCTTTAGAAAGCTTTCTGGCACTGCGCAACGCGTCATCCTGGAAAGACGACAGCGCTCACCACGCGTAGCGCACTACGCCCTTGCCGGCGTAGGAGCGGGTGACGTTAGAGAACTCGCCCTCGAAGGTGGCTGCGGCTGACCAGCCATTCCTCCATTTCATTTCGATCGACGCCGTGGTGAGCGCGGAGTCGGCCGCCTGCGCGGCACCGTTGACGACGAAGGACGCGCCCGGAAGTGTCTGGAAGGTTGCGGCAATGGACCGGTCGGGATCGAAGTCATGGGCCCAGGCGAAGCGGCCTCGCAGTGTCAGGATGCCGTTGGCGAGCGCCCAGGACTTGTCGGTGCGGATACCGAGTTCGGTCCGTGTATCGGTGACGTCCTTGGCGTTATAGCCAAGCGCAAAATTGTTGGTGCCGACGATCGCCAGCTCGGCGTAAGCAGGAAGATCAAAGGTGACGAATTGCGCGGCGGCGTAGGGCGTGATCCCGAAGCCGCCATTCCATGGCGTAACAAGGCGATACCCGCCTTCAAGTCTTCCCGAATACGCGTTCGCATTGAACTCGGCGCGCAGCTGATCGATCCCGGCAACCGTCACCGTGCGGTTGGTGGTGATGTCCTGCCAGCCATAGGCGAGTGCAGCAGAGATATAGGCAGGCCCGTCGGTGTGGCGGAGATAGGCGCCGGCCTGGAACAGGTCGGAGCGGCCGGTGCCGCCATTCGCCACGGAAAAACTGGTGCCGCCGCCGGCCAGCGCAAAGCCGGCGATGGTGGTCGGCGAGATCAGATAGTCGGCGCCGACCGCGGTCGCAGCGATATTGCTTGTGGTGCTGTTCGATCCGACCGCGCCGTTGCCGTCGGTGGATTGCGAACCGCCGAAGCCAGCCGCCCATACGCTCCAGTGCTGCTCGAAGGTCGGCGGTGCCTTTGCGACCATTGCAAACGCATCGGTCCTCCTGTTTGCCGCATAGCCGAGCGCTTCGTCGGCATATCCGTTCGCGCCCGGCAGAGAAGCGCCGCCCGTCCGGTTCATGAAGGGATCGGTGAGGAGGCCCATGAACTGGCCCATTGCATCGAAAGTCGTCTGCTGCGAACCCGTCGCAGTCTCACCGGAAATCTGCGTCAGACCGTTGAGAAGTCCGGCGCCGGACAGGTTGAAGATCGCGCTGAACGCATTGCTCAGGCTGTTGCCCGCCAGAATGCCGGTGTCGATTGCGCCGGCGACTTTGGTCTGGTTAGCGTTGGCGTTCCCGGGCAGGAGCGGCGACAACAGCCCCGGCGCAAGCGTCAGGAACACGTCGCCGCCGGCGTAGGTGAGGATCGGATTGAGCGCGAAATTGTTGGCGATCAGCAGATTGACGGAGCCGAAGGTGGTGTTGTTCAGTCCGGACGAGGTCAGGATGGTGTAGGTGGTCTTTTGCGTCAGCCGCGTCAGCACGTCGACGGTAACGTTGCCTGCGAGCGCGGCAGTGCCGGTAACCGTGGTGTTGCTGGCGCTCGTGCCCGACACCTGCACCAGATAAAGCGCACCAGAGGCGAAGGCGAGATTACCGGAAACGGCGAGTGCACCGAGCGGATTGGCAGCGTTGCCCGGAACAAGCAAGCTGCCCGCATTGAGTTGCGTCGCGCCTACCGTACCGGTACCCGTGAGCGCGCTGCCAGATGTGACCGTGGTGAGGTTCGATGCCGCGATCGAGCCATCGACTTCCAGCACGCCTGCGTTGATCGTGGTTGCACCACTATAGGTATTGATGCCGCTGAGCGTCTGCATGCCGCCATTAAGCGACAGCCCGCCGGTGCCCTGGATGCTGTGAGCACCAGCTTGCCGCCGCCGGTAAGGACGATATCGCCGGGCGTCGCGCCGTCCGAAATCCCGCCCGTGATCGTCTGCGTCGCGCCCGGGCTGACCGTGACGGTCGGATCACCCGATATACTGATCGAGTTGGAGACCGTGAAATTACCGGCACCAAACGACAGCGTCGTACCCGCTCCCAGCGAGAGCAGGCCGGTACCAACCGCACTGTTGTTGCCGATCACCAGTGTCCCACCGGATACGGTCGTGCCCCCGGTATAGGTATTCGCGCCCGACAGCGCCAATGTGCCGGATCCGGTCAGCGCTATGCTGGCTTGACCCTGACCATCAGCGACAACATTGCTGATGGTCTGGGTGTTGCCGGCTCCCGGGTTGAAAGTGAGCGGCGCGCCTTGCGAAAAGATTCCGGAGCCGAACGCCGAGCCGTTCAATGCGGCGTTGCCGCCGCCGCCGGCTCCCGCCGTCACCGAATTGCCATTGACCGTGAAACTGCCATTGACGGTCAGCGAGCCGCCGCCTTGCACGAAGATGGCGCCGCCGGCGCCAAGACCACCGCCGCCATTGATCCCGCCGGCAGTCGCGCCGCCGAAACCTCCCGCACCATTGCCCGCACCACCGCCGCCGCCGAACCCGCCTGTACCGCCACCGCTGCCGCCACCGCCGCCAAAGCCGCCGTTGAACTGACCGCCACCGTTGCTCGCGCCGTTGATGCCACCGCCGCCGCCACCAAAGCCACCATCGCCACCCAAGGAACCGTTGACCCCGCCGACACCACCGCCACCGCCGCTGAGGCCGATCCCTCCGCCAGGCGCGCCGCCACCACCAGGACGAATCGTGACGCCGGTGATGATACCAGTGCCGCCCGGGCCGCCGCTGCCGCCGCTTGCGCCAAGACCTGCACCGCCACCGCCGCCGCCACTGGCGATGCCTGCAGTGTTAACTCCCGCACCGCCATTGCCGCCAAGACCACCACCGCCGCCGCCACCGGTGGAGAGATTGCCGGTAGTGCTGCTACCCCCGGTGCCTCCGGTCGCGTTGTTGCCGGAGAGCGAGACGTTGCTCACCGTGACACTGGCGCCGCTCGCCACAAAAATGGCGCCACCGAGCCCTGCACCTCCGCCGCCGCCGAGCCTGCCGCCGCCACCGGTTCCGCCCTGGGCGACCGCATTTTGAATCGTGACGTTTTCAATCGTCACATTCACCGTCTGGGGCGAGGTGGCGCCGCCGGTGAAATTAGCGACGAAGAAGCCGCGAAACTGGCTTCCACCGTCGAGGGTATGGCCGCCGCCGTCGATGACGATGTTGTTGGTCTGCACTGCCGGCAGTTCGGCTGTAAGTGTGATGTTCTGGGTCAGCGTGATGGTGGTCGTGTTCGCGCTTGTAATGCACGCCGCCAGGCTCGCCGTATCGCTGGCGGGGCAGTTCGTCGCCTTCGCCGGCGTGACGAGCAGAGAAATACTGATGGGCACCGCGCCAAATCGTGACAGCCGATTAAGCAAGGTCGGCACGAGCAAACGCGCCGTCGATCCGGTCTTCACGAAAGCACTCCGACAATCTGGGCGAATAGGCGGCACGAACGAGGCGCAGCGTTCTAGCACGTCGAAAAAATCGACAATGTGCCCAGTGTCTCAGCCGCAGATTCTCGCAGGGGTTGTTGCGCCCACGACACACATTTTTGGCAACATAAAGCACCCGATCACGCCGAAGTTGATGGACGGCGATCTTCGCAACGCTACACGCCGCATATCTGAGACGCTTAAGCCATCACATGGGGCGAATTACACATGACGGAGAACATATCGGATGGCGAGCATGGCGCGCCGGCGCTCAAGCAGCTGCGCGATTCGGCAAGGGACATCTGCGATGTGATCCCGCTCACTGCGGAAGATCATTTTCACGCCACCACGGCAACGCTCATGGTCGATAATGCCCTGCTGGTGGATTCATTGATCACTCCCGTGCAGTACGATCGGACGCCAGCGCACGTTGCGCGCGGCGCACTTGATTTTTATCAGGTGGCTCTTTGCCTGAATGGCAAGATGAGGTTCTCCTCGGGACGCCGCGAGCTGACATTGCGACCAGGCGACATCTGTCTGATCGACATGTCAGAGCCGAACCGGACGGTGCTGACGCAAACCGGCGAAGACCGCTTCCATCTGAGGTCGCTCGTGTTGCCCCGCGCGGTCCTCGCGCCAAAGCTGGCGCATCCGGATTCGGCAAATGCGACATTCCTGGCGGGAGATAGTCAGCGCGGACTTCTGCTAGCCGGCCAGTTTCATATGCTCTGGGAATCCGGGTCCTGCGAACCTTCAAGTCTGCCCGGCATGATCGAAGCCATCGCCTGGGTCGTCGCCGAGACCGTTGGCCCGACGCCGGACTCGATCGGCGATGTCGAACGAGCCGAACGCCATCTCTATCTCGCGGTCATCAAGCGTCACATCGAAGCCAATCTCAATTCTCCCGCGTTGACCGCGAGCCATCTCTGTCACCGCTTCCGGATTTCCCGCGCGAGCCTGTACCGATTGTTTGAAGCCGATGGCGGGCTTGCCCGCTTCATCCAGGAGCAGAGACTAAATCGCGCCTTGAGGCAGCTGGTTTCACCGTCGTGGCAGGGCAGGGACCTGATCCATCTGGCCACCGATCTTCAATTCAGCAGCGCCTCCACCTTCATCCGCGCGTTCCGCCGGCGGTTTGGTGTGACCCCCGGCAAGATCAGGGAAATGGCAGAAACCTGGCGCCACGAAAACGGAACCTTTTTTGAAACGGACAATCTGCTCCATCAGCTCACGCGGCGTCGCGCCGCTCAAGGCATATGACTGACGTTCCAGGGATTACGGGCGCCAAAGCCAGGAAATCTAGCCTGCGCCAAATCTCGCACCGTGATCGCCCCACTTGAGGGGGTGCATCCAAATCGTCAAGGGACGAGAGCGGGATGCGGTGGACGCAACACGTTGGACCTACGACAGGACGGCAGGGCCGACTTTGCCTCTCGCCGCCCACCCGGCGCTGCAACTTTGCGGAAATCATGCCGCGCTTCGACGAACATCAGCGTCGGCCGAAAGCGGCGCATCGAGCCCGAGTGCGGCCTTGATTTTCTGGTTCGGGCATGATCTCGGTCCCAACCTGATTTGCCCGTCGTGTTAATCTGCCGCAGGCCGGCGTTATTGATCCTACCCCCAAATCACCGGCAGATTCCGCACGTCCCGTCCCACAGAGGGGCGGCTCGCGATCGTCACGAACGCGGGGCGGGATGCGATGGACGCAGGCTGCGCTTCTGACGAAGGCGCGTGCCTGCGGACGGCGAAGTCGTGTGGTCCTGATATCCCGACGCTGATATCAAGTTGGCGACGATGCTTCGCATCGCGCCGATGATGGTGGCAACCAAGCCCGGTCGCCAGGGAGAGCGCGGAGTAAGCCGTAAAACCATTCGCGCAGGGA
>Ga0070717_10001826_pt1 | contig 14870 bp, 18 predicted proteins | sample LARL113metaG_FD_71366 | JGI IMG/M metagenome (GOLD analysis project Ga0070717, IMG submission 71366) | Corn, switchgrass and miscanthus rhizosphere microbial communities from Kellogg Biological Station, Michigan, USA - LAR L11-3 metaG | ecosystem: Host-associated > Plants > Roots > Rhizosphere ... | reverse complement strand
TCGAGCAGCGCAATCCAGTCGCGGAGATCCTTTGCGGGCACGCGGCGAGTCTACGGACGGACGATCGTCAAGCGACGCTCAGCGTGACGCGCTAGCTCTCGCGGCTGCGGCGCCGCTGCTTCGCGACCCAGTGGCTCAGCTCGCCGAGGGCGATCACGCAGACGAAGACGCCGCCCGCACCGAGCATCACCAGCACGACCTTCCGCCCCTGCTGGGCCGCGGTCTCGACGGCCAGTAGCGAGTGAAAGAGCGCGGCGAGCACGGCGAGAATCTAGCTCACTCGGAGCTCGGAGTGCGCCGCGAGCGCGGCGTCGACCGCCTCGTCGCCGGCCGCGGATCGGGCGGCCACATCGAGAGGCGCCGAATCGCCGTGCAGCCGAAGCGCCGTTCGCGCCTCGTCGAGCTCACCGCGGCCCAGGAGGGCGGCGGTCGCCGCCCAGAGCGCGCCGTCGTTCTCCGTCTCCTCCGCCCGCACCTGGCTGCAGAGCGAGATGAGCTCGGCGAGATCGGCGACGGCCGCGACGTCCTGCAGCGCGGAGATCCGCGCGACGCCGTGCGCGTAGAGGTAGTCGCCGAGCAGAAGCGCCGTGTCGTCGTCGGGCGGCGCGAACAAGCGCGGGCGGCCGTAGTGCACGAGGTAGCCCTCGTAGATCGTCTCCAGCCCCAACGCGTAGCGGGCCTCTCCGAGCGCCGAGAAGACGGGGGTGCGGTCGCGCTCGGACTCGGGCAGCAGGCAGTCGGCCCAGAGCGTGCTCTCGGCCGCTGCATCGACGGCCATCGTCTGCCAGACGTCAGCGAGCAAAGCTCTCCACCGCCGCGATCGTGCGCTCGATCTCGTCGGCTCCCTGCGCGGTCGAGGGGAAGAGCGCCTCGAACTGCGACGGCGGGATGTAGACGTCCCGCTCGAGGAGGTGACGGAAGAGCGCGCCGTAACGCTCGGTGTCGCACGCCTGCGCGCCCTCGAAGTTCCGCACCGGCGAATCGGTCTGGAAGAGGGTCAGCAGCGCCCCGACCCGTTGCACCCGGCCGAACGGGGCGAGGCCTTCCTCGAGCGTCGCAGCATTCCGCTCGAGCTCGTCGTAGACGGCGGGATCGCGCAGCCGTCGCAACACCGAGAGGCCCGCAGCGGTCGCGAGCGGGTTCCCGGCGAGCGTGCCCGCCTGGTAGACCGGACCGCTCGGCGCGAGCAGGTCCATGACTTCGGCGCGGCCACCGAACGCGGCGAGCGGCAGTCCACCGCCGACGATCTTGCCCAGCACGGTGAGGTCGGGATACACGCCGTAGCGCTCCTGGGCTCCACCGCGCGAGACCCGAAAGCCGGTGATCACCTCGTCGAAGACGAGCAGCGCGCCCGAGACGTCGCAGAGCCGGCGCAGCGTCTCGAGGTAACCCGGCTCGGGCGGGACGACTCCCATGTTCGCCGCGACCGGCTCGACGATGATCGCCGCAAGTCCCTCGCCGTGCTTCAGGACCGCCTCCGCCGCGGCGTCGGTGTCGTTGTACGGGATGACGATCGTGTCGGCCGCCGCTCCCGTGGGCACTCCGGGTGACGCCGGGATCCCGAGCGTCGCGAGGCCCGAGCCTGCACTCGCCAGCAGCGCGTCGGCGTGGCCGTGGTAGCCGCCTGCGGTCTTGAGGATCCGGTCGCGCCTGGTGAACGCGCGCGCAAGCCGCAACGTGCTCATCCCGGCCTCGGTGCCCGAGGAGACGAGCCGCACCTTCTCGACCGACGGCACCGAGTCGACGATCTCCGCGGCCAGCTCGACCTCCGCCTCGGTCGCCGCCCCGAAGCTCGTGCCGCGAAGCGCCGCGTCTCGAACGGCCTCGACCGTCTCCGGGTCGGCGTGGCCGAAGATCAGCGGCCCCCAGGACATCACCCAGTCGAGGAGGCGGCGGCCGTCGGCCGTCTCGACATACGCGCCGGAGCCGCTCTCGACGAAGACCGGCTCGTCGAGCCCGACCGCGCGCATGGCCCGCACGGGCGAGTTCACGCCGCCGGGAATCAGCTCGAGGGCGCGACGGTAGAGGGCGGAGCGCTCGCTCAGAGCCAACCGGGAAGGTCTCGCGTCCAGTAGCTGAGGATCAGGTCGGCGCCGGCGCGCTTGATCGCGGTCAGCGACTCGAGCGCCGCGGTTCTCTCGTCGAGCCACCCGGCGTGGGCTGCGGCCTTGATCATCGCGTACTCCCCCGAGACGTTGTACGCCGCCAGGGGCGCCTGGAATGCGTCCCGCGCCGCGCGGATCACGTCGAGATAAGGCAGCGCAGGCTTGATCATGATCGCGTCGGCTCCTTCGGCGAGATCGATTTTGCACTCCCGCAGAGCCTCGCGGACATTGGCCGGATCCATCTGGTAGCCGCGCCTGTCGCCGAACGACGGCGCCGAGTCGGCCGCCTCGCGGAACGGCCCGTAGAACGCCGAGGCGTACTTCGCCGAGTAGGCGAGGATCGGCGTGGTCTCGAGGCCGTGGTCGTCGAGCGACTCGCGGATCGCGCCGACGCGACCGTCCATCATGTCGCTCGGCGCGACGACGTCGGCTCCCGCCTCGACGTGGCTGACCGCGGTGCGCGCGAGCAGCTCGAGGCTTCGGTCGTTGTCGACCTGCCCGTCGACGACGACGCCGCAATGCCCGTGCGACGTGTACTCGCAGAGGCACACGTCGGTGAGCAGGACGAGCTCCGGGAAGCGCGGCCTGAGCGCGCGCAGCGCGAGCTGGACGATGCCGTCCTCCTCCCAGGCGCCGGTTGCCTCCTCGTCCTTGAGCTCGGGAACTCCGAAGAGGATCAGCGCGCGGACGCCGGACTCGACCAGCGACTCGACCTCGTGCAGGAGGCCGGTGACGTCGAAGCGCGCCATCCCGGGCAGCGCCTCGTTCGCCAGCGGCTCGGGCGCGACGAAGAGCGGCATCACGAACTGGTCGAGCGAGAGCTGCGTCTCGCGGACGAGCCCGCGCAGCGAAGCCGTACGGCGAAAGCGCCGGAGCCGCGTGACCGGAAACGAGCTCACGCTGGGATGGTACGCCGCTCGCGGCTCAGGTCGCGCGCGCCGGCGGCGTCTCGGGCACAGGGTCGGGCTCGGCGGTCAGGTCGACGCCGATCTCCGTCAGCGGCTCTGGCTCGCCGGCGGTCCACTTCTGGAACCTGATCCGTTCGGAGAAGAACTCCCACGCGGCGCGCAGGGCCGCGAGCAATGGCAGCGCGACGAGGATCCCGGGGAAGCCGTAGATCTCGCCGCCGGCCAAGAGGCCGAAGATCACGAGCAGCGGGTGGAGGCGCAGCGTGTGTCCCATCACCCTCGGCACGATCACGTGCCCTTCGAGCTGCTGGATGCCGAGGAAGAGCAACCCGACCCAGAGCGCCGAGATCGGGTGCTGGACGAGCGCGTAGAGCACTGGTGGGATCGCGCCGAGCCACGGCCCGATGTACGGGATGAGCTCGGTGAACGCGGCCCATGCGCCGAACGCCGCCGCGTACTTCTGCCCGTTCGGCATCAGGCCGACCATCCCGAAGATCCAAAGACCCACCCCGACGCTCAGGCCGATGATCAGCGAGAGCAGGAACTGGCCCTTGACATAGCTCGCGACCGCCTCCTCCATCCGCACGATCAGCCCACCGCGTCCTCGCGGCGGGAAGCGCCGGTCCACGGCGTCCGTCAACCGCTGCATGTCGAGCAGCATGTAAATGGAGACGACGACCACTAAGAGGGCGTCGAAGAGGAGGGTGACGACGGCGACCCCGGCTCCCTCGGCCCACCGAAGTGCCCTCGTCGTGTACTTCTGGACGTCGTTCGTGCCGACCTGGTCGAGGAACTTCCGGCCCTGGTGCTCGACGTGGACGCTGCTCAGGTGGTGACGGTCGAGCCAGCCCTGGAGACGGGCGAGATCCTGCTCGGCACCCGTCTGTGGTGGGTGTCCGGAATCGGCCGTAAAGTAGTTGTCCACGCGGTGGGAGGCGCTGCGCGTCTGCTGCACGACCACCGTGGCGAGAGCGAGGATCGCCAGTGCGACAACGGCTCCGAAGGCGAGATAGACGAACGCGACCGCCGGCCCACGCGGGATCCGCGCCCGACCCAGCCCGCGAACCAGCGGATTGAGCAGCAGAGCGATGAGCAGCGCCACGAGGAAGAGGAACAGCACGTGACGAACCGCTCCGGCCACCGCCCAGATCAGCAGCAGCGTCAGCGGCAGGAGCACGAGTTGCGCCCAGCGCGGGACCTCGATGGTCACCGGAGCGGGCGGCGGCGGGCGCTCGGGCATGCGCTCGATGGTAACGCCGGGATCCGTCAGATCCAGGGCAATTTGGCCCTCGACCGGTTGGAGGATCCGTCGAGGTTCGATAAGGTGCCGCGCGACATGCCGTCCTCGCGCCCCAAAGGGAGGCGGCGGGTCGATCGCCATCGCGCGCGCGCTGCGCGCCGGGCGCGCCGGGTCGCCCTCCTCGTCCTGCTTTCCGCGGTCTTCCTCGTCGCGCTCGGTCTCACCGCGTTCGGCGGTACGACGAAGCGCCTCTCGGCCGTCATCCCCGGCCCGGCCCAATCGACGGTCGCGCAGACCCGGCCGGGCACCGAGATCGTCGCGCAGCGCGGCGCCCTCAGCCTTCAGCTTCCCGTCTCGCAGAGCCGCCTGACCGCGATCGGCTACCACACCGCCGGAGACGGCGCTCTCTCGCTCGCCCCGGTCGGCCATCAGGCGAACGAGGGAGTCGTGCAGCGGGTCGTGCACGGCATCTTCGGCGGCGGCGACGCCTCTCCGAAGTGGTACTCGCTCGCGGGTGGCGGTACGTCGGCGCTCGACGTCGGCGCGCCGATCGGCAGCGACGTCTACTCGCCGGTGGACGGAACGGTCGTCGCAATCCGGCCGTTCATCGTCGAGGGGAAGAAGTACGGCTCCGAGATCGACATCCAGCCGCAGAACGCTCCTTCGCTCGTCGTCGCGGTGACGCAGCTCGTCGCCGACCCGGCGCTCACGGTCGGCACCTCGGTCGTGAGCGGCGCGACGAAGCTCGGGCGCGTAGCCGACCTCGCTGCGATCGAGCACCAGGCACTCTCGAGCTATACGAACGACGCCGGGAACCACGTGACCCTCGAGGTCCGCGCGGCGCCTGTGCAGGCGACCGGCTAGCGGGACCCGCCCGCTTGAAGATCCTCTTTCTCGCGGACGTCTTCGGCGTCCCGGGACGCCGGGCGGTGGAGGTGCACCTCCCGAGCCTCCGCGAGCGCTACGACGCCGACCTCGCGATCGTCAACGGGGAGAACGCGGCCGACGGGGCCGGCATCACCGGCAAGCTGGCCGACAAGCTGCTCTCTGCCGGCGCAGACGTCGTGACGCTCGGCAACCACACCTACCGGCGTGGCGGCATCGCCGCCTACCTCGCTGCGAGCGAGCGCGTGATCCGGCCGGCCAACTCCGGAGCCGCCGCGCCCGGACACGGGATGGCGGTCGTCGAGGCGCGCAACGGCATTCGCGTCGCGGTGGTCAACCTGCTCGGCCAGCTCTTCTTGCCGACGCCGGTCTCACCGTGGGAGATGGTCGATGCCCTCGTCGACGAAGCGCGCGCAGCCGCGCCGGTCGTCGTCGTCGACTTCCATGCCGAGGCGACGAGCGAGAAGGTTGCGCTCGCGACCTGGCTCGACGGCCGCGTCACCGCAGTCATCGGCACGCACACGCACATCCAGACGAACGACGCGCGCGTCCTCGCCGGCGGGACCGCGGCCCTCACCGACGCAGGGATGACAGGCCCGCACGACTCGGTGATCGGCGTCCGCGCGGAGCTCGCGATCGCCCGGATGCGGGGCCCGCTACCGATCCGGTTCGAGCCGGCCGAAGGCGACGTGCGGCTCGAGGGTGCCCTCATCGCCTGCACCGACGCCGGGCGTGCCGAGGCGATCGAGCTCGTCCGCGTTCCCGCCTAGCCTGTAGCGCGCTGCGTCACTGTTCCTGAGTCGTGCAGCCCGGCGCGTGGTACACGACCGCCCGCGCCGGAGACCACTGAACGAAGCCGATCGGCTTGCTCTTCTTGCCCCGCGTCGGTTGCGTGGCGATTGCGATCGTCGCACTCACCGGCTTCCCCGAGCTGTTGAGCGTAACGGCGAAGCGCACCAGAACACGCCGCGACGCGGCACAGAAGGCAGTCGGCCAGCGGAGGTCGCCCGAGTGGACGACCCCGGCCGACACCAACCCGCGATGGCTCAGCGCCACCTGCTTCGTCACGGAGTGGCAGGCACCGTTCAGTCCGTACCGCGGCTGCTGCGAGCTCAGTCCGAGCAGTCCGGTGGAGCCATTGTTCGGGTCGCCGGTCGTGATGTACACGTTCGCAGTCCCGATGGTGGGATTGGTCGCGTAGGCGGAGATCTGCAGTGCCCCCAGCTTCGTCGCGCACGAGACGGTCCGCCGAACCTGCGTCTGGCTCCGATTTCCGGCGGCCGCCCCCAGCGACGCGCCGTACAGGCTGACGCCGAGAGCCACCGCTGCCGCAAGACCGAGCGCCTTCATCACTGGACCGAGGCTAGCGCCGGCCGGCGGCTATTGCAACGGAACGGCGACTTCGCGATCCGGGTACGCCCCGTCGACAGGCGCAGCGGTGAGCTCCTCGCGCGGCTGCATGACGAGGTGCCGCAGCGGCACGGCCGGCGCGAGCAGGGCGATCGCGGCGAAGGGGTAGAACCACGGGATGTACGTGTAGAGCCAGTAGGTCAGGACGAGCTCGAACCCGGCCAGAAGCGCAGCGGTGAGGGCAGCGAGTTGGAGCGGAGACTTACGGCGCGGGAAGAACGCTGCCGCGACCGCCCCCACGAGGAGCGCGCCCTGCAGGACGCGCTGCACGAGATGGAGGTCCGGCAGCCCGCGCGCGTGGTACTGGCCCCAGTCCCAGAGCGACCACGGCGCCGCGCGTCCGACCTGGAAGCCGACCGTCCGCGTCCAGAAGACGTGCGCCTCGTGAAAGGCATTCGGTTCGAGCAGCAGTACCGAGAACGCCGCGAGCGTCGCCACCGCGAAGCCCCAGGCGAAGCCGGCACTGGGCCGCCGCCCGGGATACGTCAGCCACAGCGGCGCGATCAGCAGCGAGGCGAACTTCGTCCAGCCGGACAACGCCGCAAAGATGCCTCGGGCCACCGGTCTCGACACGAGCCAGAACCCCCAGACGAGGAAGCACGGCATGATCGTGTCGTTCGTGTTCGAGTTCGAGACGTACTGGGTGAAGGGATACGCCGCCCAGGCGAACGCGAGCACTGCGCCGAGCCGCTGGCCGCCGAAGCGGAGCCCGACGAGGTAGAGGCCGAGCAGCGTCAGCAAGTCGAACGCGATCGCGGTGAAGTGCGCGGACGGGAGCGTGTCCCACTTCCCGCTCCAGCCCAGCAGCGCGTAGGCGGGGATGTACGACTCGTACGCCACGGGCCCGTACGTATCTCCCTCCGGATTCGCGCTCTCGCAGCGGCCGTTCGTCTGGATCCAGTCGCGAATCTCGCCCGAGGAGTCGGCCGGGCCGCACGCCTTGAGGGCCTTGCCGTTCGGAGCCGTCTTCTCGACCGGGAAGTTGCCCCAGGGCGCCTGTCCGTGGACGATCCGTTCGGCGCCGATCACACCCGAGTAGCCGACGTCGATCACGTTCGACCGCTCGACGTTCAGCCCGACCCGGAAGCCGACCAGGAAGATGGTGGCCGCGAGCAGCACCCAGACCGGCCAGCGCGGCGCACCCGGTGTGCCACGGTTCTTGATGCCGATCCAGGTCGAGCGCAGCACCACCCAGACGAGCAGCGGATAGAAGAGCGGCACCGCCGCGAAGACGTGGCCGTGATTGAAGAACCACAGCGACGCAGTCGGCGAGAGGAGAAACAGCAGATCGAGGCTGCGGAGCGAGAACGGCCGCCGCCAGTCGCACAGGCCGACGAAGAAGATGAGGCAGAACACCCCCCAGATCCACGGGCTGTTGATCGCTGTGCCGCCGAACGCGCCCGGCGACCCGCGCGCCATCCCCCATGCCACCTGCGGGCCGGTGAACGCCTCGCTCACGACGCCGGTCGAGTCGACCACCGTCCCCTCGGCGATCTCGCCGGCGGTGCTCCACCAGATCTTGACCGTCCACTCGCCGGTCTTCGCGTCGTACATCGCCTCGTGGCTGCGGCCCGAATGCGGGTACCGCGTGAGCCACGACGCGACGGTCGGGTCGCGCTCGAAGGTCCGCAGCGCCTGCCCCGCCGTGAGCGACGACGTTCGCGACGGGACGAGCGGCGTCTGGAGGAGGTGGCCCTTCTTGTCGAACGTCGGGCCGGTCGACGTCGTGCCGGTGGAGGCGAGCGCCGCCGGAGCGAAGAGCGCCGCCGCGAGCGCGGCTACGACAGCCGCGCGGAGGCTACGGCGTGGCACGACGGAACGACCAGAGCTTGTTCCCGACGAAGTTGAGCGGTGTCACGACGACGATGGCGATCGCCTGCGCGACGAGCTTGTCCACCCCGGCGCTGTTGACGAGGACGTCGAGCACGAGGAGGTTCGCTCCGAGCGCCCCGAGCGAGACGACCAGGAAGCGCATCCCCTGAACGCCGACATGGCCGCGATGCTCGCGGAACGTCCAGATGCGGTTCCACGTGTAGTTGCTGGTCACGGCGACGAGGAACGAGCACGTCGCCGCGAGGAGGTAGTGCAGTCCCGCATGCAGCAGCACGTCGTAGACCGCGAGGTTGATCAGGTAGCCGACCGCCCCGACCGCGCAGAACTTGCCGAGCTGCTGCCAGTTGCGAACGGACCTGAGCGACGCGAGCAGGCTGGGCCTGGAAGGCTCGGGCCGCGGGGGCTCGAGGGTGGCGGCCTGACGTTCCACGGTCGAAGGCGAGGGTAGCGTCTCCTCAGCCGCGCGCCGGGGAAATCTGATCGACCTCGACGCTCGAGCCATCGTGGAGAAGCAAGGCGTCGACGCTGCCGTTTGGTGCGACGAGCAGGTCGCGGACCTCTCCCGGCTTGAGCAACTCGCGCAGCGACCGCGAGCGGGCTCGGTAGAACTCGACGTCCTCGAGCAGCATGAGCGCCGACTGCACCCGGATCGCATCGGCCTCGACGTCGGCGGCCGCGAAGACGAGGAACCGCAGGCTCTCGTCGCCGCAGAGTACGACGAAGCCGAGCGCGCGCCACTCGTCGGCGTCGAGCAGCACGTCGACCGGCCGGCCGAGGCGAATTCCGTGGAGCTGCACAGGAAGCTGCAGCAGCTCAATTGCTGACCTCGACCCCATGCTCGACCCCATCCCCCCGGGTCACCTACCCGCCACGAGCGGAACGAACCGGCACGGGACGGTACGCAGGACGGCGGGGCCTTCCGGGCTCCGCACGACAACCTCGAGCCATTGTCCGTCGGCACCGCCGACCGGGACGACGAGCCGGCCGCGCGCCTCGAGCTGCTCGTAGAGCGCGGGCGGTGCCTCGAGCGCAGCGGCTGCGACCGCGATCGCCGCGAACGGCGCGCACTCCGGGACGCCGCGCGTGCCGTCGCCGACGTGCAGCCGGACGCGATCTCCGTAGCCCGCGGCGGCGAGGTTCGCGCGCGCGCTCTCCGCGAGCTCGGAGATCCGCTCGATGCTGTGCACATCGCCGGCGAGCTCCGCGAGCACTGCTGCCTGGTAGCCGGAGCCCGTCCCGACGTCGAGCACGCGCTCCGTCCCGTGCAGCGCGAGCTGCTCGCAGATGAGCGCGACCATGTACGGCTGCGAGATCGTCTGCTCGGCGCCGATCGGCAGCGCGACGTCCGCGTACGCCATCCGGCCGACGTCGGACGGGACGAAGAGCTCGCGCGGCACGCGCTCCATCGCCGCCAGCACTCGCTCGTCCTCGATGCCGCGGCGGCGAAGCTGCTGGTCGACCATCGACGCCCGCTCGTCAGCCGACACCGGCAGGAGCCTCCATCGACGGTGGGGCAGCGACGCCGAAATGCTCGAGCACCGCGGGAGCCACGTCGGTGATCCGGCCGATCGCAGCCTCGATGCCGACGGTCACGACCGGCACGAGCGAATCGCCGGCGACGAGCGAGCCGTGACTGCCGCCGCCCGCATGGTGCCGGCCGCCGAGGTCGGTGAGTTCCCAGCCCTCGGCCGCCGAGACGAGCAGCTCGCCGGCGTTCGGATTCGCGAGCGCCGAGCGCCCCCGCCATGCGGCGTCGGGATGCTCCAGCTTCTCGACCGGGACGTCGGCTCCGTCGCGCCGGGCCACAACCTCGTCCCCCTCGCGGCGAAGCGAGACGTCGATGGCCGCGAAGCCGTCCAGCCGCTGTGCAAGCTCGGCCGGCTCGACGCGCGCGCCGGGCCGGAGATAGACCTGGCCCGCGCGGTTCGAGGCGGCCACGACGATCTCGGCGGCGACCTCGGCGAAGGGCTCCTCCAGCCGCGCCGCCCGGTCGACTCGTGTCTGGCCGTGATCGGAGAGAAGGACGACGGCGTAGCGCTCGAGGAACTCGTCGGGGCCGCCCGCCGCCTCGAGGAGCGTGCCCAGGTCGGCGTCGGCCTGCTCGAGCGCGTATTCCGCCTCCGCGCTCTCGGGGCCGCCCGCGTGCGAGGCCAGGTCGTAGCCAGAGAGGTAGTAGGCGAGGAAGTCGAAGCCGTCACGCGTGACGAGCCAGCGTCCGACGGCTGCGGCGTACGCATCGACGGAGCCGCCGCGGCGGCTGCGCACGGCGAACGGCGCCCCCGTCCGGTCCGACTCGAAGAGCCCGTAGAAGAAGAAGCGGCTCGGCCCGTACGCGGCCCGGCGGAAGCCTGGAACCGCAGGCCGGTAGCGATGCCTTCCGCGGTAGCACGTGATGTTCACGGCGGCCGCGACGAGACCGGCGTCCTCGAGCGCCTCGTAGACAGTCACGGCCCCGGGGGCGAGGTGGCGCGCGTTCATGTTGAAGATCGGATCGAGCAGCGACTGCGTGAGCCCCGCCGCACGCAACGCCGCGAATGAGGAGCCGTACTCCACGATCCGGCGCTCCTGCCGGTTCCACCAGACGAGCGACGGGATGTGGTGGACTCCGGGCCCGGCGCCGGTCGCGATCGACGTGAGGCAGACCGGTGTGAGCGACGGGAAGACCGACGTCGCCTGCCGGTAATCGCCGTGCTCGGTGAGGAACGCCAGCGCCGGAGCACGTCCGCTGGAAACCGCGCCCTCGAACGCGGCCGGGGTCATCCCGTCGATCACGACGAGCACGAGCTTCTTCTGCATGGCGCAGGCCTACTCGTCGCGGGCGAGCGTCCGCAAACCTGCGTACCGCTCGGGACGCGCGCGCTTGAGCAGCGGCACCAAACCAAGCAAGACGAGCGCGATGAGGTAACCGGCCGCCGGAATCCACGCGAGTGCAGCGACCACGATCGCGCCGCAGGCGACGAGTACCCCGGTGGCGACCCGCGTGCCGCCTCGGCTGAGCGCGCCGCTCACCGTCTGCGTCGCGCTGAGCGCTCCGGCCACACCGCCCACGATCCCCGCCGCGCGATCGCCCCAGCCGCCCGACTGCCAGCTCGCCATCTCGAAGCCGATCCCGGCGCCCACCGCGCCGGCCAGCAGGATGGCGAAGATCCTCGCCCCGCGACCCTCGCCGGCGATGCCACCGAAAAAGACGCCGGCCGCTGCGCCGAGCCCGGCGCTCACCCCGATCCAGTACCAGGAACCCACGCGGGAACCGTAACCGCGCGTGCCTCCCCACCGTTGTCCGTCCAGACCCCGCCAGGAGGCTAAACACGCGTGACTGACAACCTTCCGCTCCTCGTCTTCTTCACCTCTCGCCGTTCCGGGCCCGCCCGGCGAATGGAGAGCCTGCTCGCCCACATCGCCCGCAAGGAGCGCGGCCGCCTGCGGGTGAACAAGGTCGATGTCGACGATCGGCCCGACCTTGCAGAGCGGTTCAAGGTGAACCAGGTTCCGGCGCTCGCGCTCGTGGTGGAGAGGCGCGTCGTCTCGCGGATCGACGGTCGCGCAACCGCGCCGCGGATCGAATCGATGCTGGAGCCGCATCTCGGCGAGGCAGCGCCCGCCGAAGCCGTCGCCTAGCTCGCGAGCCTGGAGATCACCGCGAGGCCGAAATCGGCGGCGCGCTTGCCGTCGATGACGCGGTGGTCGAAGGTGACCGAGACGTTTCCCATCCGGCGGACGACAATCTCACCGCCGCGGACGACCGCTCGATCCTCGATCCGGTGGATGCCGAGGATCGCCACCTCCGGATGGTTGATCAGCGGCGTCACGAACAGGCCGGCAGCCTTGCCCGCGCTCGTGACGGTGAACGTGCCGCCACGTAGCTCCTCGGGCTTCAGCGTGCCCGCGTTCGCCGCCTCGGCGAGACGACGCACCTCGGCGTCGAGGTCGTCGAGGGAGAGCTTCTCGGCTCCGTGCACCACGGGGACGACGAGCCCCTGCTCGGTCTGCACCGCGATCCCGATGTCGTAGCGGTCGAGCAACACGAGCTCCCCGCCCTCGACGCGCGCGTTGAGCTCCGGGAACTCGCGCAGCGACTCCGTGACGGCCTGGAGCACGAGTGGAACGAGCCGCTTCAGCTCGACGTCCGAGTAGTCGCACTCCTCGACCCAGGTCACGGCGGGGATCTCGCGGTGCGCGCGCGTCAGGTGCTCGAACATCTGGCGGCGGATTCCGTGGAGCTGCACGCGTGTCCCCTCGGAACCTGTCTCGCCTGACACCGGGACGTGGCCGGAAGAGGCCGCAGCCGCACGCACATCGTCTTCCGTGATGCGTCCCTGCGCTCCGGTGCCGGGCACCGCATCGAGGTCAACCCCCAGTTCCTGAGCCACTTTGCGGACGAGCGGGGTGGCGCGCACCTTTGCTTCCCGCGCTCGGACTGGCGTCTCTTTCGGACCTGGCTCGGTGTCTGACACCTGGACAGGTCCGGATCCGTCGCCGCCGATCACGACGAGGACGGTGCCGACCGGGACGACCTCGCCTTCGGCGACGAGGATCCGCGAGACGGCTCCGCTCGCCGGCGACGGGATCTCGACGGTTGTCTTGTCGGTCGCGATCTCGACGATCGGCTCGTCCTCGGCGACCTCCTGGCCCTCCGAGACGAGCCAGCGGGAGATCTCGCCTTCGGTCAATCCCTCGCCGAGGTCCGGCAGCTTGAACTCGTAGGCCACGGGTGGCAGTTCTAGCTGATCGCGTCGTCGCGGAGGACCGCGTGGACGCCCTTGACCTGGTTGACAACCTGCGTGACCCGAAGGTCGACCGCGACGCTGGCGAGCGCAAGGCACTCGCGCCGAGGCGCCCCGAGCTCCTGCTCCATCAGGTCGAGCATCGTGGCGAGCGCCTGCTCGGCGGCGGCGTCGAGATCCTCGTCGAAGCCGAACGAAAGCCAGGAGTCGGCAGTCCGAGCGACCGGAGAGCGCAGGTCCCGATCGTCGAGCTCGAGCGTGAGAGTCGCCTTCTCGAGCGGGCACTCGATCGCGGTTCCCGACACCTCCCCGTCGCCCTGGGTGCCGTGGCCGTCTCCCGCCATCAGGAGCCCGCCGTCGACCGGAATCGGCAGGTAGAGCGTCGTGCCCGCGACGAGGTCCTTGCAGTCGATGTTGCCGCCCCAGCGGCGCGGCGGAGTAGTCGTGTGCTCGCCCGGCTCCGGCGGCGGCATCCCGATCACGCCGAGGAACGGCGCCGAGCGGACGCGCCGCTCGCCGAGGTGCCACCAGTCGCCCTCCCGCGACCAAGTGAACGTCTCGCCGTCGGCCCAGGTCCGTCCCCAGTGGCGCGGAACGACCTCGTCGATGCGCACCGCAAGCGTCTGCCCGGCGCGCGCGCCACGGACCTCGACGGGGCCGTGGAGCGCGTGGCCTGCGCCTTCGGGCCGATCCGGCTCGATGTCGGGATCCCAGAACCAGCCGGCGTTCGGCACCTGGAAACGGACGGACTCGCCCGGCTCGACCGTCTCGAGCGGCTCGTAGTCGCGGGAGAACCAGCCTCTCACGAGCGCGGCTCCTGGATCCACGCATCCGCCGGCGCGAGCAGGACGCGCAGGCCGATGCGCCGTCCGTCCTCGCCGCGGAACTCCCAGAGCGAGACGGCCTGCTCGTCTCCGACGAGCTCGGGCGCGACCTCGGCCGGAACGTAGCCGGCCTGCAGGCGGCGCTCGACGTCCCACACCGCGACGGCGTTCGGATCGTGCTCGTTGTCGGGCTCGGCGACGAGAGCGAGCCGCCGGCCGGGCGCGAACGCGTCGTCCTGGAGCGCCTCGGCGCGGTACGACGCGCCTGCGAGCTTCACCACGCGCACCCGCGGGTCGTCCCACTTGATCGGATCGCCGCTCGCGGCGTCGCGCAGCCAGTAGCCGGACTCGCCGCGCTCGAGCCAGATCCGGAGACGCGCCTCAGAACTCGAGGAGCTTCCGGGCGGCATCGACGACGCGCTCGACCGACGGCATGTAGCGATCTTCGATCTTCCAGTACGGATACGGCACGTCGAATCCGGTCACGCGCAGGACAGGCCCGTGGAGGTCGAGGATCGCCTTCTCGGCGAGGATCGCTGCGATCTCGGCGCCGAAGCCGGCGGTGCGCGGCGCCTCCTGCACGATCACGACACGGCCCGTCTTCGCCGCCGACGCGAGCAGCGCGTCCTCGTCGAGCGGGCGCAGCGAGCGCAGGTCGAGCACCTCGACCGATGCCTCGCCCTCGAGCTCGTCCGCCACTCGCTCGCACACCGGCACCATCGCGCCGTACGCGACGAGCGTCACGTCGGTCCCGTCGCGCGCGAGCCGCGCCTCGCCCAGCGGCACGACATGCTCGCCTTCAGGCACCTCCTGCTTCTCGCCGCGGTAGATGAGCTTCGGCTCGAGGATCACGACAGGATCGGGGTCGCGAATTGCTGCAGCGAGCAGGCCTTTTGCGTCAGCCGGCGTCGACGGGATCGCGACCTTCACGCCCGGCGTGT
>Ga0070717_10001825_pt1 | contig 14870 bp, 12 predicted proteins | sample LARL113metaG_FD_71366 | JGI IMG/M metagenome (GOLD analysis project Ga0070717, IMG submission 71366) | Corn, switchgrass and miscanthus rhizosphere microbial communities from Kellogg Biological Station, Michigan, USA - LAR L11-3 metaG | ecosystem: Host-associated > Plants > Roots > Rhizosphere ... | reverse complement strand
CAGGCAGAAAGCTATGACGCACTCCATTCAGCAAGATCTCATTGATCTCATCCAGGTCAAAATTAAAGGGATCGGCCAGCAGCTTTACCTCGTCGTTGAGTGTGGTATTGAACAGGGGTGGATCGTCAGAGTTGATGGTCACAGGCACCCCGGCAGCGTGGAGGCGCGGCAAGGGATGCTCAGCATAGTTTGCATAACCTCCTACTCTCACGTTACTCGTTGGGCATACCTCAAGCGGGACGCGCTGCTCGGCGAGATAAGCCACGAGCGCTGCATCTTCAATCGCCCGCACGCCATGCCCTATGCGCTCGGCACCCAATGCCCTCAAAGCTCCCCATACGCTGGCCGGACCGGCGGTTTCTCCCGCGTGAGGCACACTATGCAACCCTGCTCCCCGCGCCTTCTCAAACCACCCGGCGAACTGTTCAGGTGGTTCGCCTACTTCTCCTCCGCCCAGCCCTAACGCCACCACCCCATCATTCTTCCCCTCTATCGCCACGGAAGTTGTATAGTCAGCACACATGCGCTTACGCGCCTCATCTTTGACATCACGCACAATGTCGAAGACCCACCTGATCTCGACGCCAAATTCGGCTCGTGCACGTTCGCGTCCCCGCGTCAGCCCGCCAAAGTATGTATCGTGGGGGATGTCGAGTGCATAGCGGTGGGTGCTCGGTGAGAACGTGACTTCGGCGTAGCGCACGTGTTGCTGCGCCATGTTTGCCCCAAATTCATAGGCAATCAGCTCATAGTCCTCGCTCGTCTTCAGGCAACTCGAGATCTGAAAGTAAATCTCGATGAAGTGGTTGAAATCGCGGAAGATAAACCAGTTCTGCAAGTCCGCAACGGATTGTACGGGCAGCTCTACTCCGTTGCGCCGCGCCAGCGTGAGAAGGGTCGCCGGTTGTATGGAACCTTCGAGATGCACATGGAGTTCCGCCTTCGGCACGGCTGAAAGATAGCGGTTGATGCTCTCAGAATACATGATCGCTTTTCCTTTTTCTTGCAGTTATAGCTTTTCCTGTGAGTGTACCCCATGCGTAGTGGGAGAGCAAGGCGTAGGTGGTAAAAACCAGGGATACGTACAGGCCCTGAATCGATCGCCCCGTCTATATTTTTCAGTATGTGAGTGGTCTTACAAAGCGATACAATCTTACTACTGAGAAAGGAGAAGCGACGTTTCTTTCCCATGCGGTAGTAACTGCAATGGCCTATGGCTTCATGTCGCATAGAGATACGGATGAGTGAAGCAGCGAATGCAGGCGGTCAGGATTGGTCCTGAAGAACTATTTTACGGCAATGCACTCGCATTGACTTGAATTACGCCACTTGATGGATAGGTCCAGCCAAGTGCTTTGTCTACGGCTGGGCTGATATCGATACTGGATTGGTTCGTGATACCCTTATCATATGTTCCTCCACGTAACCATCCGCCGTTATGCATATTATACCCGTTTGGTCCTCCACCACAAGTCATCCCATCGTTATTCACTGAGGCAAAACTGGATTCTGAACATCCTTGAGGAAGAGCGGTTGGCCAGTTGCCATCGGTGAAATTGCCAGATGGCGAGTAGCCGGAGGGCTGAAAGAAAGGCAGTCCGTCGTGGGTATAGAGCAGATAATAATAGATTCTGCGTAGATTCTGTCCATTGGGACAGATACCGTTGACCAAGGGATTGCTGGTAGCGTCTGGGGCAATCAAGGTAGGAGAGACAGGACAGCGTGATGGCAGCGTTGCGCTTGTGCCATTCGCATCCCACCAGTTATCGTCTTCGTTCCAGGGACCTACTTCGGTTACAAGCACATTTGCAATGGTTTTTGTACCATCTGTTGAGGAAAGAGTGACTGACCAGGTCATTTTTGTTCCATTTGGTGAGTAATACGGCCGATAGATGGATGGTATTTTGGAGATATTTCCCCAGTTCGCGTACTTGAGATAGGCATCAGGCAGCGCCACATAGGGGCTGATCTTTGGTCTGAGACCATTAGGAAGTGATCTTTGGGTGAAGGAAGTCGCCCAAACGGTATAGCTTGCTGCTGTCAGATGGTTACGCACCTGTTGAAGAGAAGCGTTCACTTGCTGCAATGCCTGTTGTGTTTGTGCAATCAGGATTGATTCTTTGCCCTGTGTCAGTGAGGAAAGTTTTCCAGCAAGCAGGTTGTACACCTGTGCTCTACCAGCTGGATTCTCCTGTACGCCAATCCTTCCTAAAGACGCCGGATCTACCTGCATTAAATTGAGCCAGGCACTACGTACCTCTGCACTAATGTCTGCACAATTACCAGGTGAAATGTTCTCTGTCTGGCAAATGTGTAATGCTTGTTGTTGGATCGATGCTGTACCACTTGCCCACACGAAGATAAGATTTTGCATATCTGCTGGTTCAAGCGCACGAACGCTCGATTGTGGAGCAGCAAGCACAGCGGGTGCTATTGCGATGACCAGGCTAAAAAATACGATGATAGTAGCTACTAGAACTGCTGAATTTTTCACGAAGCTGAACCGATTCCCTGGTAATTTCATATACCTTCTCAGATTTCCTTTTCCAAAGTTTGCTCTCGATGCCACTTAACTGATAGTTTTGCGGGTTGATACTACTAGTAAGTCCAGTTTGAATTTTGCGGCGGAGCCTGACACCCGCGAGGGGTGTCACTACATTTCTCCCTCACAAACCTATCTGGACTAACTACTACCATAGTTTTGCGGGAAATCGGCCGTTTTTTCCCAAATTGGGACGAAATTACTACCCTCCGCATCTTTTTGTCGTTTGCATCGCTTTCTGCTACACTGACTGGAGCATGATGTCGGCACAGACAAGGGCTGAAAGGCGGAGGGTACAAGGGATGATCGCTCTGGAGCGTTTGTTTCAGCCGATTCGGTGTAATCACACTTGAGCTCGCGACAAAAGGACGCGATATGGAGAAACGACATGCGTGCTCTCATCCGACCATTGAGGCAAGACGACGAGCCATTTCTCTGGCAAATGCTCTACTATGCTGCTCATATGCAAGAAGATGGCGAAACATCCTCTGATGCGGCGAAAAACAATCCTGGGGTGCAGAAATATGTTCAGGGATGGGGGCGCGAGACCGACATGGGGGTACTCGCGCTGCATCCACACGATCAGTGCCCGCTAGGGGCCGCCTGGATTCGTCTGCTTATGGAGGAAGAAAAGAAAGTGTCTAGCTTGATTCCTGATGGCACACCGGAACTAGCTATTGCCGTTCTGCCAGACTATCTTGGGCAAGGGATAGGCACGCAGTTGATGAAACATCTCCTCGAAGCGGCCAGCCAGGTATATCCGGCAGTGATGTTAAGCGTTCGTATGAGCAATCCAGCCAGATACCTGTACGAGCGGATGGGCTTTGAAATCGTGGATACCGCTCTCAACCGCGCAGGAAGCGAATCATTTGTCATGCTGATCCGGTTTTAGTAACAAGAAAAGTTGGAGGATTTGTGACGGGCCTGGTGATTACTTTGTTGTTGAGACCGTGGCTGCGGCTCCCGGCAAGTGTTAGCTATCCCTACATGCCACGTCATCCCGATGCAGCTGGTCGCTCTCAATGGTGGCAGTAGCACACGCTATCACAACCCCTCGCGCAGAGTCTGCTCTACAATCAACGAGGCTTGCGGCTCAACCTTTGCCAGCAATGCCGCAAACTCCTCCTCACCGGCCTTTTTCTGCAGGCGTTCTATCCATCGCTGTACTCCCTCGCGATTTGGACTGAGTACCTCCTGGTAGATATCCCGGGTGAGCAGCAAACAGGCCAGCGCCGCGTCATTCCGATCTTGCCTGAAATAGAGTGCACCAATATTCCACAACGTTGTTCCCTCCCCCCCGCGATCGCTGACCTCTGTTCTGATCGCCAGCGCCTGCTGATAATACCGCAGTGCTTCTTGCTTCTGGCCCAAGGCACTGTACACCAGGCCCAGGTTGTTGAGGGTGGCACCTTCACCCCCGCGATCGCCGACCTCTTGCCAAATAGCCAGCGCCTGCTGATAATACCGCAGCGCTTCCTGCTGCTGGCCTAGATCATCGTACACAACGCCCAACTCGTTGTTGAGAAAAGCGGCCTGTTCTGGTTTTGCATGCCACTTCTCCGGGGGTAACAGGAGTCGATCCAGTTCCAGCAAGACGGCGTTTCCGCCCCAAAGTCTCAGGTCTGCGAAGAGTCCTCCTTTCTCCATCAGCTCATACGCCTCTTGCCACTGCCCGGCCTGTCCATAATGCCAGGTTGCCTCGATCAACGGCTGCACGTCGGAAACCTTTCGTCGCTCTTTACGTGGGAGGCAATCCGTTGCTGCCTGTTGCATATAGTACTGTGCGGCTTTCGCGTGTGCAGTCCTCAGCGCTTCCTGGTTTGCCTCTCTACTCTGCTCATCGAAGTGATCGTGGGCGTAGCTGGCAACAATCGCGTGTAACTGGTAGCGTAAGGCCCCCAGCGCTTGCAGCAGGTGTTGAGCCAGCAAGACATCCCGCGCCGCGAGCAGTTGGTCCTCTGAAAGCCTGGCTTTGACCCTTAGCAGTGGTTCTACTGCCGCCAATGGCACAGGCTCACGGTAGACGGAGAAGGCTCGTAGCAGTTGGTGCTGCACCTCGTTGAGTTGCTGGGTGTAGATGTAGTCGAGCAGGTTCTGGGCAATCTTTCCGGTTCCACCTGTCCAGAGACGCGCGTACAGTGGGTCGGTGAGGAGCGCCTGCAGGTTCAGACTGCGGTCGGAGCGCAGCAGCGATGCAAACAGCGTGAGCGAGAGTGCGTGACCGTCACAGCGGCTGACGGCACTGCGCAACTCGTCCTCTGTTCCCGCTACTCCCTGTTTGCGCAGTAGTTCGATTCCTTCTGCACTCTCCAGGCCTTTGACAGCGTACTCTTGCATACAGGAAGGTGGGAATTCACGCGTGCCGCTGGGCCAGAGGCGGCTGGTGAGCAGCACGCGGCAGCGACAGGGCTGGCTATTGAATGCGTCGATCAGTTCGCCCACGCCCGGGCGGTCCGCGCGAGCATGTCCTGTCTGCGAGTCCAGCAGTGCCTCAAACTGGTCGAGGATCACCAGTCGCGCCTTCTCTGTCGTGTTCAAGGCGTTGAAAAGCGCGGCGGCTTGATTCGCCGGCGTCAAACTGCCCATGTCGGGCATGGGTTTGCCCAGCGCCTCCATGAGGTTACCCATGAGATCGGTCATACCGATCTCGGCTGCGGCATCGACGCGCAGCCAGAGCGCTTCAGCCGTGAAGGGTCCTTTGCCATCGATGCGCTGTTTTTCCGCGTGCTGAGAGACAAGGGCGGCAAGCGTGGATTTTCCCGCGCCGCCGATGCCGGTAAGCACAACAGCGGTCGTGTCGTCCTGGGTGAGTTGCGCATAAATCTCCTGGACCTCTTTCGCTCGCGGCTGGATAGTCCTGGGATTCGTGGGTGGTGGAAGCCCGGCGATGCCCCGCTGGGCAACAGGATCTGGAGAGGATGATGAATCGGGGATGTGCTGCACCTGTGATGTAGAAGAGGAAGTTGTGTGTTGCTCAGGTTTCTCGGAACCGAAGAGCGATGGGAAGGCCGCAACTAAGGTGAACACGGCAGTAGCTACGGTAAGAACTGCCGTGGTGATGGTGGCCCACGTAGCCGGAATTACATTCAAAATGCTCAATATCCAGGCAGTTGTAATCAGTAATGCGACGATGACGATGGTAGCAATGACCACATTCCGGCGTGAGAACCACGTGCGTTTCTTCTCTTGATCGCTCTGCTGTTGTTGCCGGTGTGTGCTCATGCCGCCTCTCCATATACAATGATGAAGTTTAACAAGCAACATCGGTCATACTCCGTAGGCGCACCGCCGATTTATCGGCCCGGGGAGCGCATCGACGGGCCATTGGCCGATAAATCGGCGGTGTGCACGATAAATCGGCACCTACGATATGGCCGGTTTTGGTCGTTAAGGCAAGGTTCAATTTGGACGAAGTGTACTTGACCGTTTGAACAGTCACCCCGTGTCACCCCTTCGCTTCGCTCAAGGGCAGGCTCTGAGCCCCTTCGCTTCGCTCAGGGGAAACTCCGCGAAGGGTCTGTCGCGATGGGCAGCGAGATCCTGAGCGCAGCGAAGGATGACAGCCCGCTACATCTCACTGTAGATCAATCGGGTGCCATCGGCAGCGAGATCCTTCGCTGCGCTCAGAGCCTGCCCTGAGAGAAGCGAAGGGATGACAGGGCTGGACCTTGCTGGTGGGTAAGAACTGTCACGTTCATTTGAACCATGCCTTAACAAATTAAAAGGGATAGCGGAACATCCAGAGAGAGGGCCGATAAATCGGCGGTGTGCGCGATAAATCGGCACCTACGGGTATCTGGGGTATTTTCTTAAAACCCATTTTCGACTCTCTTGACAATACGAGTTTTTGCTCGTATAATTACCTCATAAGCGCGAGTTTTTACTCGCCTATATAGTATAACGTAGCAGGACGGCTTTGTCCACCAGTGAAGGAGATACTTACTATGCCATTTGTCACGGTCCCAGATGGGACGCGTCTCTATTATGAAGAGATAGGTGCAGGCGAACCGCTTTTGCTGATCAGCGGGAATGGTCGCGATCATACTGATTGGAACGGGGTGCGCAACGATTTCGCAGACCGGTATCGTGTCATCGTCTCTGATCATCGCGGGACGGGGCAGAGCGACAAGCCATCCGAACCGGCCTATTCCATACACGGGTTTGCCCAGGACGCGGTCTGGCTGCTTGATTACCTGGGCATTGCGCGTGCGCATGTGTATGGTCACTCGATGGGGGGGATGATCGGCCAGTGGTTGGGTATTGAGCATGCGAAGCGCATCGGTGCGCTGGTGCTTGGTGCCAGCGCACCGAGTAACCCTGTTGATAACACCACAGGACATGCCGTTTCTCGTACAGCGGAGGCCGAGGCGCTCATGACCAATCCTCCAACTGATCCGCAAGAGGGCATAAGGGCCATGCTGTCCACGCTCTATTCGCCTGCCTGGATCGCGGCGCATCCAGAAAAGATCCAGGACATATTACAAGCTACTCCCATTCCTGAGTATGCAGCCGGGCTCCATGTTCTTGCGGTCAAAGGACACGATGCCTGGGATCTCTTGCCCACGATGAGGGCACCCACGCTGGTGATTCATGGCAGCGAGGATCAGCGGGTCCCCACAGCCAACGCGTTCCTCCTCGCCTCACTGATTCCGGGCGCGGAACTTTCCATCATAAAAGGTGGGCGGCATGCGTATCTGGACGAGTTTCGCGAGGAGGCCAGTCGCGTGGTGAACGAGTTTTTGGCGCGTCATCCATTGGAATGACGCTGAATGTTATGCCGTATGTAACACACTAAAAGGAGATTCCCATGATCCTTGTAACAGGTGCGACTGGTTTGAGCGGATCTGCCGTGATCCGCGAGTTTGCCCGGCGGCATCGTTGATGAACGGTGCTGTTTCTTTTTCTCGCATAATTTTTCCATGTTATGTTTGGCATTTGTTTCTTGCAAATGACGCTGTATGACTGTTTTTTCTCGCATAACTTTTCGTTTCAGGTGGAGGTAAGTAGTAAATTGGGTGAAATCAGCACGGATTTTGAGATGAAACAGAGGAAATCAGCGCGAATAGTGGGAATCGACCATTTCCAGCCCGGAGAAACCGCTCTTCATCTGGTTTCTGCCTCCAACGTTTTGTAAATTGGCATTCTATGGTAAGAAATTTCTCATTTTTCTCCAATAGTATTTTCATCAAGGGCTGTTATTCTGATGGGCATGGAGCCTTTCTGATCATTTCATGGTCAGGTATGTTCCCTCATTTATATACATGAAAGGATGTAAAGAAAATGTCGATACGAACGTCACTGTCACTAAAAACATTCGTAAGTGTTACTTTGCTCTTACTTGTAGCAACCGCAATCCTGGTGGCCTGTGGGAGCAGCAGTGGAACAGCCACCGCTTCCTCCTCAAGTTCCACTTCTTCAAGCTCGACAACAACTCAGCCTTCAGGATCCAACGCTCGGTCTGGACCGGCCTCAGGGGGAGCATCCGGCACGGTCAGCAATGTGTCCATGTCGGGCTTCACATTGACGACATCAGGGGGTCAGATTACGAGCGATTTTTCACTGTGTTGAGACACATTATCTGGCAGGAACGCCAGGAAATGAGGCAGAATTGCGGTTATCCCCTTCATGAGCTTCACTTTGCAGTCCACAGAAAGGATGGCTCCATCGGGGCCACGATAGGTAAACGGGATGGGCGTAGTTCGAGAAGTTGGAGCTCTCAGGGAACTCGCGCGGACACGCACGCCATGCAGGAAGTCGAATGCTTTTGCCAGCACTCCTCCTTGCTCCTCGGGCTGGACTAGACAACATCCTGGTCAGGGCCGCCCCACCCAGTCTTACATACTGGCTTCACCAGTTACTCGGTGGCTCGTTGCTCGGCCTTGCGCAGGCGGCGACTGAGAACGGCCAGGAGGTCAAGCCCGACATCTGGGTCGCTGCGGAGGCTACGGCGCAGGAAACGGCGGAATTCCCATAGCGCCAGCTTAAGCACGGTGACCTCATCTACCGCCGTGACCGTGGCAGAGCGGGGCAAATCATCCAGGAGCGCCAACTCGCCAATGACATCCCCTACCCCTGCTGTCGCTAGGACTTCCTCCGCTCCATCAGGGCTGTTTTTCCGGGTGATGCGCACGGTCCCTTTGGTGAGAATATAGAGCCCTAACCCTTGTTCGCCTTGAGAGAGCAGCACCGAGCCTGGGCGATACGTGCTCTCCGAACAATGTGTTGCCAGGTCCTTTAACTCCTTCTTACGGAGGCCGGAAAAGAGTTCGACACGCGCTAAGGCATCCTCGTACATGGCTTGGAACCTCCTTTTTCGTTGCGTACTATGAGAGAGATCAGATGGGGTATGATCTACTGGACTTATTTTAGCACAGTTGATCCATCATTTTCATGGGTTTAGGTTTGTTTTGTTTTCTTGGAGCTGAGATTGACGCACAGATTGGATACCTGAATTGATACCCATAGCTGTCATTTTCGGCCTACTTTGCATCGTAGCTGATATGTTGTCCATAGGCAATGAAGGCAGCGGTGGCGGTTCGACCCTTTCGGGAAGAGATCCTTTTTATGGTGAAATGCCTTAGTGTTGGAAATTTCTCAATTACTACCGCAAGGCTGTTTGCGCCAAACTATGGCTCTTGGTCAATTTTGGTGATGGATGAGCTTATCAGGAAGACTTTATGACCAACGGCAGCTCAGAGGGTTGTTTAGAAAAGCACATCAGTTCATCGATTCACCAAATCTGGCCATGAGCCTATTATCAGTCAAACAACATATTGCGAAATCGACGGGCCATTGGCCGATAAATCGGCGGTGCGGGCATAAATGCGCCGCCTACGACATGGCCGGTTTTGGTCGTTAAAATTCAGTCTCCTGGTTCCACTACGGTGTGGGTTTTAACCTCATAATGGCGCGCGAGTGGCTCGACTTTGGAGAGAAGTTGCCTGGCTTCCGGGTCAAAAACAGGGATCGTATAGTCAGGCCCCGCAAAGGCTCGCACAGCCTCTTGTATGGTGGATCCTCCCTTCGAGGTCAATGCCAACGGCAGACGACTCATCCGCGAGAGCCGAGGAGGCGGATGAGGCAGGTTACCTGGCAGACCCGCGCAGGATATCTGACAAATGACAATGCTCAGGTTCCCTTTTCCACATAGCGCTTCAAAGCCAGGAGCATCCGCTCATTCTCCTGGCGAAACGAGGCGATGACGAAGGGCTGTGCCACTTTGAGCAGGCCATGGATGTGAAGCGTGAGATCGCGGTTCAGGCGTGTCATCTGTTCCACCGGCTCAAGGGTATGGCGAAGATGGATGTCTATGGTCCCGGTCAGCAAACGCTGCTTCACTTGCATGGGTTGATGGAAGGAGATACGCGCCGGCGGATCATACTCCGTGACCTCGCCGTGCCTCGTGCCAGCCGGTCCAGCATCAATATAGGTGGTTCCAAGACCGACCGGCAGAGGAGAGATCTGCGTGATCGCCCCAAACGCGTTGGAACCGGGGAGCCAGCGATCATAATGAGCGAGATCGGCGATCAGCGCAAAGACGGTTTCCGCAGACCCTTCGATGAGGGTGGTAAAGTGCAAATCGGGCATCCATTTCACCTTTCTGACAGAAAGTGTATCAAAGCGATGTTATGGCGTCAAGGGAGAATGATGACACTACTTGAGACGATCAGTCATGTGGGGTGCTTGTTCCATATTTCCCTCTCGCCACATCCTGCACAATTTCCCGAGCGGCACGCGCGCCCTCCCTGGCTGCGCCTTCCATAAAGCCCTGGAACTCGACCGAGCAATGTTCGCCCGCGAAGTAGATCGGCCCCTGGCGCACGCCCTCGTAGCCGCCGAAGTGAGTATACTGCCCGACACGCCAGCACGCGTAACTGCCCAGAAGATAGGGGTCGCCGGTGGGATAGCTCAACGCCGCCTTACCGGTATAGTGGGCGCTGATACCAGGGAAGACACGCTCCAATTGCTGCAGGCAGTTCTGGACATAGCGCTGGAGGTTTGGGGAGTCATCAGTCGTAGAATAGGCCGTCGATGGCGCAAATGCAGCTCCTCGGTGTCCGCTCGTATAATCGACAAGCAACCCACTTGAGCCGGTTTGACCACGGGAAGCATCCCACAGCGTCTGAATATCCAGGTCCGTGATGATAAAGTCGCTGTGAGCGCGGGGCCAGGGGCCATCCTCGTACCAGTAACGCATGTCGAACTGCAAGAACAGCTTGGAGATCGTGCCATAGCCAAGCTGCTCGATGGCAACTTGCTTCAGGGGATCAAATCCGGCCCGCTGGTAATCGACGCGGCGTAAGGTGCTGAACGGCAGGGTGAGAATCGCACAGTCGCACTGCACTTCCAATGAGCCACCGGCGGTGGCGAACGTCAAGGTGAGCGAAGCGTTGCTCTTTCGTTCGAGCGCCACCAGTTGATGGCGCAAGTGGATACAACCCTCCGGCAAACTGCGGGCAAGAGCCAGCGGCAGTTGCTCGTTCCCGCCCACGATTTTGCTGCTTCCTTGTATCGGCCTGGGAGTGGTCGAACCCCTCGACGGGACTAGCGAGCCAAACATGTAGACCAGGTTGAGAGAACTCTGCTCGCTTGTATCCAGGCCCAAGTAACCAGTACAGGCGTTATCCAGCAGATGACCCACAGGCGCATTGTGCCCACCCTCGACGTACTGCTCGATCCAATCATACACGCTCAGATGGTCGAGCCTGAACCCCTCCTGGGTAAAGCGGGCGTGGGTCGTGGGGAAACCAGCCTCCTGCGCCTGCTGCTGCAAGAGAGGAGCGAGCGCCTGGAAGTCCCCGGCCAGTTCTTCCGCACGATAATAGCGATTGCGGAAATACAGAACGATTCGGGTCTGGTCAGTTCTTCCGCCTCCCAGGTCAATCGTGCGAAGGCCGAAACGCTTGATCAACTGGTGCATGGTTTCATGGTCAGCGTCAATGAATTCCCCGCACCACTCGCTAACCATACCGTCCACCCAGGTGGTGGTATCAGAGTGCATGCGACCGCCGATGCGGTCGGACGCTTCGTAGATGCGACACGAGAGACCGGCGTCCTGCAAGGTGAGAGCTGCGTTGAGTCCCGCAATTCCCGCTCCGACGATAGCGATTTGGGTCATGTCTCTTCTCCTCTTCAGGTCACAAGAGCTGGATGCACGTCAGACACGAAGACGCTCTCACTGGTCCTGACGCTTGTTCTCCCGCTGGGAGAGGTCGAGGGCAACATAGGTCACGTTATCCCAGGCGTTGTGGATGCCGATGAACAGGAGCAGCACCGTTGCCGCGGCGATGACGAACAATGCCGGAGCCGGATGGCCTGGGAGCAGAAGCGCTGCGACGACGAGGGCAGTGTAGGAGACCAGCGGAAAGATCGTATGAAACAGCCAGTCTTCAAGCACCGGTTGATAGTCCGTCTGACGGCGCGCCCGCCGGAGTACGATGATCACGTAGGTCGCCCCCCAAAGACCCGCAAGGCCGAGCAGCAGGCCAGCCTGCCAGAGCGCCTGCCAGGGTGCACTGAGAATCGCGGCGACCAGCAGCGCGGCGCCAAAATGCACGACGTTGGGTGTGCTGAAGACCGCAATCCCGCTACTCGGTGACGACGCGCGCACCCGCACCCCCGCGATCAAGGTCACCACCACGAACAGCAAGCCCGTCAGCGTCGCCGCGGCGGTGCCGATGATGCTGTAAAAGTTATGCCAGGTGGCAAGTGGCGACAGCAGTGCCTCTTGCATGATGGATCCTCCCTTCGAGGTCAAGGCCAACGGCCGATGGCTCATCCGCGAGAGCCGAGGAGGCGGATGAGGGACGATTGGGTGGCTTGAATCACAGAGCAACACCCGGCGTTGGTAAGGCTCACCCTGTGTTTCTGAGGAAGAAATGTCCTCGCTCTTCATCCTATCACATTGGTAATGTGACTGAGGGTAAAGCGATGCACAACGCTGTAAAGAAAAGTGCCTATTCCACAGTTGGATGTTTGCAGCGTAATGGGCTTGCAAAGACGGGTGATGCCATTATTGCACCACAAATCCTCAGCGTGCGGATCTGCCGCCTGTCCCGGAACTCTCACTTCCCCTTTTCGTGAGCTGCAAATGGACAGTTCAGGAACTCCGGCAGTTGGAGCGTATTTATAGGCAGTTGGTGAAAGAGCACTCATTGGGGAAACGTCTTGCTCCTATGTATGTTCCTTTAAGTGATATTGGGAAGTTTAATGCTGGTATAGCGCCATACCCCTATGCTTCGGATGGCAAATTTCATCGTGCCGGGTATTTTGACCTGAACGCCCTCACATGGTGGACAATTCAACATAAAGGCATAAGCCTGCTTGGGCACGAATACTCGACATCTTGTAACCTTGGTTGCTTTCATGTATTCTAATACAGGAGGTAAACTTGATGAAGGCATCAAGCCTGAAAGGAGTCGCACATGGCAGAGCAACCGGAAACAACACACCAGAGCAACGGGCTGAAAATCATTGGGGCCAGTTTTGGACGCACAGGGACGCTTTCCTTGAAACACGCGCTTGAAGAACTCGGCTACAGCCCCTGTTACCACATGTCAGAACTCTTTGACAAACCAGGTGTGGACGCACAATGGGACGCCATTGTCAGTGGAGAGCCTGCTGATTGGCACACAATTTTTAAGGGCTACCAGGCAACAGTAGATTGGCCCGCCTGCACTTTTTACAAAGAACTCATGCAACTCTATCCCGATGCAAAAGTGCTGCTTTCGGCGCGAGACCCCGAAAAGTGGTACGATAGCGTCGCCAACACCATTTATCGCGTTTCGCATCTAAATCCCGATCACGCTCGTACTACGCACGGCCATATGGTCCACACCCTCATCTGGCAAGGAACATTTGACAACAGATTCGAGGACAAAGAGTATGCCATCGCTGTTTTCCTCCGCCATATCCAGGAGGTCAAAAAGTATGTTCCGGCGGAAAAGCTGCTGGTCTACGAAGTGAAAGAAGGCTGGGAGCCACTGTGCGCCTTTTTAGGAGTGGCAGTACCGACAGGGAAACCATTCCCCCATGACAACGACCGCGCCAAATTCCTGGGCGACGCCATACGACAACAGCAACCACAATAACAGTTCACCAGGGGGGGCAAGTCCCACCCTGGCTCATACGCCACACCCTCTACTACTACAATTGTAATTGCACAGCCCTTCCGCTCTCCCAGCAGTCATGGTTCCCTTTAGTCTGATTAAGATGGAAAGGGCTTGTACTTCTCAGATGTGCTGGTGAGGTGAGAACTCCCCAGAAGTAAATCGTGAAAAGGAGATCTGATGATGCGCGCACAACTGTATTCCATTCAAGGACTTCTTACAGGACAGGTCAGCATCGTGGTCCGTCCACGAGGTGGTGACTGGTTGTTCGATGAGATCAAGGCCCTTCGTGAGGCTGGTGTTGACATCCTGGTTTCTCTGCTGACTTCCACTGAAGTGAGCGAGTTCGACCTTGCAGAGGAAGCTGCGTTCTGCCGTGATCAGGGAATCACCTACCTTTCCTTCCCGATCCCTGATCGCAGTGTTCCTCCATTTTCTGCCAGTACGTTTGCCTTCCTGGAGCAGGTAAACGTCCATCTTTCTGCAGGAAAGCATGTCGCTTTGCATTGTCGTCAGGGACTCGGCAGAGCTGTTCTCATGGCCGCAAGCCTTCTGGTGTTCACCGGGTTTTCTCCAGACCAGGCGTTTGACCGGCTGAGCAAGGCCAGGGGATACCCGGTGCCGGAGACAGAGGAGCAACGGGCATGGGTGGTGGCTTTCTCCCATTTCACACGCCAAACCCGGTCTACCTCACACTGATCATTGCTATGTTTTTGCATGCTGGATGGCTACACATCGGCGGCAATATGCTCTTCCTCTACATCTTTGAGGACAACGTAGAAGACCGCATGGGACACATCCCTTATTTACATGACTCTCAATACAGAAAGCCATCCCCAAAAAATATGTATTGACTACGTAGACTCTACAGGTTGTAGGCTACACCGAATTTCGTTGTTGTTTATCATGCTCAGTGAAATGGAGGACATTATGAGCGGCAGTGGTGAATGGATGCTGTATTATGATTGGGGCTGTTCAGGAACCTACGGCAATGCCCCGATCACATTCAACAGTGATGGGACGTTCAATTCGTCCCCGTACACCGGCAAGTGGTATGAAAATGAGGGCAAGATTATATGGCGCTTCGATACCGCGCCAAACACTGCGTACAGCGGCGATCAAGTTGATCTGACAATGGTAGGCATCAGTTCTACGTTCGCTGGACTGAACGGCTGCTGGTATGCCCGGCCTCTCGCGGGCCTGGAAAAATCATCACCCGT
>Ga0070717_10001822_pt1 | contig 14898 bp, 13 predicted proteins | sample LARL113metaG_FD_71366 | JGI IMG/M metagenome (GOLD analysis project Ga0070717, IMG submission 71366) | Corn, switchgrass and miscanthus rhizosphere microbial communities from Kellogg Biological Station, Michigan, USA - LAR L11-3 metaG | ecosystem: Host-associated > Plants > Roots > Rhizosphere ... | reverse complement strand
AGGCTGGGCAAAGCAGATGGCGGCAAACCTGCCCAATGCAGTGCTGCTCGGTATCGATGAACAGACAGGTATGCTGGATGATGGCGATGGAGGCAGCAAGACCGGCTGGCGCGTCTACGGGCAGGGGGCGGTGACGATCTACCGCAATGGTCAGCCCACAGTATATAGGGCGGGTGAAAGCTTCAAAGACGATTTTATGCCTTAAAGGGTGAACTATTCCAGCTTTTACCCTGGTAGATGTGGAGCAATACTTCAAAGAGCATCCCATACTGACAACAACTGGAAAACCGGGGACAATTGTGAAGATCGCCTTCATGACAAGCAAACAAACTAGCATTCAGAATCATTGCGCGGTTCCCCATCGCGTCCCGTTCAGAAGAGCGAGGGCAGAAGAACAGTACGATCACAACCATCCTTTTTGTTCAGCCAAGCGCGCCGCCTCCATGCGATTGCGCGCCCCCAATTTCTGCATGGCTGCGGAAAGATGATTGCGAACCGTCCCCTCGGATAAAAAGAGGCGCGCGGCGATCTCAGCATGGCTGAGGCCAGGGAGAGCTGCGGCGAGCACTTCCCGCTCTCGATTGGTCAAAGGATTGTTTCCCTCAGAGAGCGCGGCCAGAGCCAGGTCAGGATCAACCACCCGCTCGCCTGCCATCACACGCCGAAGCGCGACAGCTAATTCCGAGGCTGGCGCATCTTTGAGCAGAAAGCCCACGGCTCCACTCTCCATGGCCCGGCGCAAATAGCCGCTGCGTCCAAAGGTGGTCAGGATCACACTCCGGCAGCTTGGCAGGGCATTGTGCAGTGCCCGCGCTGCTGCGAGTCCATCAAGGCCCGGCATCTCAATATCGAGCAACGCGACATCCGGCTGCGTCACCAACGCCGTTTGCACAACCTCATCGCCTCGCCCCACTTCCGCGACGACCTCGACATCCTTTTCTCGACTGAGCAGTGCCGAGAGCGCTCCACGCACCATCGCCTGGTCTTCCGCTAGCAACACTCGGATCATGAGCCGTCCTCCTGAGAAGCCGATGCGTCTCCCTGGCTCTGAAAGGGCAGTTCTACACAGAGGCGAAAGTGTTCTTTGCCCTGGAGGAGAAGTGGACCAGCCTCCAGATATCCCCCCAGTGGAGACACCCGCTCCCGCAGACCGGCCAGGCCCGAACCCCTCCGAGCTGGTTTTTCTTCCTGCCTCCGCTCGCCGCCATCGTTGAAGATCTCGGCTCCCACCGTCCCGGTCTTGTGAGTCAGGTGAATACAGCAATGCTGCGCGCGGCTGTGGCGGATGATGTTCGTTACCCCTTCGCGCACTATCCAGGCGAGTGCGGCATCTAGAGCAGGTGGAAGGGGTTCTTGGAGGGTTGCGATCTGTGCCTGAATCCCTGCCGCTTCTAGGAGTTGCCGGGCTCCTTCCAGTTCGCTTGAGAGGGTCGGCTGTCGATATCCAGCCACGGCCTCGCGCACTTCGCGCAGCGCCTGTCGTGACACGCGTTCGATCTCGGAGAGTTCCTGGGCACAGCGCTTGGGATCTTCCTCGATCAAGCAGGAGGCGAGTTCGCTTTTGAGGGAGATCATGGAGAGGGTCTGCCCCAACAGGTCATGCAAATCGCGGGCGAGGCGCTCGCGCTCTTCGATCACCGCCAGGCGGGCCAGCTCTCGACGTGCGGTATGCAGTTCTCGGATGGCGCTGCCCATGCGGACCACGCCAATCATATCCAGGCCCAGTCCTCGCACCAGCAGCATCAGCGCGATGAGCCACCACCAATCAATCTCTGCCACGCCTCCATGGGTGAAGATGGTGATGAGGAGCGGAAGAGCCGTCAAGAGCACGACGACGATCCCCGCACGGCGCATGGGGAGCAACACTCCAGCAATGGCACTCACCCCAAGAAAGAGCCAAAGCCAGGCAGGAGTATCAAGGAGGCTGAACACGGTGACCTGGAGGCCGAGAGCAACCAGGAGGAGCAACGACAGACGGGATCGGCCACGTGTTCGCGCTTCCCGGCTCGCGGGATGCGGCCACATGATCCAGGTATAACTGATCGCAAAAAAGAGCAGGGCCGTGCTGCCCACAGCGAGACGAAGCCAGGCATCCGGTTTGCTCACCAAAGAAGCCAGGGGAAAGAACAGACCAATAAGAAGCCAGAAGTGCTGGTAGAGCTGCCAGATGGGGAAAGTGACGCCACTCTCCCTAATCACTTCATCGTTCGTCTCGACTCGTTCTTGGCTTGTGTTTCCCTTTGCTCGCCATCGGTGATCGTCTCGTGCTCGCATAGCAGATCCCCTTCTTTCCGGTGCTGTGAATGATGTCTCGGGCCTCCGCTTCCATTTTACCACCGCCGTTGTCCAGGCTGATCTTCCTCGATCCTGTTTCCCTCGATGATGGCGAGGCCCTCAGTATGTACATGCAAACATTATCATGGCGAAAATCACACAATGATCCTGGTGAGCGTAGGCCATTTTTCTTCTTCCCCGCGTGGTCGCAACCAGGGAAGGTCGTCACTCTGGACTATCCACGTTCTATATCGGCGTATCTGAACTGGACGAGGCCGAGCACCAGCAGCAGCATGGCTACAACAGTCATCCCAATGAAAGCCCCCCAATCCATCCCAGTGGTAATTGGGCTGCCATACTGGTGGAAGATCGAGAGCGCTAGGAGCCAGCTGGGCAACTGGAGCAGTGTATTCAAAAACTCCGCCAGGAAGGTCAGGGTGATATACGCAGTCAGGATACCTAGCACAACGCCATAGCGCAGCCGCCCGGCCAGCACGTAGACCAGGCCCATCATGATCAGTGCCGGCGGTAGCAGGCTGAAGCTAGCAGCGATGACATGACCTTGATCGACGCTGAGATTGGCTATGTGCGCTCCGACAACAATAGCGAGCCAGGTGAGGACCGGCGCCAGCAAAGCTAGCAAGAAGATGGCTGCAAAGCGTTCCAGCACCATTCTCTGGCGCGATTGCGGTGTGCCCAGCACCAGTTCCAGCCGCCCGTTCTCCAGGTCGCCAGCCCAGGTCAGAGCCAGGGTCATGGCGAAGATGACCACCAGTGCAGGCAGGAAAGCGAAGACAACTGAACTCATGAAGCCAGCGTTCGTGCCGATATCGCTACCACTAAAAAGTTGGGCCAGATTAGGCGATTGCGCTACAGCCTTTTTCAGCGGCTCCAGGACGCTCGGGATCAACAAGACGCACCAGCCGCACCAGATGACGATGCCAAGCAGCCACCAGAAGGAAGCCCCACCCTGGGCCCTTAAGGCTCGCAGGCTGATAGTGCGCATTGAGATGGCGCGCTCGGCTTTTCTCAGACTGCGCTCAACCTGGAGATTGCCGTTTGCGTGCTTGTGCCGCCACATGAACGCCGGTCCGCCACTATCGCGCCCGGCAAAGAGCACGACGCTGCTCGTCGCGAAGAGCAGGCTCAGACCGAACAGCAAGAGCGCTCCTCCCAGCGTGTTGTTGAAGCTTGGGATCAGTGGTCGATTCAGATTGTAATAGTAGAAAGGTGAAAGGTGCTGCACCCATGTGCCACTCACAGTGCGCCCGGTCCCGTCGAGCAAGAAAGCCAGAATCATCAGTCCACCTGCCCAGCCGGCGGCAGTGCCGCGGTGGGTGGCGAACTGGGAGATCAACAGGGCCACCATAGCGAAGAAAAAGACGAGCAGGCTCACGTTCAGCGCAGCCAGGAGTGCTCTGCCGAAATGCATCTGCGTGTTCGCAGCTGACTCACCTGCGATTGTTCCCAGCGCCATCAGCAGGGCGATCAGGAGCAGCGCAATGATCAGCGCAAGCAGCTTCTCCAGGATCACGCGCGTGCGTGACTGCGGTGTGGCCAGGAGCACATCCATTGTGCCCCGCTCCTCTTCCCCGCGCACCATGCGTGCACCGGCCAGAATGGGCCAGAAACTAAACAGAATCGGCAGAGTGACCTCCAGGAGGCGTGTAGTGATAAAGCCTTCGGATGTCTGGACAGCGTAGGGGTCGCCGAAGAAGCGGAAACTTTGCGCGACGCTCGCGTAGGCGTCACGCAGGGCTGGCGTGGCTCCCGCGAAGATGATAGCCATGAGCAGGCCCAGCCCGATACCCCAGCTCAGGATCGGTACCCGGTAATCTCTGAGCGATTTGCTCCAAATGGTGCGAAACATCATGCTTGCTCCTATCTAGCAATCGAGAACGTGGGTTGTTCAGACTCGTAGTAGCGCAAGAAAATCTCTTCCAGGGTGGGCTCGTAGGTCACAATAGTGGTGGCCTCGTGCTGGCTGGCAACCTTGAGGATCTCTTTGAGATCGCCCTGGACGACCAGGCGCACGCTCCGCTCATTGTGGCCTGCCGTCACTTTGCTGACTCCCCGCAAGCCGCCAAACCACTCCGCCCGGGCCGGAGCCGCGAAACTGAGCTCAACGTCATGCTGCTGAACCTCTTTCAACTCCGAGACATGCCCGATTCTGACCAGTTTCCCCTCGCGGATAATTGCTACACGCTCACAGGTATGCTCAACCTCGGGCAGCACGTGGGAGGAGAGGAAGGTCGTACACCCTTGTGTGCGTACCTCGCTCAGCATCTGATAAAATTCCTGCTGGTTGAGCGGGTCAAGGCCGCTGGTCGGTTCGTCCAGGATCAGCAGGCGCGGTTTGTGCATAAAGGCCTGCACCAGCCCCAGCTTTTGTTTATTGCCGCGTGAGTATTCGCGAAAGCGTTTGGTCGGATCAAAGCCCAGGCGCTCCACCAGATTGCGCACATAGGTCTGATCGACCCCGCCGCGCAGGTGGCCCAGGTACTCGATAATCTGCCCGCCGCGCAACCCGGCGTCAAAAGTAAATTCGCCAGGCAAGTAACCGACCAGCTTCTTGACCGCGGTGGACTGCTTCCAGCAATCCAAACCGCCAATGATCGCGTTCCCGCTGGTCGGCCGCAGCAGGCCCATGAGCGTGCGCATAGCGGTCGTCTTGCCCGCACCGTTGGGTCCCAGGAAGCCAAAGACCGCGCCTTGCTGAACCTCAAAGGTAACGTCGAGAATGCCCCGGCTCTTGCCGTAGCTCTTGGTGAGTTTATCGGTCTGAATAAATGCTGACATATGCCCTCCTTACAAGGCAATGGCTCCAAGCAGCCTCCACACTCCGAGGATCGTGAGCAAGTACACCGGGTAGCTAAGGTGTGCCAGCACCTCAACGACGGGCTGGCCGACGAAGAGCAGCGCTGGCCCATGCACCAGGTCCGTCACTCCACCTGCCAGAAGTTCGAGCGCGACGATGGTGGTGGTCGCTCAATAACCAATCACTTTCGTTTTCATAGCAACTCCTTTCGTTTGCTGTGACTGAGGTGATACTTTCTGGAAAACGTACTACATCGTAGCTTGTAAGAGAAAAACGGGATGACCCCGTGCATCGCGCTCAAACTCCTCAAGCGAAGAGTTCTCGGTGACGTTGAGATAAGGGAAGACGAAGAGAGCGCGGTATCCGAGAAAGATCAGGGTGGGAATGCCGGGGGGGCCAGAGCGCACCGCTTCTCGAAGAATGGGTGCCGCGGACTCTGGCTCCAGTTCGATGGCGTGAATCTTTTCGGTGTTCCGTCCACGAACCAGGGTGGCCTCTCCTCCCGCCGCCCGCAGGTTGCGCACCCAGTTCACGACTCCGTAAGTGGCAACAAGGTAGCGTTTCTGATCCTGGACAAAAATTGCGATGGGGGTCGCGATCGGCTTGCCACTTTTCCGCCCGCGAATCGTGAGCAGTGAGAAACTTCCAACCTTTATGCCCAGGCGCAACAAAGATGAGATCATGGCGTTGTTGATGCGCACGAAAGCATTGACTCGATACTGCTTTGCCATACGATACGTGCTCCTTTTTTGCCTGGTGTTTCTCCATCGGTTCGGTACGCGCCGCTGATCTGCGAGGGGCCCACACGCTCTCGATCTTCGGTGCCCGCGCACAGGCCATCAACTGTCTGCCCGTTCAGAGAGATAGACGACTTCGTAGAGATGGGGATCGACGCGCTCGGCGAGCGGGCGACGGGCGTCCATTTGCTCGCGGTACTTTTTCACAAAGCGCTCAAAGTCCTCCTCCGATCTCCACTGCGCATAGTTGATGACGCGGGTGCCGTCGGTGCTTCGGTGCAGCGCCGCTCCGATGAAGCCAGGCTCCTCCTTTACTTCTTCAGCGAAGCGCATCCACTGCTCGATCAGCGTCTGCTGAAGCTTCGGCTGCGTCTCAAAGACGTTGATCAATGTGACCAGGTTGCCCTCTCGGGAAACACGCATATCGTTCCTCCTCTCGCATACCATGCATTCCGATCCAGCCAATCGAACATCGGAATACGTAGATGGCTAAGGCATTGCTGCAACTCTGCTGCGCCTGTAGCGACCGCCAATCCTCTCTCCGAGGCCAAGCGCTGAAAGGCCCAGCAGTAGGTGGATCACCTGGATGACCCAGTGCAACGAGCCCGTGAGAATCTCGTCCTGGGTCCCCCCGGATGCTGCGAGGATGATGCCTAATACCACTGCACCTATCGCCAGGCCCCAGCTTCCCCCCTTTGTCAGGGCTTGCGCCACACCCAGTGTCCAAAGGGAAAGCACGACCAGGATACCCAGGCCCATATGAACTGGTACCAGGCTATCGGCTGCATGGCCTGTCCAGAACAGGATTCCAAGGATCAGGGTCAATACAACACAGGTGCGCAATACCATTTGTGCTATCCGAACGGTCATTGGTATTTCCTCCTTTTCCCAGCCGAGATCGGAGAACGATCCCTCTGGGACTAGATGCTTGTCGTCCACCCGGCTTCCTTTCCATCCTCGGTCGAATGTCAGGCACAGCTATGTTCGGGACAAAACGGGAGATGGATAGCACTATGAACGGTATCTCGATCACAGTAGGAAGCACCCAGAATGTGAGCGGTGGAAGCTGATTCAACCCTGGAATCCGGTGGGCGTTATCCACAAAAAAGGCTGTCCACAGGACAATGTAGGAGCCAATCATTCCCACGATCTGGACAACGACCTACTGCTTTCCAAGCATGTACCGAACCCGTGGGTCCTGCCGAAAGCGTCGTGCTCCATACCCACAAAGAGCGAGACCATAGCCGATCACGGCAAGGAAGAAGGAGAGGGGAAAACCATCGATCATGCTTCGCGCCTCCTTTGCCTTGCTCCATTTCGATGCTTGCATCTGCTCCTACACAGGAGTGTACCTGCATATGGACCGGAGGAGAAGTGAAATTCCTCTAGATTTGACCATGACAAAGATCACGGATTGGGGAGCGAGGGGTTCCGGTAGCAAGTGGACAGGAAGCAACGTTAACGGTATAAAACTGCTTGTAAAGCGAATGTAAGTCATTAGGTGAAGCTTTGTCAGGCAACTGAGAAGGCTGGTCGTGAGCGCTTGTTTTGCAGGGAAAACGTTGATCAACTGCTGTTGCATGTATGCAAATGAGTGCAATAGAGAGCTGATTATCCCAGGCAAGATCTTATCGTTGTTTTTGGGCCGCCTGCTACGGGAACCCCTAGAATAAAATAGAATGCAATGGGAATGATTGCAGCACAATTCAAGCCTGCAACGGAACTGACGCTCCGTTGCAGGCTTGAGCAACGATTCTACATCTATTGAGAGAGGGTAGGCGTTACACGTCCCTGCCAGGATTCATCATGCATGGGGAGTTTCCTCTTCAACCACACTATGCCTTTCCTCTACAACGGCTGTATTGCCTGGCACTTCTTCCACGATGTCGCCTTGAGTTGACTCTTCCTCTTTTGTTGCAGTAGCACCGGCCTCCGCTTCCGCGGCAATTTGTTCTGTTTCGATCGCCTCCCCCTCTGCTTCTGTAACGGCCTCTTCTGCGGCCTCCTCCGCGCTCTCGGCTGCCTCTTCAGTAACAGCGGTCAAGGCTACGGCTCCCCCGGCCGCCTCCTCGGCTGCACTGGCCTGGACAGGAGCTTCAGCAACGATCTCTTCTTCAACCACCGCTTCCGTCCCTGCTTCTCCGGCAACAATTGCTTCTGCTTCTGCGACGGCCGCCTCTGCTTCGGTTGCCTCCCCAACTTCAGCGGCTTCTTCTACGACAACTGCTGCTACCAGAGTAGCGTCTGCTGCCTCCGCCCCTGCTTCTTCAGCGGCTTCTCCGGCAACAATTGTTTCTGCCTCTGCGATGGCCGCCTCTGCTTCCGCTTCTTCAGCGGCTTCCTCCGCGTCGGTTGCCTCTGCCTCGGCCTCTGCGGCAGTTTCCTCTGCAACTTCAGCCGCTTCTTCAGTGAGAGCTGCCGCAACCACTGCATCTCCTGCTTTCTCTTCGACAGCAACGGCCAAAGCACTTGCTTCCTCTAGTTCTTCACTCGTGCCAGTTGCTCTCGCTTCCTCAACCGCTTCTTCTGCTGCAATAGCCTCGGTCTCCGCTTCAGCAGCGACCTCAACCGCTTCGGCTGCTTCGCTCTCTGCCTCCTCAGCGGCTTCTCCGGCAACAATTGCTTCTGCTTCTGCGACGGCCGCCTCTGCTTCCGCTTCTTCAGCGGCCTCCTCCGCCTCGGCCTCCACGGCTGCTTCCTCTTCAGCAACAGCGGTCAAGGCCATAGCCTCCTCGACTGCCTGCTCAGTTGCAGTGGCCGGGGTAACAGCTTCTTCAGCAACCTCAACAGCAACGGCTGCTTCGCTCTTCGCCTCCCTGGCCTCAGCTTCTGCTTCGGCTGCTTCGCTCTCCGCCTCTTCGGCTACTGCTTCTGCGACGCTAGCTTCTGCTTCAGCCTCCACGGCCTCAGCTTCTGCTTCGGCTGCTTCGGCCTCGGTCTCCTCAGCGATTTCTTCCGCCAGGGCGGCTTGAGCAATAGCTTCTGCGGCTTCCTCCTTTGCTAAATGGGCAATAGCTTCTGCGTCCTCAGCAGCCTCTTGCGCTTCCATCTCAGCCACCATTGCGATGTCAACGGCTTCTTCTGCCTCAATGGCCTGGGCTACCGCATTTTCTAGTTCTTCACCTGTGGCCACAGCTATAGTGACTGCTTCTTCCGCTGCAACGGCTTGAGCAACAGCTTCCGTAGCTTCCTCTTCTGCTAGCTGTGTAAGCTCCGCAGCTTCTTCCGCCAGCACTGCTTCGACCTCAGCTATAATAGCGGTGGCTCTCGCCTCTTCAGCAGACTTTTCTGCTATAGCCGCCTCGACTTCAGCATGAGTTGCCTCAGCTTCAGCCTCCTCAGCAGCCTCTTCAGCGTCAGTGGCCTCAGCTTCAGCTTCTTCGGCGACCATTTCCTCTTCCTCAGCAGTCTGAGCTTCTTCTATTGCAGTTTCAGCTAGAGTTTTCTCTTGACCTACCTCTGTAATAGGTAGATTTTCTTCTATGTAAATGCCATTTGTCGTAACTACGATTTCAGTAAGTGAAGGTTCTTGCACAGCTACTTCTTCCCCTGTTGGTACTTCCTGAACGCTTGTGGTGGAAGACGTGGCTGTTTTCGTGGGTGCCTCTTGAGCGGCAGGCACGGGTGCTGATAGTTGAGGAGTTGCTTCGATTCCTCGTAGTTCGTTCATTTCCCGTCGAACATATTCCAGGCGGGATTCCACACGCTCTCGACGCGATCTGAATTTTTCCAGACGTGCCCCTGCACGGTGGAACTGCTCTAGAACTTCGGCTTCATCCTCCTGGTTTTCTTCCAACTCCTCTAGCAAACGCCTCTCGCGCTTTCGCAGTTCCTTCAGTCGTTCGGCATTTTCGGCAAACCGGGTCCCATCCTGATCTGAGGATCTTTGCTCAGCCATGGTTGATGCTTAGCCTCCCTTAATTAAAATGCATAATCCACCTGTGTCTACAATGACAACTTTGAGCGGGGTGGCAGAGCTCTAAGTGTGCAAAGTATATCTGACTGGCTTTCACCGGAATAATGCTGCCAAAATGCCCATCAAACGAGTGAGTATTTTACGGGCAAATACAAGTTAAACCAGCTCATCCTATTAGAATAGTAGAAAAACTTCACAACTTAAATTGATCTGCCCATATATATTAACATACAATCAATGATTTTGTAACGGTTGGTATCCAAGTTTTGGCACACCTTACTTAACCAACCTGGATGGCCTTCTTAAGGCCACCCAGGTCTACAATCAAAATACTTCTTACTCTATTATTTATTTAATCGTTGGCCAAAAATATGGAATCGATAACAAACATATCGGATGATGAGGGTGATTTACTCACATGCAATCTTTTCCAAAACTCTTCGATGGTTTCAAGTTTCGCGTAGAGATTAGAGAATTTGTATTGTACTATCTATGTAGATAAAATGAGATGCCTTGCTGATTACTATTTATACTGTTTCTGAAAAGGCGTGGAAGAAGCCCACTTTGATATCTCTCAAGGGATTCATGCGCGCTATTGTGCGTCTCTGCATCGAAAAGATGGATGCACCTATCTGTTCTAAGCGCCGCGATTATGGTGAAAACTGCCCTTGTTTTTGCCGGATTTCTTTGGTATACTTTCAGTTACCAGTTAGTGTACAAAAAACACCTTTTCATTTTTGTCTTCGGACAAAGTGTTTTTTTAACACTTAAGTAAGTGTACAAAATACACTTACTGATAAGGAGAAAACGTGATGGCTTACAGCCAATCATACGATGTCGCCATTATAGGAGGTGGCATCGCGGGTCTCTCGGTTGCACTGCGCCTGCCCGCGCACCTGCGGGTGGCCCTTTTCACCAAGGGGCAGCTTGGGGAAAGCAATACGCGCTATGCCCAGGGTGGCCTCACCGTGGCGTTGGGCGCAGATGATAGCCCAGAACTGCACTTCCAGGACACCATCGCCGCCGGGGCCGGTTTGTGTGACGAGGCAGCCGTGCGTATCCTGGCGGAAGAGGCGCCCGCAGCGGTGCGCTGGCTTATAGCGATGGGCGTGCAGTTTGATCGAGCGCAGCCCGGTACTGATGCACATGCCACCGCAGATGGCTTACTGCTTGGCCGCGAAGCAGCGCATAGCCGCTGGCGTGTTTTGCATGCAGGTGGTGATGCCACCGGCGCTGAGATAGAGCGTGCGCTCACGCTCGCCTTGCGTAATCGTTCCTCGCTAGACTTGTTTGAAGAGACGTATGTACGTAGTCTACGAGTAGAAAACGAGATTTGTACAGGCCTGGAAGCTATTGATCGAGATGGTCGTACTTTCACCGTTGATGCGCGGGCGACGATCTTAGCCAATGGGGGCGCGGGCGGCCTCTGGTTGCATACCTCCAATCCGGCAGGAGCGACAGCCGATGGCCTGGCACTGGCGTGGCGTGCCGGAGCCACGCTGACCGATCTCGAATTTATGCAATTTCACCCGACCGTGCTGGCAGTCGATGGCGGTTCTCACCTGGTCTCCGAGGCTGTGCGCGGCGAGGGAGCCTACCTGCGCAATCACGCGGGAGAGCGTTTCATGCCCAGGTATCATCAACTGGCCGAGCTTGCACCGCGCGATGTTGTTGCCCGCTCCATTCTAAGCGAGATGTTGTCCGAGGGCACCGATTGCCAGTATCTCGACCTGCGCCATCTTCCTGCTGACCGCGTGTATGCGCGTTTCCCCACCATTTCCGCCATCTGCCGCAAGTATGGACTTGACCTGGCAGGCGACCTGGTCCCGGTAGCACCAGCCGCCCATTATTGCATGGGCGGTGTGATGACGGATACCTTTGGGCGCACGACCCGGGCTGGCCTGTACGCGGTTGGCGAAGTAGCCTGCACGGGCGTGCATGGAGCTAATCGCCTGGCGAGCAACTCGCTTTTAGAGGGCCTGGTCTTTGGCCTGCGCCTTGCCGGTGGGCTTGCAGGCACGCTCGCTGAGCAAGATATCCCCTCGGCGAGACGGCCCATCGCCATTCCTGTTTATGACGACCGGTCGCGGGATGAAGCGTTATTGCGCGTCGAACTCGACCGTGAAAGCATGCTGCAAGCCCGGCGCGACCTGCGCCAGGTCATGTGGCAATACGTCTCCCTTCGCCGCGACCGGCAAGGCCTGCTCGAAGCCAGGAATCAGCTATATGAACTGCGCAGCACCATCCTGGCAAAAGCCACAGCAACGCAAAATGGACAACAATTTAGCATAGCATGGCTCGAAACCATAAACATGTTCAAGGCGGCCGAACTCGTCATAGCCGCCGCCCTCCAACGCCGCGAGAGTCGCGGCAGCCACTGGCGCCTCGACTACAACACTCCCGACGAAACCCTGGCAGGCCGCCACTACGTCTTTCAACCCATGCAATACGCCCAATCTCTGCGTAGCACGGCGGGCGACGACGTTTCCGATAGACTTACCTATGTAGGCGAGGCGGGCGACCATAAAGGCCCTCCTTTCCCGACCCCGCCGCCCTCGCCCCTACGGACGGACGATGAGGCTTCCAAAAAACCTACCTGTGTCAGGGGTGGTGTGGAGGGGGGTGGAGACCCTTGCGGTCGCTCTGGAGCCTTAGCGGAAGATGGTCTCGAGGAGGTGCCTTCCCATGCTTGATCTCCCACGCGAGCTGATTCGCCATGCCCTCCAGGAAGATGGAGCGCAGGCCGACATCACGACCTTGTGCACAGTCCCGGCAGAACAGACAGCCGGGGCCAGCATCATTGCTCGCCAGGCGGGGGTGATCGCAGGGCTGCATATCGCCGCTGCGACCTTTCGCGAACTCGACCCCCAGGTTTCTGTTGAATTGCTGGTTGAAGATGGCGCAGTAGTCCAGGCAGGCCAGGTCGTAGCACATATCAGCGGGCCGGCTCGCTTACTATTGAGCGCCGAACGTGTCGCGCTGAATTTCCTGGGCCATCTCTCCGGCATAGCGACCGTAACCGCTCGCTGTGTACAGGCCATCGAGGGAACAAAAGCCCGTATACTCGATACACGCAAGACAACACCCGGCCTGCGCAGCCTGGAAAAAGAAGCCGTGCGCCTGGGTGGAGGTCGAAATCATCGCTTCAATCTGAGCGATGGTGTGCTTATCAAGGATAACCATATTAAGGCAGCGGGAGGCATTGCCCAGGCTGTCACCCTTGCACGTCACCTGGCTCCCCACCTGCTCAAAATCGAGGTAGAGTGTGAAACGCTGGCAGAGGTGCAGGAGGCATTGGAAGCGGGAGCGGATGTAATCCTGCTGGACAACATGCCCGTAGAGACTATGCGCAGCGCGGTAGAGTTAGTGCGCCATGTTGCCCCAAAGGTGCTGATCGAGGCGTCCGGCAGCATTGGCACCAACGCTGCAAAATTAGCCGCAGTTGCGGCCACCGGCGTAGATTTCATTTCGCTTGGAGCGATAACGCATTCGGCTCCCAATTTTGATGTGTCGTTAGAGTTTGCTTGATTTTAATGGAGGAAAAACATGGCACTACAATCAGCATGCGCAGCAAGCAAAGAAGAGCGTATTTTGCCGCTCCTAAACGCAACCTCGCGCGCTCGACATAATCACACAAACAGAATTGATAGCATTCCACAGTACTACGCGGAGATGGCCGGCGAGGAGTTAGATCAGCGCATCGCCGCTGCCAGGGCCGCGCTTGGTGAGAGGCTGGTCATCCTGGGACATCACTACCAGCGTGACGAGATCATCAAGTACGCGGATTTTCGCGGTGATTCGTTCAAACTCGCCCAGTTAGCTGCCGCGCGTCCCCAGGCCGATTACATCCTTTTTTGCGGCGTGCATTTTATGGCCGAGAGCGCCGATATCCTCAGCGCGCCCCACCAGCAAGTGATCCTGCCCAATCCTGCCGCCGGCTGCTCGATGGCCGAAATGGCGAATATCGGCGAGGTAGAGGAATGCTGGGAGCTGCTCCTGGATACGCTGGGCGATGATGCCAGTATTATCCCCGTCACCTACATGAACTCTGCGGCTAACCTCAAAGCCTTTTGCGGGCGCAACGGCGGCATTGTTTGCACCTCCTCGAACGCTCCAGCCGTGATTAAATGGGCCTTCAGCCGTGGCAGGCGCGTACTCTTCTTCCCCGACGAACACCTGGGCCGGAACACCGCGCTCAAATACGGCATACCGGAGGAGCAGATGGTCGTCTGGGACCCGAAGGACCCCATGGCCTCGGATAATGCCGATGAGGAGATAGAGCGTTCCCGCATTATCCTCTGGAAAGGTTACTGCACGACGCACATGCGCTTCAATGTGCAGCAGATCGCCAAAGCGCGTGCCGAGTATCCAGGTATCAAGATACTGGTACATCCAGAGTGCCGCCGCGAGGTGGTCGAAGCGGCTGACCTGTATGGCTCGACCGAGTACATTATCCAGCAGATCGAACGTGCCCCGGCGGGCAGCCAGTGGGCTGTAGCTACTGAGATCAATCTCGTGCATCGCCTTGCGCAGGAACATCCCGAGCAGTTGATTTTCTGCCTCGACCCGGTGATCTGCCCCTGCTCGACCATGTACCGCATCCACCCCGCCTACCTCGCCTGGGTGCTCGAAGGCCTGCTCGACGGCAAGGTCATCAATCAGGTGAAGGTGGACGAGGAAACGGCTCACTGGGCACGGGTTGCGCTGGAGCGTATGCTGGCGTTGTGATAGCCTCTTTGAGCTAAATTAGTCAAGTCGAGCCTGTTGACCTTGCATGATGTAATTATACTAAGAGAGGAGAAGAAGGCCACACTTTTCTGCTGAGGATTGTGGCCCGGCGAGATGACATATTCCCATAGGAGGACGCTATGCCGAAGCACTTTGACGCAAACATGCTGAAACAGCTTACCAATACTGAGGAAATTGAAATTGAAACTCGTTCGTCTACAGGGCGAACACGTCGTACCACCATCTGGGTGATTGTCGATGACAATGATGTGTATGTACGCTCAGTGCATGGCGGCAATGGTCGTTGGTACCAGAATATTACGGCTAAGCCTGATGCTGCGATTCACATAGATGGACGACGTCTTGCAGTTCACGCTATGCCAGTTACCGATGAAGCGCTCATTGCCCGTGTGAGCAACGACTAT